>Ga0187823_10000338_pt1 | contig 11654 bp, 9 predicted proteins | sample NC_wetland_sal_i_12_FD_132968 | JGI IMG/M metagenome (GOLD analysis project Ga0187823, IMG submission 132968) | Wetland sediment microbial communities from Neuse River Estuary, North Carolina, USA - SourceSoil_3 | ecosystem: Environmental > Aquatic > Freshwater > Wetlands > Sediment | place...
ACGATACAAGTAACGATACTTTTCTTCGAGACGGCCCGGCCCGCGCTGGCCAAACTCCCGTAAGCTTTACCGTCGAGGATGACCGCGACGACTGCGCAGGTGACGCCCGCGGCCAGTAGTCCGAGATTGCCTTTGGGTTGTAGCGCGTAGCTGGAAACGACGCCCACAACTAACGCAATTCCGATTGACACGGGAAAGGCCACCGCGAGCCCGGCCATGTCAATTCCCGCGACGAGCAGGAGGTTGGCCAGGTTGAAGATAGCTCCGGCGATCAGCATATAAATGATATTGGAGCCGTCGGCAGAGTGAACGTTATTCAGAAAGCTTGCCGGATCGCTGGTCGAAGTGCTGCCCATGGTGAAAGCCAAGATGAGCGAGACCAGAAAAATTCCGAGAGCGTAGTCCCAATAGAAAAGCTCAAAGCGGTAATTCTTTACGCCCTTGAAGGTGTTGGCCCAGGAGCCCCAGCAGATGGCGCTGGTGATCATCATCAATAGCGCAATTTCCAGACTGTGCGGGGTGTACATGGGTTCTCCTTGGCGCCGCCCGGCTACTTGCCTTTGATTCTGGAAACAAAAAGCTGCAGGAAGCGGTCGGCTTCGACGTCGATACAAACCTTGGCGTTGGGCGTGACCTTGTCCACCGCCTCAATCACATAGTGATCGCCGTGGAGCACGTTCCGCTCCACCGTGTCATGACGATTGGCGACGGTTTCGCCGCGGGTGAAATCGCCGCGGGTCTCGACGTCCACATGCATTTCCGGGGACTTGACCAGCGTGGCATCGATCGCGACTCCGACCGCGAGAGGATCATACATCGGAGCGCCTGGCGACCCGAACTGCGCCGAAAGATCGATCAGAAAGTTTCCAACGGAATAGATAAAGTCGTTGACCGGACCGTGAGTCTGGGCCAGCTGGTCGAGATACTTTTTCGAGAAAAGCGTCTTATCGCCCACATCCAGTCCCACCATGGTCAGGGGCCAGCCCGCCTGGAAAACGATTTGGGCGGCTTCGGGATCGTTGTAAATATTGGCTTCCGCAGAGGCATTCACGTTGCCGCCGCTGATCGACCCTCCCATGAGGATCACTTCCTTGACCAACGGCACAATGGAGGGATCCTTGAGGACAGCCAGGGCGATGTTAGTCAGCGGCCCCACCGGAACCAGGGTGATTTCATGCGGCGCGGCGTGCACCATCTGGATGATGAGGTCCGGGCCGAAGTGCGAATCTACTTTGCACTTGCTGGGCGGCAACTCAATATTGGCCAGCCCGTTTTTGCCATGCCAGAACTCGGCGGTAATCAGTTTTTGAAATAGAGGATGCTGCGCGCCCGCGGCGACCGGAATATCGCACCGGTTCGCCAGCGAAACCATGCGCAATGCATTGTCCAGGCCCTGACTGGCAGTCACGTTTCCCGGCACTACGGTGATGGCGCGCACGTCCAGTTCAGGAGAATTCAGCGCCAGCATCATGGCCAGGGCATCGTCGGTCCCAGGGTCGGTGTCGAAAATGATCTTCTTGGAGGCGGCTGAGGCGGGAGTTGCCCTGAGCAGCCAGATCAGTAGCAGGCCTGCAATCCACGCGAGACGAAGAAGCGACATTTGCAATCGTTTCCGAATTTGATTTCTCCCTACACGAAGCAGCGTCGTAGGCTAGCTTTCAAACCGAAATGATGTCAAGGCCAAATGTGGTCGCGCGCGGCATGCTCGTGCAATTTTGGAATCGTCACGATCCACGTGCGGACAGCCGGCCTCGGCTGTCCGGCGGAGCGAAGCTCCGCTATGCGGTTGCGGCAAAATCTGTCGAGCTGCGCTCGACCGCACAGCCGAAGGCGGCCATCCCCACATGGATCGTCGCGATCCCTGCACGAGCGAGGGCGCTCGCGCCTACATTGGGCGGTGCCGTACAATTACAAGCTTGAGCATGTCAGCCGAGGACAGAAGCCGCGACGGAGTGCCGACTGGTGTTGATCACTCCGGCGGCCCCATCGCCACGCTCGCCGGCCGCCCCCTGCTGTCGAATCGTGGCATTCCACTCAATCTCGACTGGCTGCAGCAGGTCCGCGTCAACACCAGCGCGGTCGAACGCAGGGCGCAAAGCCACGTTGCCCGGCGCACGGTGAAAAAAGACTGGCAGGCGGCCTGGCTGCTGCGAGCGGTTTCCTGCATGGACCTGACCACCCTTTCAGGCGACGATACCGACGAGCGGGTGCGCCGCCTCTGCGCCAAGGCGCGGCATCCCATTCAGGATGATCTGGTCAAGCGGTTGGGAATTGAAGAACTGAACATTAAGGTTGCCGCGGTCTGCGTGTATCACACGTTTGTGGAAACGGCGGTGCGCGCGCTCGAAGGCAGCGGCGTGCGCGTGGCTGCCGTTTCGACCGGATTCCCCGCGGGCCTCTCTCCCCTGACCGAGCGCGTGGCGGAGATTCGCCGCTCGGTGGCAGCCGGCGCGAATGACATTGACGTGGTCATCACTCGCGGCCATGTGTTCGGCGGCAAATGGCAGGCGCTCTACGACGAGATTGCGGCGTTCAAACAGGCCAGCGGCGCGGCGCACATGAAAGTGATTCTCGGCGCCGGCGATCTGCTGACTTTGCGGAACGTAGCCCGGGCCAGCTTTGTCGCCATGATGGCGGGCGCGGACTTCATCAAGACTTCTACGGGCAAAGAGCCGACGAACGCCACGCTGCCCGTGGGCTTTGTGATGACGCGATGCATCCGCGAATATGCCCAGGAAACCGGAATGGCGGTGGGCTTCAAACCGGCCGGTGGAATTCGCACCGCGAAGCAATCCATCGAATGGCTGGCGCTGATGAAAGAGGAACTCGGCCCGTCCTGGATGAGAGCGGAATTATTCCGCTTCGGGGCCAGCGGATTGCTGAACGATATTGAACGGCAGCTGGAACACCACGCCACCGGGCGCTATTCGGCGGACTATCGCCATCCCCTGACGTAACTTGTAGCGCCGGCATCTTGCCGGCTGTCCCGGGGGCGTCCCGCCCCCGGCGGTGGGCGGGACGCCCAGCGGACAGCCGCCGAGACGGCGGCGCTACGAAGACCGCTCGGGACGGCTTTGATTTTGATTCCATATGAGCATTGCTGAAAAATTCGTCGCCATGGAATACGGTCCCGCACCCGAGGACCCCAAAGAAGCCTTGGCCTGGCTGGATCTCCATGACCGCCGCTTCGGACATTTCATTGACGGCGCATGGCGGCCGCCGGCGGAAGGCGGATCCTTCGACACGGCTGATCCTTCCACCGGCGAGAAACTGGCCACGGTTGCCCAGGGGTCGGCGTCCGACGTCGACTCCGCCGTCCGGGCCGCGAGCGCTGCTCTACCAAAATGGCAGGCGCTGTCTCCCCATGCGCGAGCTCGCTATCTCTACGCGTTGGCTCGGACCGTGCAGAAACACTCTCGCCGCCTTGCTGTGCTCGAGACCATGGACAACGGCAAACCAGTCCGCGAGAGCCGTGACATCGACATTCCGCTGGTCGCGCGCCACTTCTATCACCATGCCGGCTGGGCGCAATTGCTCCCCCAGGAATTTCCCGGATACGCAGCGTGCGGCGTGGTTGGGCAGATCATTCCCTGGAATTTTCCGTTGCTCATGCTGGCCTGGAAGATCGCGCCTGCGCTGGCCACCGGCAACACCGTGGTGCTGAAGCCGGCGGAGTTCACTCCGCTGACCGCGCTGGCCTTCGCTGAAATCTGCACGGAAATTGGACTGCCCCCGGGAGTCGTCAACATTGTTACCGGCGACGGTTCGACCGGGGAAGCACTGGTAAAGCATCCCGAGGTTGCCAAGATCGCCTTTACCGGCTCGACCGAAGTAGGACGCGCCATCCGCAGCGCCACGGCCTCGAGCCACAAACGCCTGTCGCTCGAGCTGGGAGGCAAGTCACCATTCATTGTCTTTGAAGACGCCGACCTCGACAGCGCGGTCGAGGGACTGGTCGACGGCATCTGGTTCAATCAGGGACAAGTCTGCTGCGCCGGTTCGCGCCTGCTGATGCAGGAAAGTATCGCGGAGCCGCTCATCGCGAAGATTCGCGACCGGATGAGCACGCTGCGTGCCGGGGCTCCACTCGACAAGTCCATCGACATTGGCGCGATCGTGGCGCGAGTGCAGCTAGACCGGATCAAGCGGCTCGTCGACCAGGGAGTGGCCGAGGGCGCAACCTGCTGGCAACCGCAAATCGAGTTGCCGGCGCGCGGACTGTACTATCCGCCGACGCTGCTCAGTAATGTGCATCCCACTTCGATCGTGGCGCAGCAGGAAATTTTCGGTCCGGTGCTGGCCACCATGACTTTTCGTACGCCCGGCGAGGCAGTCGAACTGGCGAACAATACTGTTTACGGCCTGGCCGCGTGCGTGTGGAGCGAAAGCATTAACGTCGCGCTGCACGTGGCGGCTCAACTCAAAGCCGGAGTGGTATGGGTCAACTGCACAAACTTGTTTGACGCCTCTTGCGGCTTTGGTGGTTACCGCGAGAGCGGCTACGGACGCGAAGGGGGCAGGGAAGGCTTGCTGGAGTACCTCGAGCCGGCCTGGTTCAAGAATGCCCCGGCGCTGCCGGCCGCGAAGCCGCCGGCGGATCAGAAAGCAATCGAAGATTCCGATCCGGCAACGCCGACGATTGACCGAACGGTAAAGCTCTACATCGGCGGAAAGCAGGCGAGGCCCGATTCAGGCTACAGCATGGAGGTCCGCGCCGCTGATGGCCGTCTCCTGGGCGAGGCCCCGCTGGGCAATCGCAAAGATATCCGCAATGCGGTCGAGGCGGCGCACAAGGCTTCGGCCTGGGCAAAAACGACCGCGCACAACCGGGCGCAGGTCCTTTACTACATCGCGGAAAATCTTTCGCAGCGCGGCGGCGAAATAGTTCGCCGCCTGGCGGCAGTGGTCGGGGAGGCGCAGGCTGCATCCGAAGTCAGCCTCGGCATCGAGCGCATCTTCTCTTATGCAGCCTGGGCCGACAAGTTTGATGGGGCAGTTCACAATCCTCCGTTCCGCAATGTCGCGCTGGCCATGAATGAACCGCTGGGCACGGTCGGAATCGTTTGTCCGAATCAGGCGCCGCTGCTGGGATTTCTGTCGCTGGTCATGCCGGTGCTTGCTGCCGGCAACGTTGCCGTCGTCGTTCCTTCCGAAACCTATCCTTTAATTACCGCCGATTTGTACCAGCTTTTCGATACCAGCGATCTGCCGGGCGGAGCCGTCAATATCATCACCGGCTACACGGCCCAACTATTGAAGACCCTCGCCGAGCACGACGACGTGGATGCCGTCTGGTGTTTCGGGGATGAGGCCAGCGCCGCTGCCGCCAAGGCTTACTCGATTGGGAATCTGAAGCAGGTGTTTACCAATGAAGGCCGCGCCATTGACTGGTTCGATGTTAAGCAGGGCGAGGGCCGATGGTTCTTGCAGCACGCGACTCAAGTGAAGAATATCTGGGTGCCGTACGGCGAGTGAGCTGCGGGTCACCTGAGCGTTGACACGATCCGGGCCGCTCAATACACTCAGCCTTCTTCATCTTTCGATTTCGTAGCTAGGTCAAATCGATCTGCAAGGTCTTCCCGACGATGCCGAAAATTCCTCGAATTGCGGTGGTGGGCAGCGCGAATATCGATCTGGTCACTTTCGCGGACCGCTTTCCCAAACCCGGCGAAACCATTTTCGGACAGAAATTCGACCTCGGATTTGGAGGCAAGGGAGCCAATCAGGCGACCGCATCCCGGCTCTGCGGGGCCGCCGTATTCATGGTGGCGCGGGTGGGCAGCGATCTCTTCGGTCCGGCCACGATTGAAAATTTCAAGAAGCTGGGAATCGACGCAACCCACGTCAAGCAGGTGGAAGGCGTATCCAGCGGCGTGGCGCCCATCTTTGTCGAGCCCAGCGGACAAAACCGAATCCTGGTGGTGAAGGGTGCGAACGACGAAGTGAAACCCGCTAGCGTGGACGCCGCCGCCGATTTGCTGAAAGCCGTAGATTGCATCGTTCTCCAGTTCGAGATTCCGGTCGAGACGGTCTATTACACCATCGCGTTCGCGCGCAAGCACGGGATTCGCTGCATTCTCAACCCTGCGCCCGCCCAGCCGATTGATTTCAAATTCGTCGAGGGCCTGGACTACTTTGTTCCCAACGAGAGCGAAGCCGAAACCATTACCGGAATGCCGGTAAAGAATGCCGACGACGCAAAAAAGTGCGCCGAGAAACTGCTGGGCTACGGCATCAAGCGCGTCATCATTACGCTCGGCGCCAATGGCTCGCTGCTCGCGGGAAAGGAAGGCATGGAGCACTTGCCGGCGTTTCCGGTGAACAGTGTCGACAGCACTGGAGCAGGCGACGCTTTTATCGGCAGCTTTGCCGTCTTCCTCGGAGAAGGGCTTCCTGAAAAGGACGCCGTGCGACGCGCCAACCTGTATGCCGGACTCTCGACCACCGGCATAGGGACGCAAAAATCATTCTACGATCGGGCGCGTTTCGACGCGGAGTGGGCCGCGCGCGGCAAGTCTTAGCGCTGCTAAGGAAAAATCGCAAATGACGAGACGAACCAGAACCATCGTTATCTTCTGCCTGGTTTCCAGTGTCATCGCTTTTGGCCAGGCGCGCCGCGACCTTCCGTCAGAGCCGCAGACGATTCTGTTGTGGGAGAACGGCGCTCCCGGAGCCTTGGGACAAGGCGACGACGACAAGCCTTCCATCACCGTGTATCGTCCTTGGGGACCTAACCTCTCGGGCACATCGGTGATTGTCGCGCCCGGCGGCGGATATGGATTTCTCGCCTCCAACCACGAAGGCCGGCAGGTGGCGAACTGGTTCAACGCCATGGGAGTGACTGCCTTCGTCCTGAAGTACCGCCTGGGACCGCGCTATCACCACCCCATCGAACTGGGAGATGCGCAAAGGGCGATCCGGCTGGTGCGCAGCCGGGCCAGAGAATTTGACATCTCGCCCGATCGCATCGGCATGATGGGTTTCTCCGCCGGCGGGCACCTGGCGTCGACCGCCGCCACTCACTTCGACGGCGGCAACCCCGGGTCCGCCGATCCGATCGATCACGCCGGCAGCCGGCCCGATTTTGTCATCCTCGGATATCCCGTCATAACTCTCGGAGGCCCCTACGCTCATGGCGGGTCGGCCAGGAACCTGCTGGGCGACAATCCCGATCCGAAGCTGGTGAAGGAACTCTCCAACGAACTTCACGTCACGCCGCAGACTCCGCCCACATTTTTGTTCACGACCAGCGAGGATACGGTGGTGCCGGCCGAGAACAGCGTGAATTTTTACCTGGCGCTGCACAAAGCGGGAGTCCCGGCGGAACTACATGTGTTCGAGAAGGGTCCGCACGGGGTAGGCCTCGATCTGGCGGATCCGGTACTGGCGGAATGGCCGGTCTTGCTGGCCAACTGGCTGCGCGAAAGAGGATTGTTGACCAAGCCAAGCAACGGGATGGCGAAGTAGCCGGTGTGCGAAGTCCGTGACGTTCTCGACCGCAGAGCAGGCTGGCCGGAAGACCAGTTGACTCTTCCAACCCTATGGTAAGGTGATCGGGATCTGCCGCCCGGTGCGGCAGTTTCTTGGGACTTAATAATGATTCCCATAGGCTGATTCTTGGATCCCGTCAAACCTCGGCAACTCCTCGGAGTGTTCGACGCCACCATGATCGTCATGGGCGGCATCGTCGGCTCCGGTATTTTCATCAATCCTTACGTGGTTGCTCTGCGCGTGCACACTCCGTTTCTGATTCTGGGAGTGTGGCTGCTGGGCGGAGGCCTGGCATTGCTCGGGGCATTCATCTGGGCCGAGCTGGCATCGCGCTTGCCCGGCGCTGGCGGACAGTACTTGTACCTGCGCGAGGCTTACCATCCTTCCGTCGCCTTCATCTACGGATGGGTGCTGCTTCTGGTCACGCAGACCGGCGGGATGGCGGCGGTGGCGGTCACGTTCAGCCATTACTATCGGGAAATTACCGGCCTCGCCGCCAGTGATGGCCTGATTGCGGCCGTGACACTCCTGGGTTTGACTGCGATCAATTGCTTCGGAGTGCGTGCCGGCAGCAACGTGCAGAGCGCTCTCATGCTGCTCAAGGCCGCCGCCATCGCCGCCATGGTCGTGGTCGGAATCATTTGGGGCGGCGGCTCGGTGCGGGCGTTCCCCTTGCTCGACCGTCCCATCTCTCTGGGATTGGGAAGCGCAATCGGGGCCGCCATGATTCCGGTGGCTTTCGCTTATGGAGGATGGCAGACCGCGAGCTTCGTGGCCGGCGAGATGCGCGATCCCCGGCGCGATCTTTCCCGCGGACTCGTGATCGGCGTGATCGGCGTCGTGACGCTCTATCTGGCCGTCAATTTTGTTTGCCTGCGAGTGCTCGGTCCCGACGGACTGGCCGCTACCCGCATTCCCGCGTCGGCCGTGATGCGCGCCGCGCTGGGTGAGCGAGGGGCGCGATGGATTGCGTTCGGCATCGCGATTTCCACCCTGGGTTTTCTCAGCCAGGGGATTCTCACTGCTCCTCGGGTTTACTACGCCATGGCGCGCGACGGGCTTTTCTTCAAGAGTGTCGGCTGGCTTTCTCCCCGCACCGGGGTCCCGGTCGTCGCCATTGTGCTGCAGGGCGTCACCGCGACCGTGATTGCCCTCTCCGGACGCTACGAGCAGATATTGAACTACGTGATCTCGGTCGATTTCATTTCATTCGGCCTGACCGCGGCATCGCTGTTCGTGTTCCGGCGCAGAAGAATGGATGCGCCCGATTCGCTCTATCTGACGCCGGGCCATCCCTACACCACTGCGCTCTTTGTGGTGGCCTGTGCCGCTATCGTGATCACCACGACCGCGACTTTCCCGTCGAACTCCGCGATCGGCCTGATTATTCTGCTGGCGGGCATCCCGGTATATTGGTACTGGAGCCGCGCCAAGCGGAGAAACGCGCTGCGGCCGGATCCAAACCCGAATTTATGAGACAGCGATACTCCGACTACATGCTGTGGGCGAAAACCCAGAGCCGGGCGCGATTCAATCTCGCGACCAGCGGCGTGGGATCCTTCCCCTTGCATGAACTGCCCGTCACCATCGATCAGTTGGAAATCAACGGAGACAGCGCCTATGGCTACGCTCCCCTGCAGCAAGCCATCGCGAAGAAATGCGGGGTCGATCCCGATTGCGTGGTCGCGGCCGCCGGTACCTCCATGGCCAACCACCTGACGATGGCCACGCTCATTGATCCAGGCGACGAGGTTCTCATCGAACAGCCAACCTACGAGTTGTTTATCTCAACCCTTCTATATCTAGGCGCGGTCGTAAAGCATTTTGCCCGCACCGAGGAGAGCGGATACGCGCTCGATCCAGCCCAGGTTCGGCGCGTCATCACGCGCAAGACGAAACTGATCGTTCTCAGCAACCTGCACAATCCGAGCAGCGTTCTGGCTTCAGACACAGTGTTGCGGGAAATCGGCGGTATGGCGCGCAGCGTGGGCGCGCGCGTCCTGGTTGACGAAGTCTACCTCGACGCCGTTTACACCCATACCCCCAGGCCCGCCTACCATCTGGGCCCGGAGTTTGTCGTCACCAGCAGTTTGACCAAGGTCTACGGTCTGAGCGGCCTGCGCTGCGGATGGATTCTGGCTGAGCCCGCTCTCGCGCGCGCCATGTGGCGCCTGGATGACTTGTTTGAGTCGATCCCGGCGCATCCGGCAGAACTGCTGAGCGTTGTTGCTCTGGAAAACCTTGATTACATCCGCGAGCGCGCCCGAAAAGTCGTCGGAGCCGATCGCGCCCTGCTGCGCGAGTTTCTGGACAGTCAGGAAGCGGTCTCCACTCCCCGCACCGAATTTGGGACGACGGCCATTCTGCGTCTGGAGAAGGGGAACATCGACAATTTCCTGACCCGACTGCGTACGGACTACGAGACTTCCGTCGTCCCCGGCCGTTTCTTCGGTCTGCCCAACCACTTCCGCATCGGCATGGGGGTGGATCACGAAATGTTCCAGGAAGGCTTGCAGAGAATCGGAAGCGCGCTGCAAGACCGGTAGCGCCGGCGTCTCACCGGCTGTCCGGCGGGCGTCCCGCCCGCCGCCCTGGGGCGAAGGCAGTCTGAGTCAAGCAGAGTTTTGCCCAATGAAGCGGCGAGACGCCGCCTCGACAGCCGGCGAGATGCCGGCGCCACCGTCGAGCGCCGGCGGCGCAGCTCCATTTAGAATTGACATCCATGTGTGGCCGGTACCGACTCTCTCGGCGGAAGGAACTGCTCGCCCAACATTTCGGCGCGGACTTTGCCGACGTGGATTGGGAGCCGCGCTACAACATAGCGCCTACGCAGGCGGTGCCGGTCCTGAGGCTTGGCCACTCGAGCAAGTTAGGGGCTTCCGCGATGCGCTGGGGCCTGATTCCCTCGTGGGCAACAGACCCGGCCATCGGCGCACGGACGATCAATGCGCGATCCGAAACGGTCGCTGGCAAGCCATCTTTCCGGGAATCGCTCCTCAGGCGGCGCTGCCTGGTTCCGGCCGACGGCTTTTACGAATGGCAACGCAGCGGCGGAGGCAAGCAGCCATTTTGTTTTGAAGTTGGGGAGGCAGAGATATTTACTTTTGCCGGCCTTTGGGATAGCTGGCGGGGGCCGGATGGGCAAGCCATCGAAAGCTGTACGATCCTGACCACGACGCCCAATGATCTGCTGGCCGACGTGCATGACCGGATGCCGGTCATCCTTGGCCCCGAGCACCGTGATCGTTGGCTGGACCCGTCATTGCAAGACGCCCCGGGGGTTGTAGCTATGCTCAAGCCTTTCGCCTCGAATCTCATGAGGCGATACCCGGTGAGCAAGCGGGTCAACGGGGTGGCTAACGAGGGCCCCGAATGTTCAGCCCCGGTTGATTTGCCAGTGGCGCCCGCCACGCTCTTCGACTGACGGCAGGGTTCGCCGAGCCGCCAGCGGGCGGTCTCGGCCGCATTATGGTTTGCGAGTGTCCGGCGTGTAGTGAGCCTGCAGGTACTTGATGATGAGTGCGGCGGGCGCATCGGGGATGGGAGCGCCAAAGGCCTTGCGCATCTTGGTCACCTCGGCTTCCCAGGTGGCCGCGGGCAGCGGCGGCTGCATCGTGATGTAGCGGGTGCTGTGGCACAGGCTGCAGAAACCCTCGGTTTCGGCGCGGCCTTCTCCTTCCGCCATCTGCGGCGGATAGAGAGGATAGGCGGGAACCTGGTAGACGGAATCCTCAGACAATACGGCCGGAGGGGCCTGCTGGAGCTGGCCAAGCGTGCCGGGCTCGTAGTTTCCCTGGTCCACCTGGGCGAGCAGCAGTCCCGCGGCCAGTCCAAGCATGATCGAGCCGCCGAGAAGTAAAGTAACGTAACGTTTCAGCGATCGCACGGGGGTACCTCCTCTCACTCAGCGGCGCCGACGAAATAGTCCTGGCGCTCGATTCGGTTCCAGAGATAGCCGCCGGGATTCCACACCGGCTGGTCGGGTTGCGTGTTTCCCTTACCGTCGGAGGCGCGGGCCGCCAGGGTGTAGCGGCCGGGTATCTTTGGCGTCCAGGTAAATTCCCAGGTCCGGAAGGAATAGGCGCCGAAGTCTTCGCCGAGCCGCGCGGGTTGCCAGGTTTTCAGCCCGTCAGACGAGACTTCCACCTGGGTCACGCCGCCAT
>Ga0187823_10000339_pt1 | contig 11630 bp, 9 predicted proteins | sample NC_wetland_sal_i_12_FD_132968 | JGI IMG/M metagenome (GOLD analysis project Ga0187823, IMG submission 132968) | Wetland sediment microbial communities from Neuse River Estuary, North Carolina, USA - SourceSoil_3 | ecosystem: Environmental > Aquatic > Freshwater > Wetlands > Sediment | place...
CTGGAGTCAGACGGCCGAACTCACAAGCGGGGACGCCGGCGCGAGCGAGTTCGGATACAGCGTCGCCATCTCTGGTGATGGCCACACGGCGCTGGTTGGGGGTCCGGGTCACACCAGCCAGCACCCGACGGGCGCAGCGTGGGTGTTCGTCGTCTCGCTCAAAAAATGGGCCGCGCAGGGCGCACCGATTGCTGGGGCCGATCGCTCGGAGCTTTTCACCGGCCTGTTTGGAACGAGCGTGGCTCTCTCGTTCGACGGTGGCACCGCGCTGATCGGTGGAGATAATCGGGTGGGCGGGGTGTTTCCGTTCACGCCCTACGAGGGCGCGGCGTGGGCGTACACGCGCTCGGGGTCGACGTGGGCGGGGCCGGACGCCGAACTCGTAGGCGAAGGCGACGACTCGAGCTTGAACCGGGGGCATGAAGGCGAGAGCGTCGCACTTTCAGCCGACGGCAATACGGCTCTGATCGGCGGCGGTCTGGATGCCGGTCTCGGCGCGGCGTGGCGGTTCACGCGTACGGGGTCGGGCTGGGATGCGCATGCTAGAAGGCTGCAGGCCAGCGACTCGGTGGGGGTCGAGGCAAACCTGTTCGGCGCAGCGGTTGCGCTGGCATCTTCTGGAGACGTCGCACTCATCGGGGATCCTCGTGACGACGGCGGTCTGGGAGCCGCGTGGATCTTTGCGGCGACCCCTGCCGTGACTGCGCTTGATCCCAGCGCGGGCCCGACCGAAGGCGGAACGCCCGTAGCCATCGCCGGCACGAACTTCACCGGCGCGAGCGCTGTCCACTTCGGCACTGTGCCGGCGCCGCACTTCACCGTGACCTCCGAAAACTCGATCACCGCCGAATCGCCCGCCGGGGCGGGTACGAGCGATGTGACCGTGACGACGCCCGAAGGGACGAGTCTGAGCAGCTCATCTGACCAGTTCAGCTACGGCCTGGCGATCACCGGTATGAGCCCCGACTCCGGCTCGATGGCGGGTGGCACCTCGGTCGCGATCGCGGGGACGGGCTTCGCTGGAGCCAAGGCCGTGCGCTTCGGCTCGCGAGCCGCGGTCAACTTCACGATCAACTCCGACACTTCGATCACCGCCACCGCTCCGCCCGGATCCGGCACCGTCGACGTCAGCGTTACGACCGGCGAGGGGCAAACGCCGACGACTGCAGCAGACCTATTCGGCTACGCCAACCTCTCGACGTATTCAACCGGGGCCGGTCGAGCATCGCTGGGGCAGATCATCACAGGGCAGGAAGGCGATCTGTGGTTCATCGCTTCGAGTGCGAGCATCGGACGCATCACTCCGCAGGGCGCCGTGACGCAGTATGCGGCCGAACCGGGAATCCGCACCATCGCATCAGCTAAGGATGGGCGTATCTGGTTTTTCGCAGAGCGCGCTGGTTTCCCTCCCTCTTACCTCAACTATCTGACACCCGAAGGAGAACTGGGTGAAGGCTGCGACCGGTGCTCCACGTTCCCTGAATCGCTCACGCGGGGCCCCGACGGCGAAGCCTGGTACACCGGGTACGACGATGTAGAGGAAGACGTTCTGGTCGAAGAGACCAACGGCACCGGCTGCTGTGGTCTTGGGGAAACCCACGGCGGCAGAGGCGCACCCCAGATCGCAGGCGGCGCCGACGACGATCTCTGGATCTCGTGGGAGAACTCCGGGATCCTACGGGCTGACCTAGCTGCACCATTCGGGAAAAAGCTGGTTAGGCAGTATCCCGTTGGGGCTGGAGTGACCGATATGGCCGCCGACTCCAACGATGACCTGTGGTTCACTCAAGGCCGGCAGATCGTTAGGCTCGACCAAGCCGGCGACATAACGCGATTCTCGCAAGGCATCGCGGGGCCAACGGGCGCGATTGCCGCGGGTCCAGAAGGCGACATGTGGTTCACCGAGCCCACCGCCGAGGAGATCGGGCGGATCACGCCGCAGGGGGCGGTGACCCAGTTCGCGACCGGCAGCGCTCCGGAGGGCATCACCGTGGGATCCGAAGGCGATATTTGGTTCACCGAAGAATCGGGGGGGATCGGGCGCATCACGGTGGCCGAACCGCCCGAGTTCGGGCGGTGCCTGCGCGTCGCCGGCGACAAAGTGGGCGGCAGGACCGTTTACGACGGGCTGTTCGCGGGACCGACCTGCCTCGTCGCAAGTCCCGCGGGGGCAGGGCGCTACGAATGGTACCCCGGCGTCGTGGAGGCTCGCTTTGCGACGACGCTGAAGAGCGGCGTGGTGATGCTGCAGACGACGGCGAAAACGAAGGTGACCTGCCACACAGAGAACGGCACAGGCGAATACACCGGGCCGAGAAGCGTGGGCAACCTGCTCGTAAAGTTCACGGGGTGTGAATCAGGCGACGAGGCGTGCACGACGGAAGGGCTCGCGGCCGGTGAAATGCAATCCGCGCGGCTCGACGGGACGCTCGGCCTCGAACGCATCGCCGTGGTGAACGGCAAAGAAGTACGGCACGACGCGCTCGATCTGTCTCCGGCGGACGGGAGCGTGCCGTTCATGAAGTATCGCTGTGTTGGGGGGGCGCCGATAACGGTGACCGGCTCGCTGCTCGTGCCTGTGGCATCAGACCGAATGCAAACGACGTCCACCGAGAACTACATCGAGACGGCCGGCAAACAGAAACCGGAACGGTTCGAAGGCGGCCCGCTCGACGTGCTGACCGCGTCTCTGAATGGCGAAGTCCAGCAGCAGATGGGCGTGAAGGCGAGCCTGACGCTGAGCAGCGAAGAAGCGGTCGAGCTCAACGCGGGCCTCTGAGCGTCCGGCGTGTACGAGCTGCGAGAGGGTGTCGCTCGGCACGTGCAGCCACAGCCGCTTGCGAGCCTCGTAAACGCCTGGATCACAACGCCACGGGTCTTCGCGAGCACAATGGTCTATCTGCCCTTCGCGACGGCGGCACCGCGCGGCTCGGCCTCGCGCGGGGCGTATCCGTGGATTGGGAGGGAGGCTGCACGAAGGACATCGTCGGCGTTCTTGAATCGGAGCTTGGCTTGGGTCTGCCGTCGCAGCAGGCTTGGGCTCGAGCCTGAACAGCATCGATAAGGGGCGGGAGCGCCGCTCGCTCCGCGGAGCGGATCGCCTCACAGGCGATCCCACAAGCGCGAAAGGGATCGCCGGCAGACGCGCCGCTCGGCGTCTGCGCGCATGTGGTGTGCGGGCTTCCGCGTGAACCTGCACCGACCGACGTCTTCAGGGTCTGGGATCGCGCTTGCGCTTCTCGGTCGGAGCCGGATATGTTGATGGCGTGCGTGGTCTCGTCGTGCTGCTGCTGGTAGTGGCTATCGCTCTTGTGTGTTGCGCGATCGCCACCGCCATACCGGCGGGGTTCTGTAAGCGTGTCAGCGCGGTGCAATGTGAAAAGACTGTCGGTGAGTACGGGGCGACGCAAGACCTGAACTTCTACGCGTACGCGAAACTCCGCGCTCTCTATCCGGACGATGTCTGGGGGGCCGAACTTGGTTGCGGCGCAACGAAACACCGCGGCATCTACCGGTGCCACTACACCCAGGTGCAGCCGGCCAACGCCACCGTAGCCCCCTGCAAGATCGAAGCGCTGATCGTGAACCGTAGAGCGCCGAAGCCATGGCGCTTTGCTTGGCACGTCGAAAGCGCCACTTGTCTCGGACCTTCGGGCTAGCTGCCCGCTCCTTTCCTGAGCCCGCCAACTGGCGGGCGGGGCCGCCCGTCGCGGCCCGCGCCGCCTCGGTGGGTCAGTCGTTGCTGTCGTACTTGAACGAGATGCCCAGCCGCACCCTGTAGCCGCTGATGGCCCCGTTCTCGATCGTGACGTCCTGGCGGATCACCTCCGCGATGCGCAGGTCGCGCACCGTCTTGGCGGCCGTCTCGACCGCGTTCTTGGCCGCGGCCTCCCACGACTCGCCGCTGACCCCGATCACCTCTGTTACTCGATACACACCGTCGGCCATTTGACCCTCCTTTGCTCGAGTGGCGCCAGTCTCGCACTTCGCGCGCCCCAGGCTCGGCCGGCCGGCCAGGCGCGCGGCGCGCGCCTCAAACCCAGGGCGCCTTCGGCCGCACCGGCTCGCGCGGCGGCGCAGTACCGGCGGCTCGAGCAGGCGGGGTAGGGAGGCCGCCGGCGAACTGTTCGAGATGACGCGCGCTGAGATTAAGCTTGCGTGTGTGCCACCTGAGAACCCCCTCACGCGGCTGAGCCAAGTCTCGCTCGGTCTGGGTGCGCTCGCGGACACGCTGCAGGAGGAGACCGGCGTCGACCCGATCAACGTGCGGTATTGGAGCCTCGAGCTCCGAGACATCATCGTCGAGATCGAACGCCAGTATCAGATGAAGCCACTTGAGCGAGACGAGTAATCGGGGTCCTTGGGTCTCAGTGACTGTGCCCGTGCTGGAAACGCCTCGGCTACGTCTCGATCCGCTGCAGGTCGAGGACGCAGCCGAGATGGCACCCCTGCTCGATGATGAGCGTCTCCACCGTTTCACCGGCGGGCAGCCCCTGGGTCGTGCCGAGCTTGTCAGTGCCTACCGCCGTCGCGCGGCAGGCGTCTCGCCGGGCGGGACACAGCGCTGGCTGAACTGGGTCGTGCGGCGCAGCGAGGATGGTCAGGCACTCGGAACGGTTCAGGCGACGGTCTACGACGACGGTGCCTATGGCACTGTTGCTTCGGTCGCATGGGTGATAGCAACGGCGTTCCAGGGTTCCGGGTATGCGCACGAGGCGGCGCAGGCGATGGCGAGGTGGTTGCGCCAGGAAGGGATCCAGCGGCTGGTCGCCCATGTCCACCCGGAGCATCTCGCCTCCGAGAGAGTCGCCCGCTCGATCGGACTGTTGCCCACTGGCTTGCTCGTCGATGGCGAGCAGCGTTGGGAGGCAGTCTGATCTCCCCGAGGCGCGTTGCGCCGCGGAGGCGATAGCCGCTCACGCCACCGACTCCGACTTCGTCCCACGCCCGGGACAAAGTTGGGACAAAGTTCGACCCGGTGGAACGCGGGGCGACCCCGAAAACCCGCATCGCAGAGCCAAAGCTGCGATGCCAGAGGAGGGACTCGAACCCCCGACACGCGGATTATGATTCTCGTGTCGCCAGCTCTAATTGGCTCCAATTAGCGGCTTTTCCCCCTAGTTACAGGCCGTATTTCAGCCTGGCGGTAGCCCTCTAGGGAAATCGTCGGGAAATCGCTCGGCCCAAGCCCCCACAACTCGATGGCCGTTTCGAGTGTGTGGAGGTCTAAGGCAACATGAGCGATACAGCAGCACGTCCCACGGGGCACGTCCAGGTCAAGCTCGACTGGAATGGCCGCACCCGGTCGTTCTATGCGTTCTGGCGCGACCAGCACGGCGAGCGGGGCGGATGTCGTCTCGGGCCGGCGCACGTCCGCGACTCGGGACGCAGGACGGCACGCGGCGCGATCGTTTGGCGCGCAGGCAATGGGCCACGTCCGACCCCGGAGCATCTGACGCCCAAGGACGCTGAGGACCGCCTCGCCGTGATCCTCCGCGAGCTTGAGCGTAAGCCGCTGGGAGAGAACGAGCCGAGGGCGGTCGGCTCGCTCAGAGACGGCACCGAGGGATGGCTCGCGGAGCGCATGAGTGAGAAGGGCTTGAAGCGCTCCACGGTCGCCGGCTACGAGGATATGTTCGAGCGGCTCTACCGCGACCTTGGAGCCGAGACGCCGGTGAGCGAGTTCGCCGATGGCCGTCTGCGGGACTACTTCGCGGACTTCAAGTGCTACCGCGTGCTGGGCGAGAAGGCCGCGCGGAAGGCAAAGGCCGAAGGCAAGGACGTGCGCCGGGTCGAGATCACGCGCTGGACAGCCCAGCCACCTGGGAGCTGCGCCGTCGAGGTCAAGACCAAGGCGGAGGCCGTCCGCTTGGCGGATGAGCTACCCGGCACCTGGAAGCACCGGCGTCGCGGCTGCTACCGCGTGGTTCCGCTGAACGCACAGCGACCTCGGCGGGTCTCTCACGCGACGGCAAAGCAGCGGGAGACCGAAGGCTGGATCATCGCGCGTCGCACGGCGAAGCCCTGGATGCTCGTTGCGCCGGCAGCGGCGCAGACCCGTAACGCCTACCGAGACATATTCGCGGCGGTCCTCGACTACTGCGTTCGTCGAGGCTGGCTGCCGGCCAATCCGCTCGCCGAGGTCAAGCGAACAAGCAAGAGGCACGAGCGCCAGGTCATCTTGCGCCGCGATGACTTCTACGACCGCGACGAGATCGACAGGCTGCTCAAGGACGCCCCGAGTGTCCGCGAGGAAGCCTTCTGGCTGCTCGGCGCCGACGCCGGATTCCGCCTCCCCGGCGAGGCGCTAGGTCTGAGGAAGGGCGCCGTCGACTCGCAAGCCAACGTGATCCGCGTCCACGACAACTGGGTGCGCAACGCACCGGATACGACCAAGACCTCCGACTCCGAGGCGATCCCAATGACTCCGCGCTTGGCGCGAGCGCTGGCGAAGGTGGTGGACCGTGACTACGCAACCGAGAACGGGGACTTCGTGTTCGCCAGCGAGGACGGCGAAGGCCCCGTCAGCGAACGGTCGATGCGCAATGCGTTCAAGGTCGCCCAGCAGCAGGCCGGCTTGAAGCCGATCAAGATGTACAACCTGCGCCACTCCTTCGGGACCACGCTCGCGCAGCGGGGAGTCGACGTGAGGACGATCCAGGCGCTGATGCGCCACGACCGGATCACAACGACAGAACAGTACATGGCCTACAGGCCCCAACCCGAGCTTGCCGGCCAGATCACGCGGGCCTTGGACCCTCGAAGCCTGCCCGAGAACGTCACACCGATCCGGTCAGGCTCGGCCGAGTCGCTCCTTGAGCGCCTGGAGGAGGAGATACCTGCGAAGTGGCTGCGCGAGGTCGAGCGCATCTTCGCCGAGGGCCAGATGCCGCTGCCAGAGGCTGACCACGTGGCGCCGCCTGACGAGCGCGCCGATCCAGAGCGGCATCCGACGGAGGCGGAGGTGCACACCAGTTGATCCGAGTTTGCCGAGCCGTCAGCGTGAGGGTTGCAGAGCAAGTGCCGCGCGGGAGCCGGCTTGCCCGGCCATTGTCGCATCCCCGTTGGGGATGCGGCCGGGGCTGCGACCGGCCCCGCACCGGGCGGGGCCTCACAGCCAGAAGGAGGCTCAAATGTCCGCAGGACTCACAGACACGGACACCATGTTCTCGGTACGCAAGACACCCTGGCACGGCCTTGGAGCCGTACTCGATCAACCACCGGCGACCGTTGCCGAGGCAATCGAGGCGTCGGGTCTTGGCTGGAGCGTCGCCAAGCGACGCTTGGCGATCGACTGCGGCGCTGATCTGCCCCACGTGCTGCGCTACCGGGGCTTCGACGGCCATTACGCAACCGTCCGGCAGGACACCGATGAGGTTCTCGGCGTAGTCGGCGAGCGCTACCGGATCGTGCAGAACCACGAAGCCTTTGCGTTCGTCGATCAGCTCCTCGGCAGCTCGATTCACTTCGAGACGGCCGGCAGTCTGCACGGCGGCCGCCGCGTATGGGTGCTCGCGACGCTGCCCGATCACGTTGAGGTAGGTGGCGACGACGTGCGCCCCTACGTGCTGCTGATGAACAGCCACGACGGCTCGACCGCTGTGGTGGCGGCCACCACCCCCATCCGCGTGGTCTACCAGAACACCCTCAACTGGGGTCTGTCCAACGCACGGCAGAAGTTCTCGATTCGCCACACCGAGGCAGTAACGCAGCGCGTTCACGAGGCTCGCCGAGTCCTCGATCTGTCCGTCAACTACTACGAGCAGTTCAAGCGCCTTGGCGACCAGCTCGCCTCCCAGCGCTGCACCGAGCGGCAGCTACGTGCGGTCCTCGACAAGCTCTACCCGAATGGGATCGGCGATTCGGCGAGCACCCGCGCTCGCAAGTCGCGCCAGCAGACGAAGGATCGGATCGCCGAGCTGTTTCTGCGCGGCGAGACGCAGGGCAACGCGCCGGGCTCGAAGTGGGCGGCCGTGAACGCGATCGTGGAGTACGGCGACTGGCTGCGGCCGCTGCGCTCAAATGGCCAGCGCTTTGCCCGCGCGCTCGATGACGGGCCCGAGAAGACCCGTGCCCTGCAACTCGTCGCCGTTGCATGACCACCAGCAAGGCCCGGCGAGCATCGCTCGCCGGGCCTGTCGCACGAAACCTATGCGAGGCACCCGCGGACTCCCCTACTATGGATGGTCAAGGAGTTTGTCCGCGTGGCCGACTTCTACCAAGGAGCTTCCAATGGCTACCCGAACTGACATCCAGATCCGCGAGCTGAACCCCGAGGAATGGGCTCAGCGCGTCGATGAGCAGGCACGCAAGTACCTGGGCATGAGCGGCGAGGAGTTCGAGCAGCGCTTTCGTGCGGGTGAAATCGACATAGACGACAGCCCCGCCGTTACGCGCCTTGCGATGATGCTCCCGCCCAATGGCAGCCGGAAGTAGGACACCCGCCGAAGCCGTCGAGCGCTACCGCGGCCGAACGGCGCGGCTGCTGGCGTGTGTGACGAGCGAGCATGTCGTCGTCAGCGCTTACCACGCCGCCGACCCGCCGCATCAGCTCGAACTCTTGGACTTGGCGAAGCTGCGCGCTGCGCATCCGCTCCGTCTCAGCGTTGGTGAGCACTATGAAGCTCGTGAGGACGCGGACGGCTGGCACGTCGAGGTCGTCGGCTACAACTACGCGGTCGAGCACGACGGCCGTGATCTCGTCTCCTACCACTGGCATCCGAAGGGCGAAAGCCCGATCACCTGGCCGCACATGCACGTCGGCAGCGACATCCACGTCGGCGAGCGATCGTTTGGCAAGGTCCACCTGCCCACCGGCGTTGTCGGTCTCGAGCGGGTAGTCGCGCTGGCGATTACCGAGCTGGGAGCCAAGCCGCTGCGCGACGATTGGGAACGACTGGTCGCCGAGGCCGCCGCCCGCTGAGGCCGGATGGCTTGCCTCCCGGACGGGCGCCGCCCCTCCCGATGATCGCACGCTCGCGCGTGCGGTTGGTCGGGATCGGCTCCCCGTCCGGTGGGAGCCCTGTCTGAAAAGGAAGGACCGCATGGCTATCAGCACTACCAATCCAACTCAAAACGGCAACGGTCACGGCGCTGCCAAGGTGCAGCTCCGGGACATCCCGCTCTCGAAGATCGTCGTCACCGAGGGGTTCAACCCTCGCGGCGACGTCCTTGAAGACGCCGAGCTGCAGGCGATGGCCGCCACGATGCGCGAACGCGGCTGTCTACAGCCGATCCGGGTGCGCGCGACCGAGACGGGCGACTTCGCCCTGATCGCAGGTGAGCGGCGCTACCGCGCCGCAGCGCTCGCCGAGCTGACCGCGCTGCCCGCGGTCGTGCTGACGGCAGGCACCGGCGACGAGGGCGAGTACCAGGACCTGCTGACCGACGCGATGATCGAGAACGAGCTGCGCAGCGACCTGGACCCGCTCCAGCGCGCCCGCGGCTACCAGGCCATGATCGACAGCGGCCTCGGAGTCCGCTCCGTCGCAGAACGCCTCGGCGGCAGGACCAAGCGCTCCTCGCGTGAAAAACGCATCAAGGAGCACCTGGCGATCCTCTCGCTCCCAGAGCGGCTCAGGACGCTCGTAGCTGAGCAAGTGATCCCCCTGTTCGGTGTCAAGACGCTCGTCGCGCTCGCCGAAATCCACGAGGAGTTCGCACACGCGGCGCTTCGTGCGGTCACTCCTGACGACGACCGCGAACCGTACACCTGGCAGGAGCTGATCGAGAACCCCGTGGCGATCGCGAAGAACCACATGGACGCGCTGCATAGGGGGGTCTACTCGAGTCGCAGCTCATATCCCGTCGACCAGTTCACGTTGAGCGAGAAGGCGCAGAAGGACCTCGCTGCCTACACCAAGCTCACCGATGGCGGGCAGATCACCCACGTTCGCTTCGGTGCGGAACTGGTCGAGCAGGCGCGGCTGCTGGGAGCGACCCACGAGGCGACCTGGTTCTCGATCATCCTCGGTGACGACGTGGCCAGCCGGCTCGCCGAGGATTACATCGCCGCTGTCGTCAAGGAGGCGCGTGCGCGCCAGCGCCACGACCGCAACACCCAGGGCACGAGCGCCGTGGACTCCGCGAGCGTGAGCAACGACTCGTCCGTGGACGGTACTCGGGCCGGTGAGCCAGAGAGCGCAGCCGACCGTGCACAGCGTGAGGCAGACGAGGCGAAAGCCAAGCGCGCTGAGCAGCAGCGCAAGCGCGAAGACGCGACGAAGTTCAACCTCGACCTCGGTCTGCTCGTGTTCAAGCACCTGCCGAAGCTCAAAGTCGATGAGCGGGTGTTGCGCATCCTGGCGAGTGTCGATCTCGGCGGGTCGCTGGGGAAGATCGCCATGCGCGGCGCGAGGCTCGCTCTGCCCACATGGGTCGAGCAGGCCCAGCAGAAGAGCGGCAAGACGAAGACCGTCTATCTCGACACCTCCGACGCTGAGCGCAGGGCGAAGACGTTCCTTGAAGATGCCGAGAGCGCTGGCGACATCGCGGGCCGCGCGTTCACACTGATCGCGCTGGCTGCGCTCACTGACGAGGACGCGGTGGCACAATCGAACCGCAGCTTCTACACCCTCGCCTTCGCGGGGCCGTGGGCCACGCAGGCAGCACGCGATCTGAACGCGATCGTGCGCGAGCGCATCACGGAGGGCCAGTGCCCAGCGCTGGACGAGCTGCTCGCTGAGCGGGTCGCCAACGATGAACGCCAAGCCAACCGGGAAGCCGAGGCCGAGCAGGCGCGCCTTCGGGTACAGGATGCGTCCGCCCGCATCAGCGAACTCTCCCAGAAGGATCTGGAGCAGTTGCTCGCTGATGCTGAGACCGCATGGGGCCAGTACAGCCCCAAGCGCTATGAGCTCGAGAGAGTCGTCACCGCAGAGCGCGAGCGGCGCGAAAGCGCAAGCGGTGAGGTCGAGCCTGCCGACGAGTGCGAGCTGGCCGACGCTGCGGCCTAGTCGCTACCCGGACAGTCGGAGGCGGGGGCGGACGCTCCGCCTCCGACGAACGGGTGTGCTCCAGTGCTCACCGAGCAGGACGACGATGACGCTGCAACGTACTCGTCACGGCGCTCTCGTGGTCGAGCTTCGCGCTCACGCGGATCAGAGCGCGAGCCGCCGTCCGAGGACCGAGCCCGAACGTCGCCGTCAGGCGGCCATGCTTCAACGAGACAGTCCTGGCGCCAGACACGACGATCCTTCCGTTCAGCCGGCCCGTGAACCCGACGCGGACCCTTCCACTGGAGGGCCCGGTCACGTGCACGACCAACTCGCGTCCGTGCAGCGTCTCGGTGACATGGACCTTCGGCGTGGTCGCCGTCGCGCCATGGCCCGTACCCGAGCCGCCCGAGGTTGAGGGCGCTACGACGACGTTCGTGTGTGCAGCGTTCGCAGGGCTCGCGTTGCCCGCGGCGTTGCTCAGCCACACGGCGATGCTCCAGCTTCCAGGGCCAGGAACGGTCACGGTCGCCGGCCCGCCCGCGGGCGCCGCAGCCGGAGCGCTGCACGAGCCGGATCCGCTTGCAGGACACACTTGGTAGATAGCGCCCGTGATCGGAGCGATCTCCCCTCGCGGATCACTCCAAGTGACAGTGAAACTCGGGCTGCCGGTGTGCGTCGGGCTCGCCGACAGGC
>Ga0187823_10000340_pt1 | contig 11621 bp, 16 predicted proteins | sample NC_wetland_sal_i_12_FD_132968 | JGI IMG/M metagenome (GOLD analysis project Ga0187823, IMG submission 132968) | Wetland sediment microbial communities from Neuse River Estuary, North Carolina, USA - SourceSoil_3 | ecosystem: Environmental > Aquatic > Freshwater > Wetlands > Sediment | place...
GGTGGTCATCGACGTGGATCGAGGGGAGCGTCGAGGCCTCCGGGGGCTTCGGCGGGTCCAGCGCGCCCGCCGGGGCATGCTCCAGGCAGAGGATCCGATACCACGGTGGCCCGTCTGGGAGATGACCGGGAGCCGGCGCGACCCGGACGGGCGCGCCACGTGGGAGTGGATCACGCTCGGCGGGTAGCCCGCGATCCGCTGGCGGCAAGTCGGCACCCACGAGACCTTCAAGAACCCCTGACGGGCACCCACCAGCGACCAGGCTAGTGTGCTCTGGGTGAGAGGATCGACCGAGCAGTTGCTGATCGATCGGGCCGCGGCAGCGGCGCGGCCCGACGAGCAGGCCGTGAGGGACTGGGCAAGCGAACAACGCGTGTTCGTCTCAAGCGTAATCGACGGATACGAGCAGTACCGTCGGGCCACGGTCGCAGCGATCGAGGCGCTCGGCGCCGAGGCCGTGTGGTTCGAGCGCTTCGGCGGGCGCGACTGCGATCCAGGCGAGGCCTACCTGTCCGAGGTGCGGTCCAGCACCATCTACCTCGGTCTGCTCGGCGCGCGCTACGGCCGCCCGCTCGCCGACCGCTACTCGGCGACACATCAGGAGTTTCTGGAGGCCGAGCGGCGCGGGCTTAGAACCTCCGTCTGGGCGCAGGAGGAGGTCGAGCGGGAGGGACCGCAGCAGTCCTTTCTCGAGGAGGTGCGTGCCTTCGGAGTCACCGGCGCATACCGCTCGCCCGAAGAGCTTCGGCAGGGCGTCGAAGAGCGGTTGCGTGGGCTCGCCGCCGAGGATCTCTCACCGTGGGTGAAGCTCGGCGGGCTCGTCTTTCGCGCGCGCGAGATACGCGAGCGCTCGGGCACCGTCGCCATCGGCGCGGTGGTGCGCGACCAAGACGTGATCGCCGCCATGCGGGGCCTCGGGCAGGGCCACGGCCGGCGCACGACGCTTCTGAGCTTCCCGGACCGCACGGTGGCCGCGGAGGTGCATGCCCTCGCCACCACCACGCGCGCCGCGCGTGCCGTCGAGTTCGAGCTGGAGTTGAAGGTCCGTGAGCCCCCGCAGCCGACCCGGATCGCGTTCAACGGAGCATCTTGGGATGAGCTCACCAAGGTCGCGATCGAAGTGTCGCTGTTCGGCACACCGAACCCGCTCGGCTCCATGGCCCACATGGTCCAGATCGCCAATCCCTTCCCGGTGCTCGAGCAAGCGGGCGTCTCGGAGGAGTCTCTGCGACCGATCGCGCGGCTGATGCTGTCCGAGATCCTCACGGTCGAGCGTGGCATCGAGCGACTCGTGCACTTTCGGCTCGGACGCTCGATCCGCGGCCGCCGAGCGCTCGCGATCGGCTACCAGGTGCCGGCCGCCTACTCCAATCAGCCGTCGCCGGCGCCGTTCGAGCTCGAGGGCGAAGTGCAGGCGTGAGCGAGCGAGGACCCCGGGCCAGGGCCGAGACTCGGCGCGGCAGGACCCGAAGATGATCTTGATGAGCGCTTGGGCGCGTGGCCGGCGCACGACCGTCAGGAGTGCGCGCCGTGGCGCTCGGCGGCTGCCTTGACCTCCTCGACCGCGGCGAGGGTGGCCGCGGCCTTCCGCGACCGCCCCGTCGCCGGCCCATCGGATGCATAGAGGATCAGCAGAGTCACGCTCACGAACAGCGCGAACAGCGCGACGCCGCGCAGCAGGGCGGTGTCCTGGCCCCGCGCGAGACATATCAGCGCCGCCGCCTCGCCGATCAGTGGCACGTACAGAAGGCTCTTCAGCAGGAACCGGGCGAAGGACTCGCGGCGCTCGAGACCGCGGAAGTACCGTCCCTCGACGATCATCGCCAGCACCAGGATCGGGAGAACCTGGGCGAGCGTGCCGTAGAAGGCCAGATGTGGACGAGTCCATGCGGTGGCATCGCCGAGCCCCACGACGATGAGGATCGCGCCGACGGTCAGCGAGATCCTCCTGTCCACGCGCGCGTCGATGAACGCGAAGCACCTGCTCTCCAGCTCGGCCGCGCGGTCGAGGAGCCACCGCGGCGAGACGCGCCGCGAACCAGACGGGCCTGCGCCCGAGGCGATGGCGGACTCCGTAGTTCCCGGCGGGCCTATGCGGCCGCTCGACGGCCCACGTAGGCCTCGATGATCCTCATTGCGTTCTCCAAGGCCTTGAGCGGACCGTCGCCCTCGCGCCACTCCTCCCGGATCCTCGAGACCGGGGTCCGTTGCGGGCGAGACGGTTCGGCGGGCCCGGGCAGCAACGGCCACTCGCCGTAGACGGCCTGTACGCCTGCGACCGAGACCAGGAGCCCCCACGGGATGCCGGGACGCTCGGCGCGGCGCAGGATCATCGCCATCGCGCGGTGCGCGAGGCGCTCTGCCTCTGCGAGCGTGCGGGCCGCCTGAGGACCGTCGGGCGCGTGCACCACGATGCCGGTGCCGTCGTTGTCAACGCTGAGGGCGTACTGGGTTCCGAGGACCTGCGCCGTCAAAGAGAAAAGCTGCATCTCGACCTACCCTTCGCTAGCTGATATGTGGTGCGGGTCCTCGACGGCAGCGGGGGCCAACCCGCTCGAGAACATCGCAGGAGAAATGCTCCCGCGTGCGGCGGACGGAACGGGCACACTTCGGGGCGGCGACCGGAGGCCTGGCTAGGACCCGGGTCGCCGCCCGCCACCACATCAGCTGCGGGCGCAGTTGTACACGCAGCAGCTGACGGAGCCCGCAGCGCGACCCGCCGGTGACCGTCTCGCGCCCCCCGCGCGCCATGGAGATTTCCGATCACGCGCGCGAGACCGGGCCGGTCCTCGTTGTACCGCGGCCGCCGAGACCTCGCCGTACGCGCCATGCCACTTCGCGTGCTTGGGAGCCACCGAGCACTCCGCAGGCGTGGGCGCGTAGGTTGTCGTTCGAGCTCGGGTCGGTTCACGCGGCGAGGAAGCGCAGATGCTCGATGTCGGCGTGCCCCTGCCCGCCGGCGAGCTCGTCATCCCGTGTCAACACTCTCGCCGAGCGTCGAGCACGTTGACGCGCGCCTCCTCGCGAGTGCGGCCCTGGCTCAAGGCACGGGAACCTCGAGCACACGTGCCGCGATCCAGCAATTCTCGTCAGGCTCATAGAGCGCGATCGCGAACTGAACGGACGCGGTCATCGGCGAGAGCGTGCCGCGCGGATCGCCTGCCTCAGCCGGCTCTGAGGCCTCTGAGCATCCCGAGCCCTTCAACTGATCGACCGGTCTCGGCGGATCACCTGTCGGGGCTCCGGGCCCGCTGCCTGCGTCTGTCAGCCTGCCAAGCAGTCGCTGGTCCGCTTGAGGATCTGACCGAGCCTGACGGGTGCCGCGGCGAGCCCACCCGGACCCACCCTCGGACATGCACCAAGTGCCGCGAGGCGGGCCGGCTTCGAGCTCTCCGGCACGAACATCGACACCGAGGCCCCTACCCACGGGTGCCGGGCGGATGCTCACCAGATTCACAACGCCGCCATTTTTGCCTGATGTAGTCGTACTGGAGCTTTTGGATACGGTCTTATCAGGACGATGGCCAAGCGTACACGCGCATATCCACCGACCGTGCACGACGCCGCACAGCTGCTCGGCGCCGAGGTCCGCGAGGCACGCCTGCAGCGGCGCTGGGGCGTGCGCGAGCTCGCCGAACGGGCGGGCGTGAGCCCCGACACGCTGCACAAGGTGGAAACCGGCGATCCCACAGTCGCGCTCGGGACCGCGTTCGACGTCGCGACCCTGCTCGGCGTGCCGCTGTTCTACGAGCGCTCGCGCCTTGGGCAGGAAGCCGCCCGCATCCGCAACCGTCCGGTGCTGCTCCCCCGCGCCGTGCGCTCGCGCAAGCGGGACCTGGACAATGAGTTCTGAGGCGCCGCGCGAGGCCTACGTGTGGGTCTGGCTGCCCGGCGCCTTCGAGCCGGTCGTGGCCGGGCGCCTTGACGAGCGGGGCGGGCGACGCTCGCGCGCGATAGTCTCGCGCTTCGATCGCTGTTCACTGCGACCGAGCTCAAGCGCGCCGTGGACCGTGACCCGCTGACGTCGGCGGACGCCTCGCTCCTGGAGATCGTGGAAGCGGTTCGCGCGCTCCCCTATGGGCGTCCGAGCGAGCGCACAGTGGAGGCGATGCTCGGCGAGCGCCGCGGCACGTGCTCGACCAAGCACCTTTACCTCTCGCGGACACTGGCTGAGCGTTTTCCCGAGACCGAGCCTCAGATCGTCCACCGCGTCTACCGGCTGCAGCCCGACCGAGCCGCCGAACTCTACGACGAGACGATCGCCGAACTCGTACCGGCTGAGGGACTCGTGGACGTGCACCGATATCTGACGATCACCGTTAAAGGCCAGCGCCTCACGGTCGACGCGACATTCTCCGGTGACCCATGGGACGGTCGCTCCTCAATGCCGTTGGCCTGCGGCCCGGGCGATGACCTCCCAGCTGGCGGGAGGCCCGACGAGGAAAAGCGCGCCCTGGAGCATGAGCATTGCGACCCGGCGTTGCGCGAGCCGTTCATCGCGGCGATCTCGAGACATACGCGAGCAGGGATCCGCCAGCCCTAAGCATTCAGCTACCGCTCGGGAGGTTCGTGTCCGCCGCGTGGGCACGAACGATCCGGAGGGTCGACCATCTCACGGCCGCTCAGTGGGTTCAGGATGTCCCGCATGCGGTCGAGGACGGCGTGGTCCTTGGGACGATCCGCGGCTGTCTTTGATTTCAGGATCATCTCTGCCGAGGCCACCGGCACGACGACCTCAGTGCCCTCCAGGCGCTCGCGTGTCGCGGTCTTGGCGATCTCCTCATACCCGTCGGTGCCGTCCGGGCTCAGGACGATGTCGATGTCTCCGTGTCGTGTCGTGAGGGTGACCCACACCTGGCTGCGAAACGTGCGCCAGTCGATGCCTCCCGGGGGCCTGAAGCCGTAGGGATAGCGGCGTGGGTCGACCCGGAGGCCCGCGTCGAGTTCCTCCAGGGCGTCTGCGAGACGCGAGAGGTTCTCCTTGGAGCGCTCCGGTGTTATGTCGACGTCCTCGGTCTGCTCGGGCCACCCGCGGGCCCGCGCAGCCTCCCCGCCGATCACGACGTACGCCACCTCATGGCGCTCGAAGGCCGCCATGATCGTTTCAAGGCCCGGATCGGGCTGCTCCTCCGGCGTCATGCAGCCGAGCGCGCAGCGTCCTCGGCGAGGCGCTGCTGGGCCTCTAGCGTCGACCACAACGCGGGCACGAACAGCCGTCCGTCGGGGCCGGTCGAAGCCTCCGCGATCCGAATCAGATCGATGAGCGAGGCGACCTGCACCGACACCCCGTCAGCGATCTGGATGCTCCGCGCGTCCCTCGCCAGGTCGCGGTAGCCATGGGTGCCGCGAAGCCCGATGCTCACGTGAAGCTCAGCGCCCGAACCGAGCAGCCAGCGATCTGCGCCGTCTTCCCCCTCCCCAGCCCGCTCGGCGCCGAGGCGCCGAGCCGCCTGCTCGACCGCATCAGCCGAGCGCTCGGCCACCACCACCTGCAGGACTGGCGTTCCAAGCGTGATCGGCCAGCCGTTGAACGCGCCCGCGACGCGGCCGATGACCACGAACTGCGCGTCGTTGGTGAGCTCGCAGAGCATCGCGATCGGATCAAAACCCGCCGTCCTTCGCGCCAGACGCCTCACACGCTCGACCGGCTCCAGCATCAGCTGCCCGGCGATCAGCGACTCGTAGGAGTCGTCGTAGCGAGCCATGCCGACCGTCAGCTCAAGCCCGCACGCATGAAAGGCCTCCACGACGCTCTCGAGCGGCGGGTGCTGATAGCCGCTCTCCCAACGCGCGATCGTCGACTGGGTACGCCCAAGACGTTCAGCGAGCTGTTCCTGAGAGAGCCCTGCCCGGCGACGGCCGGCAACTAGCAGATCAGCACTACGCATGGACATGATTATACCGAATCCGGAATACCCTAGACGTGGCCACTGGCTTCAGGGGTCTGACCGCGAGGGCTCGCACCCGGCCAACGGGTGCGGGCCCGAAGCGCGGTCGCCTATGCGGCGACGGCTTTCCTGCTGTCGCGGGCCGATTTCGCGGGCGCCGACTCCTCAGCGGGTGTAGGGGCGCTCAGGAACTCGACGTTCCCGACCATCGAGTAGTCGTGGCGTTTCTCGCCACCGTCGGTCTCCCACGCGCCGTACTCCAGCCGGCCGTCGACCGCGACCAGCCAGCCTTTGGACAGCATCTTCGCGGCGGCCTCGCAGCCCGCTCCGAACACAGCCACGTTGACGTAGCCAACCTCGCGGCCACGGCCCATCCCGTCGACGCAACACGCAGCTGGCAGACCTTCGTCTCCTCGGAGACCTGACGCAGCTCCGGGTCCTTCGTGAGCCGGCCGGTGCAGATCATCTTGTTGACGTTCATTTCTTCCTCCTTGGGTTGGTGTCGGTAGTGACGCCGCCCATGACTCGCCGCCGACCGGCGCGCGGAACCGAGCGAGCGAAGCGAGTGAGGGAAACCCCCTTGCGGGGTTGCAGCGCCAGACCGGCGGCTGCGAACACGGGGCAAGACACGGACGTCGACACCGGACCCGGAGGAGGCGTGATCAACTCGGATGTCTTCGAGGCGAGGCTTCGGTCCGAGCTACGGGCGGCCAAGCAGCTCGCGGATGTGTGCGGTGAGGGTCACCGGCTGGTCCTCGGGAACCAGGGTGTAGGAGTCGCCGATCTCCACGAGCTGGGCTTGCGGCAGCAGCTGTGCGATCCGGCGCCCGTGCTCGGGAGGCATCAGCCGGTCTTCGCTGGCCCACGCGACCAACGCGGGCCGGTCAAAGGCGGCCAGCGCGTCCATCCCGGCGAGCAGTTCGCGCCGTCCCTGCGGAGCTCGCCGCACGTACTTGCGCAGGTCCCGACGGATCGCGCGCTCACGGACGGGCGCGAACCAGCGATCCATCACCTCGCGCGGCACCGGCCGCTTGCTCAGCGGGCCGTAGGTCATCGGCAGGCGGCGCAGCTGGTCGAAGCGAAACGGTAACAGCGCGAGATCCAAGGCTCCTGGGATTCGCGCGAGATACGGCAGCAGCTTCGCGGCGCCTTTCGGCGGAACGTTGTCGAACGCCTCGCACGAGCAGACCACGAGCCGAGCGATCCGCTCATCGTGGGGGCTGCCGACGAGCAGCAGGGGTCCGCCCCAGTCATTCATCGCAAGCGTGATCTCATGCAGGTCAAGTGCGTCGATGAACTCGCCGAGAAGAGCGACCATCCCATGCATCGATAGGTCAGCGTCGGGATGCATCGGACGGCGATGAGCGCCAAGCGGCATGGTCGGCAGCACGCAGCGGTAGTCGCGGCGCAGGTCCTTGACGACGTGCCGCCACAGCGAGCCGTCCATCATCAGCCCGCCCACGAACACGATCACCGGTCCGGTACCGCCCGTGTCCTCGTACTCGATCGTTCCTGCCGACAGCCGCACCTCGGGCACAGACACCTCTCTGACTAGATAGATCGCTCCAGTGGCCGGGAGCGTATCATCGCACCGAGGAGCGCGAGCACGGCGACGCGCCCCGAGCGCAGCACGAACGGAGAGCGAACATGGCGAACAGGACCAAGGACCGCATCATCGACTCGAGCGCCGAGCTGTTTCGCCGCCAGGGCTATGCCGCCACGGGGGTCAAAGAGATCGTGCGGGCGGCCAGCGCCCCCTTCGGGTCGATCTATCACTTCTTCCCCGGAGGCAAGGAGCAGCTTGGTGCTGAGGCGATCCGCGTCTCAGGCCAGCTCTATCTGGAGCTGTTCGCGACGATCGCGACAGAGGCGCCCGACGTGATCACCGCAGTCGAGGACTTCTTCACCGGGGCTGCCGAGACGCTGGAAGAGACCGACTACGCCGACGCCTGCCCGATCGCCACCGTTGCGCTGGAGGTCGCGAGCACCAGCGAACCGCTGCGCGAAGCGACGGCCGAGGTGTTCGACACCTGGATCTCCGGTGCCAGTGAGTATTTCGTTGCCGCCGGCATCGAACGCGATACGGCGCGAGAGCTGTCGTTCACGACGCTCTCGCTGCTGGAGGGCGCGTTCATCTTCTGTCGGGCGATGCGCAGCGTCGAGCCGCTCCGGATCGCCGGCGCAAGTGCAGCCGCAGCCGTGCGAGCAGCCCGCGCCGAATAGCACCTGACGGTTTCGCCGTCGGCCAGGCGCCGACCGGACGCGAAAGAGATCTGGAGGCGGGTTGCGAGCAGTGCCCGGGTGCAGACGTAATGGAACGCGCAGATGCCGGTGGACGTGACCACGACGGGCGCTTCGACTCAGCGTCCGACGCGCTCGGCTAGCGGAGGCGGGTCTGCCCGCATCGGCGTCGCGCTGTTGCCTCCGTGGTTGACTGGCCGTGCTCGACACCGACATTACGAGCCGCACCAATAGTCAGCTACGTCGCGACCGGAGTGATCGTCACCATCGACGACCTATGGGACGAACCCGACCTCACGCAGCAGGATTCATTCGAAGCTCGTCACGACCAACCTCACCTTCAGCGAATGGACCCAGGTCTTCCAGGACGCCCCGCTCGCCAAGGCCGTCGTGGACCGGCTCACCCACCGAGCGCACATCATCGACACCGGCACCGAATCCTGGCGCTTCCGCCACGGCCTGCAACAACACAAACGGCAGGAAAACGAACCCACACCCTAAACGATGAAGGGCAGCGAAACGGGCGCGATCAGCAACACAAACAAACGAGAGAGGTGGGGCCACTTCAAACGTCGAACCCGGAGCCACTGCAGGTGGCGGCACTCAGCTTCTGCACAGGTGCCCGGCCTCAGATCACGCGGGCGCGAGGAGCCATGGTGCTCGGCGGCCCTAGTTGGGATCGGAGAGAGCCTTCAGGTAGCGGTCATAGCGGCGCTCGGTGTCATCGACCAGCTGCGTGTAGGTTCGGACCTTGAAGGCTCCACCGCGAACGGCGAGGGTGCGGTGAAGCTCGTCGGACTGGGCGTGTCCGACGAGGAACGCCTCGAAGGAGCCGATGTCCTCGTTGTACTTCTTGCAGAGCACGACATAGCGCTCGAGCTGGTTGAGATCGTCGACGCCGAGCGTGTGCGAGGGGCGCTTGATCTCGATGACGATCAGCCGCTTGTCCACCGTGCCGCAGACGAAGTCGGGGCGTTTGCGCTCGTGGTCCTTGTCCTGCGCTTCGAGCTGTTTGGTGACGACCGTGCGCAGCTGGCGGTTGCTGTGCATGAGCCAGTAGCGCTCGTCGACGATCCACATGGCACGCTCGAGCAGGCGATGGATCGAGTTCTCGCCCGTGAGCTCGTACGTGCGCTCGTCGAGCACCTGCTGCTTGAAAAGCTCGAGGAGACCGACGCGTCTTCGGACCTCATTGGTGACAGCGGCGATCTGCCCGATCGTGAGCTCCTCCATGAGCTCGGTCAACTGGCGCAGAGCCTGGGCGCGCTCTCTTGGCAATCGCTTGACGAGTTGGCTTATCGCCGCCCGGTGACTCTCGTCGACATGCAACAGGATGTCGGCTATCTCGCCGAGCGCCTGGCCGAGCTGGGGCAGATCCTCCTCGGTGACGCGCTCAGGCTTGATCCCCTTCACGATCTCGGCCAGCAAGCGCGGGTTCGCCCTCGCCAGCTCGCGGACCTTTGCGTCCGTGGTGGCGTCAGCGCTCTGACGGGAATCGAGCTCCTCGCGAATCGCCTCAGCCGTCGACCAACCGAGGAAGCGCGCGAGGTCCGTATCCACGATGGTCTTCACCGCGTCCCATTGCGCGGCGTTCTTGATGTTGAACGTCGCCTTGTTGCCAGGCCACCACTTGTAGAGCGTGAGCCGCGGCTCGCTCGAGTCCGAGAGCGGGTGAGAATCGGTCACCTGAACAGCGAAGCTGCGGTTGACACGACGTAGCTCACGGACCCATCCGGGCGCCCAGCGCGTCCCGTGACACTTCGAGCATGTCGTGGCCGTCGCTGCGTTGGCGGCACCGCAGGCGTCGCAGATGCGCCGTGCCTCGGGCGACTCCTCGCCACCTCTTCGTGTGCCGGACGGGCCCATTCGCGGCATCGTCTCTCGGGCTATCTTCGAGTCAGTATCCAGGGGCGCTTGCGTGGCAGAGAGGCACATCTCGCCGGCCCAGAGGACGCGGGTTCCCGAATGCTCGGATTCGCGGATCATCACCGGCGTTTACTCGGGGGTTCTCGCGCTCCCGATAGCAGCTGGCGGCAGGCGTCATGGGAGCTATGCTAGATGACCCGATCGCGTTTATCTGCTCGGCGGCTGGTCCCGGGCCATCGGCCATGGTGCGTAGGATTTACGGACACGCGTTCTCACCGGACAGCCAGGAGGGCCATGTACGACAAACATCACCCGCTGCCCAGCGGAATGAACACTGACCGTACCCGCGACGATGACGGGCGGCTGCGCCAGAAGCGTGGCGACACGCTGGTCGGCAACATCGAGCGCGAGTACGACATCGACTTCGGGGTGCGCAGCGACATGCGCCTTGACACCCCGCGCGAGCAGACCGGTCTGAGCTCGATCGAGGACCTGCTGCGCCACGCGGGCAATCACGGCGGGTGAGCCGCAAGCTCGCGAGCTTCGTTGGCGCCGTGGGCCGGCGAGTTGAGCCGGCGTGGACGTCGTGTCGAGGCCGACGCGTAGCATGAGCAAGGTCATGAGGTCGCCTTTAACCGTCTGGACCGTCGGGCACTCGAACCACGAGTTCGAGCATCTCATGAAGCTGCTGGAAGGAGAGCGGATCGAGTTCTTGATCGACGTCCGGTCATACCCCTACTCGCGCTACTCGCCGCATTTCAACCGCGAGTCGCTGGAAGCCGGCGTCGCTCGCCACGGCGTGCGCTACCTGTTCCTAGGCGAGCAACTCGGGGGCCGCCCGAGCAGGAAGGAGCACTACGATGCGCACGGGCACGCGCTCTACGGTCCGATGTCCGAACAGCAGCCCTTCAGGGACGCCGTCGAGCGCGTGATCGCCGGTGCGAGCAGATATCGGCTCGCTCTGCTCTGCAGCGAGGCGGACCCACGCGACTGCCATCGCAGACTGCTCGTCGGAAAGGTCCTTGCCGATCAGGGCCTGGCACTGGCGCACATCCTGCCCGACGGCAGCATCCACAGCGAGGCCGCGGTCGCGCTCGAAGGCGAGCATGCGCAGGCCTCCCTGCTCGGAGAGGAGGAGCCGTGGAGATCTACACAATCGGTTTCACGCAGAGCACGGCTGAGCACTTCTTCCGCCGCCTAGGCAAGGCCCGCATCGAGCGTCTGCTCGACGTGCGGCTGAACAACTCATCCCAGCTCGCCGGGTTCGCGAAGGCCAAGGACCTCCCATATCTCCTGGGTGCGCTTGTCGGAGCCGGCTACGAGCACGAGCCGCTGCTCGCGCCGACGCAGGATCTCCTGGACGAGTACAAGAAGCGCAAAGGCGATTGGGCCAGCTACGAGCAAGCGTTCCGCTCGCTGATGAGTGAGCGGCGGATCGCCGAGGCGCTCGCGCCAGCGGACTTCGAGGTCCGCACCGCCCTGCTGTGCAGCGAGGCAACGGCCGAGCACTGCCACCGACGTCTCGTCGCCGAACATCTCGCCGAGCGCTGGCCGGCCGTCGAGATCATCCACCTGTGAGTCGATGCAGATCGTCGTCAACCACGTGACACGGATGACGAGCGATGA
>Ga0187823_10000341_pt1 | contig 11620 bp, 10 predicted proteins | sample NC_wetland_sal_i_12_FD_132968 | JGI IMG/M metagenome (GOLD analysis project Ga0187823, IMG submission 132968) | Wetland sediment microbial communities from Neuse River Estuary, North Carolina, USA - SourceSoil_3 | ecosystem: Environmental > Aquatic > Freshwater > Wetlands > Sediment | place...
GGGACAAGAGGTGCAGCAGCCGTGGCAGAGAGCGAACGCGGGGGCGATCGACCTGGCTCCTCCGTTCCAGAAGCACAGCGTGGACTTGCAGGCGGACCCGGACGAGATCGCGAAGGCGGGGGTGCGCTCCATCTTCGTGAAGATCTACTACACCCAGGGCGGCGTGGAGCAGGTGAAGCAGACGACGCTGAACATCGGCAAAGGCCAGCTCTCGGACCGGATCGACTTCATCCTCCCGGCCGGGAAGGCGGACTACGACTACCAGATCGACTGGACCCTGAAGGGCAACCAGACCGCGACCACCGGACGAAAGACCGCCAACAGCGCCGTCCTCTTCGTCGACGAGGTGCCGACCGGGTAGCTCATTTCAGGCCGGACCCCACGGTGCTCTCAGCGGACATTCAGCATCGGTGTCGACAGCACCAGCGGCTGGATCCGTGAAGCCTCCTCCCACTTCTCCAACGGTATCCAGGCCTTGAGCTGGCTCTCCTCCGTCGGAGTGACCTGCCCGCCCGCGACGAGCTTCTGGAGCGCTCCGTCGAAGTACGGCGCAAGCCGGATCGGCGGAAGAATCTCTCGGCGTCGAAGGCAGATCATCAGCCCGCCCTGATCCAGGTGCCGCTTGTAGGCCAGCAGGAGCATATAGGCATCCATCTCATTCAATCGAGCCATGACCGGCGATGCCGGCACCGTCTCGAGGAGCGTTACCGTCGTCGTGTCAGCGGGTAACGCCATTCCATCGACCGCAAGTGCGTTGCCGACAAAGCCGAGTGTCATCGGTGCGGTGAACCTGTTGCCCCCGAAGTAGAGCACCCCATTCTGCGCCGTGACACTCGGGGGGATGGGCCCCGCCCACCTCTGAGCGTGGGCGGTCCGAGGACCAAAGCCCAGCAGGAGCACAAGCGCCAAGAGCCCGAAATGCGGGCGGGGTTGCGGCACCGGGTGGTTTCCCTTCGGTGGGTGATTGGGGAGGGAACCAGACCTATAGTACCATCGAGCCCGAGCCGGGATCCGATCTGCCCCCCGGTAAGGGAACGAATGGCCGTGCCGCGGGGTACGCCATAGAGATCCTCCCCCGGGCCACCCAACGAGAAGAGGGAACCACCCATGAATCGCAGGCAGATCACCGTGGTAGGCGTCCTGGTGGTCGCTCTGATCTCCGGAACCTGGGCCGTCGCCCGGGTTCAGGAATCGAACGACAATACCTATTCGAACATCGAGCGCTTCGTCCAGGTCCTGGTCAAGGTTCGCGACAACTACGTCGAGACCGTCGACAGCGACAAGCTGATGAACGCCGCGATCCGGGGGATGCTCCACACCCTCGACCCCTATTCGGAGTATCTGGACAAGGAGGAGGCGGAGCGTCTCGACAGCTCGATCCAGGGCGTGTACGGCGGCCTCGGCCTGTCGATCAGCCTCCAGGACCACTGGCTCACCGTCATCTCCCCCATCGAGGGCACTCCGGCCTGGAGGGCGGGGATCCTGGGCGGCGACCGTATCATCAAGATCGACGAGACTCCCACCGAAGGGCTATCGCTCGACGACACGATGAAGAAGATGCGCGGCGAGCGCGGCACCAAGGTCAAGCTCACGATCCTCCGCGAAGGGCGTGAGACGCCCCTCGAGTTCGAGATCGTCCGGGACATCATCGAGAACAAGAGCGTTCCCTACGCGGGAATGCTCGGCAAAGGGGTGGGCTACATCCGGCTCTCGACGTTTCTCTCGCAGCGCAGCCGCCAGGAGATGGACGCCGCCTTCGACAAACTGGACAAGATGCGTCCGCGTGGCGTCATCATCGACCTCAGGTACAACCCGGGCGGTCTGCTCTCCCAGGCCGTGGAGGTGGCGGAGGAGTTCACGCCCCGCGGCAAGAAGATCGTCTACACCCGCGGACGCGATCCCTCGCAAAACCGGGACTATTTCTCGGCCGCGGATCATCCTCACACCGACTATCCGATCGTGATCCTCGTGAACCAATGGACCGCGTCCGCCTCGGAGATCGTGTCGGGCGCCTTACAGGACCTGGACCTGGGGCTGGTCGTCGGAACGACCACGTACGGAAAGGGCCTGGTGCAGACCACGATCCCGCTCACCCGGGAGGCGACGGGGCCGAAGCTCAAGCTCACGACGGCGAAGTACTACACGCCGAGCGGGCGGTGCATCCAGAAGGACGCGCAGCTCAAGGACGGCGCGCTCGCGCACGACGACGCCACGCCCGACGCCGCGGCCGGCTCGAAGGGCGCGAAGCCGGAGTACAAGACGGAGATGGGCCGGGCCGTCTACGGCGGCGGCGGGATCACCCCCGACGTCGAGATGGCCGAGGTGAAGCTCCCGAGAATCATGGAGGACCTCGAGGCGAAGCAGGTCTTCTTCAAGTACGCGGTCAAGTACGCGGCCAGGCACAAGGACCCGCCCGCGGGCTACGCCTTGACGCCCGCCATGCGCGATGAATTCATGCAGCTTCTGCGTGACGAGAAGGTGGAAGTGAACGCGGACTCGCTGGCCGGCGCGAAGCGGTGGGTCGACAACGGCATCCGCCGCGAGCTGGGCCGCCGGTACGCGGGCGATGAAGAGGCCTATCGGATCGTTCTGGAGGACGACGATGAGGTGACGTCGGCCGCGGCGCTCTTCGACAAGGCCCCGACCCTGCCCAAGCTCCTGGCCCTAGCCTCCGAGCTCAGCAAGGGGAAAACGCAGGCGGAGAGCCCCCTGGACGCCAAGGCGGTCCGCTGACCGAGAGGTCATCGAAAATCCTCCATCAGCCTCTCCAGCGCTCCGGAACCGGGGCAGAGAGACTCGAAGGGGACCTGGACCAAAGGTGTGTCGCTGGTGTTGCTCCGTTCGTGCATGTCGGGGACGGACTCGTCCAGATACAGGAGCCCGGTCGGAATCAACCCTTGGGCCTGCTGCCCTTGCAGATAGTCGAAGACTCTGGCCCGGTCGCCGGGGTCGTAACCCTCGGGAACGGCTGAAAAGCGCACGAGGCTTCCGTCGTGCATCGCAATCGTGGTGACACCCTCGGCTCCGATCGGAGCCGAGATCTCCCGGGCAGGCGGAACAAAGTCGGCCTGGGCGACCTGCTTTTCGTGCCTGCGGGTGTACAAGTAGCTCTTGGTGGACCCCTCGTGGTCGTTGAAGGTGACGCAGGGGGAAATGACGTCCACCAGCGCCAGCCCGCGGTGCTTCAATGCGGCTTTCAGAATCGGCACCAACTGCTGCTTGTCGCCCGAAAAACTCCGAGCGACGAACGTCGCGCCGATGGAGAGCCCGAGAAACACCGGATCGATCGGCGTCATCTGGTTCTCCTCCCCCTTCTTCAACTTCGATCCGACGTCCGCCGAGGCGGAGAACTGCCCTTTGGTCAGCCCATAGACGCCGTTGTTCTCGATGACGTAGAGCATCCGGACATTCCGGCGGATGGCGTGCGACATCTGTCCCAACCCGATCGAAAGGGAATCGCCGTCCCCTGAGATGCCGATGTAGAGGAGCTCCCGGTTGGCGGCCGCCGCGCCGGTGGCCACGGCGGGCATCCGGCCGTGCACGGAGTTGAACCCATGGGCGCCGGACGCAAAATAAGTCGGGGTCTTGGACGAGCAGCCGATGCCGCTCATCTTGGCGATCCGATGCGGCTGGATGGAAAGCTCCCAGAGGGCCCGGATCAAGGCAGCGGTGATCGAATCGTGCCCGCAGCCGGCGCACAACGTCGACATCGCCCCCTCGTAGTGGCGGACGGTCAGCCCGAGGTCGTTTGTCTGCGAACCCGGGGGGGCGGCTATCGGCTTGGAGATCGATGGCATCCGTGTCTCATCCTTCGGCCCCGCTCAGGACATCCGGCATGCCCCCGAGGCCGCGCGCGGCTTCGCGGTCCGGTCTTCCGATGGCCGACAGGAAGCCCTCCACGACTTGGCCGGCGCTCAGGGGAAAGCCGCCGTAGAAGAGAAGCGACTTGAGCCTCTCCTTGGGAACGCTCGTTTCCAGCGCGATCAGGGACTTCAGCTGATGGTCGCGGTTCTGCTCCACGATGTAATTGACGTCGTGGGCATTCAAGAAGGTTTCCGCCTCGGCGCCGAACGGGAAGCCGCGGATGCGCATGTAGTCGCCGTGGATTCCGCGCTTCGACAAGAGGTCGAGGGCCTCGCGGACGGCCGCGTCGCATCCGCCCAGGGTGACGAGGGAGAATGGCGCTCTTCCCTTCCCTTGTCCCTTTTCGATGACAGGCGGAGGGATGAACCGGGCTGCGGCCCGGTGCTTCCCGGCGAGCCGGTCGACCACATCCTGATACTCGTCGGGCAGCTCGGTGTAGCCGCCCAGCCGGTTGTGTCCGGAGCCGCGCGTCAGATACGCGCCCTTGGGAGAGACTCCCGGAAGGGTGCGGGGCGTCACGAAATTCTCGTCCTCGTTCGAGTAGCGGTGGAAGGCGGTCAGTTTCTCGATCTGTTCGGGGGAGAGCACGCGCCCGCGGTCGGGTTTGTAGCTGTCGTCCCAAGTCAGGCGAGGCACCACCCAGTCGTTCATCCCGATATCCAGATCGCTCATGAGGATCACCGGCGTCTGGAATCTCTCGGCCAGGTCGAACGATTTCACGGCGAACTCGAAACACTCGGCCGGATGGGCCGGGAATAGCAGGATATGCTTGGTGTCGCCGTGGGATGCGTAGGCGCAGAGGAGCAGGTCGGCCTGCTGGGTTCGCGTGGGCATTCCCGTGGACGGGCCGACCCGTTGTACGTCTACCAGGACGGCCGGGATTTCGGCGTAGTACGCGAGCCCAAGAAACTCGTTCATCAAGGAAATCCCCGGCCCGGCGGTGGAGGTGAAGGCACGGGCTCCGGCCCAGCCCGCGCCGATGACGATCCCGATGGCCGCGAGCTCGTCTTCGGCCTGCAGAATCGCGAAGTTGCTCTTCCCGGTTTGGGGGTCTTTGCGGTAGCGCTCGCACAGCGTCTTGAACGACTCCATCACGGAGGTCGCGGGCGTGATCGGATACCAGGCCGCGACCGTGCAGCCCGCGTAGAGCGCTCCCAGGGCGGTGGCGGTGTTCCCGTCGATCAGGATCTTGTCGCCATTGGCGTTCATCCTTCGCGCCCGGAACGCGAGGGGGCACTCGAAGTTCTGCTTGGCGAAATCATAGCCCAGCTTCAACGCTTCATGGTTGGACTCGAGCAGGGCCTTCTTCTTGCCGAACGTTTCTTGCAGGAGCTCTTCGGCCACGCTCAGCTCGATGTCCAGAAGAGCGATCACACTGCCCGCGTAGGCTACGTTCTTCATGAGGATCCGTTCGCGCGGTTCTCGGAAGTGCTCGACGCAGAGCTGAGCGAACGGAACACCCAGGAAGGTCACGTCCGCACGCCGAAGATCCTTGTCGAGAGGCCAGCTCGAGTCGAAGAGCAGGTAGCCGCCCGGACGAACCTCCTTGATGTCCCGCGCGTACGTCTGAGCGTTCATCGCGACGATCAAGTCATAGTCCAGCGCCCTGGCGGTTCGGCCGTCCTTGTTCACCCGGATTTCGTACCAGGTGGGGAGCCCCTGTATGTTGGACGGAAAGAGATTCTTCCCGGAGACGGGAATGCCCATCCGGAAGATGGCCTGCATCAGGAGCCCGTTCGCGGAGGCCGAACCGGTGCCGTTGACGTTGGCCAGCTTGAAGGCGAAATCGTTTACGCGGGAGTTGGCGTCGGGCATGAGCCGTTCTTGGCGTAGGGCAAGAGGATGTCCGACAGTTGCATGTCCCAGGCAGCGGTGGGGCAACGCTCGGCGCAGAGTCCGCAGTGCACACAGATGTTCTCGTCCTTGAGCATCACTCGTTTCGTCTGCGGCAGCTCCTCGGAGACGAAGAGAGCCTGATCGGGGTTGAGGGCGGGAGCCGTGAGCCGGCTCCTGACGTCCTTCTCCTCGCCGTTGGGGGCGATGGTCAGGCAGAGGACCGGACAGACGTCGACGCAGGCATCGCACTCGATGCAGCGTGGAGCGGCAAAGACAGTCTGTACATCGCAATTCAGACAGCGCTCCACCTCGCGGGCCGTCTGCTCGGGCGTGAAGCCGAGCTCCACCTCGACGGACAACTCCCGAAAGCGCTCGACCAGATTGATGTGCTTCATCTTCTGGCGCAGCACCGGATTGAAGTCGTTGGAATAGCTCCACTCCGATATTCCCATCTTCTGACTCGTCAGATTCAGACCGCGAGGCGGCCGGAGGACCACCGGCTGGGCGTGCGCATACTGATGAATGGAGATCGCGGCTTCGTGTCCGTGGGCGACGGCCCAGATGATGTTCTTCGGGCCCCAGGGGGCGTCGCCGCCGAAGAAGACGCCGGGGCGGGTGGACATGAAGGTGGTCTCGTCCACGATGGGGAGCTCTTGCGCGCCGAACTCGATGCCGAGACCCCGCTCGATCCAGGGAAAGGCCGCCTCCTGGCCGATGGCCAGAATCACATCATCGCAAGGGAGAATGACGGAATCGACGGTCTTCGAGTGCTTCGCGTCGGTGTCCCACTCCAGCCGCTCGAATTCCATACCGACCAGCTTCCCCTGTTCCAGCACGAAGCGCTTCGGAGCATGGTTGACGAGGATCTCGATCCCTTCCTCCTCTGCGTCCTCCAGCTCCCAGGGGGAGGCTTTGAAGAATCCGCGCGGGCGGCGGGCCATCACCTTGATATCCCGGCCCCCCAAGCGTCGCGACGAGCGGCAGCAGTCCATGGCGGTATTTCCGACACCGATGATCAATACCCGCTCGCCGATCTTGTCGATGTGCTTGAACGCGATGGATTCGAGCCAGTCGATGCCGATGTGGATGTTGGCGGCCGCCTCGGAGCGTCCCGGGAGCTGCAGATCCTTGCCGCGCGGGGCGCCGCTGCCGACGAAGACGGCGTCGAATCGATCCTCCAGAAGGGCTCGCATGCTCGTGACCGGAGCGTTGTAACGAACCTCGACCCCCATATCCAGGATGGCATCGCACTCTTCCTGGAGCACCTTCTCGGGGAGTCGGAAGGAGGGGATGTTCGTGCGCATCAGCCCTCCCGGTCTGTCGTGCTTCTCGAACAGCACCACGTCGTAGCCCAGGGGCATCAGATCGTTGGCCACGGTCAGGGATGCCGGACCGGCTCCGACCAGGGCCACCCGCTTTCCGTTCTTCCGGGCCGGAGCTTGGGGCAAGAGGTGGCCGATCTCCCCTTTGAGGTCGGCGGCCACCCGCTTGAGCCGGCAGATGGCGACGGGTTGATCACCCTCCAGCCGCCCGCGCCGGCAGGCGGGCTCGCAGGGACGATCGCAGGTGCGGCCCAGGATGCCTGGAAAGACGTTGGATTCCCGGTTCAGCATGTAGGCGTCGGCGTAGCGCCCCTGGGCAATCAAGCGGATATATTCCGGCACGTTCGTGTGCGCCGGGCAGGCCCATTGGCAGTCGACGACCTTATGGTAGTAACCGGGATTTCGGGTATCGGTTGGTTTCACTTGGTGATGATCATGTGAGATGGATGCCGCCGGTTCAAGAACATCCGCAACTCACGTCACGGTAGCGACATACGAAGGCCCCGGTGGCTCGCGCCACCGGGGCGTCTGAGATGCGTGGAGATGGAGCCGCGGAGCGGCCGGGGCCAGCCCCTGGAGGGCAGGCTCGCCGGCCGTCCGGGTCAACCGTTCGTCAACGTCAGCGTGAGAAGGGCCGCATTGCCGTAGCCCTTGATGGTATAGCCCGTGGTGGCGCAGGGATTGGCACCGATGATGCCCGAAGCCGCCGGATCCGCAGCCCACGTCCAGGCGTCGTTCGCGCCCGAGAACGGGTTCTTCGGATAGGTGCCGGCCGGCATGTTCGCCATGACCGCGGCATCATCCGCGGCGACCGGATACGTCCCGGTGTTCTTCACCGCGAAGTCCTCGATCGCCAGCTGGAAGCTGTGCATGTTCGCTTTCACGCTCGCTTCGCGTGCGCGGTCCTGCATGGCGATGAAGTTGGGGATGGCGATCGCCGCCAGAATACCGATGATGACAACCACAATCATGAGCTCGATCAGGGTGAAGCCCTTTGAATCCCTCATGAAACCGAACCTCCTCCTGGGGGCCGTCCCTGGCCGGACGTGGTACTTCGGATCATGGGCCAGGAAAAGCAACCGGTGTGCCATGGCGGGCATCCGCGAGGCCGCATCGTCGTTGACGGAGCCGCAAGGCCCCGTTAGGCTGGGCCAGGAAGGCGAGGTGCGAATCTATGGGCTCCAAATCATTGCAAACATCCCGATCCATGGGCTCCAATGCATCGCAAAATACCGATGCCCAGAAGGCGCTGGATTCGCTGCGCCGCATCGTCCGCGCCCTCCGGGAGGCGGCCCGCTCGGCGGAGCTCCGATTCGGAATCAGCGGCGCGCAGCTCTTCGTGCTGCACAAGCTGGCCGAGGCCAGCTCCCCCATCTCCCTGAACGACCTCGCCCGGCTGACCCACACTCACCAGAGCAGCGTTTCCACCGTGGTGACGCGGCTCGTCGAGCAGCGTCTCGTGCGCCGGGTGCGATCCGAGCGGGACGCCCGCATGCTGCAGCTCACGCTCACTCCCGCCGGAGAGCGGCTCGCGAGCCGGGCGCCGGACCCTCCTGCGGATCGGCTCATCGAGGCGATCGAATCGCTCCCGGCCAGGCACCAGAAATCCCTGGCCGAAGCGTTGGCCGCCGTCGCCAAGGCGGTCGGCGTGGCCAAGAAGCCGATCATGTTCTTCGAGGATCGATTCCACGAGAAGCACCGCCGGCGCCGAAAACGCTCCGGCGCCTGAGGAGCCCAAGGACAGGAGGGTTGCGATGAATCCTCGACTTGCCGTCGTTGCCTGCATCACCGTGCTGGGGCTCGGGCCCGTGGCCCGCATGGCGGCCGCCGACGTGCCGCCGGCGGTGAATGAGGTGCGCTCCTACGAAGGATTCGAACACGCCCTGAGCCTCAACTGGAACTACCAGGACATCGACGTGGCACAACCGCTCGCCTCGCCCAGTTCGCCTCTCAGCGTCGGGCGCGGGGCGACCGCCGGGTTCGGACTGACGTACTTCCAGAAGCTCGGCAGCAGCTCGAACTGGTTCTTGAATGCCGGCGGTAGCTACGACCTCGGCAGCTCGAAGGATGTCTTCGTCGGCAGCGTTCCCTTCACCGACAAGGTCTCGATCCGGAGCTGGTCCGGAGAGGTCGGCTTGGGCTACCTGGTGCCGCTGACTTCCAAGGCGTTCGCCTATGCGAGGGGCGACGCCTTCTACTCCAGCACCACGGGCTCGTTCGACTTCTCGGGCGCCACCAGCGCGACGCGCGACAGCCAGCCATGGAAGGTCTTCGGCGCGGAGAAGGCGTTCGGGGGCGGTGTCAGGATCGCGCCGCGGATCAACCTCTACGGCGAGACGTACTCCCAGTTCGGCTGGGGCTCGGTGAGCGACGGCAGGTCCGAGCACCGCGAGACGGTCAAGTATGGCTGCTACCGGGGCGGATTGATGCGGTCGTTCTAGAGCGCCCGGGTTACCTCGCCACCACGATCTTTCGCACTCGAGTCGCGCCGCCGGCCGCCTCCAGCCGCGCGAAGTACATCCCCGACGCCACGAGGTGGCCCGCGGCATCCTCTCCGTTCCACACCGCCGAGTGCCAGCCCTCGGGCTCCACCCCATCCACCACCGTCGCCACGCGCCGCCCTTGGAGGTCGAAGACGCCCAGCCGCACGCGGCTCGAGACGGGAAGCCCGTAGTGAAGCACCAGGCGCTCGCCGAACGGGTTCGGCGTCGCCGCATCCAACGAAGTCACCCGCGGCACGCCGTCACCCTCCGGAACCGCGACCCACGTGTCGACGAGGCTCTCGGCCCCGAACACATCCCGTACGGCAAGACGGTATTCATACCGGCCCGGAGCCACCGTGCGGTCCTCGTAGATAATTTGATGTCCCACGTCGGCCTGCGGGTGTCCGAGCAGAACCCAATCGGTGTCGCTGGTCCGGCGATAGACGCTCGTCGAGGCGATCTGGTCTCCGGGCGCGTACCACTGGAGCCGTACCCCGTTCGCGCCTGCGTCGGCGCTCAAGAGCAGAGCCGAGATCGCAGTCGCGGTCGGATACTCGAACGCCCCGATGTCGAGCGCACCGACCGCCGGACGGGTCTCGCTGGTGAGGTCGTAAACGTACTGCATGGCAGGGGCAAGCGCATATCCCTCGAGGGATGTTCCCGGGTCCACGCCCGCGTCCACGATGGCTCCCCCGGGAGAAGCCGCCGTGAGATGGTAGTCGTCACCGGCGGGATCCAGGAATCCCGGCGCGTTATCAAGGTTCGTGTCCACGTAGTTGTTGCTGGAAGTGATCACAGACGGATCGCTGTACAGCGTGCCGGGCCCGTAGAAGATGTTGTTCCTCGAGACCCCCGTGACGCCACCGGGCGAGAGGTCGGTGTTGACGAAGACCCCGGTCCCCAGCCGGTTCACGATCGTGTTGTTGATGATGTAGAAATCGCGCCCCGGGACGCCCCCGCTCTCGGCGCCGTACCGGATCAAGCTCTCGTTGGGAGAGTTCACTCCCTGGACGATCACGTTTCCAATGATGTACGCCGTGCCGCAGTCGGGGATATCTATGTTGTACGTTCCAGTCTCGTCCTCGTCCGCGAGCCTGTTGTAGAGAATGAACGTGTTCTGGGCGCGAGACTTGATCTCGTGCCCGTTGTGGGGCCGGTGCGCGTAGTTGTAACGGAACACTAGGACCCGACAGACGTTCTGATTGACGTACATGCAGTGTTGGAACCCATTCGTGTAGGTCGGAAGGGTTCTGCCAAGCTCACAATTCTCGACGAGGAGAGAGTCCGGGCAGGCCTCGATATCCATCTGGTTGTCGTGGAAGGTGCAGTTTCGGATCGCCACCCAGCCCGGGCTATCCTCCGGCATGACCCGCACGCCGCAGCCATTCTGTGCGTCCGATACAGCGCCGGTGAATTCCAGGTTGTCGATCGTGACGTTCAACGCAGTCGAGGCGACGACGATGATTCCCTCTTGATTTTCGATGTGTGTGGAATCCTGCTCTGCATCGAACACCGGCCTGGGGTCCAAGCCCTTGATGGTGATGTTGGAGACGCCGATCGTCCCATGGTCGTTCCGGTACGTACCGGGGTGGACGATGATGGAATCGCCGGTATCAGAGGCATTGGCGGCGAGCAGGGCGTCCTGAAGGGTGGCATAGGCCTGACCGACGCCCACATGACGAGTCGTCGAGGCCAGGCAGGGGGAAGCGACGAGGACGAGCAGGAGCAACAGGAAGCGCTTCTGGCCCCGATTGTGCTCCTCCGAGGTGACTGCGGCTGAACGACGGGGCAATTCGTACACCATCTCCTCAAGGAAGGTGTCGGATGAACTTCAACGGACGCATCGTGTTTCCCTTGCTGCTGCTCGGGTTCTGGCTCTTCATGGCTTATCGTGCGTTTTCACACGGCGACGTGGCTCTTGCAATGGTGTTTCTCGTCACCGGAATCGTGTTGACGGCCTGGAGGCTGAACGCGGCGAAGGCCTGATCCCCCGGATCCCGTGGACTTATGGCGGAGCCGGATTGTACTACGGGCCGGAGCCGGCTGTCTGCCGGGCCAAACCTCGAACTCGTGTAGGACCTGCCGCAGCACAGATACAGCCCCCATGAGTTGTAC
>Ga0187823_10000342_pt1 | contig 11583 bp, 7 predicted proteins | sample NC_wetland_sal_i_12_FD_132968 | JGI IMG/M metagenome (GOLD analysis project Ga0187823, IMG submission 132968) | Wetland sediment microbial communities from Neuse River Estuary, North Carolina, USA - SourceSoil_3 | ecosystem: Environmental > Aquatic > Freshwater > Wetlands > Sediment | place...
GAAGACTTTTCCATAGAGCGAGTGCAGGACGCCGGGCTCGCGCGCGGCGCCTGCGGCGAGGCTCCGGGGCAGCTCCAGCGTCCGGATGGCGCGCTCGGAAAGGAAATAGGCCGCGACACCGAACAGCGCGCCGAGCACCGGCCCCTGGATCACGATCTTGGCGGCCTCCGCGAGCGGGAGCGCCGCCATGTGTCGGATCTGCAGCGCCCCGAGGAGGTAGCCGACGGTGCTCGCGCCCAGGACGAGGCTGGCCACCCACACGGGAAATCGCGCGAGGCGGCGGAGGGTCTCGAGCGTCGCCGAGGAGAGGCTCCGGGTGAGCCGGCGCCAGAGGAGCCAGGGCACGAGCACGGCCCCCGTCCACCCGACGACGGGCACCTCCCACGCGTAGCAGATGAAGATCCAATGGAGCTGCTTCGCGTTGACCAGCCACCAGAGCCTTGAGAACGGGATCCCCAGCACCCACCAGCAGACGATCGAGCAGGCCCACAGCTGGAGGGCCAGCCGGCGGCCGACCGCGTCCGCGGAGCGGGGGGTTCCGGCGGGCACCGGCTCAGCCGCGGTAGAGGTCGTCCACGCCCGCGCGGAGGTAGGCGTCGGTCTTGTCGATCCAGTCCTGGCGCGGGGGAGAGAACACGTCCACGTCCAGCGTGTCCTCCAGGGCCTCGGCCTTGTGCCGGAGGTTGGGCGGGATCGCCAGCACCTCCCCGGCCCGGACCGTCACTTCCTCCCGCCCGTCCTCGCCCAGCCAGAAGCGGAGCGCGCCCTCGAGGATGTAGCTGAGCTGCTCGTTGTCGTGGGAATGGGCGGGGACGATGCAGCCTTTCCGGAGGTAGACGTGGGCGAGCATCATCCGCTCGCCGCAGACGAGCCGGCGGTGGAGCAGGTCGGTGACTTTCTCGCGGGGCATGTCCTCCCAGCGATAGAATCGCGCTGACGACGTCATCGTTTCCTCGGGCGAAGGGGGGCCGTCTCCAATATTAGCTTCCCCCCGTGCCATCGCTCGACCTCGACCGCCTGCGCCGCCGCCTCCCGGCGGCACCGCTCACCCGCTTCGCTCCCAGCCCCACCGGTTACCTGCACCTCGGGCACGCGGTGAATGCCGTATTTGTCTGGGGCATCGCGCGGGCGCTCGGCGGCCGGGTGCTGCTGCGGCTTGAGGACCACGATCGCGGCCGCTGCCGTGCGGCTTACGAGGCGGCGGTGCTGGAGGATCTCGAGTGGCTTGGGCTCGAGCCCGATGCAGGGGCCCCGCGGGAGTTCCGCGCGGGATCCTCGGCCTTCCGCCAGAGCGATTGCGGAGCCGTCTACGAAGCCGAGCTGGCCCGCCTCGCCGCGCGGCACCCGGTGTATGCCTGCGCCTGTTCGCGCAATGCGCGGGCTCGGGAGGCCGGTGCGCCCGGGGGCTCGGAGATTCCCTACCCGGGCCGGTGCCGGGAGCGGGGGCTCGTGCCGGGGCCCGGACGCGGACTCCGCGTGGTGATCGAGCGGGGAGAGGAGCGGTTCGAGGACGCGCTTCTGGGCGAGCAGCACCAGGAGCCCGCAGCCCAGTGCGGGGACCTGCTCCTTCGTGACCGTATGGGCCAGTGGACCTACCAGTTCGCGGTCACGGTGGACGACCGAAGGCACGGGGTGGATCTGGTCGTGCGCGGGGCGGATCTCCTGGCCTCGACCGGGCGCCAGATCCGCCTCGCCCGCCTGCTCGGCCGGCTCGAGCCCCCCGTCTTCCTGCATCATCCCCTGCTACTCAAATCCTCAGGGGAGAAACTGAGCAAAGCGAGCCAAGACACCGCTCTCCGCGACTTGCGGGCAACGGGGCTGAGCCCTGGAGAAGTCCTCGGCGAGGCCGCCTTCCGGGCGGGGCTCCTGCCGAGGGCCCGGCCGGTCGGGCCTGGGGCGCTGGCCACCGTGTTCGGGTAGGCCGCGGCGAGCCGCGGCAACGGCCGCCGCCCGCGCGGCCTTTGACCGAACAACCGTCCGCTTGACAACCCCCAGACCGGCGCGGAACTTGTCTGGCCGGTCGATGCCCCCCTTGGGCCCGCCGGCACACTCTCGCGTTCGCACCATGTCACATCCGGCTTCTCCGTCCACGGGCCCTCCGGGGCCGGGGCTCGACCTCACTCGCGTGAGGCCGCTCTCCTGTCCTTCACCCTCGTCTCCGCCTGCCAAGGGGGTCGCATGCAGTCCAGATGGTGTCTGATCGTACCGTTGGCGCTGGCCGTCCTGGCCGGCACGGCACGCGCGCAGGAGCGCACCGTGACCGGCACCGTGACCGACTCGTCGACCGGCTCGCCGCTCGCCGGTGTGACGGTGTCGGTGCAGGGAGGGCTCCAGTCGGCCCAGACCCGCGACAACGGGAGCTTCGTCCTGGCCCGGGTTCCGGATCAGGACGTGACGCTCGTGTTCCGGATCATCGGGTACAAGCGCGGCGAGCTGCACGTCGGGGCCGGCGAGTCCGGCCCGGTCGAGATCGGCCTTACGCGAGACCCGTTCAAGCTGGAAGAGGTCGTCGTCACCGGACAGGCCACCGGCCAGGAGCGCCGGAACCTTGCCAACGCAATCTCCACGGTGGACGCCGCGGATCTCGACCAGACGCCCACGCCGAGTCTGGAGCAGCAGCTCCAGGGCAAGGTGGCGGGCGCCGACATCCAGACGAACTCGGGCGCGCCCGGCGGCGGCGTGCAGGTCCGGATGCGCGGGGTCACGTCGATCAACGCGCCGGCCGAGCCGCTCTACGTGGTGGACGGCGTGATCATGAGCGACATCGCGATTCCGTCGAACCAGAACGCGGTGACGGGGGCGAGCCAGGGCTCGAACCCCACCGTGAACCAGGACGCGCAGGTGAACCGGATCGCCGACATCAACCCGGAGGACATCGAGCGGATCGAGGTCCTGAAGGGGGCGGCCGCGTCATCCATCTACGGGGTGCGCGCGTCCAACGGCGTGGTGATCATCACGACCAAGAAGGGCAAGGTCGGCAAGCCGCAGGTGACCCTGTCCCAGCGGTTCGGGTTCTTCAGCCTCAGCAACAAGATGGGCGAGCGGGTGTTCGCGAACGCCGCGGAGGCCGATGCCCAGTACGGGGCCGGCACGGGCGCGGCCAACGGCTGCACCGCGACGGCGTGTCCCTTTTTCGACCACGAGCAGCAGCTGGCCGGCAACAAGCCCCTGTCGTACGAGACGTCGGGCAGCGTGAGCGGCGGGGATGACAACACCCGCTATTACGCCTCGGGCCAGGTGAAGCGTGACGGGGGCATCATCCAGAACACCGGCTTCGACCGGCAGAGCGTGCGGATCAACCTGGACCAGAAGCTCGGGTCCCGGATCAAGTTCACGCTCAACCAGAACATTCTGCACACGAAGGCGCAGCGGGGGCTCACCAACAACGACAACACCACGACCAGCTACTACGTCGTCTTCGCCTTCACCCCGTCGTTCGCGGACCTCAGCCAGAACCCCGACGGCTCCTTCAAGAACAACCCGTTCGTCCCGAGCAATCCGCTCCAGACGGCGGCATTGTCCAAGAACGACGAGGATGTCTGGCGCTTCATCTCCGGCGCGAACGCGGAGTTCCAGCTGGTGCAGAGCCCGACCCAGTCGCTCAAGTTCATCGCGAACGGGGGTCTCGATTTCTTCAACCAGAAGAACTCCCTGTTCTTCCCGCCCGAGCTGCAGTTCGAGCCGAACGACGGCCTGCCGGGCACGTCGCTGCTGACGCACAGCAACAACCTGAACCTGAACCTGTTCGGGACGCTGGTACACACGTATACCGGCAGCGGCTTCACCGCCACGACCTCGGCCGGCATCCAGCACACGCGCCGCGACCTGGATATCGACCGCACGACGTCGCGGAACCTGCTCGGCGGCCAGTCGAACATCAACTCAGCGACGAACATCGCCGTGGACGAGAACCGCCAGCTGATCAAAAACCTGGGCTACTTCCTGCAGGAGGAGGTGCTGTTCGGCGAGCGCCTGCTCCTCACAGCGGGCGTCCGGGCGGACCAGAGCAGCGCCAACGCCGACGCGTCGAAGCTCTTCTGGTATCCCAAGGCGGCGGGGTCCTACCGCTTCCCGGGACTCCTGGGCGAGGGCAGTGACCTCAAGCTGCGGGCCGCATACGGCCAGTCGGGGAACGAGCCGACGTACGGGCAGATCTTCACCGACCTGGCGTCCGCGCTCAACGTCGGCGGCATCCCGGGCCTGGTGGTGTCCACGGGGGCGACGACCGGTGCGCCCGACCTCCGACCGGAGCGGATGAAGGAAGTCGAGGGCGGCGTGGACGGCTCGCTGGGCAACGGGAAGCTCAACTTCGAGCTCACCGGCTATCAGAAGAACGTGAGCGATCTGCTGCTGCAGCGGGCGCTGCCCCAGTCGTCCGGGTTCAATCAGGAGATCCTGAACGGCGGGAGCCTGCGCACCCGCGGGTTCGAGGCCGCGCTCGGCATCCAGCCGATCGACCGCAAGAACTTGTCGGTTCTCTTCCGCACGACGTTCTCCATGAGCCGGTCCAAGATCACCCAGCTCGACGTTCCGCCGTTCAATCAGGGCGGCTTCGGTACGTCGATCGGCACGTTCCGGTTCGAGCCGGACTCGTCGCCGACGCGCATCGTGGGCAACGACACGCTGACGGCGCCGCTCACGCTGCCGGACGGCACGGTGCTGCCGGTCGGCTCGCAGTTGGTGCGGAAGGTGGGCGACGTGAATCCGGACTTCCGCATGGGCTTCGGCGGGGACGTGAACATGAACCGGCTGGGGCTCCACTTCCTCTTCGACTGGCAGAAGGGGAGCAACATCCTCAACCTGACCAGGCTGCTCTACGATCTGGGCGGCGTCACGTCCGACTTCGCCGACCCGATCCCGGGCTCTAACCAGACCGTCGGCCAGCACCGGCTGGCGGGCTTCGGCGTGGTGACCGGCAACTACGTGGAGAGCGCGAGCTTCCTCAAGCTCCGGGAGGTCACGCTGACCTACGACCTCGGTGGTCAGGGGACCCGCAGTCTGTTCGGCGCTCGGTCCGCGAGGATCAGCCTGAGCGCGCGCAACCTCTTCACGGTGACCAACTACACCGGCCTCGATCCCGAGGTCAGCAACTTCGGCAACCAGGCGATCTTCCGGAACATCGACGTCGCTCCGTTCCCTCCGAGCCGCAGCTTCTGGCTCTCCATCGACCTGGGGCTCTAGACCATGCGACAGCCAACGAGGTCTCGACTGATGCGATTCTCGATCGCGCTGCCGGCAATGCTGGGCGTGCTGCTCCTTGGAGCGTGTAACGACCTGACTGTCGGCGACCTGAACGCCCCCGGCGTGGATCAGACGGTGAACAACCCCACTCGGGAGGGCGTGCTCACCCTCGCCACCGGCCTCCAGATCGGAGCCCGGTTCGGCGTGGGCCAGCAGAACGGCTACGTGGCGACGCTGGGCGTGCTCGGCGAGGAGATCTACAACTTCGACCCGGCGGACCCGCGGTTCATCACGGAGCTGGTGTACGGTCCCCTGGACGGCGGCAGCCCGGCGTTCGGCGGCAACCTGTTCGGCCAGCTGTACACGAATATCCGGACCGCCAACATCCTGCTCCAGGCGATGGGCAACCTGTCGAATACTCCCCCGGGCGGGATGTCGCCGGCCGAGAAGGAGGCGACCCTGGGCTACGCGCAGACCATGGCCGCCTATGACTTCCTCCGCGCCCTGAACACCCGGTACGACAACGGCATCCCGATCCCCCCGATCGATGCCGTCATCGACCCCACGGGACCGCCCGCCGCCATCGCGGACAGCGGCGCGGCGTTCACGCACATCGTCAACCTGCTGGATTCGGGGGCGACCCACCTCACCAACGTGGGCGACGCGCCGTTCCCGTTCCAGATGAGCGCCGGGTTCGCCGGGTTCGACCGGACGCTCACCTTCCTCAAGTTCAACCGTGCCCTCAAGGCCCGGGTGTCGGTGTACCGGAATCAGTGGAACGATGCGCTGACCGCGCTGAGCGCCTCGTTCCTCGACACCAGCGCGCCGCTCACGCTCGGCGTGTACCACACGTTCACCACCGCGCCTGGTGACTCGACCAACAACCTGTTCGACCCGCAGGCGCGGGCGTTGGTGGCCCATCCGTCGCTGGAAACGGGCGCCCAGCTCCAGGTGGACGGAGTGACGCCCGACGCGCGGTTCGTGGCCAAGACCGCGGTGCTCTCCCCGGCGCACTCCAGCACCGGGCTCAGCTCCGACCGTTCGGTCAACGTGTACCACAGCCCCTCGGACCCGGTGCCTCTCATCCGCAACGAGGAGCTGATCCTGCTCCGGGCCGAGGCCAACATCGGCCTGGGCAACCTGGCCGCCGCGCTCACGGACATCAACCTCATCCGGCAGAACTCCGGCAACCTGCCGCCCTACGCCGGAGCCGTGACGCAGCCGGCGCTGCTGGCCGAGCTGCTGTACAACAAGCGGTACTCGCTGCTTCTGGAGGGGGGCCACAGCTGGATCGATCTGCGGCACTATGGCCTGCTCGCCAATCCGACGCTGAGTCCGCTGCTGGTTCGGGAAAGCTCGGCCTCGGGCACGCGGCACTTCTTCGTCCGGTTCCCGTTCCCCACGAACGAGTGCCTGTCGCGGAATCCTGCGCCGGCGCAGGGGTGCGCCCTGGAGCCGGGGCTGTGAGGTGAGAAGTAAGAAGTAAGAAGTGAGAGGTGAGAGGTGAGAAGGGGGCTCCCGGTGCCGGGAACCCCCTTCTCACTTCTCACTTCTCACTTCTTACTGCTGTTCCTTCCCCGTCAGGATGCCAGCCCGCACCCGGATCGCCTTGGGCGTCGCGTTCGAGTCCGGCTCGACATGGGCGTTGACCTGCTCGATGAGGCGCACCTTGCCCACCAGCGTAAGGGTGTCGGTACCGCGGCGCACCTTGATCGGCAGGTCCTGCCCCTCCGCGTCCCTGAACCGTGCCCGGTAGGCCGGCCCGAAGTTGGGGTCGCTGATCGCCACGTCGCCCAGCGCCAGCAGGACGTCGCCCACGCGCACGCCCGCCGCCTCCGCCGCGCTGCCCGGCTGGACCGCCGTGATGCGGACGCCGGCCGAGTCGGCCGCGCCGCCGATGCCGAGCCGTGGCTCGCGCAGGGTGTCCGCGGCCAGCCGGAACCCCGCGAGCGCCAGCACCGCGTCGTAGGGATAGGGATCCCGCCCGTCCACGTAGCGCGCGTCGAAGTCGGTGAACGACTTCCCTCCCGCGGCGCGGCTCACCGCCCCCCACCAGTCGGCGGCCGTGAAGCCTCGGCCTTTCTTGTAGGTCGTCCGGTAGACCTCCCGCATCACGTCGTCCAGCGAGCGGCGGTTGTCGCTTGCGTCACGGATGGTGATGTCCAGCAGGAGGCCCGCGAGCGACCCCTTGGGGTAGTACACGTAGCTGCTGCCGTCCGTCGGATGGATCCAGGTGGAGAGCGACGCGTCGTGCAGCGCGGTGGGCGGCGCCTCGGCCACCGTCTGGATCTTCTCGGCCGTGAGTCCCATGAAGATCGCCGAGTCCACGACGCCCCCGCGTACCAACGCGAGGTCGGCGTAGTAATCGGTGATCCCCTCGCTCACCCAGAGCCAGGAGGTCGGCTCGGCGTGCTCGTACTCGTAGGGAACCATGTCCGCCGGCCGCATCCGCTTGACGTTCCACGCGTGGAAGATCTCGTGCGCCGTGATCGACACGAGGAGTGGCGTCCCGATCATCATCGGGTTGTAGATCCCCACGTGCGAGCTCTGGTGCTCGAGCGCGCTGCCGCCGCCGTACGAGGAGTCGAAGATGGTCATCACCGAGTAGGTGTCCCAGGGGGTTTCCTGGAACACCGCCGCCATGGCCGGAATCGCCTTCCCGACCTGCTCCTCGAACGCGGTCCGGGTTGCACCCTTGAGGATCCCCGCCGGGTAGCTCGCGAACCGGGTGACCTTGCCCTCGACCATCGTGCTGTCGAGGTCAAAGCGCCCCACGAAGAACGGCATGTCGACCAGGTCGTGGTAGTTCCGCTCGGTCCAGGTGAGCGCCGGCCCCGCGGGCTTCATGCTGGTCGCCACCAGCCAGCCGGGCTGCGTCGTCACCGTCACGGTGGCGGGGAAATCGAAGCCCCGCCCCTCCGCGTACGGGAACACGTTCGTCCCGTTGAAGAGGAGGAAGTCGGGCCGCGACCACGACATCGCATTGTCGAGCGTGTCCGCCAGATAGTCGAACCGCACCGTGACCCGGCCCCGGCCGGCCGGCTGGATGCGCCAGGTGTCGGGGTCGCTCTTGTCCCAGCGCAGCGCGCGGTCGCCGGCGCTCGCGGAGAAGCCCGAGATCCAGCGCGCGAAGTTGCTGATCTCGTAGGCACCCGGGGTCCACGCCGGCACCGACAGCAGCACCGGGGCCGTGCCCGTTCCCACGTCGAACGACATCGCGACCTGGATGGTCCGCCGCACCGCGGTCGCGGAGTCGAATGTGATGTCGTAACGGATGTTTGAGATGGGGGCGGAGCGGGGAGCGGCTGGTGCGGCGGCCTTTCGGGGCGGCTGCGGGCGCTGGGCGGCGGCGGTGCCGGCGCTCGCGCAGAGAAGCATCAGGATGCTACAGACGCGGAAGCGTCCCATGGGGTCCTCGGTTGCGGCGATTGCGTGCTATGGGCGGGGGAAAGCTACACCACCGGTGCGGCGGCGTCAGCCGTCGGACCGCTCCGCCGCGAGGGGGAAGGCCGGCCGGCCCGCTGGGGCCGGCGCCCCGGCCGGCGCGGCGGCCAGCTCGCCCTCCCACCGGGCCACCACGGCGGTGGCGAGGCAGTTGCCCACGAGGTTCACCATGGTCCGGGCCATGTCCATCACCTCGTCCACGCCGAGGATCACGGCCACGCCCTCGAGCGGCAGGCCGAACGCCGTGAGGGTACCCGACAGCACCACCAGCGACGCGCGCGGCACGCCGGCGATGCCCTTACTGGTGATGAGCAGCGTGAGCATCATGAAGAGCTGCTGGCCCAGGGTCAGCTCCACGCCCGCAGCCTGCGCCACGAAGAGGGATCCCACGCCGAGATACAGCGTGGAGCCGTCGAGGTTGAACGAGTAGCCCGTCGGCATCACGAACGCGACGATCCGGCGGGGCACGCCGAACTCCACCATCCGCTGCATCGCGAGCGGCAGCGCCGCGTCGGAGGACGTCGTGGTGAAGGCGATGATGGCGGGATCCTTCACCGTCCGGGCGAACCGGCGGAGCGGAACGCGGGCGAGGAGCGCGGCCGGGACCAGGGCGAAGAGGGCGAAGACGAGAAGCGCGCCGTACAGGGTGAGGACCAGCTTGCCGAGATTGACGAGGACGCCGAGGCCGCTGTGGCTCACGGTGACGGCCATGGCGGCGCCGATGCCGATCGGGGCGAAGGCCATGACCAGGCCGACGAACTTGAACATCACCTCCATCAGCCCTTCCGAGAACCCGAGCATCATCTCCTTCGGCCGGCCCTTCACCTGGGTGAGCGCGAGCGCGAAGAGCGTGGCCCAAAAGACGACCTGGAGGACCTCCCCGTTGGCCGCGGCCTCGACGAAGCTGCGCGGAACGATGTGCTCGAGGAAGCCGCCGAACGTGGTGGGGGCAGCGGTGGGAATCGCGGCGTGCGGGTCGGGCGGCGGGAGAACGACGCCGGCGCCCGGGCGGACCAGGTTGCCCGCGAGCAGACCGACCGCCAGCGCCACGGCGGTCATCACCCAGAAGTAGCTGATCGACTTGAGTGCGAGCCGCCCGATGCGCTTCAGGTCGTCGCCGTGGCCCGCGATCCCGATCACCAGCGTCCCGAAGATGATCGGCACCACGACCGACTTGATCATCCGCAGGAACATGGCGGAGAGCGGCCGGAGCTCGGCGGCGGCTCCGGGCGCGAGCCAGCCGACCAGAATGCCCGCGGTCATGCCGACGAAGATCCAGCCGGTGAGGGAGACGCGGCGGAAGGCGCTTAGCATATCCTGGCGTGTGATGGTGGAGCGTGAGAAGTGAGCAGTGAGAAGGAGGTTCCGCCGAGATCCTTCACGTCTCACTCCTTACTCGTCACTTCTCACTCCTTACCGCGCCGCCCCGGCGAGGAGCGTGGCCTTGGCTTCGATGGCCGCCAGGGCGGCGGCGTAGGACGCCGAGAACTTCGCCACGCCTTCGTCCTCGAGCTCGCGGGTGATGCCCGCGATGTCGATACCGAGGCCTGCGAGCTCGGCGAGCTGTCCGGGGGCGGCCGCGATGCCGGCGCGGATCCGCACCTCGGGCTTGCCGTGATGGCGGTAGGCGGCGAAGGTCTCCGGGGGCAGCGTGTTCACGGTCCGCGGTGCAACCAGCGGCTCCACGTAGTGCACGTCGTCGTAGCGCGGGTCCTTCGTGCTCGTGGAGGCCCAGAGCGGCCGCTGGGGACGGGCGCCCCGGGCGGCGAGCGCGCTCCAGCGGGGCGTGCCGATACGGCGCTCGAACGCCTGGTACGCGAGGCAGGCGTTGGCGATCGCGATCCGGCCCCGCAGATGGGAGGCGCCGCCCGCGTGGTCGAGCAGCGGATCCACCTTGCCGTCCACCCGGCTCACGAAGAAGCTCGCCACCGACGCGATCCGGTCCACCGGCAGCCCGCCCGCCAGCCGGGCCTCGAGACCGGCCTCGTACGCGCTCACGACCTCCTCGTATCGCTCCACCGAGAAGAGCAGGGTGATGTTGACGTTGATGCCCCCGGCGATGCAGTGCGTGACCGCCGGCAGCCCCGCGAGCGTGCCCGGGATCTTGATCATCGCGTTGGGACGGTCGACGGCCCGCCAGAGGCGCTCGGCTTCGTGGATGGTCGCCGCGGTGTCGTGCGCGAGCGTCGGGGAGACTTCGATCGAGACAAGGCCGTCCCCGCCGGCCGCGCGCTCGTAGACCGGCGTGAAGAGATCGCACGCGGCCCGGACGTCCGCCACGGCCAGCGCCTCGAAGATCTCGGCCGGCGCCCGCCCAGCGCCGGCGAGGCGGCGGATCTGGTCGTCGTACTGCTCGCCGCCCGCCACCGCCTTCTCGAAGATGGTCGGGTTGGTCGTCATGCCGAGGAGCCCGTCGTCCGCAATGAGGCGGGCGAGCTCGCCCGAGGACACCAGCTCGCGGGTGATGAAGTCGTACCAGGGGCTCTGGCCCAGCCGGCCGAGGAGAACGAGCGGGTTCGCCGTCATGAGGTCGCTTTCCCGAGAAGCTGTCGGACCGCGGCCGCCGCGCGCTCCGCGGTAAAACCGAACTCGGAGAACAGTCGCTCCGCGGGGGCGGAGGCGCCGAAGCCGTCCATCGCGATCATCGTGCCCTCGTCCGTGAGGTACCGATGCCAGCCGAATGGGGAGGCCGCCTCGATTCCAACCCGCGCGCGGATGGCGCGCGGCAGCACCGACTCGCGGTACTCCGCCGACTGCGCCTCGAACAGCTCCCACGACGGGAGCGACACCACCCGCGCCCGGATGCCCCCGGTCAGGAGGCGCTCCGCGGCCGCCAGGGCCACGTGTACCTCGGAGCCGGTGGCGATCAGAATTGCCTGGGGGCCGCCCGGCGGCTCCCGCAGCACGTAGCCTCCGTGGCGCACGCCGTCGGCCGGCGCGAGCGCGACGCGGTCGAGC
>Ga0187823_10000343_pt1 | contig 11555 bp, 11 predicted proteins | sample NC_wetland_sal_i_12_FD_132968 | JGI IMG/M metagenome (GOLD analysis project Ga0187823, IMG submission 132968) | Wetland sediment microbial communities from Neuse River Estuary, North Carolina, USA - SourceSoil_3 | ecosystem: Environmental > Aquatic > Freshwater > Wetlands > Sediment | place...
CCACCACGCCGGCGCCGTAGCGCCGACGCACCAGGCCGACGTGCTCTCGCATGTACTCCAGCGCCCGCTGCACAGCCCGCGTGTGTGCGGCCTCGAGCTGCTCACGCTGCCACGGGTCCGCGAGCGCCCAGACGACCGACACGGACTTTGGGGCGCTGAACGTCGCGTCGATCCCGCCCCCGCGCGTACCGTCCGCCCCGGCGCGGCGCAGCCATCGTCCGGTCTGCGGGTGGCGTCCCTCCATGACAGCGACAAAGGCCGGACCCTCCAAAGGTCCGGCCCCGGTAACTCCAAGCCCCTCCAGCGTCTCCGGGTCCGAGAGCCAACGGCCGGGCGCCTCCGTCACGCTGCCATCCGGGCGCAGGTAGTAGTCACCGCGCTGCGGCGTGACCGTCTTGCCCTCCAGGTACCTGGCGTAGCCAGCGGCCTTCCCGGAGCCGATGCTCGCAGCGCTCATCACGCATGCTCTGACCCTCAGCGCCCCGGGAGCGGCCGAAAACCGAGGTACCGATCGCACACCAATCGCACCCCTGTGCATCTGGTCTGTACATCGCGATGAGGGCGGCTGGGCGTGAGCTACCGGATGGCGAAGGGTGGCTGGGAAGTGCGCTGGCGCGGCGCGACCGGCTCCTGCGGCGCCTCGCGTGGGAACCGAGCGCAGCTGTGCATGCGCGCGAGTCGCGCCGCGCCGGCGTGGCCGGCGCGATGCCGGTCGGCTTGCGAGCCTGCCCGTCAGACGGCGAGCCAGGCGGGGGCGCTCGATCCGCGCGGCACGAGGAGCGGGTCTTCCCATCGCGGCGGGGTTTGTGAGAACGCCACCGGCGGAGCGAGCGCCACCAGTTGACCGAGCGGTGTGTCGGCGTGAACGCCGGCAGGCTCTCGGAGCGTGTGTTCGTCGCTGCTCCCTGCCTCTTGCGGGTCGACGGTCCCAAGCGAGGTGACGAACATCGCGCTACGGGCGAGGCTGACCTTCACGTGGTAGCTGCCGCCCTCGGTGGCGCGGCGGATCAGCGCGGCAGTCGCTCCCGCTGCGGCGAGGTAGCCGGTGAGGAAGTCGTTGATCAACCCGGTGGGAGGCAGCTTGGGATCTCCGCTGGCGCCCTCGACGGCCATCAACCCCGAAGCCGCCGCACCGTTCTGGTCGTGGCCGGCGCGCTCGGCCCACGGGCCGTCGTGACCGTAGGCGTTGAGCGACACGCTTATGACCCGCGGGTGGCGTTGTGCCAGCTGCGAGGGCCCGAGTCCGAACGACGCCATCTTGCCGGGACGGTGGTTGTCAACGACAACGTCCGCGTTGGAGAGGAGTTCCTCGACGCGGCTGCGATGTTGCTTGATTGTCAGGTCCAGCGTCGCGCTTCGGCTGCCGACATTCGCCTCGTTGTAGATGAAATCGTGCTCCAAGTGATTGGGGAAAGTCGCACAGAGCACATCTGCGCCGTGCTCGGCCAGGGTGCGCCCGACGGTCGGGCCTGCGATCGCGTGCGTGAACGACAAGACGCGCACGTTGGATAGCGGCCGCTCCGCCGGCCCGAGGGGCTCTGGCTCTCCGTCGGCGATCTTTTCGACCTCGATCACCGGGGTACGCGCGAGCCGTGCCCCTTGCGGGTGGGCCGCCCACTCTTCGGGTGTGCGCGCGTACGCGGCCGCCAGACCCTGTGCGTTCGCACGGTCCTCCAGCTCGGCTGCATCCCACCTCGCGATCGTCGCGACGACCTTCTCCCAGTCCGGCGGGCAGTCTAGGAACCGCAGCCACTTCGCGGCCATGTGCGGATATACACCGGTCGCCATGATCATCCGCCCGTCGCGTGTCCCGAACGGCATGATCAGGAAGGGATTGTCGAACGCCGTCGCACTGCCGTACCCAAGGCCGTTGAGAGTCGGGTGCCACGCGACGTGCGGATTGATTTGATGGATCGCCTGGCGCAGGTCGAGATGAAGGTCCTGGTGCTGGCCGGTCCGCATCTTCCAGATCGTCGCGGCGCCGACGGCGCACGCCATGATCGGGATGCCGATACCGGCGGCAAGCCTCAAACGGCTCTCGAGAATCGGATCTGCGCCCGAGAAGGCGACAGCTCCTCCGGCTCCGTCGATCCCGAGGCCGATCTCTGACAGAAGGTCTTCCAGAGCTGTTAGCGGTTCGAACTGGTCTTGCGATGCGCCCATGGGGTGATCCTGCACCATGAACGAGATGAGCACAACGAAGGTTGCTCACTCTAAGATGAGCTGTACTCAATGCTAAATCTGACTCGGGTGCGCGTATTCTTCGAGGTCGCCAAGCATCGCTCGTTCGCCCGGGCCGCTGAAGAGCTCAGCTATACGCCCTCCGCGGTCTCCCACCAGATCGCAGCGCTCGAGCGGGAGCTCGGAATGTCCCTGATCAACCGCTCCGGACGGCCGTGGAGCTTGACAGCAGCAGGCGAGCACCTCTACCGGCGGGCCGGATCGGCGCTCGGCGAGCTGGCAACCGCCGAACACGACCTCGCGGAGCTCTCGACCGGCGCGCGGGGAAGGGTGCGCCTCAGCTCGGTCGCATCAGGGTTGCGGAGCGTGGTGCCGCCGGCGATCGCGGCATTCAAGTCGAACCACCCCGACGTCGACCTTCGTCTCACCGAGGAGCAGCCCATTGCGATCCTGCACGGGCTGCGCAAAGGAGAGCTCGATGTGGGCATCATCGTGACGTCTCCCGGCGAGTCACCGCCTCGGTCCTCGTCGATTCGCATCGCGACCCTGATCGAGCAGACTCTGATGGTCGCCGTGCCGTCATCGAGCCGGTTCGCCCGCGCGCCGCATCTCACGCTTCGCCAGCTTCGTGCGGAGGCGTGGTTGCTGCCAACTCACGAGCGTGTCGTGGAGTTTCGGGCCGAGCTCGATGCACTCTTCGAGGACGCCGGCTACACGCCCAAGGTCATGCTCGAACTCGACGACGAGGTAGCAGGCGGCGCCTTCGTCGCGTCAGGCCTCGGCATCGGCCTGATCCCTGGCCTCGCCGCGCCTACGCCCCAACCTGGAGTGACACACGTGCCGCTGCGACCAAAGCGTCTGCGCGCGCTACACGCTGTCACGACTGCCGGTCAAGTCAGCCAGCCTATCCAGACGCTCGTCCGCGAGCTCAAGCAGGCTGCGGTCAACCTTGACTCATTGAATCGAGCCGGCGGTGCCTAGGCCATGCACGCGGGGTGTACGCGCGCATCGGACCGGCGGCCGAGCTTACCCCGTGGCGCCGTGGATGACTACCGCTCCCGCCTATGAGGCTGCCTGCCCCTCGCGGACGATCTCATCGGGGGTCTTGTCCGTGAGGATCTCCGAGGTCTCGAGCGGCACTCGGGCGGACTCGAGGAATCTGCTGACCATGTTGTAGTAGCCGACCGTGAGGATCAGCTCGGCGACGCCTTTGTCGCCCCACTGCTCACGCCCCGCTTCGAGCGTCCGATCGGAGAGCCGGACATCGCGCGTGATCTCCTCGGCCGCCTGGCAGATCAGCGCATCGTCCGCTGCCAGCACCCGCGCCGGCGCCGCAGCTGCGGTCGCGCCGATCTCCTCGTCGCTCATGCCTAGCGAGCGGGCGAGCTGCTCGTGCTGCTGGCGCTCGTACTCGGCGCCAGTCAGGTGCGCGACACGGAGGATCGCGAACTCGCGCTGCTTGGGAGTCAGCTCGCTGCCGGCGAGGATCGAGCCGCCGAGCTCGAGGAACGGCCGCAGACTGCTCGGCAGGATCGCCACGGCGCGGAACACGTTGAGAGGCGGCAGCGCAGCGAGCGTTTCCACCGCCTCGCGCGGTAGCTCATCGTCCGTCGGGAGCGGCAGTCCTGGGGTGGTCGCTGCGCCCGGCACGGCTCTCAAACCTCGGTCACGAGGTCCTCGACCTCGCCCGGGTCGCTGGTCGCCTCGATTTCGCCGAGTGTCTGCTCGCGCGCTTTCGAGATGCGCTCGTAGCGCTTGCGGAACTGGTTCGTCGCGAAGTCGGCGAACTCGTCGAAGCGGATACCGAACGGGCTGACGCCGTCGGGGTAGTCCTCGTAGCCGGCGAGGATGATCGCCTGGGTGACAGGCTGCAGCTCGGTCATCCGCTGCTCGATCGCCTCCCAGGCCGAGTGGTCTTCGGCGACGAGGCGGCTGAGGAGGTAGACGCCGTAGGCGATGTGGCGCGACTCGTCGCGCTTGATGTTCACGAGGCCTTCGCAAAGGCCCGGCATCAGGCCGTTGACGGCAAGGGAGCGGTGGTAGGTGTTGTAGCCGGTCTCGGCGAGGACCCCCTCGACGATCATGTTGTAGGTCGTCGACGCGCGGGCGATCGCGACCGGGGACTGGTCCTCGAGCAGCGCGTTCATCACAGCCGGCAGCTCGACGTCGAACATCTGGACCGACGGGTCGCTCGGCTCAGGCAGCTGCGGAGAGTCCGCAACCTCGCGCAGCCAGCGGCTGAAGAAGTCCATGTGCTTGGCCTCCTCGAACAGGAACGTCGTCAGGTACATCTCCTCCTCGAGGCGCCCCTGCCGCGCAACGGCGAGAACCAACGGCAGCAGGTCGAGCGTGACCGCTTCCTCGCCTCCCAGGAAGGCCGCGGTCAGTTGCAGGATCGCTGTGCGCCGCTCCTCGCTCATCGCCTCCCAGTCCTCACGGTCCTTGGAGAAGTCGAAGTCCGACGGGTTCCAGACACCCAGACGCTTGGCCTTCTCGAACAGTCGCATCGGGAACGAGTCGACCTGCAGGACGGTGGGCTCGGCGTACTTGTGCGCTACGGCGCTCATCGGTCTCCTCTCCTCTTTGAGCACGACTGCTTGGAAGCGCTCCCACCTTACGCGCGACCACTGCGGCACGCGCTGCCGATTGCGGCCGTTCGCTGGGCTCCGATTGCCGGAGTTGGCCATGCGCGCCGGGACGACGCGCACTACGTTCGACGCGATGGCGAGCCAGCAAGCCGTGATGGAGAAGGGATGAACCAGACGATGAGCGCGCTCGTCGGCGGTGTCGCGCCGGACTGGGAGCTGCGCGACGTAGAGGTCCCGACACCAGAGGCAGGACAGGTCTTGGTGCGTGTCCGCGCCGCCGGCCTGAACCGCGCAGACCTGTACATGCTCGAAGGCACGTACAACCCGAACACGAAGACGAGCAACGTCTACACCGCAGGTCTGGAGCTCGCCGGCGAAGTCGAGGCCGTCGGGGAAGGCATCGGGAAGCTGGCCGTCGGCGACCGGGTGATGGGCGCAACGCTCGGCGCCTTCGCGCCCTTCGCGGTCCTCGACGAGCGCCACGCGATCGACGTACCGGCAGGCGTCGACTGGAACGATGCTGCCGCCCTACCAGTCGGGCTCTCCACCGCCAACGACGCGCTCGTGACCCAGGCTGGGTTCGTCGGCGGTGAGAGCGTGCTCGTGGTTGGTGCGAGCTCATCGATGGGTCTGCTCGCCGTCCAGCTCGCCAAGGCGCTCGGAGCGAGCCGAGTCCTGGCCACGACCACGAGCGAGGCGAAGGTCGAGCAGATCAAGGCGGCGGGTGCTGACGTTGTGATCAACACGGCCAGCGAGCAGCTCGCCGAGAGGGCGGCCGACGCGACGGACGGCGCCGGGGTCGACATCGTGCTCGACTACGTAGGCGGCCAGCTGTTCGCCGAGCTGCTGCCGGCGACCCGGATCGGCGGGACGATCGTCAACATCGGTCGTCTCGCGGGACCGACCTGCACGATCAACCTCGACCAGCTGGCATTTCGTCGCCTGAAGGTCCGCGGCACCACGTTCAGCGTGCGCACGCCCGAGGAGCGCGGAGAAGTCTGCGCCGCCCTGATCCCCGACGTGCTGCCAGCCGTCGAAGACGGCCGCATCAAGCCAATCGTCGACCGCGTGTTCCCGTTCGAGGACGCTCAGGGGGCCGCTGAACGAATGCGATCCAACCAGGCTGCCGGCAAGCTCGTCCTCGCCCTGCCGGAGCGCTCCTAGGAAGAACCGCCAATGAGCCAGATCTTCGGCAACCCCGCCCAACTCGGCTACATAGTCCGCGACATCCGCGCCGGCATGGACGCCTGGCTGGCCCAGGGCATAGGCCCCTGGTTCTACTTCGAGAACGTTGAGACCGACTACTTCCGCCACCGAGGGGTCGACTCACCGATGCGCATGAGCGCGGCGATAGCGAACTCGGGCGCGTTGCAGATCGAGCTGATCCAGCAGCGAAACGACGCACCGTCGATGTACAAGGAGTTCCTCGACTCGGGGCGCGAAGGCTTCCAGCACGTCTCCTATTGGACAACGGATTACCAGACGCTCTACGACAACGCCCTGGCGCTCGGGTACGTAGTCGGCCACGAGGGAGCCATCGGCGGCGAGCAGGGCCGCTTCGCCTACCTGGAAAACAGCGGCACCCCCGGCACGGGCACGGTCATGGAGATATCCGACGTCAGCGGTCCCAAGGGAGCCTTCTTCGCCCACGTGCGCGAGGTCGCAGAGAGCTGGGACGGCAGCGAGCCGATCCGTCAGCTCAACTGAGCGCCTCATCGGCGGGGAGACCATCTCGTGCTGCTCGCCGTCGAGGACCACGTCAGACAACACAAGGAGAAGAGCAATGCACGCAGATGAGACGCGCGTCTACTCGAGCGAGGATCGGGCGTGGATCCCGCTTCCCCTGCTCCCGAAAGGGGAGGCGTGGATCAAGGTGATCCACGCCGATCCCGAGCTACACAAGGTCGTGTTCAAGTTCCGCTTCGGACCCGGGACGGAGCTGCGGGCTCATACCCATCGCTGCCACGCGATCGCCTACACGATCTCGGGCGAGTGGGCATACGAGGGCTTCACGCTGCCGCAGGGGGCGATCGCCTACGAGCCCGTCGAGAGCACTCACACTGCAACCAGCGAGAACGGCGCTGAACTCGCGGTGGTGCTGGACAGCTCCGACGATCAGTTTCTGATCAACCACATCCCGGACGGCGAGGACGTTCCGTTCGACATGGCGTTCTTCCAGGCGCTCGAGGGGATTACGCCCGAAGCGGCCGAACAGATGCTGGCCAAGCTGGCTGAGAGCCAGTGACGCGCGATCGAATCAGCCGCCGGCTGACTCAGTGCCCAGCAGCTGGCGCAGTCGCAGCGCCGTGTGTAGCTCGGCGTTGCGCGCCGCGATCGGCCGACCAAGTAGCTCCTCGATCGAACGTATCCGGTAGGAGGCCGTCCGGACGCTGATGCCGAGGCGTGCGGCCATCGAGGAGGCGTTGTATCCCGACTCCAAGTACGCCTCCAGCGTCTCCAACAAGCGCGCGCCGCGGCTTCCGTCTGCGAGCAGCGGGCCGAGCTCGTCGCTGACGAAGCGGGCGGCGCCGGCCCGGTCGCGGGTTGTCAGCCACTCCAGCGCGATCGTGTCGAAGCGCGTCACCGGCTCCTCGCGAGCAGCGCCGAACGCGTGGGCGGCGCGCGCCTGCTCGTGACTCGTCACGAACCCCTCGCGGCCCGATGCCGGTCGGCCGATCCCGACTTTGAGAGCGCCCCCGGCGACCGCGAGCTCGGGCGGGTCGCTCTCGAACCACGCCCAGACGAGGTCGGGAGCCACCTGCAAGACCAGCCGGCGTCCCTGCACGATCGCCCGCATCATTCGCGCGACCTGCGCCCCACTGGCGACGACCGCTACGTGCTCGCCGCGCAGGTCGTACTCGAGCGCCGAGGCGTCGACTGTCGTGTCCAGAAGGATCTCTTGCACGAGCGCCAGCCTCGCCTGCTCGCGCGAGCGCATCACGAGGTCGCGCTCGGCCAGGTACTCCTCGGTTTGCAGCGTCGTCATTCGGTCGCCGCCCTCGAACATCACGTCGCCAACGAGCCGCACCAGCAGTTCCCGCTGCACCGGATCTGGCTCGACCTCATCCACAGCGACACACACCTCTTGCCACACCACCCGCTGACCGACGCGGAACAGCTTCAGCAACGTCGGCAGCGGAATCCGAGCGCGAGCCGCAAGGCGCGCCCAATGACCCGTCTCGACGGTCAGCGACTCCGGGAGGCGCTGCTCGACCCGAAACGCGGTGAAGGCATCGACCAGATCGGCGTGGACCGCCTCGCGCAGGGCCGCCTGGAGCTCGTCGTCAGAAGGCAGATCCGGGATCTCGCGGCGATGTGCCGCGAGCATCAGCTCCCCGATCCGCGTCACGTCGCTGGAGAGCTTTTGCTCGAGGCGCTGAAGTGCCTCCCGTTGCGGCATCGTCGACATGGCGCGAGCCTACGCGCGCCTATCTCAGAGCGTGATCACGTGATCAGGCGGGTTCCCGGCGAGTGCCGCGTACAGGTCGGGAAAGCAACCCACACGAGCCCCTTCGACGGTGTCCTTGGGCTCACACGCGCCCGGTTCGCCCTCCGCGAGCGAGCGCTCGAGCGCGCAGCGATCGCAGAGCATGAGCAGGATCTGCTGGTCTGCGGCGACCTTGGCCAGGCGCTCACCGAGGGGGTCGCCGCGACGGAGGACGAACGTGTTGTCGTCGAAGAACATCATCCCGACGACCTCCACCCCATGCGCGCCCGCCTCGAGCTGCGGCAGGATCATCTTGCCGAGCTTGTAGCTCGCGGTGTGACCCGAGGTGGAGAAGACGTAGGCGATCTTCATGCCGCGCACCGTAGTCGATCTCGAAAAGAGATGCACCCTGGTACCCTCGTCGCGATGCGGCACGACGAGCTCGATGAGGTCTATTGCTCGGTCGCGCAGACCTGGGCAGTGATCGGCGAGCGCTGGACGATGCTCCTGATCCGGGAGGCGTTCCTCGGCGTCCGCCGCTACGAGGACTTCCGGCGCCGCCTCGGCGTCTCGCGCAACCTGCTGAGCGACCGGCTGCGTGTGCTCGTCGAGCAGGACGTTCTCGATCGGCGGCTGTACTGCGAGCACCCAGAACGTCACGAGTACCGCTTGACGGAGAAGGGGCTCGCGCTTTACCCGATTCTCGTCGCGCTCGGCGCCTGGGGTGACAGATACAAGGTCTCCGAGCCTCCGATCACTTACACGCACACTGCCTGCGGGCTGGAGTGCCACCCGCGGCTCACCTGCGATCGCTGCGGCGAGCCGGTCGATCCCCGCCAGATCGTCGCCCACCCAGCCCCGGATGCCTTCGAGCGCGTTCCCGAGAAGGTCTGCCGATGATGCTCGATGACGGGCGCGCCCGGATCGTGCTCCGGTTCCTGCTGAACGGCATCGGCGCGTGGTTGGCGCTCTCGAGCCGCCTCAGCGACGGGTTCCGCAAACAGGTCAGCCGCGGCGCGATTATCGAGCTCGGCAGCGACGACGGCGTGAGGCACCGGTTCGTGTTCGACGCCGCGACGAGAAAGGTCGCGCTCGGGGGCGGCGCGCGCAGCGGCGATCCCGACTGTGCGCTGCGCTTCCGCTCGGCGAAGCTCGCGCTGGCGGTGCTCGGCTCGAAGGATGGTCCACGCATGATGCTCGACGGGCTCGGCGAGGGGACCATCCGTTTCGAGGGCAATCCTGCGCTGTTCGGCTGGTTCCAAGGGCTCTTGGGCGCGGCGCTCCCAGCACGCAACGCGCGCCAACCGCTCCCCCACCCCTACGTTCGACCCAATCGGGACGCACCTCACGCGAGCCTGATCACGATCGAGCCGGCCGTCTCCGAGCTCGACCCCAACTGGGCTGGTGCCGTCCGGGCGCGCGAGCAGCTCGCGATCTGGCGCGCCGCCCGCGGCGCCGGCGCCCCGCGCGGATGACCGGCAGGCTCGAAGATCGCGGCCGGGGTTGGCTTCGCCACGTCTGGGAGAAGGCGACGACCGCAGATGACTGGAGCAGCAGCGGTACACCCCATCCCTGGTGGGATCGCCAGAGCACCGCCCCGATGTGCTCCTTCCCACGCTTCGACCTGAACGAGACGTCATACGTCCTGCCAGTGCTCGCTGACCTGACGCCGGCGTGGCGGGAGGCGTACACGCGAATCGCCGACGAGCTGATCGGCCGCTACACATCGTTCTGGGCCGCGGTCGACTGGCTCACGCTGATCGGACCGGACCCCAACGTCGACCGTTACCCGCCCGAGTGGCTCGGCCTCGCGCCGCCGCATCTGCGCGGTCGCTATCCGCTACCTGGCTGGACCGGTAACGGCGTGGAGCCGTGGGGCCTGCAGCCTGACCCGATCGGGGCGGACGGCAACCTCTTCTTCCGCGGGTTCTTCAATCTGCTCCTCTCTGTCTACCGCTCCATCTCCGGCGATGAGAAGTGGGAGCGCCCGTTCGAGGTGACCGGCTACCAGGACCGCCCCTTCAGCTGGACGCACAGCCGGATCACGGAGCTGATGGAGTCGCAGTTCCAGTCGCAGCCGCAGGGACCGCACTGCGAGAACACGAAGATCTGGCCTTACTGCGTCAGCGCCGCCGGCCTCGGCTTGAAGCTCTACGACAAGGTCAGCGGCGCCACGCGCCACGAGTGCTTCGGCCAGTGGCTGGAATACGCCAAGCAGCACTACATGCGAGTTAGGCGCTCGGGCGATCTGGACTGGTTCGCGCTCTACTACGACCCGGTGCAGGAGGCGATGTGCGCGGTCCCTGGACCGTCCTCTGCGATCTCGGCGCTCGTCGTCACGCCCTACCTGATGCCGCAGGATCCGGAGTTCACGACGCAGCTGTATGAGCTCGCGCTACGCAGTCTCGGCTGGAGCGACCCGAAGAAACCGGTGCTTCAGCTGCTCGGCGACCCTCGCGGCCTCAGCATCGCGCTGTTCATCGCGAACGAGCTCGGAGACGAGGAGACGATCGCTCGGTTGCGGGCCGTCGCGGAGCGGGACTTCGAGCCGCGGTTCTTCGGCCCCGACGGCGACAGCTTCGGATGGTGGTTCGGATTCGGCGAGGAGTACCCGAGGGGGCAGCCCGGCGCGCTGCTCGCTCTCAGTGAGATCGGGACACGAGGGTCCTGGCGCGCGGCCTTCGAGCCCCATCCCGACGACCGCTTCAACGAACCGACGCTGGAAGGCGTCGACTACCCGACGCTCGGGATCGCGCAGGCCCGCAATGACAGGGCAGAGCAGACGCTGATCGTCGAGTCGTACGCCGCGACGAGTGCCGATCGCGGCCGACCGACCACCGTGCGCGTAGCGCAGCTTCAGGATCCGGCGCGCGTCACCGTCACGTGTGATGGCCAGGACTTCACGCGTTGGCGGCAGCTCGATATAGGCAGGATCGAACTCGACGTGGAGGTCGCGAACCACGTGTACCGGATCCACACCGGTCAAGTGGACGCGGTGCCGCGGCCCGCGGGCGACCTGGCGCAGGCGACCGCCGAGCAGCCCGTTCGGCCACCGCAATCGACACCGATCATGCCCCCGTTGCCGGGCGTACGGGCTCACTGTTGCTGAAGGATGTCGAAAGGGGGATGTGTGTCGAGACAGGAAGCTGACGCGGCCGCGACTCGGGTTCTGATCGTCGGCGGCGGTCCCGTCGGACTGGGGACCGCGCTCGAGCTGGCTCGCTTCGGCGTGCCGAGCGTCGTGATCGAGAAGCGCCCCGGTACCTCGTGGCACCCGAAGACACGCAACTTCAACACGCGCACGATGGAGATTGCCCGCGGTTGGGGGCGCGCCGTATACGAGCGACTGCGCGCGATCG
>Ga0187823_10000346_pt1 | contig 11512 bp, 12 predicted proteins | sample NC_wetland_sal_i_12_FD_132968 | JGI IMG/M metagenome (GOLD analysis project Ga0187823, IMG submission 132968) | Wetland sediment microbial communities from Neuse River Estuary, North Carolina, USA - SourceSoil_3 | ecosystem: Environmental > Aquatic > Freshwater > Wetlands > Sediment | place...
GACTTCAACGGCGAGGCGGACCTCGTCACCGCGGACGGGTCAACGGTTGCGGTGCAGTTCGCGGCGACCGTCGAGAACGTCAGCGGCCACAGGATGGTGCTGGTGGTGGCGCTCAACACCTCGCGCTGGGGGCGCCGATTCCGCCGCATGTCGGGCGATGAGGAGCCCGGCGGGTCGCTTTCGCCGCGCGAGCGGGAGGTCGTCCGCCTGATCGCGCTCGGGAACACGAGCCCCGAGATCGCCGACGAGCTCCACATCGCGCACGAGACCGTGCGCACCCACGCCCGCAACGCGATGGAGAAGACGGGCGCCCGCTCACGCGCCCACCTGGTCGCGAGGGCGCTCGGTGAAGGGCTCCTCGCCGACGTCGCGGCCGAGCGCACCGCCAGCCGGGCGCCCGTTTCCTCGGGGTGACCGCAGAGGCGATCCCGGGTCTGGGCGAGCGCAGGACCGAACCCCGCGAACGCCCCGCCGGATCGCAACGCCGCTACGTCTAAGAGTCCGCCGCGGACGGCTTCCGCGCCTCGCGCTTTGTCAGCTTGAGGGTGATCAGATCCGTTTCGATCTGGTCGATCGCCGCCGCGGGAACCTCGATACGCGTCTCGGTCCACAGGTGGCGGTGCTCGAACACGAGCGTGGTCAGCAGCCCGCGGCCGTCGACGGCGACCGCGGTCACGTGACCGAGGTGATGCCCGTCGCTCGAGTGCACCGGGCTGGTCCTCCCCAGCTCGATCTCGTGCTTGGGAACGCGGTCGTAGACGACCGTGGAGTCGATCAGGTAGCTGGGCGAGCCCGCGTCCAGGGAGCTCGGCGCCATCGGCGCGAGCACGTCGACTTTTCCGACGTCCCAGCTCGGGTCCTCGCCCGGAGGCGCGCTCAGCGGCGCCGGCGCGAACTCCCTGACCGAGGACATCTCGCCGAACTGGCGAAGCGTGCAGTCGAGCAGCAGGCCTCCGCCCTCGTCGTCGGGGCGGGCGAGTGAGAGGGGCACGAGCCGCGGCCCGACGTAGTGCTGCTGATCCGACTGGACGACGAGGTGCGTGACGCATCTCTTGGCCGGGTCCAGCACCAGGTCCAGGAGCTCGCCGAAGCCGCCTTCGCGGCAGCTCACCGAGGCGCCGAGGACGAGATCCAGGTCGCATCCGGGCCCCTCCTCGCCGCCCGAGCCGGCCGTGCTGCGCGTGTCGCCCATCGGCACAACCTCCCCTCCGGGCCACTCGCCCGGACCGTCGCCGTCGTCGTCGCGAGTCTAGGCTCGCGACCGGCTCGGGCCTCATCCCATTCGGGCGACGGAGACGCCGCGATCGTGCGGGACGATCGCGCCGGTATTGCCAATGCAGCCTCCGGGCGTGCAGAAGGGAGCAGCGGAGATGAGTAGCCAACCCGGCACGTCTCAGCGTTCGGCCGACGTGCGCGCCGACGCGACGCGCATCGATGAAGAAGGCGGAGGCTGGATTGCCTTCGCGGGCGTGATGCTCATGGTCGCCGGTGTGATCAACGCGATCTACGGCATCGCGGCGATCGCCGAATCGAGCTTCTACGTGGGCAACACGCGGTTCGTGTTCAGCGACCTGAAAACTTGGGGCTGGATCGTCGTCTGCCTGGGCGCCATCCAGATCCTCACCGCGTTCGGCATCTGGGCGCGCCAGTCCTGGGCGCGGTGGGTGGGCGTGGGGATCGCCAGCCTCAATGCGATCGCGCAACTGCTGTTCATCTCGGCCTACCCGTGGCTCTCGCTGGCCGTGTTCACGCTGGACATTCTCGTGATCTACGGCCTGATCGCGCACGGCGGCCGTCAGCAGACCGTGTGAGTCGATAGTAAGTCGCGAGCGCCCCGGGAGGCGCCCCGGGACGCCCGCGACCCGGCGCGCGCGATGGCAGGGACATACGCGCGCGCCGCCGACCGGAGACCCTCTTCTCCGGCGCGGCTTCAGCGCCCCCGTGGATGCGGCGTGGTCGGCAGCCTCTCGAGTGCCGCCCGGAACTCGGCGAGGATCCGGCGGCCGTCTCGATCGGACCGCCACGACGCGATCACGGGAGCAAGTCCATAACCAGCCAGCAGCGGCCCGCCCGCCGACACCGCGACGACCGGCGCGAGCGCGGCCGCGGGGGCGGCGGCGAGCACCGCGGCGACGCACATGGCGATGCCGAGGAGCATGGCGATCGCGGACGCGACGATCGCGCGTGCGTTGTGCTCGAGCGTGAAGCTCATTGCATCTGCGAACGGGGCGCCGGCCACGCGGCAGAGAGCAGCGCCGACAGCAGCACTTCGCGGTCGCTCTCCGAGCGCGCCTTCACCTCGCGCACGGTACGCGCGACGAGCTGCTCGTCCGACGGCACGAGCCGGCCCGCATCGGGGTCCTGGCTGGGGTGGTCGAAGTCCATGCCGCCAGGATGCCGGGCGCCCGTCGCCCCGTCCATACCACGCTCGCGTGAGTTCGCAGCCCCAGCCAGTGCCGATCGCTGCCCGCGGTGGGCCGGCGGGGCCCCTTCAGCGCGACGCGCCGAACAGGCGCAGGAACAGCAGGAACACGTTGAGGATGTCGAGGAAGATCCCCGCGGCGAGCGGAATCGCCTCGTTCCCGCCGGCATGTCGCAGCCGGTTGAAGTCCACGACCGTGTACAGCCCAAAGATGCCGAGCCCGGCGATCGACCACGCCACGTAGGCCGCCTGCATGTGCACGAAGATCAACACGACGCTCGCCGCTATCAGGCCGAGCAGCAGCCAGAACAGCAGCCGGTAGAGAAACGAGAGGTCCCTGCGCACCGCATACCCGCCTGCGCCGAGGCCTCCGACGAACAGCGCAGTGGCGCCGAAGGCCTGGCGCACCGCCGTGGGATCGGTGCGCGAGTAGTAGTTCACGGTGCTCGACACGCTCGCGCCGATCAGGAGACCGAACGCCAGCAGCAGCAAGAGCGCGAGCCCGTGGTTCCCGCGGGCGTTCGCCACGTTGAGCGCGATCAGGCATGCGAGCGCGGCGAGCCACGCCACGAACCAGAGCGCTCCCCCCTCGTTGCGCGCGATGAACACGCCGAGCGTCGCCGCGGCCACGGTGAGCGCGACGAGCAGCATCACCTGCCCGAAGAGCGCAGGCGCACGGGCCGAGGAGACCGGCTGGACGTAGTTCGCGGTCGACATCCCGCGCTCAGGCGGAGCGTTTGCGGCCCGGCGCCAACGTCAGGTAGCGCCACGCCCTCGTGAGTCCCGCACCGGCGGCACGGACCAGGCTCGCGGGCAGCTTGAGTATCTCGACGACGGGGCTCACGAAGCCGAGAGCGATCAGCGCGTTGGCCCCGGGCGTATCGCGCAGCGGCTCGCCGCCCACGACGGAGGTGACGTGGCGCCCGCTCGCGAGCCCGGTCCCGACCGCGAACGCCGACGCGCGGAGGGGCCCCCGCGTGAAGGGCCGCACCAGCGGCGCCAGCAGCGATTGCACCGTCGTCGCGATGAGCGCCGTCACGAACAGGGTCGTCGCCGGCGAGGCTTCGCGGCGGACGCCGGTCAGCCGGTGGTTGAACTCGCGCAGAAGGCCGTATGCGATGAGGAGGAGACGCATCTGGTGTGGTCGGTTGCCGCCGCGGGCGGCCGGCCGCCACCGGCCCGGACACCCCCGCATCCTCGATCTAGCCAGGTCGTGCGCCCGGCGGCATCACCCCACCGGGGTGATCAGGGGTCCGCGCAGCCCCAGCGCCGCTGCGCGCGGCCGTCTGCGTCCATCACGGCCACGTCCAGTGCCGCCTGCACCCGGTCGCGATCTCCCGTGGCGAGCAGGTCGATGCTCAGGCCGCGCAGCAGCGCGATCAGGAGCGTCGCCCACACGCGCGCCTCCGGGGCGCTCGCCCCGAGTGCGCGGATGTTCGCCGACGTGATGTCCACCCGATGCTCGATCGAGCGCCGCACGGCGTCCGCGTAGCCCGCGTCGCTGTAGTGACTCTGCGCCAGGACCTCCAGGAACAGCCGGATGTCGCGCTGTCCCGTGGGTGAGGAGAGGTGGTCCCACAGCCCGCGCAGGCGCGACTCCATGTCAAGCCCCGGCTCAGGCAGGCCGTCGGGGTAGAAGTCGCGAGGTGTGAACGTGCGCTCCAGGAGATGTTCGACGATCTCCGCCACCAGCTCCTCCTTCGTGCCGAAGTGGTGCTGGAGCGTCACGTGGCTCACGCCCACCGCCTCGCCGACGCGCCGCAGCGTGAGGTTCGCCACCCCGTTCTCGAGCACGTACTCCGCCACCGCGTCGAGCAGTTCGCCGCGGCGGTGCTGGTAGCGGAGCGCCCTCCCGTCGACTCGCGTCGCCATCGGCCAAGGATAGATGGGCGACTATTCGCCCGCCTTGGCCCTCGCGATCGCCTGCTGCGCAGCACCACTCTGAAGCATCCGCGCCACCTGCTCGAGGCTCGGCCGCAGCCGCGCCATCACCGCCGCTCCCGCGTCGTTCTGCGCTTCGAAGCGCCAGCGGCCGAACTCATAGCGCGCCTGGATCGCCGAGCCATACCGGGCGCCGTCGTTTTCGATCACCGCGTGGGGCGTCACGCGCGCGAGCTCTTTCATCACGAGCACCCCCAGTCGCGGGCTCCCCGAGGCGGCCAGGTAGCCCCGCGCGAACGCGAGCGCTCCCACGCAGCCGCCCTTCGGGAACACCGCCACGCTGGCGCGGGCAGCCGCGGTGAGGTCTTCGCACGCGCGCCGGTAGCGCCCGCCTTCGAGGTTGCTGACCAGGTCTTCGCGGGCCGCTTCGATGCCCGCGTGCGAGTAGCTGCTCGGGCTCGCCGAACTGCAGCCGGACACCGCTGCCGCGGCGGCCGTCGCCGCGAACGCGGCACAGCAGCGGACGGCCCGCCCGCGCCGCAGACCGCGCCTGCCGGGAATCGCGCCGCCCCCGGCGCGCACCACGCTGCGCATGCCCAGGAGCGTACCCGCCGTGCTGGCGGGCAAGCGTCGGTCAGGGCGCGTTCGATCTGGCGCGCGTGAGCAGCAGCTCGAACAGCCGCTCCTCGATCGCGGCGGGGAACGGAAGCGCCTCGCCGGTGCTCACCAGCGTCACCTCCGCGCGTTTGTAGAGGAAACCGAGGATGTCGAGGTAGAACGGCACGTTCAGGTGTTTGACGGTGAACACTGCTGTGAGGCGCCATCCGAACCCTCCGGTGGTTCCCCCCGCCGGGGGCGTCCCCTGCGTCACCCCCACGTGCGTGATCTGGGCTCCCCCGCCGTAGCGCTGCTGCGAGAGCAGCTGCCGCAGGTACGTCGCCAGGCAGCCGCGCGTGCGCGGGTTGCGGAGCACGGCGAGCTGTGCGGCGCCGTTCGCCGCCGATGGCAGGAAGCTGACGTTCGAGCTCACGCTCACCTGCAGCACGTTCACTTTGCGCTTGAACTGCGGCGAGGCCTCTTCGCCGCTGCCCAGCGCGCTGCCGAGTCCACCCGCGCAGGCGGCTAGTTCGCGCTCGATCCGTTCTTCGGTCGGCGTCGTCTTGTGCTGCGACTTGGCCGTCGCGGAGAAGCCCGGCACGTCGCTTGCGCGGAGGTTGACCGCCGCCGCGAAGCTGCGCGCCCGGGCGTCGGAAGGCGGCGACTGGCCGCGCTTCGGTGCGCTCGGGGTGGTCCTGTTCGGCGCAGTCGTCTGCGGCCCCGTGCCCGTGGGCGGCGGGGTCCGGGTGGGCCCGCTCGCGACGACCGTGGTGATGGCCTGCGGGTTCGTCTTCCCGCACGCCGCGAGCAGCACGCTGCACGCGAGCACGAGGAGCCACGCCAGTCGCCTGGCCGGGCGCCCGGCGTTGCCGCGCTCGCCCACCGTCAGGGGTTTCCCGCCGTCGCAAGCAGCGCGCGGGTGGCACCCGCCAGCTCGAGCACCGCCTCGCGGGCGTCCCGGCTCACGCCCGCAGCGCTCACGAATCCGTGGATCAGCCCGTCGAAGCGGCGCGTCAACGTGGGCACGCCCGCCTCACGCAGCGCCTGCGCGTACGCCTCGCCCTCGTCTCGCAGCGGGTCGAACGCTGCCGTCGCGACGATCGCGGGAGCGAGCCCCGCGAGACGCTCCGCCAGCAGCGGCGACGCACGCGGGTCGAGCGCGTGTTGCGGGTCGCCGCCGAGATAGTGGGAGTCGAACCAGCCCATGCGCGAGTTGGTCAGGAAGAACCCCTCGCCGAACAGCTCCCGCGAGGGATAGCTCGACCCGAACCGGGTCACCGGGTAGATGAGCAGTTGGAGGACCGGCTGCGGCTCACCCGCGGCGAGGGCCGCCTGGCACGCCACGGCCGCCAGGTTGCCCCCCGCGCTGTCGCCGGCCACCGCGACGCGCGCGGGGTCGGCGCCGAGCGCGGCCGCGTTCGCGCGCGCCCAACGCAACGCCGCGTGGGCGTCTTCGGCTGCCGCGGGGAAGGGGTGCTCGGGCGCGAGCCGGTAGTCCACCGCCAGCACATGCGCGCCCACGTGCACCGCCAGCATCCGGCACACGCCGTCGTGGGTGTCGAGGTCGCCGAACACGAACCCGCCGCCGTGGAAGAACACGATCAGCTCGCTGCCCCCGCCCGGCGGCGGCGCGTAGTGGCGACCCGGCAGCGGCACATCCCCGTCGAGGACCACATCGCGCACGGACCCCACCCGCGGCTCGCGGGCGCCGAACAGGTCTGCGCTGCGCCTGCGCGCCGCGCGTGTCTGCTCGGGTGTCGCCGTGGCGAGGTCCTCCTCGCCGTCCAGCTCCAGCAGCCGCAGCATCAGCTGGGTCCCCGGGGCGAGCGCCTGGCCGTCGATCCGCACCTGCGGTCGGCCCGAGAGCTTCAGCTGCAGCGCCGGCGGCAGCGCGAGCAGTCCCTGCACGAGCGCGCGCAGCACCCTCCCCTTCGCGGTCGCTCCCGCGAGCTGGTCGGTGCTGGATGGGGCCGGCGAGGCGCTCATTCAGGGAGATCCTGACGGAACGCGCGCGGCGACACGGTCAGTGGCCCCCTCCGGCGTCTTCGGAGGGAACCCTGACCGTGTGCTTCGCCGGTGCTCTGGGCTATCGCGCGATCGCGATCAGCACGAAGCGACTTTGCCGCAGCTGCTTTCGTAGGGCCCTTCGTGGCCCGTGAATTCGATCACCTGCTGGAACGTCGAGCGGTTCGTCCACCTCATCGTGAAGTTGGGGATCAGACCGGGCGGGAAGGAGATCCGCACCTTGTTGGCGCGCCATTTGCTCACTTCCCGACCTTTCTGGATCGCCTCCTCCGATTCGGAGGCCGACTGGATCGCCGCCCACAGCGACTGGGCACAGGCGTTCAGTTCCCCGCCGCCGCAGTACCCGCGGCTGTAGGGGCCTTCGACCGTCTGCCCGAGCTCGGACCGCAGGTCCTTGCTCACGTATCCGTACCAGCCGCTGTCATAGGCCGAGCCCTGCGGTGACGGCGCGTCGTCGGGCGAGACCATCGAGCGGAATTCGGGCATCAGGTTGCCGAGCACCGGGCTCAGCACCGCTTCTCCGACCGGGGCCCAGACAGCGTCCATCGCCGCCGCGCCCGCGGCTTTCGGCTCGACCGTGCCGAGCCTGCTCGCTCCCGCTTCGACCCACGAGTTGATCGTGTTGACCACTTCGGTCGCAAGCGCGCTCGGCGAGGTGCCGTGGGCGAGCACTTCCTTGATGATCGGCCAGTCCTTCACGGCCGGCAGATCCTGCAACGCGGCCTTGTTCATGATCGACGCGTCGGACGCCTCGGTCATGCCCGTCGTGAAGCCCGTGTAGAGCTGCACGCGATGGACCGGCCCGTAGGAGTAGTTGTCCGACGCCGCTCCCCATTCGGGCGCGGGCTTGTTGTTCCAGTTGGTGAACACGTCTTTCGCCGGATCGACTTCGTGCGGGTGCTGTTCCTCCGTCAGGAAGCCTTTCCAGTCGTATTCGCCCGTCCCGAACGTCGGCAGGCTCGGGTCTACGCCCGCAGCCAGGACCGGCAGCCGGCCGGTCGAGAAGTAGGCGATGTTTTTTCCGTCCAGGTACGCCATGTTGAACGTCGTCTCGAGGTGGTTGGCCGCGTCGAAGAACGACTGCGGGCCGTGCACTTCGTTGGAGTCCAGTTCGCTGAACGCGAGCTCGCCCGCCGGCTCTCGCCCGCGGGTGGCCCGGTCCTTGGCGATCGCGTAGAACTTGCCTTTGACCGTCACGGTGCCCTGGATCGGGCCGTGCACGCTTTCCATGAAGTGGATCTCGCGCGCGGGTTCGCTGCCGTGTTCGCCGAGTTCGCCGGCGTAACGTTCCACGAGGGCGACGCATTCGCCTTTGTACATGTAGTGCGTCGAGCTGCGCGTGGGCGGCCCTTCCGTTCCTTCGTCCGGGTTGCAGAGCTGCTCCAGGAACTCCTGGGTGTTCTCGCTCCCCGCCGACGTGAGGCTCCACGCGAAGTCACGCCCGCGCCCGATGAACACGTACGGCGAGATCGGAGCGATCACACCCTGCGCGTCGATGCCGCCGCCGTGCAGGTCGCCCTGCATGACGATCTCGGGGTAGAAGTAGCCGAGCTGCGGCCCCATCACGGCAACGGGGTGACCGTTGGCGGTGTGGCCCGAGCCGGCGAGCAGGAAGTTCGAAGCCTTCCGCCTCGAGGCCTTCAGGGCCGTTTCGGCTTTGAGCGCCGAGTTGCTCTCCGAGCCGGGGTCGATGACAGCCGCGCCCGGGGTCGGGCCCACGGGTGTGGTGTCGTACGGGAACGGCGTGGTGGCGGTGGTGGGCGCTTCGGGGTCGTTGACCTCCTTGAGGTCGCGGAACACCTTCAGGCCTTCTTCTTCGCCGAACTTGTTCTCGAGGTTCGCCAGGAACTGCGAGTTGGAGACTTCGTTGCCGCCGCCGTTGCCGAAGATCGAGCCGATGAACGCAAAGCCAGCGATCGCGTCGACGATGTTCACGGGCGGGAGCAGTCGTTTCGATCCCAGGCTGGCCTCGTAGGCGTTGATGCCTTCGGCCCAGTCTTCGAGGTCTTTGATGACCTGTTCGCCCTTGGGGCCCTCTTCGAACAGGACTTTCTCCTGTTCGGCCACGTATTTGAACGTTTCGGCGCTGGGCGTGAACGAACGCGCCTGCAGCAGCAGCCCGAACGGGTTGATCCCGGGCACGTCGGCCGCCGCGGCGAACGCCGGCCCGAGCCCCAGCGCGAGGAGCAGGCCGCGGTCCTCAGCGGCGATCCAGCCCGAGCCGAACATCACGTCTTCGCGCGTTTCCCCGAACACATGCGGGACGTCGTGGCCGTCGCGGACGATTTCGAGGCCCGGCTTTCCGGTTGTCTCCGTGCGCAGCACCGGACCCTGCACGCCGAACTTCTCGTTCAGGTAGTCGGCTTCGAGCTTTTTCTTGGTGACTTTGCCCTGCAGGGGCGTGAGCGCGTCATACAGTTTTCCCTGATCCGTCGAGAAGGGCCCTGCCACGAACCCGCCTTCCGCCCCCGGCGCGAGTATCTGGAACGCCCCGCCGGAGTAGTCGGTCCCGATTTCAGCCGCCGCGGCCGAGGACGCGAGCGCCCCGACCAACAGCAGCAGGCAGGCCGTCAGCCCGCCCAGCCAGATTCGCGACGCGCGCCGGAGCATCCCGTGCCCCGATCCGCCGGGCGCCCCGCGCCCCACGCCGCCAGAGATCTGCATCCTCGCACGCATCTCGCGCCTCCTTTGGCAACCCGGCGCCAGTCCGGGCCGTCCCCTCGGATCCCCGTACGCGCGCGACTCTATCACCGGGCTGCGGGTGCCCGCCTGCTTCACATCTGGACGCCGCATGGCCGCGCGCGCGGTCGCTGCGCGAGCAAGATCGGGGGCCTGCTCGACGCGAGAGCTGCAGCCCGAGAGGCTGCCGGCTGCGCCGACTCGCCTAGATCTCGATGTAGCGGATCAGCACGCGGCCGAGGGTGACCACGTCGCCGTTGCTGAGGTCCGCCTGCTGCACGCGCCGGCCGTTCACGAGCGTGCCGTTGGAGCTGCGGTCATCGAGGATGCGCACGCCGTCCTCGGACGGAACCAGGATCGCGTGACGGCGCGAGACCGAGCTCTCGTCCAGGCGCACGTCCGCGGAGAGGCCTCGCCCGATGTGCAGCGCGCCGCTCCCGAGCGGGATCGTCAGCGTCCGCTCGGCGCCCTGGACTTCGATGTAGCGGCCCGGCTGGAGCGGCTCGGCCTCGTCGCCGCGGTGGCCTGAGAGCTCGCCGACGCACTCGCTCGGGTCAAACCGCTCGGTGATCCCGTCTGTGGTGGGGTGGAGCAGCGCTTGGAGGGTCATGGGCCATAGATAACCGTACTCCCATGTGCCTAACCTCAAAGACGTCTAAGAGTCGGCGAAGAGACGCTTGACAGAGCGCCGTCGGTGGCGATCGCGCGGAACTCCGTCGCTACTGGCGCGCCATGCGCCGGCGGGCGCTGCGACGGGCGCTCCACCAGCCCCACCCGCCCACGGCGAGCACCGGCACCACGTAGAGCATCGAGACGTACCAGTGCGTGAGGCAGGCCAGCGCCACGACCCGCAATCTACCACCTCATCAGGCTTCCCGGCCGGCGCCGGGGCCCCGTGCCCGCATCCCCCCGTGGCGTCCCCCGCGCGCGGCCCGCTCCGCACCTCACGTGCCCACCGACGAGAGCAGCCACAGCCCGAAGCTCGTGAACGCCACCATCACCGCGAGCATCCAGTACTGGCTTCGAACCGCCCGCTCGGGATCCTCGTAGAGCACCAGCGCGCGAACGTGGGCGAGCATCAGCGCGCCCACGTGGCCGGACAGCAGTGCTGCGACCTGGATGTACCAGATGGCCGCGTAGGAGATCACCTGGTAGTCGATCTGGTAGCTCGCGGTGCCGAAGATGTTCGAGCCGTCACCCAGCGGGTCGGACGCGAGATAGGCCATCGCCTGCCCCTGCCACAGCAGCAGCGAGAAGTAGTGCGCGAGGACGTAGGCGAACGCGATCGGCACGAGCGTGTGCGCGAAGGCGCGCGACAGCTCGCCCGCGCTGTAGCCGCCGCCCACCGAGCGCACCCCGAGGATCCCCACGCGGTACACCGCCGCGATCAGCAGGATGCACAGCACCAGGCCGAGCGACCCCGCGAGCTCCTGCGCCGGCGTGGCGTTGAAGCCGAGGTCCGAGAACAGGCTCTGCACGTGCTGCTCGTTGTTGCGCCAGATGCCGCCGTTGCTGAACCCGTCGAACGTGGTCGTGCCGATCAGCGTGCAGATCATCGCCACGGTGCCCGGCCCGATCGGAAGGTCGGTGGCGCCGCTGAGCGGCCGGCGCAAGTACAGCGCCCCATGCTCGTCGCGCGTGAGCGGCGCCAGCCGCGCAATCAGGTTGAAGTACACGCCGAACCCGTCCGCGCGCGTGCACCACGACTCGGTGCCGAACGCCAGGCTTCCCGCGAGCATCGCCGCGAAGTACGCCACCGAGAGCGCGGCCAGCGTGGCAGGGTGGTCGCGTTCCACGTACACGAGCTCGAGCCACGCGAAGCCCACGATGACCGCCGCCGCCGGCCACAGCCCGAGCCGGTCGGGGTAGCGCATCGGATGCGGACGCTCGCGTCCGCCGATCGCCGAC
>Ga0187823_10000348_pt1 | contig 11496 bp, 12 predicted proteins | sample NC_wetland_sal_i_12_FD_132968 | JGI IMG/M metagenome (GOLD analysis project Ga0187823, IMG submission 132968) | Wetland sediment microbial communities from Neuse River Estuary, North Carolina, USA - SourceSoil_3 | ecosystem: Environmental > Aquatic > Freshwater > Wetlands > Sediment | place...
GGGACGCCTCCTTCAAGCTCGCAGGGGCCCACGCCAAGGTGCCGTGCGCCAGCTGCCACGTGTCCCGCCCCGGCGCCGACGGCAAGCCGCAGATGGTCTATCGCCCGCTCTCGGGCAAGTGCGAGAGCTGCCACGCCGACTCGCGAGGCCGCTCGTGACGGCCGCGCGGCGCGCCCTCCGGCTGATGCTGCTCGCGGCGGCTCTGCTCCTGCTCCGGCAGGCCCCGGCCGCGGCGCAGGCCCCTGACGTCAATCCGCACGGCAAGCTCGAGTGGGAGTGCAGCACCTGCCACCGCGCCGAGGGGTGGACCCCGGTGCGCATCACGAAGGCGTTCGACCATGGCAAGAAGGGCTTCCCGCTGGTCGGGGCCCACGCCGCCGCGCCCTGCCGCGCGTGCCACGTGTCGCTCGATTTCCGCGGCGCCGACCGGAACTGCGTGGCGTGCCACAAAGACGTGCATCAGGGCGAGCTGGGCATGGATTGCAGCCGCTGCCACACGCCGCGGAGCTTCCTCGACCGCTCGGCGATGGTCCGCGCGCACCGGGAGACGCGGTTCCCCCTCACCGGCGCTCACATCAGCGCGGACTGCGAGTCGTGCCACGCCCCGACCGGCCAGGGCCACCTCACTTTCGTCAGCCTGTCCGGCGACTGCGTGCAGTGCCACCTCGCGAGTTTTCAGACCGCCCAGAACCCGAACCACCAGGCCGGTGGGTTCCCGACCGACTGCAACCAGTGCCATTCCACCGCGGCCTGGCCCCTGGCGCGGTTCAGCCACGTGAACACGGGCTTCCCGCTCACCGGGGCGCACCTCGCGGTTCCCTGTATGTCGTGCCACGGCGACGGGGTGTACAAAGGCAAGAACACCGCCTGCGTGTCCTGCCACCAGAAGGATTACGCCGGCGTGACCGACCCCAACCACGTCACCGCCGCGTTCCCGACCGACTGCACCCAGTGCCACACCACGAACGCGTGGACCGGTGCCACGTTCGACCACAGCACCACGAAGTTCCCGCTCACCGGCGCCCACAAGGCGGTGAGCTGCCAGCAGTGCCACGCGGACGGAGTCTACGCCGGCAAGAGCACCGCCTGCGCCTCGTGCCATCAGGCCGACTACAACACGACTACCAACCCGAGCCACACGGCGGCGCAGTTCCCGACGGACTGCACCCAGTGCCACACGACGACCGCATGGACCGGCGCCACGTTCAACCACAGCCTGACCGCGTTCCCGCTGACCGGCGCGCACACGAGCGCGACTTGCCAGCAGTGCCACGGCGACGGCGTGTACGTGGGCAAGAGCACCGCCTGCGTGTCGTGCCACCAGACCGACTACAACGGCACCACGAACCCGAGCCATTCGGCCGCCCAGTTCCCGACCGATTGCTCACAGTGCCATACGACGACCGCGTGGACCGGCGCCACGTTCAACCATGACGGCCCCTACTTCCCGATCTACTCGGGCGCCCATCAGGGCCGCTGGCAGACCTGCTCCCAGTGCCACAACAACCCGAGCAATTACGCCCAGTTCACCTGCCTCACGTGCCACGACCAGACGCAGACGAACTCGAATCACAGCGGAGTCTCCGGCTACAGCTACACGAGCCAGGCCTGCTACAGCTGCCACCCGAGGCCATGAGCATGTTCACCTTCCCGCGCGCCCGCTGGAGCGCCCTCGGCCGCTGGCTCTGCCGGCTCGCGGCCACGGTCGCGCTCGCGGGCCCCGCCGCCGTGCAGGACGCCGCGGCACAGGACAGCACCGCCGTCCGCACCGCCCGCATCACCTATCTCACCAGCGTGTCGGCGTACATCGACGCCGGGCGCGAGGACGGGCTGGAGACAGGCACGGCGGTGGACGTGCTCAAGGGCGGGGCCCCGGTCGCCTCGCTCAAGGTGGCCTACCTCGCCTCGCACCAGGCCGCGTGCGACATCGTGAGCGCTTCGGGCACGCTCAGCGTAGGGGACACGGTCCGGTACGTGCCGTCGGCACGGGCAGCGCGGCTCGCCAGCGACACGGCGGCGCCGACTCCCGCGACCATGGCCGCGCGCTCCTCGCCCAAGCGCAGCCAGTCCCACTGGCTCCGGGGCCGCGTGGGCCTGCGCTACCTGGCCGTCCTGCCCCGCGACAGCATCGGCACCCGCCTCTCCCAGCCGTCGTTCGACCTCCGGCTCGACGGGTTCGCCATGGGCGGGACGCCGGTCGGCATCACCGTGGACGTCCGCACCCGGCGCACCGCCTCGACCCGGCCCGACGGCACCAGCGTGACCGACGGCCTCACCCGCGTCTACCAGGCGGCGCTCTTCCTCAACTCGCCCGGCGGCCCGTTCCGGGTCACGGCGGGACGGCAGTACTCCCCCGCCCTGGCGTCGCTGACCCTGTTCGACGGCGTGCTGATGGAGTTCAACAAGGCGGGCTGGAGCGCGGGCGGGTTCGGCGGGACCGAGCCCGACCCCGTGAGCATGGGCTTCTCCAGCGCCATCCGCGACTATGGCGGCTACTTCCAGCTCCACAACGGGCCATCGGCGCCGGCCCACTGGCTGCTGACGCTGGGGGGGATCGGGTCCTACGAGGGTGGGATTCCCAACCGCGAGTTCCTCTACCTCCAGGCCGCGTACTCCAGCCGCCGCTTCTCGGCATACGCCACGCAGGAGCTGGATCACTACCGGGCCGACAAGCAGGCCCTGGGCGAGCCCGCGTTCTCGTTCACGAGCACGTTCGCCACGCTGCGCTATGAGATCGCGGACGGCGTGAGCCTGAACGGGGGGTTCGACAACCGGCGGAACGTCCGCCTCTACCGCGACGTGGTGAACCCGGAGACCGCGTTCGACGACGCGTTCCGGCAGGCGGTGTGGGGCGGATTGGCGTTCCAGTTCGCCCGGCGCTACCGGCTCGGCTTCGACGCCCGTTCCAGCACGGGCGGCACGGTGAGCGGCGCTCAGGCCTACTCCGGGTACCTCAGCGCGGACCGGCTCACGAGCTTCGGCCTGAGCCTGCGTACGCGGACCACTCGGTACACCAACCCGGTGCTCACCGGCTGGCTCAATTCCCTCACCGTGGGGTTCGACCCGTTCTCGCGGATGCATCTCGAGCTGAACGGCGGGCTTCGGCTGGAGCAGGACCCGTTGGCGGGGCCCAACAACGTGCAGACCAGCTGGTTCGGCGCCGACCTGGACCTGACCCTGGCCCGGTCGTGGTATCTGCTGGTGTCGGCGACCCGGGAGAGCGGCCAGTTCGACGCCAACGACCAGATCTATGCCGCGCTCACCTACCGCTTCTGAGCCCGGGCGTAGTACGCCTCGCACTCCGGCTCGCGCCCGCGCACGACCCGCCGGTCCCGGAGCGGGCCGAAGCCCGCGGTGACCGCCGTGCACTGCCCCGCCTGGCCGTCGCTCTGGTAGTAGATCACCACCCAGTCGCGGGTCTTGCCCAGCTCGTGCGCCCGCGCGGTGTTCGAGTAGAGCGCGGTGTAGTCCCAGGGCTCGCGCCGCGTGTGCAGCACCGGGAGCCAGGCCTGCCGGTGCGGGTTGAACCGGCGCGGCGTGATCTTCCGGAGCGTCCCCGCCCGCGCCCCTTGTCGGTACTCCGCGTCCACCGCCAGCAGCTCCTCGACGTCGGGCCGGTCCAGCTGCTCCGGCGCCCTCGGCCGTCGCGCGCGCGCTAGGCGGGCGGCGAGCGACTCGCGGATCGCGGCCAGCCGTTTGGGCCCGAAGCCGTCGAATCGCTCGAGCCGCCCGTCGTGCGCGGCCAGCTCCAGCTCCTCCAGCGAGTCGATGCCCAGCTCGTCGTGCAGCCGCTTGGCCAGCCGGGGGCCGAGCGCCGGCACCGTGCGCAGCAGGGCCACCGGGTCGGTGGCGCCGCGCAGCTGGTCCAGGAGCGGGAGCCGGCCGGTGGCGACGTGGTCGGCGATCATCCGCGCCAGCGCCTCGCCGATTCCCGGCAGGCGGTCAAGCCCCGCGAGCCCTTCGCGCTCCAGCACGGCCGAGACCGGCTCGGCGAGTCCCCGGAGCGTGTCCGCCGCCCGGCGGTAGGCCTGCACCCGGAACGGGTTCGCGCCCTGGTCGTCCAGCAGCCGGGCGATCTCGTCAAATCGATCGGCGAGGATCCGGTTCTCGGATCCCGGCGCCGCTCTGGTTCCTGTGCCCCGGCTCGACGAGCGGATAGATTCTACCGGCCGATCCATAGGGAGGACGTTAGTGGATTCACCGGAGCCCGTGAAGATCCGCGCGCCCCGCTCCGGGGATGTGCCCCGCCTGGCCGCTCTCAGCACCGAGCTCGGTTACCCCACCTCCGCCGCCGATATCGCCGGCCGCCTCGCGCGGCTCCTCCAGCGCGGGGACCACTGCCTCCGGGTGGCCGAGTCGCCCGCCGGCGAGGTGATCGGCTGGATCCAGGCCGAAGAGCGGCACATCCTGGAAGCGGGGGTCTGGTGCGAGATCGTGGGACTGGTGGTGGATGGAGCCCATCGCGGGCGCGGCGCCGGCCGGGCCCTGGTGGCGGAGATCGAGGCCTGGGCCCGCGCGCGCGGACTCCGGACCGTGAAGGTGCGGAGTAACGTGACGCGGGCGGAGTCCCACCCGTTCTACCAGCGTCTGGGCTACGCCCGCGCCAAGACCCAGCACGTCTACCTCAGGCCGGTACGACCCGCAGGTCCCGAAAACACAACGCCCGGCTGAGTGCCGTGGCACCCACCGGGACGAAGGCTCTTGGCAGATTGATCACCCGGTCTGCTCCGATTCCCCGGGGCCCGAAGGCTATGTCGTGTACCGCTACTGCACGCGAGAACAGTAACCGGGTGGGCGGGGTTCCCGCAAGCCAGCCCCGCCCCGCCCGCGCCTCGGTCCCCGAGCACGGGACGCGATGACCATCGACGCCGAGGATCGCTCCATCCCCATAGGCTGGGCCGCGCTGCTCGGCATCCTGCTAGTGGCCCCCCTCGTCGCGGCGCTCATCTGGCTCCACGCCATGGTCCGCGGCCCCGCGGCGATCGGCGGCGCTATCGATGCGCTGCTCGCCCGCCCTGCAGTCGGGGTCGCTTTGCTCGCGGCCGGGATCGTTGGGCACGAGCTGGTCCACGCCGCCGTCTGGGCGTACGCGGGCGGCGGGGGCTGGGGCCGGGTGCGGTTCGGCTGGAACTGGAAGGCGCTGGCACCGTTCGCCCACTACACCCATCCGCTGCCGGCCAACGCCTATCGCCTCGGTGCCGTGGCGCCGCTCGTGCTGCTCGGTGTCGTGCCGGCGGTCGCCGGCACGCTCGCGGGCTGGGGCGGCGTCGCGGCCTTCGGCTGGCTGCTCACCGCCGGGGCCGCCGGCGACCTGGCCGTGCTCTGGCTCCTGCGCGGAGTCCCGGCCGGCGCGCTCGTCACCGACCATCCCTCCCGCGCGGGCTGCCTGGTCCACGCGCGGCCGGCGTCCGAGTGAGCGGCGCCCCCCGCCGGCTCCTGGCCGGCATCGCCGCCGCCGCCGGCCTCTCGGCCTGCGCACCTCATGCACCGCCGTCCGGCACCCCTGCTCCATCGGCACCGGCTCCGGCGCTCGCCCGGGCGGAGTCGGCCTACGCCGACCTCCGGGCCCTGCGCGACCGCATCGAGATCACGACGGCCGCCGGCCGCACCGCGAGCCCCGAGGGCGTGCCGCTGGCCGTGCTGGCCCGCCGTCACGACGAGCTGCGCGCCGCGCTCGCGCTCCGGCTCGCGCCGATCGACTCGGTCGGCCTCGCCGCGGACGACCGGCGGGCCCTCGCGGTGATGCGCGGTACGCTGGCCTCGGATCTCGGCCCCGTCGCCGCGTCGCCGGCGCCGCCTGCCGGAGCGGATGCCGTCGCACCGAAGGCGCCGGATTGTGCCTACGACCCGCGCCGCCTCGCGACCATGCCGAGCGGAGCCGACTCGCTGCGCCGCCGGGTCTACGCGTGCTACGGCTGGGCGCAGCAGCACGTCATGCTCGACGGCAACCGGCTCGACCGCCTCACGGTGTTGGGCACGCTGGCGCGCACCGACGATCCGGAGCTCCGCCGGCGCCTGTTCCAGGCACTCGATCCGGTGTGGCGCAGCGTGAACGGCGACGACGGCCCGCAGAGCCCCTATCGCCTGCTGGTGGGGCTCGACGCCCGCGGCGGCGGCGAGCCGCCCGCGGCCGCCCGCGCCCGCGCGCTTGGCCTCGCGCCCGACTCGCTCGAGCGCTGGCTGGTCCGGGTCCTCGAGGCGTGGCGCGCAAGCGCGCCCGACTCGCTCATCGAACCCTGGGACTGGTACTACGCCGCCGGCCGGGCGAGCCGGGTGCTGAGCCCGCGGATCCCGCGGGACCGACTGGACTCGCTCAACGCGCAGGTGTTCCGCTCGCTCGGCGCGGACCCGGCCCGGCTCCGCGTGCACTACGACCTGGCGCCGCGCGAAGGCAAGACGCCGGTGGCCTACACCACCTTCGGCGCGCGGGCGCGGCGTGTTGGCGGTGCGTGGACCCCGGCCGAGCCCTGGGTCTTCGCCACCTACGCCACCGGCGGGCTCGACAACCTGAACGAGCTGCTGCACGAGACCGGCCACGCCGTGCACATTGCCGCGGTGCGCACCCGTCCCGCGTTCCTCGACTGGCCCGACAGCGACCCGTTCAGCGAGGCGCTGGGCGACTTCGTCGCGCTCGACGTGTACGAGCCCGCCTGGCAGTGGCGCTGGCTGGGCGATTCCGTGCCCCTGGCCGACGGCCTGCGCGCCCGCTACGCCGGCATCGTGCTCGACGTGGCCTGGGCCCTGTTCGAGACGCGGCTCGAGCGCGACCCCGCCGCCGACCCGAACCGGGTGTGGACCGCCATCACCCGCGACTATCTCCGGATCCGGCCGCACCCCGAGCTGTCGTGGTGGGCCATGCGGGGCCAGCTGGTGGATTCGCCCGGCTACATGATGAACTACGCCGCGGGCGCGATCCTCATCGCGGCCATCCGGGCCCGCACCCGGGAGCTGCACGGCCCGTTCGTCACCGGCGACTCCACCTGGTATGCGTGGGTGGCGCCCCGCCTCTACCGCTTCGGGCTGGAGCGCAGCTCCCGCCGGGTGATCACCGAGTTCCTCGGCGGCCCGCTCACGCCGGCCGCGATCCTCGAGGACATGGGGCGGATGCGCCGCTGAGCGCGCCCGGCCCCCGCTGCTGCGCGCGCCGCGCCCCGCGATTCGGTATAATCGAAGGTCCAAGACGTTCCCCCCGCGCCCCGGAGGTGACCGGATGGCCCGCTATCGGCGGTATCGGCTGGCGAAGCTCAAGGTGGAGCTGACGAGCGAGCGGCAGGCCTCGTGGACGTTCACTCGCGAGCCGGTGTCCGGCACCGAGCTCACCTACCGGGTCGAGGACGCCAACTTCGACCGGCTGAACGTCTGGGAGTTCTTCGTCCGCGTACCCGACGCGGGCGACGAGCGGATCGAGGTGCGGCCTCACACCACACCCAACATGAAGGCCTGGATCGGGCTGGAGCGGCGCTCGCTCACGTTCGCGCGGGCGGGGCGCGCGGCCTATCGCGGCTGGTACTACTGCCAGATCGCGCTGGCCGACCCGACCGGCGAGCGGACCAAGGACGTGCTCCGGAAGGACGAGCGTTCGCTGCTGCCGCCCTGGTTCGAGGACCTCGCCACCCGGCTCCGGGTGAAGGACACCGTCCGGGCAACGAAGGGGAACGACGCGGACGGCCTGGTCGCGATCGTGCGGCCCGACGACCACCGGCTCATGATCGGCCTGTTCTTCGCGACCAAGGTCTGGGTCCTGAAGGAGCAGGTGGTGATGGGCGGCTAGGTGACTCGCGTCGTGGTGCGGCGGTTCATGAACGAGGCCGAGGCCGACCTCGCCAAGGCCATTCTCGCGGCCAACGGCATCGAGGCCCTGGTGCTCCGCGACGACGCCGGCGGGATGCTGCCCGCCATGTCGTTTGCCTCCGAGATCCGCCTGGTCGTGGCCCCCGAGGATGCCGAGCTGGCGCGCGAGGTGCTCGACGCGGGTGACGGCTGAGCCCCCGGGCGCCGCCGTCGGCTGGTGCGGCGCGCCGTCCCCTACGCCCGCTGAAGGCTCAGCTCGACCCCGCCCGCTGAAGGCTCACCTCCGGCGGCCGCCGCAGTGTCTGCAGCACCACGCAATACCGCTCGGTCAGGCTCAGCAGCCGCTCCAGCTGCTCCGGGCCGGCGTCGGTGTCCAGCTCGACGCTGAGCCGGATCGCCTGGAAGCCCACCGGGACGTCCTTCACCACGCCGAGCGTGCCGCGGAAGTCGAGGTCTCCCTCCGCCCGAAGGCGGCCGCTCCGGATCGGGATCTCGAGCGCCGTGGCCACGGCCCGGAGCGTCACCCCGGCGCAGGCCACTAGCGCCTCGAGCAGCATGTCCCCCGAGCAGGCCTGAAGCCCGCTCCCGCCAGTGGCCGGATGCAGGCCCGCTTCCACCAGCGCCCGCCCGGTCTCCACCCGGCAGGCGATCGCGGTGCTGTCGAGCGTCCCGCTGGCCGTCAGGGTGATGAGCGCCGCCCCCGGCTCCTCGCGGTAGCGCTGCTTGAGCGGCGCCTGCAGCGCTCTGAGGTCGTTCGCCTCCATCCGGCTTCTCCCGTAGAGTCCTCGGAACAGTAGTCGGGAGCCGCGGCCCCGCATACACTACAGGGTCCCGAGCCACCGGACTACCAGATGACCGCACCCACGATCGCGCCGGCCGCCGGCGAATACGCCCCTCACTATGCGGGCTACGTCGCCCGCGTGCCCGCCGGAGATGTCCTGGCCCGGCTCCGGCGCCAGATCGCCGAGACCGCCGCGGTGCTCCGGCCGCTCGATGCCGCGAGGGCCCGGCACCGCTACGCGCCCGGCAAGTGGAGCGTCATTGAGGTGCTGGGGCACCTCTGCGACGCCGAGCGGGTCTTCGCTTACCGGGTGCTCCGCATCGCCCGGGGCGACGAGACCCCGCTGGCCGGCTTCGACGAGAACATCTACGTCCCGGCCGGGGAGTTCGAGCGCCGCTCAATCACGGATGTGCTGGGCGAGTTCGAGGCCGTCCGCGCGGCGACTGTTGCGCTGCTCGGCAGCCTTCCCGAAGCGGCCTGGACCCGCTGGGGCGTCGCCAGCGGGCAGCGGGTGACGGTCCGCGCGCTGGCACACATCATCGCCGGACACGAGCTGCACCACGTCGACGTGCTCCGGACTCGCTACGGGGTGGGCGGCGGGTGACCCCCGCGTGACCGGCGCCGCGCCCGCCGGGCGCCGGCTGCCCCATGCGCTGGTGATGATGCTGCTCATCATCACGGCCGCCGTCGCGCTCACCTGGATCGTCCCTTCGGGCCGCTACGACCGCACGCCGGCCGGGCTGGTGGTGCCCGGCACCTACCGCGCGGTCCCCAAGGACTACCGGGCCGGATTGCTCCCTGCGGCCGGGCCCGCGGCCGGACAGGATCCCGACCGCGCCGTTCCCGCGAGCCCGCTGGCCGTGGTAACCAGCATCCCCGCCGGGATGGTCGGCGCGGCGTCGCTGGTGTTCATGATCATGTTCATCGGCGGGATGTTCGGGGTCCTGCAGGAATCCGGTGCCCTGGAGGCGGGGATCGAGGGCCTGCTCGGGCTCACCCGGGGCAACGTCCTGGCGCTGGTCCCGCTTCTCATGCTCGTGATCGCCGCCGGCAGCACCTTCCTCGGCCTCATCTCCGAGTACCTGGTGCTGATCCCCATCGTGGTCCTCCTGGCCGAGCGACTGGGCCTCGACAACCTGTTCGCTACGGCGGTGGTTACGGTGGCCGCGAAGATCGGCTACATGACGTCGGTGACCAACCCGCTCGCGCTCGCCGTCGCTCAGCCGCTGGTGGGCGTGCCGGTGTTCAGCGGCGCCGGGTTCCGGCTCGTCACCTTCGTGCTGTACCTCGGCCTCGGCATCTGGTGGGTGCTGCGCTACGTGCGGCGTCGCGGCCCGAGCCGGCCGGCCGATGACCCGGCGCCGGCCCGGCTCTCGCTCCGCCACGGAGCCATTCTGGTGCTGCTCCTCGGCGCGATCGGCCTCATGGTCTACGGCACCCAGGCGCTCGCGTGGGGCAACGCCGAGCTGAGCGCCATGTACGTCTTCTTGGCCCTCGCCATCACGGTGCTCGGCGGACTCGATTCCGCCGCGGCCGCGCACGGCTTCCTCCAGGGCATGCGCGCCATGGTGCTGGCCGGCCTGCTCGTGGGGCTGGCCAAGTCGGTGGAGATCGTCCTGCACGACGGCCAGGTGCTCGATTCGATCATCGCGTTTCTGTCGCGCGCGGCGGAGGGCCGCTCGCGCGTCGTCGCGGCCCAGGCGATGCTCGGGATCGAAATGGTCATCGACGTCTTCATCCCGTCCACCTCGGGCAAGGCCGCGGTCACCATGCCGATCCTCGGCCCCATCGGTCAGCTCGCCGGCGTGAGCGGGCAGGTGATCGTCCAGGCCTTCATCTTCGGCAACGGGCTCACCAACGCCGTCACCCCGACCTCTGGCATGCTGCTCGCCTACCTCGCCGCCGGCAAGGTGGGCTACGGCGAGTGGATCCGGTTCGTCCTGCCGCTCATCCTTCTGCTTACGGTGCTCTCCCTCGCGGGGATCGCGCTGGCCGTCGTGATCGGCCTGTGACCGCCGTGCCGCCCGCCCCGTTCACCATTCTCCGGCCATCGGGCACACCCGCCCTGCTCTTCGACTCGCCTCACAGCGGCCGGCTCTATCCCGCGGACTTCGCCGTGAAGTGCACGGCGGTCGAGTTGCGCCGGGGCGAGGACGCCTATGTGGACGAGCTGATCGCGGGCGCGGTGCGCCATGGCGCCTGCGCGCTTTTTGCCGCCTACCCGCGCACCTATATCGACGTGAACCGGGCGGAGACCGACATCGATGCGGAGCTATTGAGCGAGCCGTGGCCCGGGCCGCTCGAGCCGACCGAGAAGACCCGGCGGGGCCTGGGACTGATCCGCCGCTACGTCGAGCCCGGGGTGGAGGTCAACGCGCGCCGGTTGGCGCCCGCGGAAGTGGCCGCCCGGATCGAGGGCATCTACCGCCCCTATCATGCCGCGCTCGCGTCGCTGGTGGAGGAGATCCGCTCCGCCCGCGGCGCCGTCTGGCACGTGAACTGGCACTCGATGAAGTCGGTGGGCAATGCCATGACGCCGGACGGCCCGGGGGCGCGGCGCCCCGACTTCGTGGTGTCGGACCGCGACGGAGCCAGCGCCGACCCGGCCATCACCCGGCTGGTGGCGGACACGCTCGCCGGCATGGGCTACCGGGTGGCGGTGAACGATCCGTACAAGGGCGGGACGATCGTCCAGCGGTTCGGTAACCCGAGGCACGGCGTGCACAGCATCCAGATCTAGATCAACCGCGCCCTGTACCTGGAGGAGTGGACGGTGACGAGGACCGCCGGCTTCGCGGTGCTGGAGCGCGATCTCCTCGCGCTGGCCGGGGTCCTGGCTCAAGCGGCCCGCCGCCCCTAGCCGCTGGACGTCGCGGCCCCGCCCCGCGATCTTCCGCCCGTCCCCCAACCCAAGTCCGCCTCTA
>Ga0187823_10000349_pt1 | contig 11495 bp, 12 predicted proteins | sample NC_wetland_sal_i_12_FD_132968 | JGI IMG/M metagenome (GOLD analysis project Ga0187823, IMG submission 132968) | Wetland sediment microbial communities from Neuse River Estuary, North Carolina, USA - SourceSoil_3 | ecosystem: Environmental > Aquatic > Freshwater > Wetlands > Sediment | place...
ACCCGCAACTGCTCCTCGCGACCCTCGGCGAGGAGCTGGCGGAGGTCCTGTGAAGCTGTCGCACCTGGACGAGGCCGGGCGCGCCCGGATGGTGGACGTCGGGGACAAGCCTGTGACGGAGCGCACGGCGGAGGCCGAGGGCACCGTCCGAATGTCCCCCGAGGCGTTCCAGTTGGTGGCGGCCAACGCCGTCGAGAAGGGGGACGTCCTGACGCTGGCCGAGGTCGCGGGGACCATGGCCGCGAAGCGGACCGGGGAATTGATCCCGCTCTGCCACCCTCTGGGGCTCGACCACCTGGCGGTCGAAGCCTCGCTCGACGCCGGCCTCCCCGGCGTCAGGGTGAGGGCCACCGCGAAGGCCCGGGGACGAACCGGCGTGGAAATGGAGGCGCTCACGGCGGTCGCGGTGGCGTGCCTCACGGTATACGACATGGCGAAAGCACTCGACCGTGGAATGGTCGTTGACGACGTTCGGCTCGTGGCGAAGACCGGGGGAACCCGGGGTGACTGGCGCCGACCGGCGGACTGAAGTCGACCGGCTTCCCGTTCAAGGAGGACAGCAATGAGGGCACCAACCCGGAAGAAACTCGCGAAGCAGCAGCGCACCGAGCGCCTGGTCTGGCGCGGGGCGCTGCTGCTCGCCGGAGCGATCGCGATCGGCGCTCTGGCCGGGTTGACCAGGCGGGTCCGTGCCTCGGAGACGCACCCCGCCGTCGACCCGCACCGGCTGGCGCGGCAGTTCGGCTCGCTCAACGAGGAGGTCGCAGCGGCGCAGGGCGAGACCGCGGTCGTGCAGCTCCAGTTGGACCGCGCCAACAACGTGATGGAGTACTCGACCAAGTATCAGATCCCCGCCGACGTGGCGGGGGCGATCTACGATATCGCACTGAGCGAAGGCATCGACCCGTCGCTCGGTTTCCAGCTGGTCAAGACCGAGAGCGACTTCAAGCGGACCGCCAGGAGCGCCGCCGGAGCCTTGGGGTATACCCAGCTCCAGCTCGCGACCGCGCGGTTCTATGACCGCAGCCTCACCGAGGAGAAGCTGCTCGACCGGGACACGAACCTGCGGCTTGGGTTCCGGTTCCTCAAGGACCTGATGGGGCAGTTCGACGGCAACATGCACCTCGCCCTGCTCGCCTATAACCGGGGGCCCGGCAAGGTGGCCGAGATCCTGGCTGAGGGCGGCGACCCGAAGAACGGGTACTCGGACGCGGTGTTGAAGGGGTACCGGCCGCCGCATACCGTCGCGGCGCAGCCGGTGCAGACGGGCTGGCGCTAGGCTGGAATCCTGAGCCGGGCGCCGCGCTTGAGCATGGCGTCCTCCGACAATCCGTTCGCTTTTCTCAGGGCCTGGATCGAGACACCATATCGTCTCGCCAGGCCCGCGAGCGTTTCCCCCGCCCGCACGACGTGAGTGTGCGCGGCGCCCAGCCTGGCGGCCTTCGGCCTGGCCGTCGCCTTCGCCCGGGCCGCGGCCTTCGACCTGACGCGGACCGCCACGTCGGACCGGGACACCCGGAGCCGCTGCCCCGACCGGATCGTCGTGCTCTTGCCCAGCCGGTTCCAGATCTGGAGCTGGTGCTGCGTGACGCCGTAGCGTCCCGCGATCAGCCCCAGTGTCTCCCCGCGGCGCACCCGATGGAACTCCGCGTCCGCCGGCTCGGGTGCGGCCAGCTGGCGCGCGACCTCCACCGGCAGCGGCCCCGCCGTCGGGATGATGACCGTCTGGCCGGCCCGGAGCGCGCGGCCGTGGAACCGGGGATTGGCCGCGATGATGTCGGACGCGCCGACGCCATACCGCTTCGCCAGCCCGCCGATCGTCTCGCCCCGCTGCGCGACGTGCTCCCGGTAGCTGACGCGCTGCCCCGCCGGCAGGTCGGCGTACGCCACCGCGGTGGCCTCGCCCAGACCGGGTGGCACCCGGATGACGCTGTGGGTGCCCGGCGGCGTCGCCAGCCGGAGATACTGCGGGTTGAGGTCGCGGATGGCGGCCAGCGTCGTGTCCGCCAGTCGCGCCACGACGTCCAGTCCCGTCTGGTCGGGCACGACGATCGAGTCGTACGCGACCGGCGTCTCCGGCGGGATCGCGGGGAACCCATAACGTTCCGGTTCCTTCGCGATCATGGCGGCCGCGATCAGCTTGGGCACGTAGTCCTTGGTCTCGCGCCGGAGCAGCTTGGTGTCGTACAGCCGGAAGAAGGTCGCATCCGACGGGATCGAGTCGTCGTCGTCGTCGGGCAGCCGGTTGATGCCCCGGGACACGCGGCCGGCCCCGGCGTTGTACGCCGCGGCGGCCAGGTAGTACGACCCGAACATGTTGGTCAGGTCCTTGAGGTGGCGCGCCGCCGCATCCGTGGCCTTGAAGGGATCCCGCCGGTCATCCACCCACCGGTCGATCCGCAGCCCGTAGAGCCGGGCCGTTCCCTTCATGAACTGCCACATGCCCACCGCCCGGGCCCGGCTCGTCGCGGTGTTGGAGAACCCGCTCTCGATGAGCGCCAGATAGACCAGGTCGCCCGGGAGCCCCTCGGCCTGGAGGCGCTGCCGGATCATCGGCTCGTACCGGGGCATCCGGTCGAGCCAGATGGCGAACCGGTCGCGAGCCGTCGTCTTGAAGAAGTCCAGGTAGTACTGGACCCGGCTGTGGCTGTTGAAGCGCTCGACGTTGATGTCGAACTTCGCCGAGGCGTTGGTGAGCGCCTTGGCGCCGCCCAGCCCCGGGCCCGCGTCGGGAATGGGGATGTCGTCGCGGTCGGTGGAGTCGGCGTGGAGGTTGGCCAGCGTCTCGAGCACGGCCTCGTCGGCCGCGGAGTCCGACGCCTGGTGAAGCTCCTCGGCCAGCTGCTGGTCCAGCGCCGAGTCGGTCATCGGCGCGGGCACGAGGGAAGGCTCGGGCTCGGTGCTTGGGGCCGGCGCCGGTTCCGCAGTGGCCACTGCGGGCTCGGGGCTTGGCGCCGGGACCTCCCGGGGAGCCGATTGGCCGGCGCACGCGGCCACGGCGGCGAGGGCGATGATGAGTCGGTACCGGGACATGGACGCACTCCCTCGTGCGCCGTCGACCTCCCGGCGCCGGTTCAGCCATGATCTTATGAGCCAGCCGGCCTGCCGTCCACCGAGCCGCGGCTTCTATTCGGTGTTTGTACGGCCCAAAGCGGCGTCTGCAATCCGCGGGGTCAGCGGCGATTTGACAGGGTGGGTCCCTGTCTACCGCATGAACAGCCGATTGCCCAGAAGCCGGTTGGTTGCGTTGAGAACCGCGAGAGCGGCGCCGCGGGCGGGGTCGGATTCGGTGAGGTACGAGCCCACGACCCGCTGGGCCCCTTGCTCGCCGTGAGTCGCAAGCGACACGATGACCACCGTGGCGTCGAATGCGCGGACCGCCTTGACCCCCAGGAGCTCGAAGCCCATGCCCCCGGCCACCGCCTGCCCCAGCGCGTTGACACAGGCCTGGGCCGCGCAGCGAAGCTCGCCCGCCTGGGAGGCCAGTCCCTCGCACTGCCCGGCGAACTGCTCCGACTCTCTCCACGTCAGCCCCACCCGCGCCCGGCACCGCCCGTTGGACAGGCGGTCGAGAACGAACTCGGCGAAGCGGAGTCGGTCGTGCTGGACCATCGGGGGAGACGCTGCCTCCGAAGCTTGGCCCGGGCTGGCGTAAGGGCTGTCGTTAGGGGTCGTACGGCCTCCACCGGTATGCGGTCGCCGCGGCAGGCAACCGCGCCGCGACGGCGGGAGAGGTGGCAAGGCCTATGCCACCAAGGCCGTTACGCGGTCTCGAACCGCACCTCGAGCTGGTGGTGTTCGGCAGGGCGCCGAACCACGTCGACTTCGAGCCGCGGCCGGCCGGCCGGATCCGCGTCCGCGCTGACGACGACGAGATGCCCGTCCGCCAGCTCGATCCGGAGCTGCCGCTGGTCGGAGCGCATGACCGCGTCGGTGACGGTCTTGCTGCGGAGGACGCTCAACGACTCGGCGATGCGCCGCAGCTCCTGCAGCGAGATCTGGGTCATGCGCGCTTGTCCGCGGAGGAAGGTCGGCCAAGTTGCAGACGCGCAGGGCGGAGGTCAAGGGGAGAGCAAACACCGGCGCCTCAAACGGCGACGGCCACCCGGAGAGGGTGGCCGTCGCCCGCGTGCCGTCCGACGTCGGGCTCAGTCTTCCACGATGATCAGGAACTTCGAGGGCGCCCAGAACTCCTCGGGCGACTCGATCTGGAGCTGGCCGCGCACCTTGCCGTCCTTCGTAACCGAGTTCGCTGCGAGGTACTCGGGGCTCTGGCGCGAGATGATCTTGTAGTTCTTGTCCTCTTTGGGGAGGGCGATCGTCAGATCCTGCGTCTTGTCGATCCGGGTGAACTGGGCCGGGTCGAGGTTGCGCGCGGGCACGAGGTGGGTGCCGCCGAAGAAGAGGAACTTCGACCCCTCCTTGGCCAGGACGCCCTTCTCCATCAGCTCCTTCTTGGTGCCCACCGCGTAGTACACCGTGTTCTTGTAGGTCGTGAGCTGGGAGACCGTGTCCGTCAGCGCGACCTTGTCGGCGGTCAGCTGCTGGTTCTGGGCGGACATCGTGTCCACCTTGCTGTTGAGCGACGCGATCTCGACCTTCTGGCTGTCGATGACCGCGGTGTACTCCTGCTCCTGCCGCTCCGCCGTGGCCTTGAGGTCGGCGATCGTCTGCTTGGCCGACTCCAGCTGGGCCAGGAGCCGCTGGTTGCGGCCGGCCGACTTCTTGAGCCGCGCGGTCGTGGCGTCGAGCTTCTCCTGGCTCTCGTTCAGCCGCGCGATGACTTCCTTGATCCGGCCGAGCACGGCCGTGCGCTCTTCCGCCGCGCCGGACGACGTCTTCTCGCTCGCGGGCACCGGGGAGACCCCGACGCTCTTCACCTGGGCCAGCTCGGTGTTGAGGTCGTTGACGAACTTCGTGGTCTCCAGCACCTCGTTGAGCAGGCTATCCTTCTCCGCGGCGGTTTGCTTCGCCTCGGCGAGAGCTGCGTTCAGCTTCTCACGGTCCGCGCAGCCGGTGGAGCCGGCGGCGAGCATGACCGGCAGAAGAAGCCAAGCGAATCTCCGCATACAACCCCCTTCGAATCGGAATGGACGCACCCGCGGTCGGTGATGGGAGCCGCGGCAAACCCCTAGTGGGCGGCCCGCTTGAGATCGAGCGGCCCGCCCCTGAGCACCCTCTGTACCATGACGGCGGGAAGTCTACATCCGTGGCCCGGCAAAGACCAGACGGACCGGCAACTCGCAGCTGGTCCATGACTTCGGTTCCAGCCGCAGCTGCCCCGGAAACCGGACGGGTCCGAGCCGCGAGCAGCCGCCGGAGGACAAATTGGCAGGCGGGCTGTCCCTCGCTGCCCCGGTTGAGGACACCGCCGCCCCGAGCCCGTCTCATCCCCACTCCACCGCGTATGCCTCATCCGCCGCGATCACGCGGTGGCGGAACCTGCAGCATTCGCGGTCGAGCCGGCCACGGAGCCAGGCGCGGTCGGAGGCGGAGGGCTGGTTCAGGCGGAGGTTCCGGATGCGGAGCGGAGTGAGCTGGAGCCGGACCAGCCGGCCGGCAGGGACTTCCAGGGTGACGAAATACAGCAGCACCAGGTCGTCCCGAAACTCCTCGTTGCCGGGAATCCCTTCGTAGTCGTTCAGCAGATCGCCGCAGCCGTAGAGAATGGGCCGCTCCCGGTAGATCTCGATCGCCTTCGGATGATGCGACGAGTGTCCGTGGACGGCGTCGACCCCGGCCCGTTCGATGAGCCGGTGAGCGAAGCGCCGGTGGGCCGCCGGGATGTCGTATCCCCAATTGCCGCCCCAGTGGACGGACGCCACGACCACGTCCCCCGGCCGCTTGGTCGCCCGCACGAGACCGGCGATGCGCTCTACCGTTCTCCCGGAGAAATCCGGAAGGAGGTGCACGCCTGCCGCAGCCGGACCGGCACCCCAATCCTCCGGGATCCCCGCATCGGTCGCCCCGAACGAGAAGACGAGCACTCGGCTCTCGGCCCCAACCGGCAGCACGGCGGGCGACTGGGCTGCTCGAAGGTCCGGACCCGCGCCGGCCGAGCGGATGCCGGCCCGCGCGAGCGTCTCCAGGGTCTCGCTCAGCCCGGCCCGCCCCCAGTCGAGGACGTGGTTGTTCGCGAGGAGACAGCAATCGATCTTTGCCGCCGTGAGCACCGGGGCGTTGCCCGGGTGCATACGGTAGTTGATCCCTTTGGGGTCGGGCTCGTCGCTGGTCGTGATGCTGGTTTCCAGGTTGACGATCCGGACGTCGGTGCGCTCCTCCTCGAGCACTTCGAGTGCATCGCCCCACACATAAGCGTAGTCGACCGGCCGGCGAATCGGGCCGTTGGCGCGCTCGGCCAGGGCCACGTAGTCAAGCGCCGAGGTCACGGCCGGCTCGTACAGGCGGGGCGGGCAGGAGTGTGGCAGGACCTGGTCCACCCCGCGGCCGGTCATGACATCCCCGGCGAGAGCCAGCTTCAGCTGCCGGCCGCCGCTCACGGCACCGCGGTCAACGCGCTCGGCCGGGCCCTATTTGTGCCCCTCGACCAGGAACGACACCTTCGCATTCACGCGGTACTCGATGATCTTGTCGCCTTCCACCTTCCCCGAAAAATTCTCGACCCAGATGGACTTTATGTTCCGGACGCTCTTGGCCACTTCGCGCACGGCCACCTTGGCCGCGTCGTCGAAGCTCTTTTCGGACTGCGCGACGACTTCCACCACCTTCACGACGCTGCTCATATCGCCTCCCTGGTTATGGACCTGGTCCCAACGGTAGCGCGGCCCGCCTGAAGCAGGCGTGAAGAAAACCGGGGAGGCCAGCCGGGCAGGCGGGGACTTGGGGAGTCGAGCGCGGGGGGACGGCGCCGTTCGTACTCGCACAAAGCGAGGGCCTGCGCTAGCTTGGCTCGAATGAGGGCGGTGGGAATCGAACCCACGACCTAGGGATTAAAAGTCCCTTGCTCTACCAATTGAGCTACGCCCCCGGCCCCGGAAACGTGGCCGGACCCTACCTCAAACTCAAGCCAGGCCTGACCGGCACCATGCGATTCGTGCCCTCGTCGTGCATCGTCGCGGCCGCCTTCGTGGCGCCGCTGCCCGTCCTGTCCACGCCGGTCGTCGCCCAGACCCAGACCCAGGCCCAGTCCAACCCCGACCGCTGGCAGATCACCCTCAGCAACGGGCAGATCATCTGGGATGTCCGCCTGGTGAAGCTGGAGGGTGAGTCGCTCCACGTCAGCCAGGGCGACTCGCTGGCCGTCGTCTCGGTCGGCCAGATCACCGAGCTCCGGCTCATTCAGAAGACCGAAGTGCGGGAGGGCGACATGGCGGGCGGCGCGATGCCCGCGCTCATGGGCTCGGACGACGAGGTCTACGACCTCTCCCCCCTCGAGTTCGCCGACCGGCTGCGCGCCGTGCAGAAGATCTTTCTCTATCACCCGCCGGAAGGAGCGCCCCCGGGCCCGCGGCCCTGACCCGCATGCAGATGCCCGCGAGTACCGTGCTGGTGACCGGCACCGACACCGGCGTCGGGAAGACGTGGGCGGCCTGCGCGCTCGCGCGCGCGCTGCGCAGCGCCGGCCGCTCGGTCGTCGCCGTGAAGGCGGTCGAGACCGGCTGCGCCGACGACCCCGCACCGACCGAGGACGGCGTGCGGCTCGCCGCAGCGACCGGACAGGCCGCCCCCGACCGCGCGCTCCGCCGCTTCCGGGCCCCGCTCGCGCCGGCCCTCGCCGCCGATCTCGAGGGGGGCATCCTGGACCTGGACGAGCTGGCCGCGGAGATCGAATCACTCGCCGGGAACGCCGACGTGCTGCTGCTCGAGGGGGTCGGCGGGCTCCTCAACCCGCTCGGCTGGGAGTGGACCATCCTGGACCTTGCCCAGGCGTTCCAGGCGACCGCGCTGGTGGTGGCGAGCGACTGTCTCGGGGCCATCAACCACACCCTCCTCACGCTGAGCGCGCTCGACCTCGCCGGCATCCGGGTGGCGGGCATCGTCCTCAACGCGCCCGCCGTGTCCGACGTGTCGACCGGCGCCAACGGCGCCGCGATCGCCCGCCTGTCGGGCATCGAGCGAGTGCAGGCCGTTCCCCGCATCGCGGAGCCGGACGCGGCCGTGCCCTGGCTTGTGGAAGTCGCCGGATGGCTGTGAGCCGGGCTGCGCTCGCTGCTCTCCTGGCCGCCGCGGGCCCGGCCGCCGCCCAGACGCCGCGCACGATCACTTTCCCCTCGGCCGACAGCCTTCCGATCACGGCCGACCTGTACGCTCCCCTTCCCCCGGCCAGTCCGTTCATCGTCCTCTTCCACCAGGCGGAGGCGAGCCGGGGCGAGTACCGCGAGATCGCGCCCAAGCTCGTCGCCATGGGGTTCAACTGCATGGCGGTCGACCAGCGCGCGGGCGACGCCACCAACGGCGTCCCGAACGAGACCGCGAAGCGCGCCCAGGCCGAAGGGCGCCCGGCGACCATGCTCGACGCGCGGCAGGACATCGAGGCGTCCCTCCGCTACGCCCGGGAGCACTACGCCAAGGGACCGCTGATCGCCTGGGGCAGCTCGTACTCCGCGTCCCTCGTGCTGGTGGTGGCCGGACAGCGGAAGGGGCTCGCGGACGGAGTGGTCGCGTTCTCGCCGGGGGAGTACTTCCCCGTGTCGCCGGGCGGGCCGAGGCTGGTCCGCAACGCCGCGCGCGCCATCACGGTGCCGGTGTTCATCACCGCGGCCCGGTCCGAGGACGACTGGCGTTCGATCTTCGCCGCCTTGCCGCGCGCGCTGCGCCGGTCGTATGTGCCCGAGGCGGAGGGACGCCACGGATCGAAGGCGCTGTGGAAGGACGTGCCGGGGCAGGAGGGCTACTGGCAGGCACTGCGGGGATTCCTCAACCTGCATTTCCCTCGATCGAGATAGGCCGGCGACGGCCGGAGCCGGTCAGTCGAGCCCGCTCCGGCGATACGCCTCGGCCACCCAGCGGCGCACCCACGCACGCTCGTCGTCGCGGTGCCGGGCCAGCGCCTCGCGCGCGGCATCGCTCCCGTGCTGGGCGAACCAGGCGAGTGCCAGGGCCACGAGCGACTGGTCGCCGAGCCGCTCCTCCAGCACCGGCACCGTCCCGGCGTCGGCCGTTCGAACCGCCGCGCCGAGCGCCGCGGACTGGATCACCGAGCGGTAGGACGGTGTGGCGAGCGCCGTGGCGATGACGTCGTGGGCGCCGGCCGAATCGAGCTCCGCGACCGCGCCTACCGCCGCAGCGCGGACAGCATAGCTCGGGTCTCCGGCGAACGCCGCCCGCGCGAGGGCCAGCGCGCCGGGGCCGCCGACGCCCCCCAGCGCGCCGACGGCGGCCTCTCGCACCCGGGCGGACGTGTCGCGGACCGCGGCTTCGAGCCCGGGCAGCGCCACCGGCGCCGGGAATCGCGCCAGCGCCTCCGCGGCGAGCGCCCGGGTCGTGGCGTCGCCGAGGTGCGCCGCCGCGCGGACGAGCGCCGCTCCCGCCGCGCTGTCGGTAGTCCTGCCGCCGAGTTGGTTGATCGCCCAGGCCTGGTTCCATGGGTCCGGGTCCCGCTGAAGCTGGGTGGCGAGCCAATCGGTCGGCTGGGCGAACGCGAGGGTCTTGAGCAGCCGGTTGCCGTCGTCGAAGACCACCATCGTGGGAGGGCCGGGGAGGGGCCCCACCGTGAGGGTCTCGGCCCGCTGCCGGAGATCGAGCTCGCGGACGACGTCAGCGAGAGCGGTCCCGACGCGGATCGTCACCCGGCCCCGGAAGACCTCCGGCACGCTGTAACGCAGTCCGGTCGAGTCGGCCGGGAGGGTATCCCGCTGGGTCTGGACCACCGCGAGGCCGAGCGTGCGCGCCGTGCTGTCGTAAGTGGCGGAAACGCTGAATTCGGGGTGGCCGGCCGCGTACACCCACTGGTCGAAAAACCAGCTCAGGTTCTCCCCGGTCGCGTCGAGAACGGCCCGGGCCAGATCGGCGCTGGTAACGCTCCCGAGAGCGTTCCGCTCGAGATAGCGGTGAATCGCCGCCCAGAAGCGCTGGTCGCCCAGCTCGAGCCGCAGCATGCGCAGCACGAGCGAGCCCTTGGGGTAGATGTTGTTCGACCTCAGCGAGGCGAGCGGCATGCGCCGCCGGCCGTCGGCCTCCAGGTAATCCCGGTAGTCCGCCAGGTAGGCGTCCTCGGCGGCTGCGTCACCCCGTTTCACCCGCCAGTACTGCCCCACCATGAATTGCGCCAACCCCTCGTTGAGCCAATAGTTCGCCCAGTTGGCCGTCGTGACGTAGTTGCCGAACCAGTTGTGCGCCGCCTCGTGGGGGATGAGCACCTCGCGGTACCACGGGGCGTCGAGCTCCGCGCGTCGGTCGGGCAGCCAGTCCGCCATGGTGGTGGCGGTCACGTTCTCCATGCCGCCGAAGTAGTCGGCCACCGTGACCTGCGCGTACTTGGCCCAGGGAAAGGGCTCGCCGGCGAGGCGGGCATACACCTCGAGCACGTCCGGAGTCATGCGGAACACGGCGCGGGCCTGGGCCGTGTCGCCCGGGGCCACGTAGTACGCCAGCGGCACGCCGCGCCACCGGTCCGCGAGCTTGACCAGCGGCGCGGCGACGAGCGAGACCAGGTAGGTGGAGGCGGGACGCTCCTGGGCCCAGTGCACCGCGTGCGTGCGCCCCGGCGCGGGCCGGTCGGCCACGAGACGCCCGTTGGAGACGACCGTGAGGTCCGCCGGGACCGTCGCGATCATGTCCCACGTTTCCTTGTCCTCCGGACCGGCATAGGTCGGGAACCAGTTGGGGTTGCCGTCGGTCCCTCCGCCGCTGTACACCTGGCGGCCCCGCCGGCCCGGCTCGGCGGGGAAGAAGTAGAGGCCGTGCCCCTGCGCCACGCGGCCCCGGTACTCGACCACGAAGCGGACGGTGTCGCCAAAACCCGCCGGGCGCTGGAGCCGCACGATCAGCGAATCCCCCGGCCGGTCGAAGGCGAGGGTCGCGCGCCCCTGGGTCACCCGCCGTACCTCCAGCATCCGCCCGGCGTCGAGCACGATCCGGTCGAGCCCGGGCCGCCGGCAAACGGCGGTGGTCGTGACCCGCCCCATGAACGCCAGCGAGTCCCAGTCGAATCCCCAAGCCTCGATCCGCTGGTGCACGAGGTCGTAGTCGTGGGAGCGGGTGTCCGCCTCGGACAGGATCCGCTCGGCGTTGGTCTGGGCGGCAACAGGACCCGCGAGCACGGCGAGCGCGAGCAGTCCACGCCACACCCGGTGAAAGAGCTCACCACAGAGACACGGAGTGCACCGAGGAACAACTCTTTGCGTGTTTCTCTGTGTGCTCGGTGCCTGTGTGGTGAAGACCATGCGATGTCAGCTGAAATCGAGCTGCAGCTGGGCGACGGGAGAGAACGAGCGGCGGTGATGAGGCGTGGGGCCGAAGAGCCGGAGGCCCTGCTGGTGGATTTCCGTGGCGTAGCCGACGTTGGTGTCCCAGCCGTAGCCGGGATGGCGGGG
>Ga0187823_10000350_pt1 | contig 11486 bp, 10 predicted proteins | sample NC_wetland_sal_i_12_FD_132968 | JGI IMG/M metagenome (GOLD analysis project Ga0187823, IMG submission 132968) | Wetland sediment microbial communities from Neuse River Estuary, North Carolina, USA - SourceSoil_3 | ecosystem: Environmental > Aquatic > Freshwater > Wetlands > Sediment | place...
CGAGGCCAAGGCGCTCAGGGGCGGCGACATCTTCCTCGACGAGCCCAGCGTCACCGGGACCGAGAATGCCCTCATGGCGGCGGTCGCCGCCAGGGGACGCACCACGCTGCGGAACGCGGCGGGCGAGCCCCACGTCCAGGACCTCGCCCGGTTTCTCGTGGCCCTCGGCGCGGGCATCGACGGCATCGGGAGCAACGTCTACGTGATCGATGGCGGGCGGCCCCTCCGCGCCGTTACCTACGCGATCGGTCCCGATCACATCGAGATCGGCAGCTTCGTCGGGCTCGCCGCCGTGACCAACGGCGAGATCACGATCGACCCGGTCCGCCCGGAGGATCTCCGCGCCACGCTGCTCGGCTTCGACCGCCTGGGCATCCGGCCGCGGGTGGATGGGACCCGCCTGATCGTGGATGCCGGCCAGGAGCGCCGGATCCGGCCGGACCTCGGCGGGCACGTGCCCAAGCTCGAGGACGGCCCCTGGCCCGCGTTCCCCGCGGACCTCATGTCCATCACGATCGTGGCCGCGACCCAGTGCTCCGGTATGCTGCTCGTCTTCGAGAAGATGTTCGAGTCGCGCCTCTTCTTCGTGGACAAGCTCATCAGCATGGGCGCGCAGATCGTGCTCTGCGACCCGCACCGGGCGGTCATCTCCGGGCCAGCGCGCCTCAAGGGCGGCACGGTCGAGTCGCCCGACATCCGCGCCGGGATGGCGATGCTGCTCGCCGCGCTCGCGGCCGAGGGACGCAGCACCATCTACAACGTCGGCCAGATCGAGCGAGGCTACGAGCGGATCGACGAGCGGCTCCGCGCGCTCGGGGCCGAGATCGAGCGGGTGGACGACTGAGCCCGGGCGGCGGCGGCGTCCGGGAGATCCCGCTCGACGGTCCGGTGCCGCGCTACGAGATCCCCGGCTGGCGCGAGCGCTTCGGCGTCGTGGCCGGCATCACCGCCCGCGGCGCCGGGGACCGCGGCTTCGACCTGGGCCTCTGGACCGCCGACCCCGTCGGCGAGGTCATGACCCGCTGGCGGGCGTTCCGCAGGGCGGAGCCCGGCTTCGGTGGCTTCGTTATGGCGCACCAGGTCCACGGCGCCGAGGTCCGCTGGCACGACGAGGCTTCGGGGTGGACGGTGCACGAGGGCCTCGATGGGCACCTCACCGCGGTCGCAGGCGTGATGCTCCTGGTCACGGTCGCGGACTGCATCCCGATCTATCTCGTCGTTCCCGGGCAGGGCATCGTGGGGCTGTTGCACGCGGGCTGGCGAGGCACGGCGGCCGGGATCCTCGCTCACGCCGTCGACCGCTTGGTCATGCGCTCAAGTGCCGGTCCGGCCGACATTGTAATGCATTGTGGTATTGGCATTTGTGGTGCTTGCTATGAAGTCGGTTCTGAAGTTATGACGGGCTGCGGCGTTGCCGCTACCGGCCCCGGCCCCTGGCATCTCGACCTGCGGGCTCGGCTCATCGACCAGGCCCGGCGGCTGGGCCTCGGGGAGGTGTCGGCATCCGACTGGTGCTCGGCCCATGATCGGCCTGCGTTCTACAGCCACCGGGGATCCCGCGGTTTGGACGGGCGGATGGTCGCGTACGTGGGCCGGCCCGCGGCGCGCAAAGCGGATTGACGCTCGCCCGCTCCCGCACTAGCTTTTCCCTGCTGTCCCGGACGGCTGCGGTCAGGGCCGTTGTGTGACGATGTGGGGGAGTTCCCCCACATTTTTTTTCCCGGATCCGATGGCACCCGACGCCGCGCTGCTGCAACTGATCCGCGAGCATGTCGAAGCCCTCGGATTCGACCTGGCCGACCTTCGGCGCACCGGGACCCTGGAGCGCCCCATCCTCCAGCTTCGGGTGGATCGTCCGGACAGCCGTCCCGGCTACGGGGTGACGGCGGACGACTGCGCGGCGATCAGCCGCTCCCTCGAGCGCTTCCTCGAATCCAGGGGTCTGGTCGGGCCGCGCTACGTGCTGGAGGTCTCGTCCCCCGGCATCGAGCGGCCGCTGCGCCGGCCGGAGCATTGGCGGCGGTTCGTGGGGCAGCGGGCGCGGGTACGGGCCGTGGGACTCCCCGGGCATCCGACGGTGGAGATCGTGGCCGTGCCCGACGACGAGCACGTGGTGGTCCGGCTGCCCGGCGGCTCGGATTGGACCCTGGCGTTCGCCGACGTGCGCGACGCGACCCTGGCGCATGACTGGCCCGCGCCCGGACGCGGCGGACCGGGACGCAAGCCGGGACGACACAAATAAGGAAGCGAAGGGCGTACCGACGCCCATTCATGGGAGTTCGAGGCATGACGAGTTCTCCGGAAATGTTGGCCGCGTTCCGCGAGCTGACGACGACGAAGCAACTGGAGCGGTCCGATCTGCTGGAGCTGCTCCGCGACGGCATTCAGGCGGCCCTGGTCCGCAAGTTCGGTCCGAACGTGAAGTTCGAGCTGAACGTCGACGAGCTGCAGGGCACCATCCGGATCAACCGGCTCCGCCAGGTGGTGGAGACCGTGGAGGATCCGAGCTGGCAGATCGCGCTCGAGGAAGCGCGGTACGAGGACCCCGACTTCGAGGTGGGCGACATGCTCGAGGAGGAGGTCCCGTTCGCGGAGTTCGGCCGGCTCGCGGTGCAGGCGGCCAAGCAGCGGATCATCCAGCGGGTCCGCGAGGGCGAGCGGGCCCGCATCCGCGACGAGTTCGCCAACAAGGTGGGCGAGCTGCTGTCCGGCGAGGTGCAGCAGATCGAGCGGGGCAAGCTCGTGATCATGCTGAACAAGTTCCGCGAGGCCGAGGCGATTATCCCCTACCGCGAGCAGAACCACCGCGAGCATTTCCACCAGGGCGACACGGTGCGGGCGGTGCTCAAGCGCCTGGAGGAAACGCCCAAGGGACCTCGGCTCATCCTCTCCCGCGGCGATCCGCTCTTCGTGAAGGCCCTGTTCAAGCTCGAGGTGCCCGAGATCCAGCAGCAGATCGTGGAGATCCGGGCCATCGCGCGCGAGGTCGGCAGCCGCACCAAGGTGGCCGTCATCTCCCGGGACGACGCCATCGATCCGGTCGGTGCCTGCGTCGGCCTCAAGGGCTCGCGGGTCCAGGCGGTGGTGAACGAGCTGGGCGGGGAGCGGATCGACATCGTGCCCTGGTCGCCCGACCCGGAGCGGTTCGCGCGGCTCGCGCTGGCGCCGGCGCGCGTGGCCAAGGTGTTCTCCGACCCGGAGAGCAAGACGATCCAGGCCGTGGTGGACGAAGACCAGCTCTCGCTCGCCATCGGGCGGAACGGGCAGAACGTGCGGCTGGCCTCCGAGCTCACCGGCTGGAAGATCGACCTCTACTCCAGCCGCGAGTGGCTCGAGCGCGGCGGCGAAGGGCCGCTCTTCGCACCGCTGCCGCCGGAGGAGGAGGTCGTCTCCCACGTGACGCTCACCGAGCTCAAGGGCCTGTCGCCCGAGCTCATCGCGCTGCTCAACGGCGCGGGCTACCGGGAGCTGGGCGACATCCTCGATCTCGACCGCGAGGACATCGCCAAGATCCCGGGCATGACGCCGGAGACGACCGACCAGCTCCTGGCGTTCCTCGCCGAGCTGACCGACGAGGACGGCGCGGAGGAGGCCCGGCCGCGGGCATGAGCGGCCTGCTGGGCCTGCTCGGGCTGGGGCTCAGGGGGCGGCTGGTGGTCGTGGGGGTGGATCCGGTGCGGGCGGAGCTTCAGAGCGGCAAGATCCGGTGCGTGGTGCTGGCGTCCGACGCGAGCCCCCGCGCCGTGGCGAAAGTGGTGCGGCTGGCGGAGGGCCGCGGCGTCCCGGTGGTGCCGGGGCCGGCCGCCGCGGAGATCGGCGGGCGGCTGGGCCGGCCGCCGGTGATGGTGGTGGGCGTGCGCGACCGCGGACTGGCGGACGGTATCCTGCGCGCAGCGTCCGGGCGTGATGTAACGGAGGACTGAGTGGTCAAGACGAGAGTGCACGACCTCGCGGCGGAGTTCGGAATTCCCCCCGAGCAGCTCCTTGGGCTCCTCAAGGACATGAACATCTTCGTGCGGAGCCACCTGTCGACGCGGGAGAACGACCAGGTCTCCGCGGTCCGGGTGCGCTGGGAGCGGGAGAAGCGCAAGCACGCCGAAGAGGCCGCGCCCAAGAAGGGTCGCCGCAAGGCGGTGAAGGTCGCGGCGCCCGAGCCGGTGCCGGTCGCGGCGGAAGGCCGCCCGAGCAAGCGGCGCCGCACCGCCGCCGAAGTCGCCCAGGTGGAAGCCCAGCAGCAGGCGGAGCGCGCCGCGGAGCTCGCCGCGCTCGAGCTGGAGCGGCCCATGGTGCACGAGCCGGAGCCGCAGCCGGTCCAGTCCCTGGAGGAGCGCGCCCGCGCCCTCTTCCGGGAGCTGCCGCCCGCGCCGGCCGAGGCCGAAGAGGAAGCGGGCACGGCCCTGGCCGAGCCGCCCGCCGTGCCGGCCCAGAGCGCCGCGCCCGCGGGCCCCACCCGGGCGCCCTTCATCCCGCCGCGCATCCAGCGGCCGGCGCCCGGCACCGGTGCGCCCGGTCGCGCCGGCGGCGCCTATCCCTCCCGGCCCAAGCCGGTGTTCTCGAGCAGCGGGCCGTCCGCGCCCGGCCGCCCGCCCGCCGAGCGCGCGGGGGGCGGACCGCCGGCGCGGCAGTTCGGGCCGGACGCTGAAAAGGGAGGCGGCCGCAAGAAGGGCAAGAAGGGCAAGCGGTCGATGGTGGACCAGGAAGCGGTGCAGGCGAACATCCTGCGCACCCTGCAGAACATCAAGGGCGGCACCGGCGCCCGGAAGGGCGTGCGCCGCTCCGACGAGCCCTCCTATCGGGAGCAGGTCGCCGGCCGGCTGGCGGAGGAGCGGGAAAAGGAAAAGACCCGGATCCGGGTCAACGAGTACATCTCGGTGTCCGAGCTCGCCGAGGCAATGAAAGTGCCGGCGACCCAGATCGTCCAGTTCGCCTTCAAGGAGCTGGGCATGATGGTCACCGTGAACCAGCGGCTCGACTTCGACCAGATCGAGCTGATCGCCTCGGAGTTCGGCTTCCAGGCCGTCCGTGAGGAGGAGTACGCGGCGGAAGCGGCCACGGAAGAGGTGGACCAGCCGGGCGAGGTCACGCCCCGGCCGCCCGTGGTCACCATCATGGGTCACGTGGACCACGGCAAGACCTCGCTGCTCGACTACATCCGCAAGACCAACGTCGTGGCGGGCGAAGCCGGCGGTATCACCCAGCACATCGGGGCGTACCACGTCACGCTGGGCGACGGCAAGGCCATCACCTTCCTCGATACCCCGGGCCACCAGGCGTTCACCGCCATGCGCGCCCGGGGCGCGCAGGTGACCGACATCGTCGTGCTCGTGGTCGCGGCCGACGACCAGGTCATGCCCCAGACCATCGAGGCGATCAGCCACGCCCGCAACGCGGGCGTGCCGATGATCGTCGCCATCAACAAGATCGACCTGCCCGCCGCGGACGTCGACAAGGTCAAGCGGGACCTGCTCCAGCAGAACGTCGTGCTCGAGGAGTTCGGCGGTAAAGTGCTCTCGGCGGCGATCTCGGCCAAGAAGGGCACCGGCGTCGACCACCTGCTCGAGCAGCTCCTCCTGCAGGCGGAGCTCCTCGATCTCAAGGCGAACGCCGGCGCGCCGGCGCACGGCACCGTGCTCGAGGCGACGCTCGACCCGGGCAAGGGCCCGCTGGCCACCGTGCTGGTGCAGCGCGGCACCTTGCACGTCGGCGACAACTTCATCTGCGGCAAGTTCTCCGGGCGGGTGCGCGCGCTCTACGACGAGCGCGGGAAGACGGTGAAGGAGGCCGGCCCCTCCATTCCGGTCCAGATCCTCGGATTCGAGGGCGTCCCCTCCGCGGGCGACTCGTTCGCCGTGGTGACCGACGCCGTCGAGGCCCGGGAGATCGCCCAGAAGCGCCAGCGCCTCGAGCGCGAGGCGCAGAACCGCCGGAGCCAGCGCGGCGGGACGCTCGAGGACATCAGCCGGGCGCTCAAGGAAGGCGAAGTCACCAACCTGCGCATCATCATCAAGGCGGACCAGGGCGGACCCGCCGAGGCGCTGGCCGACGCGCTCGCCCAGCTGTCCACCAGCGAGGTGCGGGTGGACGTGGTGCACCGCGGCGTCGGCGCGATCACCGAGAGCGACGTGCTGCTCGCCAAGGCGTCCGGGGCCATCGTCCTGGGCTTCCACGTCCGGCCCGACTCGAACGCGCGCGCCGCGGCCGAGCGGGAATCGGTGGACGTGCGGACCTACCGCATCATCTACGAGGCGGTCGAGGACGTGCGCAACGCGCTGGAGGGCCTGCTCAAGCCGGAAGAGAAGGAAACGGTGCTCGGCGAGGCCGAAGTGCTGCAGCTCTTCAAGGTGAGCAAGGTCGGTACGATCGCCGGCTGCACCGTGCGGAGCGGAACGATCCAGCGCACGGCCAAGGTCCGGGTGATCCGCGACGGAACCGTGGTCTACACCGGCGGGCTCGCGAGCCTCAAGCGGTTCAAGGACGACGTCCGGGAAGTGCGCGAGGGCCTCGAGTGCGGGATCGGGATCGAGAACTTCAACGACCTCAAGGTCGGGGATCGGATCGAGTCGTTCCGCATGGAAGAGGTGAAGCGGACGTTGCAGCCGGCGGCGGCGGCGAGCCACTAGCCGTTGGCCTTCGGCTGACGGCTCGTGGGCAACGCCCAACGCTATGTTCCTCGCCCTGCGAATCTGGGACCTCCACCTCGAGGGCTGTCAGTCCCTCAAGGACAAGCGCTCGGTTCTCAAGCCGCTGGCGGGCGGGCTCCGGCGCGAGCTCAACCTGTCGGTGGCTGAGACCGGCCACCAGGATCTGTGGCAGCGCGCGGAGATCGCCTGCGCGGCGGTGGGCAGCGCCCGCGCCGTGGTGGAGGAGACGCTGCGCGCGGCCGACCGGATGGTGGAAGACGCCGACGGCGTTCGCATCCTGGATACGGTGACGGAGTACCGATGAGATCCCGTGCGTCCTCGAGGCGGCCGGAGCAGGTGTCCGAGACGGTGCGCCAGGCGGTGACCGACGCGCTGATGCGGGGCGAGGTGCGCGATCCCCGGGTGGGGCTGATCACGGTCACCGCCGTCCACGTGACCAACGACCTGTCGCACGCGCGCGTGCTGGTGGCGCCCGCGGGGGACGAGCCCGCCAGGCAGCGGGCGCTCGAGGGACTCCGGAGCGCCGCGGGCTTCCTCCGCGGCAAGGTGGCCCGGGCGCTCAGCACCCGGACGGTGCCCGAGCTCCACTTCGAGCTCGATCGCGGGGTGGAGCACGCCGCGCGGATCGATGCGCTGCTGGCGGAGCTCAAGCGGGGGCCGCAGGACTGACCGGGGCGCTGCTGGTGGACAAGCCGTCGGGGCCGACGTCCCACGACGTCGTGGCGCGGGTGCGGCGTGTCTTCGGCATCCGGTCGGTCGGGCACACCGGCACGCTGGACCCCTTCGCCACCGGGCTCCTGGTCCTGCTGCTCGGCCGCGCGACCCGGCTGGCCCGGTTCGTCGAGGCCGCGCCCAAGACCTATCGCGCGGTCGCTCGGCTCGGCGTTCGCACCGAGACCGACGATCGGACCGGTGCCCCGCTGGGCGAGCCCGCGGACCCGGGCGGACTCTCCGAGCCCCGGGTGCGGGAGACGGTCGCCGGCCTCGCGGGAGCGCGGCGCCAGCGCCCGCCCGCCTACTCGGCCAAGCACGTGGGCGGAGTGCGAAGCTACCGACTGGCGCGGCGCGGGCGCGCCGTGGAGCTCGCGGAGGTGCCGGTGACGGTGCATCGGATCGAGCTGGTCCAATGGCGCCCGCCGGACGTCACCTTCCGCGCGACGGTCAGCGCGGGCACCTACCTCCGCGCGCTGGCGCGCGATCTCGGCGACGCGCTGGGCGTGGGCGGGCATCTGGTCGAGCTGCGGCGGGAGAGCATCGGCCGGCTCTCGGTCGAGGACGCGGTGCCGCTCGACCGGGTGACGCCGGACACGCCGCTGGTCCCGCTCCGGACCGTGCTCGGCGACCTTGCCGCGGTGGCGCTCGACGATGCCGAGCAGGCTGCGGTGCGGCACGGCCGGACGGTGGCGGATCGGTGGGCGGCGTCTCGGACCGAGGACGAGCCGGTGGCGCTCCTGGGGGAGGGCGACGTGGTCGCGGTGGCGCGGGCCGAGCGAGGCCTGCTCCGGCCGATGGTCGTCCTGGAGGGCGCGTGATCACTCCGCTCCCGCATGCCCCGGAAGGGACGGTGGTCACCGTCGGCTCCTTCGACGGCGTCCACATCGGGCACCAGGCCGTGCTGGCGGAGGTGGCGCGCCGGGCCACCGCCGCCCGGCGCACGAGCATGCTGGTGACGTTCGAGCCGCATCCGCTGGCGGTGGTCAACCCCGAGGCGGCGCCGAGGCTCCTTACGACGGCGTGGGAGCGGCGCGAGATCCTGGCTCAGCTGCCGCTGGACTACGCGCTGTTCCTGCGGTTCGATCGCCGGCTCGCGGGCCTGTCGCCCGAGGAGTTCGTCCGGGAGGTGCTGCTCGCGCGGTGTGGCGTGCGCGAGCTCGTCTTCGGCTACGATCACGGCTTCGGCCGCGGCCGGAGCGGCGACGTCGAGACGCTCCGGCGCCTCGGAGCCGAGCTGGGGTTCGCCGTGGACGCCGTCCCGCCCGTCGACCTGGGCGGCGAGCCGATCTCGAGCGGCCGCATTCGCCGGGCCGTGGCGGGGGGCGATCTCCGCACCGCGGCTCGGCTGCTCGGCCGGCCGTACGGTGTCACCGGCAAGGTGGTGCCCGGCGAGCGCCGCGGGCGCGTCCTGGGCGTGCCGACGATCAACCTGGGCGAGGTGCCGCCCGAGAAGCTGCTGCCCCCCGACGGCGTGTACGCGGTATGGGTGGAATGGCGCGGGGGCCGGGTGGGCGGGATGATGAATCAGGGCGGCCGGCCGACGTTCGGCGAGGGCCGCCGGTCGCTCGAGGCGCACCTGCTCGGATTCGAGGGCGACCTCTACGGCGAATGGGTGCGGCTCGAATGGGTGGAACGGCTCCGCGACGTCCGGCGGTTCGCGTCCACCGACGAGCTGCGCCGCCAGTTGGACCACGACCGCGCCCGCGCCGCCGCCGTGCTGGGCGGAGGCCGCAGCGAGCCGGACCCGAGTCGCGCCAGTCACGCGTAAGCCACGAGACCGACGATGCTCTCTTCGATCCGCAATCGCCTCATCGTGATCGGCCTGCTGGTGGCCGCCTCGATCTTCACCCTCATCCCGCGCACGATCACCGTCCGCGTCCGCGGCGACGATGGCATCATGCACGACAAAGAGGAGAAGAAGGTCCCGCTCAAATACGGGCTCGACCTCCAGGGCGGCATGCACCTCGCGCTCGAGCTGGACCAGTCCAAGCAGGTCTCCTCCGATCCCAAGCGGGACCTCGACCTCGCCCTCACGGTTCTGCGGAAGCGGATCGACGAGTTCGGCGTCACCGAGCCGCTCATCCAGAAGGTGGGCGACGACCGGATCGTGGTGGAGCTGGCCGGCGTCACCGAGCCGGACCGCGCCAAGGCCATCGTGCAGCGGACCGCGTTTCTCGAGTTCAAGATCACGGATAAGACCGGCGCGCTGGAGAAGGCGCTCCCCGCCATGGACCGCACGCTCCGCGGCCTCGGGATCACCAGCGTGGACACCGGCGCCGCCAAGCAGCCGTCCGCCGTCCAGCAGCTGCTCGGCGCCGACACGGCCAGGAAGGGCGCCGACACGGCCGCCGCGGTGCCCGGCGGCGTACTGGAGTCGCTGATCCAGCCGGCCGCGGCAATCGCGGGCAGCCAGGTCCCGGGCGAGTACGTGGTGCCCGAGACCGCGTTCCCCCGAGTCGACAGCCTGATCAACCTGCCCGATGTGCAGCGTCTCCTCCCCCGCGGCGTGACGCTCCGGTGGGCGGCCGCCCCGACGAGCATCGGCGTCCAGTCGTACCGGTACCTGTACGCCCTGGACGACAAGAGCATCGTCACCGGCAGCAGCCTGGTGGACGCCCGGGCCCAGCTCGACCCGCTCACCAACGGCCCCATCGTGACCTTCGAACTGGACCGCGCCGGCGGGCGCAAGTTCGGCGAGGAAACCGGGCGGCACGTCGGGGACTACATGGCCATCATCCTGGACGGGCGGGTGCAGGGGCGACCGCCGGTGATCCAGAGCCGCATCGGGCGCAACGGCCAGATCACGCTCGGGGGGAAGGGGCTCCAGGAAGCCCAGGACCTCGCGCTCACGCTCAAAGCCGGCGCCCTCCCCATCCCGCTCAAGATCGTCGAGGAGCGGCAGGTCGGGGCGAGCCTCGGCGCCGATTCGATCCGCGACGGCTTGACGGCCGGCCTCGTCGGCACGGCGCTGGTGATCCTGATCATGGTCGGGTACTACCGCCTCAGCGGCGTGCTCGCCGTGCTGGCGCTCGCCCTGTACATCCTGTTCACCATCGGCGGACTCTCGGCGGTGGATGCGACGCTCACCCTGCCGGGACTCGCGGGCCTGGTCCTCTCGATCGGCATCGCCGTGGACGCCAACGTGCTGATCTTCGAGCGGATCCGGGAGGAGCTGCTCCTCGGCAAGACGATCCGTCTCTCCGTGGATGAAGGGTTCCGGCACGCCATGAACGCGATCGTGGACTCGAACGTGAGCACGGTCCTGACGGCGTTGTTCCTCTTCCAGTTCGGCACCGGCCCGGTCAAGGGCTTCGCGGTCACGCTGATCATGGGCATCATCGCCTCCATGATCACGGCGGTGTTCGTGACCAAGACCTTCTTTCTCATCTGGCTGGACCGTCGCCCGGCCATGTCCACCCTGAGCATCTGACGATGACCCGCTTCTTTGCCCACGCGAACTACGACTTCATCGGCGTTCGCAAGTACGCCTACGCGGTCACAGCCGCGATCATTCTGCCGGGACTCCTGTTCCTGGCGGTGCGGGGACTCAACTACAGCATCGAGTTCACCGGCGGGACGCTGCTCCAGATCAAGGCCAAGACCACGGTCAACGTCGGGGCCGTCCGGAACGCCCTGGACGGGCAGGGGATCCACGGCGCCGAGATCCAGCAGTTCGGCACCCAGAGCGACTACGTGATCCGCGCCCGGGTGGCCAAGGCGGGGACCGACGCCAACGACACCCAGGCCACCGCCAGCGCAGTGAGTCAGGCGCTCGACGGCGTGCTGGGCCACGGCAACTACGTCATCGAGCGGACCGAGGCGGTCGGGCCCAAGGTCGGCAGCGAGCTCCGGCAGAAGGCCTTCCTGGCGATCTTTCTCTCGTTCTTCGCCGTGCTCGCCTATCTCGCGTACCGGTTCGAGTGGCGGTTCGGACTCGCCGCCGTGGCCGCCACCGCCCACGATATCGTCGCGACGATCGCCTTCATCGGCGTGATGCGGCTCGAGGTGAGCCTGGTCGTGGTGGGCGCGGTGCTCTCGATGGTGGGCTACTCGCTGAATGACACCATCATCATCTTCGACCGGGTCCGCGAGAACCTGCGGAAACAGAAGAAGGATACGTTCGAGCAGACC
>Ga0187823_10000351_pt1 | contig 11481 bp, 9 predicted proteins | sample NC_wetland_sal_i_12_FD_132968 | JGI IMG/M metagenome (GOLD analysis project Ga0187823, IMG submission 132968) | Wetland sediment microbial communities from Neuse River Estuary, North Carolina, USA - SourceSoil_3 | ecosystem: Environmental > Aquatic > Freshwater > Wetlands > Sediment | place...
CGAAAGAAAGATCCTGAAGCTCCTGAAAGCGGACGCAGCCACCCATATCGACGAGATCGTGGAGTTGCTGGAGCTGGATCTGTCCTCCTCCGAAATATTCGCCGCCTTGTTCGAGTTGGAGCTGGCGGGGAAGGTAAAGCAGATGCCGGGGAAGAATTTTGTGAAAAGTTTCTAGCTACTAGCTTCTGGCTTCTAGCTTCTAGCTAAGCGGGCTACTCTTTCGTATGGAAGATTTCAAAAACTTGCGCGTCCGCGAGAAGGCTTACGAGCTGACTCTCAGTGCGTATAAGGCAATCCGAAGCTTCCCGAAAGAAGAAATGTGCGGGTTAACCAGTCAGCTTCGCCGTGCCACGTCTTCAGTCGGAGCAAATATCGCGGAGGGATGTGGCCGGAGATCAGATCCGGAGTTGAAGCGCTTTCTGCAAATCGCAAGGGGTTCGGCAAATGAAGTGGAATTCCATCTGCTGCTAGCGAGAGATCTACAGTTCTTATCGGGCGATGATTTCAACGATTTAGAAGCCGCTGTGTTGGAAATTCAGCGTATGTTGGCTTCTCTCGTTCAGCGTCTGTCGGCCGACGTTTTAGCCAGAAGCCAGTAGCTAGAAGCCAGTAGCTTCATTCACAAAACTTGTTGCCACCACCGCATTCATGCTAGCTTCAAAACCAGTAACACCATCCGAGGACACATTGTCAAAAGGTTTAGTCATCATCGAATCGCCGGGCAAGGCGAAGGCCATTCAGAAATATCTTGGCAAAGGCTACGTTGTCGAAGCATCGTTTGGCCACGTGAAGGACCTGCCCAAGAGCACGCTGGGCGTCGATATCGATAACGAATTCGAGACGGAATACATCGTCATTCCCGGCAAAGAGAAAGTTCTCGCCAAGCTGAAGAAGCTGGCCTTGTCAGCGGACAACATCTATCTGGCTCCTGACCCGGACCGCGAAGGCGAAGCCATCGCATGGCACCTGGCCCAAGAACTCGGCGACGGAACGAAGAAGAAGAAAAAGAAGAAGGATGGCGACGAGCCCGATCGCATCCGACGCGTGACCTTCAACGAGATCACCAAACGCGCCGTGGAGGAAGCCTTCGAACACCCCCGCGACATCGACCAGAACCTGGTGGACGCGCAACAGGCGCGGCGTGTACTGGACCGACTGGTCGGTTACCAGGTGTCTCCGCTGCTCTGGGACAAAGTACGCCGCGGCCTATCTGCCGGACGCGTTCAGACCGTAGCCCTGCGCCTGATTGTCGAACGCGAGCGGGAGATCAAGGCTTTCCAGAAGCAGGAATACTGGACCATCGACGCTCACCTGGCCGGCCCGAAGCCCCCGGCGTTCGACGCCCGCTTCGTCGGTAGAGGCGAAGAGAAAGTCGAAGTCACGAACGGCGAGGATGCGGAGAAGATCCGTGCCGCGCTGGAAAAAGCTGACTGGCTGGTGCGCGCCGTCGATCGCAAAGAGCGGCGGCGCAACGCCACTCCACCCTTCACCACCAGCAAACTGCAACAGGACTCCTCGCGCAAGCTGCGTTTCAGCGTCAAGCGCACCATGATGATCGCGCAACGTCTCTACGAAGGCGTTGAACTGGGAGAGGAAGGCTCGGTCGGTCTCATTACTTATATGCGTACCGATTCCACCCGCGTTTCCAACGAAGCGCTGGCCGAGGTGCGCGAGTACATCACGTCCCAGTACGGCAAGGACTACCTGCCCGAAACCGCGAACGTTTACAAAGAGAAGAAGGCAGCGCAGGCGGCGCACGAAGCCATTCGTCCCACGTCGGCGATGCGCCATCCCGACCAGATCAAGCAATATTTAAAGGAAGACGAATTCAAGGTGTACAAGCTGATCTGGCAGCGCTTTGTGGCTTCGCAGATCACGCCCGCCGTCTTTGACCAGACCACGGTGGATATCGACGCCAAGTCCGGCGCCGAAACCTTCTGGTTCCGCGTGACCGGTTCGGTGCTCAAGTTTGACGGCTTCCTGAAAGTCTACGAAGAGTCCAAGGATGGCAAGGACGAGGAAGAAGAAGAGCTCAAGCACAAGCTGCCGCCACTCGAACCCGGACAGAAGCTCACGCTGCGCGAACTGAAGCCGGAGCAGCACTTCACCGAGCCGCCGCCGCGCTACAACGAAGCTTCGCTGGTCAAGGAACTGGAAGAGCGCGGTATCGGCCGGCCTTCCACCTACTCGGCGATTCTCAGCACCATTCAGGAACGACAGTACGTCCAGAAGCTGGGCGGTAAATTCTCCCCCACCGAAATCGGACTGGTCGTGACCGATCTGCTGGTGGAGAATTTCCGCGACATCTTCGACGTCGAATACACCGCGCGCCTCGAAGAAGAGCTCGACGAAATCGAAGAAGGCAAGGAAACCTGGACTGACGCCCTGGCCGGCTTCTACAAGCGATTCGCCAAAGATCTCAAATATGCCGAGAAGCATATGGAGAACGTCAAGCGAATGGAGAAGCCCACGGACGAAAAGTGCGAGCGCTGCGGCTCTCCTCTGGTCATCAAGTGGGGCAAGCACGGATCGTTCTACGCCTGCAGTTCATACGACAAAGAGAATCCGGAAAGCTGCAACTTCACAAAAGAAAATCCCATCAACCTGCCCGACCTGGATTCAGCCGACATCCAGGAAACCACGCAGGAAGAGTATTGCGAGAATTGCGGCCGGGTGATGGTCCTGAAGCGGGGCCGCTTCGGACAGTTCATGGCCTGCACGGGGTATCCCGACTGCAAGACCACGCGCCGGCTCGATCAAGGCAAGAAAGTTCCGGATATCCCGATCGACGAACTCTGCCCCAAGTGCGGACGCAACATGATGATCCGCCACGGACGTTTTGGCGAATTTACTGCCTGCAGCGGATATCCCGAGTGCAAGTACGTGAAGCAGAATTACATCGGGGTGAAGTGCCCGCTGTGCAAAGACGGCGACCTGGTGGAGAAGAAGGCGCGCAAGGGGAACACGTTCTACGGCTGCGGGAATTATCCCAAGTGCAAGTTCACTTCCGCCGGGAAGCCGCTGGCCGAGAAATGTCCGAGCTGCGGCAGCGAATATCTGGTGGAGAAAATGCTGAAGGCGGGTCCCGTGATCGCGTGCCCCAACAAAGAATGTGATTATGAGCGCGAGGTCCCGGTGGAAGCCGCTTCCGCATCATCGACAACCTAGGTCTAAATGTAGGCGCGAGCGCCCGCGCTCGTGCGGCAGCGCCACGAACGATGCCAGACTGAACACTTGCGAGGATTGAAATGGCGAAACCAACTGCTGCTGACGCACAACTGATTCTTAAACTCTACGATCTCCGCCGTGAAGCTGAGCTGCGCAAAGCGCGCCACTGGTGGGTGGTAACGTTCTCCCCGCAGTCTGCGGACGACTTCATGAAGATCTCAGGCGCGTTTGGGACGCCAGAGAACAACTGGCTGCGGCAGGTTGTGGGCTACTGGGGCATTGCCGTGTCGCTGGTGAACCACGGCGCCTTGAACCGTGAACTGTTCCTCGAACCCAGCTTTTGTGGAGAGATGGTCCTGATCTACGCCAAGGTACGGCCGTTTCTGAAAGAGCTTCGGGAGAAGACGAAGAACCCGCAGTTCTTCGCCGCCATTGAATCGCTGATCATGAGTTCGAAGAATAGCCGCGAGTTTTTGAAACGCATGGAGACCAACCTGGCCGCCCGGCGCAAAGCCATGACCGAGACCCCCAAGGCCAGCTAGCCGGCTGTTGCCCTCGACTGGGCGCTCACCGCGCTGCGCTGGCTCGAGACGCCGGGCAGGGATCGAGCCAGCAATGCCGTTTTGCATCAGCCCGCAAGTCCGTTAGAATCTTAGACAGTTGTGCGATAGCCATGTCTCTGACCAAACAGCAGGCCCTTGATCTGTTCCGTTCTGACGACCTTATCGGCATCGGCATGGAAGCGGACGCGGTGCGGCGCCGGCTTCATCCTGAAGGCGTTGCCACTTATGTCATCGACCGCAACATTAATTACACCAATTTCTGCACCGAATATTGCACCTTCTGCGCCTTCTATCGGCCGTTGAAGGGCCCCGCGGCCAAAGAGGGATACATCCTCGAATTCGACACCATCTACGAGAAGATCCGGGAGACGGTGGAACTCGGCGGCACCGGAGTGCTGATGCAGGGCGGTCTGCATCCGGATCTCAAGATCGACTGGCACGAGAAGATGCTGAGCGGCATCAAGCAGCGCTTCCCGAAAGTTCACCTGCACTGCTACTCGGCGTCGGAAGTCATCGCTATCGCGGAATACAGCGGGCTCGGTATTCGCGACACCATCGTGCGCCTGCGCGATGCCGGACTCGATTCCATTCCCGGCGGCGGCGCGGAAATTCTCGACGATGAAGTCCGCTATAAGATCGCCCGGCTCAAATGCCTGACGGAAGATTGGATCAACGTGCATCGCACCGCTCATCAGCTGGGCATGCGGACCACCGCCACCATGATGTTCGGCGTAGGAGAGAACATCGAAAACCGCGTCAACCACTTCCAGCGGCTTTACGAATTGCAGGAGGAAACGGGCGGCTTCACGGCATTTATCCCGTGGAGCTTCCAGCCCCACAACACGGCGCTGGGCGGCCGGCACTGGGATGAGGCCACGGCGGTCGAATACCTGAAAGTGCTGGCCATTTCCCGGCTGTACCTTTCAAACTTCCTGAATGTTCAATCCAGCTGGGTCACCCAGGGATTGAAAGTCTGCCAGATGGGTCTGCGCTTCGGCGGCAACGACGTCGGGTCCGTCATGCTCGAAGAAAACGTCGTGCGCGCCGCCGGAGTCACCAACTACACCACGGAAGAGGAGCTGCGCCGGATCATCCGGGACGCCGGTTTCAGGCCGGCCCAGCGGGACACGCTGTATCGCACCTGCTTCCTGAACTAATAAGGCGCGCTCGTCCGTGCAACTCTTCGGTCGGGGTACGACCTCCAAAGCTAAATGCCTTGCCGCATCGAAGATTACGCGCTGATCGGCGATTGCGAGACTGCGGGCCTGTGCAAGAACGACGGATCGATCGACTGGCTTTGCTGGCCGCGGTTTGATTCCGGGGCCTGCTTCGCATCCCTGCTGGGAACGCCTGACAATGGACGCTGGAAACTATCGCCCGCGGTAGGCACAGCGCGGGTCGCCAGGCATTATCGCGATCGGACTCTGATTCTGGAAACAGATTTCCAGACCCACGAAGGCGCCTTCACGCTGGTCGATTTCATGCCGCTGCGCGGGAAGCACTCTCACCTTGTCCGCCTGGTGCAGGGGAAACATGGCAGGGTGCGGGTGAAGATGGAACTGACGATACGGTTCGACTATGGTCGAACCATCCCGTGGGTCACACGGCTGGAAGACGGAACCATGCGCGCCATTGCCGGGCCTAACATGATCGCGCTTCGCACTCCGGCAACCCTTCGAGGCGAAAATCTCACAACTGTCAGCGAATTTACCGTTAATGAAGGAGAGACGGTGCCGTTCGTTCTCTCCTACGGCGCATCCCACGGACCCGTTCCCCCCGCGCTCAATGCCGAACGAGCACTCGAACAAACCGAAGCGTACTGGCGCAAATGGGCGGACCGTTGCACCTACGACGGGCCGTGGCAAGAGGCAGTATGCCGATCTCTCATCATCCTGAAGGCGCTCACCTATCTCCCGACCGGAGGGATTGTGGCGGCTCCCACCACTTCCCTTCCGGAAGAGTCGCAGGGCGTCCGCAACTGGGACTATCGCTTCTGTTGGCTGCGAGACGCGACTTTCACGTTGCTGGCCCTGATGCATGCCGGCTACTACCGCGAGGCGGAAGCGTGGCAGAACTGGCTTCTGCGCGCCATTGCCGGCAGTGCCGCGCAGGTGCAGATCATGTACGGGGTCGCCGGAGAGAGGCACCTGGCGGAATGGGAAGTGCCGTGGTTAGCCGGCTATCAGGGGGCGTCACCAGTCCGCATAGGAAATGCCGCGTTTGGGCAACAGCAGCTGGATATCTACGGCGAACTTGCCGACGCTCTGCATCAGGCGCGCAAGGGCAAGTTGCCGAAGAATGAGCCGGCCATCGAACTCCAGCGAACGCTTTTGGAACATCTGGAGCAGGTCTGGCAGGAACCTGATCAAGGTATCTGGGAAGTGCGGGGCCCGAAACGACACTTCACCCACTCCAAGGTCATGGCATGGGTGGCGTTTGATCGCACCATCAAGAGCGCTGAAGCGTTCGGCCTCAAGGCGCCACTCGAGCATTGGCGCAAGGTGCGAGACCAGATCCACAACGACGTTTGCCGCCACGGTTTCGACGAGGATCTCGGCAGTTTCGTGCAATCGTACGGGTCCAAGAATCTGGATGCGAGCCTGTTGCTGGTCCCGCTCGTCGGATTCCTTCCGCCCTCGGACCGCCGGGTGCGCGGCACGATTGAAAAGATAGCGCGCGATCTGGTGCGCGATGGTTTCGTCCAGCGCTACAACACCAGTACGGCTGCAGACGGACTCCCGCCCGGAGAAGGCGTGTTCCTGCCTTGCAGTTTCTGGCTGGCCGACAATTATGTGTTGCTCGGCCAAAAGCAGGCAGCCCGTAAGCTTTTTGAAAAACTTCTGAGGTTGCGCAACGATGTGGGACTATTGGCCGAGGAATATTCGCCTGAGAACAGGCGCTTGCTGGGGAATTTCCCCCAGGCGTTTTCGCATGTGGCATTGATCAACACCGCATTGAACATCAGCCGGCAACATGGACCCGCGGGCCAGCGTGCGAAGCGGGATGGTTCCGGCAAGGATTCCCAGCGCTAGATAATCATCCTCACCTGACGAGGATGGTATGGAACTAGATTATGAGTCACGTCATCTCCGACGCACTGGTATTTTTCGGGGCAACCGGCGACCTGGCCCACAAGATGATCTTCCCTGCGCTGCAGCAGTTGGCCAAGCGCGATGAACTGAATATGCCGGTCATCGGAGTGGCCAAGTCCGGCTGGACGCTGGAACAGCTCAAGAAGCGCGCCCAGGACAGCGTCGAGCACCACGGCGGCCTGGACCCGGAGGCATTTGCCAAGCTCTGTACCGTGCTGAAGTACATTGACGGCGATTACGCCGATCCGGCAACTTTCCGCGAGTTGCGCCAGCAGTTGGGATCGGCCGCGCATCCGCTGCATTATCTCGCCATCCCCCCGAACCTTTTCGGCGCGGTGGTGCAGCAGCTCAAATCGTCCGGATGCTCGGAAGGCGCCCGGGTGGTGGTGGAAAAACCCTTCGGACACGATCTGGAATCCGCCCGCCGGCTGAACCGCACTCTGCACACCGCGTTCTCGGAGCAGAATATTTTTCGCATCGACCACTACCTGGGTAAGAACGCTGTCCAGAACGTTCTCTTTTTTCGTTTTGCGAATACCTTTATGGAACCCATCTGGAACCGTCACTACGTGGAAAACGTTCAGATCACGATGGCGGAGAACTTCGGGGTCGCGGGGCGAGGAGCGTTCTACGAGCAAGCCGGCGCGATCCGGGACGTAGTGCAGAACCACCTTTTCCAGTTGCTCACCAACATTGCCATGGAGCCCCCCGTGGCCATGACCAATCCCAGTCTGCCCGACGAAAAAGTCAAAGTGCTCCGGGCAATCAGGACGCTTGCCCCCGGCGACGTGGTGCGAGGGCAATTCAACGGGTACCGCAGCGAACCAGGCGTGAAGCCGGATTCAACCGTCGAAACCTACGTGGCCGTGCGCCTGCAGGTTGATTCCTGGCGCTGGCAAGGTGTGCCATTTTTTATTCGGGCAGGAAAATCGTTGCCAGTGACCATTACCGAGGTCAACGTCACTTTGCGGCAACCTCCCGGAATCTTTGCGGACAATTCCCCAACTCGCAATTATCTGCGATTCCGCGTCACGCCCGATCTCGCCATCGCAATCGGAGCACTGACCAAGAAGCCCGGGGACGAGATGACCGGAGATCACGTCGAACTTCTGGCGACCCAGGGTTCCGACCCGGTCGAGGTGTCTGCCTACGCGGAACTGCTGGATGATGCCCTGCATGGCGACCCCACACGCTTCGCCCGTGAAGACTATGTGGAAGAAGCCTGGCGGATTGTACAGCCGGTTCTCGACAACGCGACTCCAGTTCGAGCCTATGAACCCGGCAGCTGGGGCCCGGCGGAGGCCGAAAAGCTCACCGCGGCAAACGGAGGCTGGAGGAATCCAGAGTAGGCGGCGCGGGTCGGACACTCTGTCGCCTTGGAATTTCACTCGCTTCTGACCTGGTGTCAGCTTCTGAGGTTTGAGTCCGCCGCGGTCAGGCCGCTGGTAAGTGCTTCTCTGCAAACTGTTTACTGGTCGGGACGTTCAAGTCTATGGCCCGCGTTAAGGTAGAATACAAAACTACTGGAGACGATCCCTGGGCACCGCATCGATTTCGATTCAAACTCTGGGCGCTTTCGTGGCCTCGCGGGGCATCGGCCAGTACATTCGCCAGCATTTTCTCGATACCACTTTCAGGGGCCTCTATCACGCCAACGCCTTTGACATGGCGTTGCTGGTCCCCTACTTCGTTGTGCTCATACTGCTGGCCTCGTACGGTATGCACCGCTATGTGCTGGTTTACCTTTATTACAAGCACAGGAAGAATCGCACCGTCGAGCCGGCCGGGAACTTTCCAGATCTGCCGCGGGTGACGGTGCAGCTTCCGATTTTCAACGAGCAGTTCGTCGTCGAACGCTTGCTGGATGCGGTTTGCCGCCTCCAGTATCCCCTGGACAAGCTGGACGTGCAGGTGCTCGACGATTCGACCGACGAGACCCAGGCCGTCGCCCAAAGCCTGGTCGAACGGCATGCGGCTCGCGGCTTTCCCGTTACCTATCATCACCGCATGAATCGTGAGGGATTTAAGGCAGGTGCATTGGCGGAGGGCATGAAAACGGCGAAAGGCGAGTTCATCGCCATCTTCGACGCCGACTTTGTTCCGCCAGAAGACTTCCTGATGCGGACCATCCATCATTTGACCGATCCAAAAATCGGCATGGTGCAGACCCGCTGGACGCACATTAATCGCAACTATTCTTTTCTCACCGAGGTGGAGGCCATCCTGCTGGACGGGCATTTCGTGCTGGAACATTCTGGACGCGCCCGCAGCAACGTCTTCTTCAATTTCAACGGCACGGCGGGAGTTTGGCGGCGCAGCGCAATCGAGGAAGCCGGTGGCTGGCAGCACGACACACTCACCGAAGATACCGACCTTTCTTATCGGGCCCAGCTTAAAGGATGGAAGTTTATTTACCTGCAGGATGTGGAATGTCCCGCCGAGCTGCCGGTAGAAATGACGGCGTTCAAGACCCAGCAGGCACGCTGGGCCAAGGGGCTTATCCAGACCGCAAAGAAGATTCTGCCCAGCGTAATGAAAAGCGATCAGCCGTTCCGGGTCAAGCTGGAAGCCTGGTATCACCTGACCGCGAACCTCAGCTATCCCTTGATGGTCGTGCTCTCGGTGCTGCTGCTGCCGGCCATGATCATCCGCTTTTACCAGGGATGGTTCCAGATGCTGTACATCGACCTGCCGCTGTTTATGGCGTCCACTTTTTCGATTTCCAGCTTCTATCTGGTTTCGCAGCGCGAGCTGTTTCCCCGGACTTGGCCGCGGGCTCTGCTCTATCTTCCCTTCCTGATGGCGCTCGGCATCGGCCTGACCATCACCAACACCCGTGCGGTGCTGGAGGCGCTGGTAGGCCAGAAGTCGGCCTTTGCGCGCACTCCGAAGTATCGGGTGGAATCGAAAAAGGATCGGATCAACGCCACCAAATACCGGCGCCGCCTGGGCTGGGTTCCCTGGATCGAACTTTTGATCGGCAGTTACTTCGCCCTCACGGTCTACTACGCCATCGCCAACGAGAATTACATTACTGTGCCTTTTCTGGTCTTGTTTGTGCTGGGATACTGGTACACGGGATTGATGTCTTTGTTGCAAGGCCGTTTCTCGGGCTTGTCCCTCAGCGCTGAGACCCACACTAAGCCGTTTCCTGTGGGTGTGTGAGAAGGGTTCCTGAAGTACCTAAACTGCGCACAGGCGCCGAACAATGGTCTTAAAATATAGATCCGGCGAAAAGATTAGGAAGGGTGACCGCGTCTTGTTCCACGGCAATCCAGCGGAAATCGCGCTTGTGGCCTCCGACCCCGATGGCGCGGAAGCAAGTTGGTACCTGCAGGAGTTTGGCGGGGGCGTAGTAGTCCTGGACCCAGCGGTTTCCGGTCGCAACTTTATTCGTGCCGCTTCCATCCCCGAGTACGAAGACTTGGTGTTTGTATCCAGAGCTGAAAACGGATAAGCACCCCGCGCGAGCTCCCTCGGGTCGTCGATTCAAGTCCTTCCCTTTCTTTGCGGGTAGGTTTAGAATCCGTACCGTTTCGCGTCCGGATGGGCGCGGTCACGTCTGTTCGGAAGGAGGATCCGATGCGCCACCTCACGGTACCTTCCCGAGTCGCTCTCGGCATGCTGCTGGTTTTCCTGGTCAGCTGTGGGACCGGGCACGATGCCGACGAAAAATATTATCTGATTTCCACCAACGTCAAGATTCCTTACTGGCAGGCCGGCTCCGGCGGCTTGTTTCAGGCGGCCCAGCAACTCAAGGTGCGTTCCGAATTTGCGGGTCCGGATAGCTACGATCCCAAGGCGGAGCAGCAGGCGCTGCAACAAGCGGTGCAAAGCAAGGCCAGCGGAATCCTCATCTCCGTGGCCGATCCGGCACTGTTGAAAGACGACATCGACCGCGCCATTGCCGCCGGCATTCCCGTAATCACGGTGGACTCCGATGCACCCGCCAGCAAGCGGCTTTTCTTCATTGGCACCGACAACTACCATGCCGGACAGATTGGCGGCCAGCGGCTGGCGAAGGAATTGAATGGCAAGGGTAATGTCGTGGTGTTTACCATCCCCGAGCAGGCGAATCTGAAGGAGCGACTGCGCGGCTATCGCGATGCCATCGAGGCCACGCCGGGAATAAAGATCACGCGCGTGGTGGATATGAAGGGCGATTCCCGCGTGGCTTTCGACACTGCCACTGAAATTCTGGGCAACGACAAGAAGGAACATACCGACGCGTTCGTGTGCCTGGAAGCGCTCGCGGGCAAGGAAGTCGCCACTGTACTGAGCCAGCATGACGTCAAGGACAAGATCATCATCGCCATGGACACGGACGACAAAACCTTGGAGTGGATCCAGAAAGGCGTGATCGCGGCCACGATTTCGCAGAAGCCCTACACCATGAGCTTCGTCGGGCTGAAGATGCTGGACGACCTCTACCATCACAAATTGTCCACGCTGAGCAACGACTGGGCCAAAGACAGCTTTGCCCCCATCCCGGCGTTTGTGGATACGGGTTCGTCGCTGGTGGACAAAACCAACGTCGACGCGTTGATTGCGGCCGGCAAAAATGTGACCAGCAATACCAAGTAAACTTTCGCCGTCGAACAAAGGGACTCTGAATGCGCAAGGTCTGGCTGGTTTTTTTTCTTCTTTCCCAACTTACA
>Ga0187823_10000352_pt1 | contig 11467 bp, 7 predicted proteins | sample NC_wetland_sal_i_12_FD_132968 | JGI IMG/M metagenome (GOLD analysis project Ga0187823, IMG submission 132968) | Wetland sediment microbial communities from Neuse River Estuary, North Carolina, USA - SourceSoil_3 | ecosystem: Environmental > Aquatic > Freshwater > Wetlands > Sediment | place...
CCGGCAAAATACAACGGAGCGCCTGTGAATACAATGACGACATGCAGACAAAGTCGAAACGGTGAGCATCCGCGGCGCATCTAGATATTGCAAACAAGGGATTTGTTCCGCAGCGTCGCAATCGCAAGCCATTGCGCCGGGAGCGGAATTTGTGTTACTGATCGGAAAGGGAGGTGTCCATGCGGATTAAGATCGGCTTATCTTCTGCCATCGTGATTAGTTTGCTGGTAAGCATTCCGCTTTTCGCACATCACGGCAATACGGCCTACGATACGAATAAGGCAGTGGTGTTGAAGGGAGCGACGGTAACGAAATTCGTGTGGGGTAATCCACATACATTTCTCATGGTCGACGTTAAAGACGACAAAGGCAACGTCGTGCATTGGGCCGGAGAGGCCGGGAGCCCGTCATCACTTGGCCTGCTCGGCTGGACCAAGGATTCCGTGCAGTCGGGCGACGTAATCACCGTCTACATATACCAATCGAAGACAGGCCGTCCCGTGGGACGGCTGAATAAAATCGTGCTGGCGGATGGAACAACCCTAAAAGATAGCGCGCTGGGATATCGAGAACAGTAGGTTCGCCGAGTCAGCCTGCAGAGTGTCTTTCGCCAGATAGCAAGCAAACGACGCGGAAATCAGGAGCTAGTGAATGAAGAATTACTTTGTAAGCCCAATTGTTGTCATTGCGGTATTGGCTTTCTCGTCGTTTGCGCTTGCGCAGGACACGCCGACCAGCCGGCCCGGGCAGGTGGACCAGCGGCCCCCGAGCGTTTATCAAAAGATGGCTGATGCCGGGCCGGGCGGGCCTGCTCCAGTCCACGACCTGAACGGCTTTTGGAATGGCCCGCTGGAGCCGAAATTCGGCGACATGCCTTCTCTAACGCCCGCCGGGCAAGCGAAATTCAAGCTCAATATTCCGGATCCCTTCAGCGCCCATTCGAATGACCCCTGGAGGACCTGCGATCCCTTTGGGTTTCCGCGCAGTGCGACGAATGAAACGCGAGGGCTGGCATTCGCTACGATGCCCCAGGGCATCGTGCTCATGACCCAATACCAGAAAATCTGGCGCATGGTGTGGATGGATGGGCGAGCGCTCCCCACGAATGTGGGGAAGAAGGGCGGACCCAGTTCAAGATGGTATGGCTACTCAATCGGGCATTGGGACGGCGATAACACGCTCGTTGTGGAGACCACCGGCGTCGACGATAAGACCTGGATCGACCGGCGCGGTTATCCGCATAGCGTCGATATGCACGTGGAAGAGCGCTACACGCGCGTGGACCACAACGATCTGGAACTTACCGTGAAGATCGACGATCCCAAGATGTATACGAAGCCCTTCGTGAGCGTGACGAATAAATTCAAGTTTACGCCGCAGCAGCAAGAGGATGAGCAGCTTTGCGTGCCTTCAGAAGCGATCGATTACCTGAACACAATTGCCATCCCTGCCGGTCAAGACGAAGTGGGCCAAAAGTAGGCGTCAAGCAGGCAGCGTCAAATAGGCGGTCGCACTCCTCTCAACGACTGCTTTCTAGCATCCTCACCTAAACTCCACCTAAAACTGCTGGCCAGCGGGGTCCCTAGCGCGAATAGATCGCTCCGGGAATGCGAGCAAGCAACTGGCTCTGGCCCGTTTTCGTTTTCCTTGACTATCACGCATCTGTAGAGATAGGCTCCCCACAACATTCCCGTTTTCGGAACTTGCCTAGCAATCGGAGGGAAAATCGATGCGAAAGAGCCACGTCCAGGGGCATTTTCTGGTGGTCTGTCTATTTGCGGCAGCTTCGGCATGGGGCCAGGCGGGTACAAATTCAGGCGTAATCGCAGGAGAAGTGAACGATTCTTCAGGAGCTAAAGTTCCAGGAGCGAAGGTCACAGTAAGCAGTTCAGCGCTGATCGAACAGGCACGCGAAACGGTAACCGGCGATGACGGGCTCTATAGAATCGTGAATTTGCCGCCGGGCGTGTACGCGGTCACAGCTGCGCAAAATGGCTTCAGTACGTCGAAGCACGAGGGCATCGAAATCACCACGGGATTTACTGCAACTGTGAATTTCAGCCTTACGCCCGGCTCAGTGACGCAAACAGTCACGGTAACAACGGAGGCCCCGGTTCTGGACACGCAAGACTCCGTAGTCCAGAAAATCGTCAGCAGCGCAATTCTCGAGGCACTGCCCATCGGAAAAAGCGCCAGCGATTATCCTGCGCTGCTTCCAGGAGCCATCGCGCCAGCCGCCAGCCAGGATGTGGGAGGCTTGAAGGGCGAGCAGACGCAGGGCTTCCGCATCCATGGAAGCGCTCCCATTGACTTTACGCAACTGCGGGATGGCATGTACTACGGGGCGATGACAGCGGGAGGAAGCAATCAACTCTCCAGCAACAACCCCACAGCTACGCAGGAAGTGCAGCTCGAGACTGGCGGCTACACGGCCGAGGATTGGAATAATGGCGGCCACGTCAACATCATTCCGAAGAGCGGCGGCAACATTGTGCACGGAGCATTTCAGGGAGATTTCGGCGCCAAAGCGCTCCAGACGGGGAACGTGACGCCGCAGCTTCAGGGGTTGGGTGTCCCTGCATCCTCTTCCATCCGAAGCCTATATGAAGTGGCTGGAGGAGTCGGCGGCCCGATCAAGAAGGACAAGCTGTGGTTCTTCGCTGACGCGAGGCATTGGGTCAGTTCTTCCAATCAGGCTGGAGCCAACTTCTTTTACGACGCCAACGAAGCCGCCCCTTTCCCCAATAACCTTTATTACGCGGCGGATTCCAGCCGTCCGGCTTATGACATCAATACCTACACGGACGTGGGTTTGCGCTTGACCTGGCAGGCTACAAAGCGAAATCAATTCACCGAAAATTTTATCCAGGAGAGAAATTGCAACTGTTACTACACCATCAGCTCGGGTCTGCTAGCTCCTGAAGCGGCCACGCACCACTGGTACGTGCACGATTGGCGCGATCAGGTCACGTGGACATTCCCGGTGAGCAATAAGCTCGTTTTGTGGGCGGGCTTCACAGCCGTAGTCAGCGACATCGACACAAAGAGCAGTGGAGAAACCCCCACGAGTTTCGCTGTCACCGACAGCAGCGCCAACTTTACATATGGAGCAAACGGGACGGCGCTGAATCCGGGCGGCACTTACGGCCTTACGTCACAGATCCAGCTTAATGAAAACTTTACAGCTTCCTATACAACGGGGCCACATTCCTTCAAATTCGGGTTCTCCGAACTACAGGCTAGAGGAAGCAGATTTGCCACCTTTGGCAATCTCGCTGGCGCGAATGGGTTTCCCTACGGCGTGCAGTTACAGATGCAGTGCCAGACAATTACGACTACCACTGGCGCCCCATATCCTGCGGCCTTGCTCAACTCAGCGGGGCTGCCGACCACGTCGTACAAACTCGGGGGTAAGAACGCTCCCGCCGGCGTTCTCGCTGCAGCACAAATTTCTGCTGCAACTGTAAACGGTCTATCTTGCCCCAGCCTGGCGGGCGCGACACAAGCACTGCTGCCCAGCCAGATTGTGCAATTCCTCGCTCCTTACGACCTTTCGATAAATGGGGAAGATCACGCGCTTTACGCACAGGACCAATGGAGGATCAAGCGGCTGACCCTGAACCTTGGCCTGCGGTTCGACTGGTTCCATGGAAGCGATCCGGCACAAACCGAGCCGGCTCAGCCGCAGTTCGGCCTGCCTGCGAGGAGTTTTGCCGCCGTGAACAGCGCCGCAGACTGGAAGGATGTCAATCCTCGAGTTGGCGCGGCCTACGATGTGTTTGGCAATGGCAAGACGGCGCTGAAGGTGTCTATCTCGCGAGGTGTATTGACCGAAGGGCTGACCACGAACGGAATCACCTTGCAGACCAATCCCGTGAACGAGTTGGCCAGCACCACGACACGAAAGTGGGCCGATTATAGTGGCACATTCAATCCTCTTACTGATGGCGCGGACTTTACCAGTGGGCTCGGCAGCGGAGGTGCCGGCTGCGTTGCCAAGAGCGGCGTCAATTGCGCCTTAGGCCCCGCCACAACTGCCGGTTTCTACAATCCGTTAAGTACGCCCAATGTGACGTACGCGAATGACGTGACGCACGGCTTTCAGAATCGGCCTTACGACTGGATGTTATCTGGTTCCGTCCAGCAGGAAGTGGCCAGGAATGTCGCCGTGAGTATTGGGTATTACCGGACTTGGTTCGGCAATATGACGGTTGCGCAAAACACGGCCATCCCCTCGACGGGCTATGACCAGTATTGTGTAACGCCGCCCGCGAGTACCGCTTATCCAGGAGTTGGCGGAACTCAGTTCTGCAACCTCTATGATCCTCAGCCTCAGTATCAGGGCAAAGCGGCCTACCTGGTGCAAAAGGCCTCCAATTTCGGCAAAGAGTCGGACGTTTACACGGGAATCGACGTCATTGTCAACTCGAGGTTTCACGGGCTTATCCTTCAGGGCGGCGTGACTGCGGGACATGAGGTTACGAACTACTGCGTGCAGGTGAATTCGCCTGAGGACCTGGTGTGGTATTCGAATCCCTCGCCTGGTGCTTCTTCGATTCTCGAATTCAGCAACAACAACGCCATAAGTTCTAGCTCCGTGCAGGGAAATATCACTGCGCTCGTAAACGACGCCACTCCCTGCTACATCAATCCGCCTTGGTATCAAAATCTTCAGTTCAAGATGGTCGCGGTATACACGCTGCCGTGGTGGAAAATAAAGCTGAGCGCGAATGAGCAGAACCTGCCGTCGATCCCGCTGCAGGCCACTTACTCGTACAACACTGCGAATGTTTCCTTTGTAAACGCTGCGGCTGGCCGGAGTCTAGTTGGGTGTTCCACGTGCAAGCTCGAGGCGCTAGCTCCACAAACAATTTATCCCTTTGGCCGCGACAATCAACTCGATTTCCGCTTGGCCAAAGACATCAACATCACGGAGCGATGGAAGCTCGAGCCGACGGCGGATTTTTACAATCTGCTAAATGCCAATCCGATCCTGACCATCGGATCGGGATACAATACGTCAGCACCCGGCACACCGGGCGCCTGGCGAAACGCCACCAGCATTTTGCCGGGGCGACTCATCAAATTCGGCTTGCACGTAGACTTCTAGGTTTACTCGCAGGCCTATCTAGAATTCAAAGTCACCCGCCAACCGGGGCGCGCTTTCACCGAGTGTGCGCCCCTCGGGAGCGTTTTCGCGTCCGCATAGCCTACCTTCTGCGTTCCTTGCACGGCTTTTCCTTGACATGTGTTTGAGGTGTGTGTTATCAGCGGCGACACCAAGCCCGGGTGTACCGGGTTCTAAGTAAAGATGCTGGGTGTGTTCTAAATCATTTTCAGCCTCAGGCGTAGCCTTGCGGCCCTAAACCTGGAAGGAGTCGGTCTATGAAAAGCTTGTCGTTGTTGGACGGTGGATCAGTGCGCCGTTGGATGGAAAGATTGTTTCCTTTGGCGGTCGCCTTTGCGATGGTTCTGTTTTCGCTTCCGGCGCTTGCGCAAGGCGTTCAGGGCACCATCCAGGGAGGTGTATTCGATCAATCAGGCGGCGCGATAGCTGGCGGTATGGTGACGGTGACCGACGTAGCGAGAGGCATTTCCAAGGTTTTGACGACGGATAGCGCCGGGCAATACGTGGCCGTCGATCTAACGCCGGGCACCTATACGGTTCGCGGTGAGGCCAAGGGCTTCCAAGCGGTTGAGCACACTAACGTGATTGTAGAGGTGGGCCGCAACATTCGCGTGGACCTCGTCCTGCAGCCTGGAACACAGACGCAAACGATCACAGTAACTTCGGAAGTGCCGTCGGTCGACGCCACCGACGCGACTTTGGGCGGCACCGTCAACAACCAGGCGATCAACGCGCTGCCGTTGAATGGCCGAAATTATCAGCGATTGCTTGGACTGCGTCCGGGAGTGGTTGCCGCGATCGGTACCGGCACGGGCGAAGAGAGCAGCAATGGGTTGCGTGGCGGTGAAAACATTACCTTGATCGACGGTTTGGTCACCATGGCGCAGCAAAGCGGTGGAAGCGTCTTGAACACCTCATACCACCAGGGCGATTCGACGAGCCTTCTGCCCGTGGATGCCATTCAGGAGTTCAATATCGAGCAAAATCCGAAGGCCGAATACGGCTGGAGGGACGGCGCCGTCCAGAATATCGGCGTGAAATCTGGAACCAACAGCCTGCACGGAACGGCCTACGCTTTTGGACGCGATACTCCGTGGGATGCGGCTAATTATTTCGTCGGGAAAGCCGTACCGATCAGCTTGGAGCAGTACGGTGCAACTGCGGGCGGCCGCATTATCAAAGACAAGCTTTTCTGGTTTTTGGGTTATGAGGATTTGAACTACACCGTGGGAGATTCGGCTACCCCTACGATTCCGATTAGCATTCCCGTAGGAAATCCCCTTCTGAGCATGGCGGACGCGTGCAATGCCGCAAAAGCCAAAGGAATTAATCCGCTGAGCGCGCAAATCGCGGGGCTGAGCCATTGGCAAGCGGCAGATCCTGCTCCCTGCACTGTTTCGCCTTCATCATCGACGTTCGAGAATCTCTTTCCCTTCAATGCCAGTGGGTCGACACTCTACAGTCCGCCAATCACGACCGTTAATCCGATTCACAATGGTATCGCCAAAGTGGACTACAACCTGAACGCGACCAACCACATCAGCGGCATGTTTTTCATCGGCTATGCAAACGCCGTGGTTCAGTTGGACCAGAATCAACTCACACCGCAGTGGATTAGCCAGAGCAACACGCGAGTGTACGATGAAGACGGCACCTGGGTTTGGACTCCAAACTCGACTTGGGTGAACGAATTCAGGGGCGGAGTAGCCCTGCTGCACTTCAGGGCTCAGGCAGTGGACCACAACGTTAATCCGACGGATCCGTGGCCCACGGGCTATGGTATTCCGACCGGGATAACCAACCCACTCTATTTCGGTATGCCCAAAGTCGCGGTTAAGGCTTTCACCGGCTTCTTAGGTCAGGGGCAACGTGAAGGCAACCGCGGTCCGGAAGGGACAGCCGATTTTGTGGACCATGTTTCGTATTTGCGCGGCAAACATGCTTTCAAGTTTGGGTTCGAATACCTCCTCGGCATCGCCGACAACGACCCCTACAATTATGGCAACGGTTCAGTGAGCTTTAAGACGTTGCAAAGCTTCCTGCTGGGTAGCCCGCAGAATGGAATCATTCTGGTTGGAGATCCCACCTCGGTATCGCGAACCCACTCCTACGCAGGTTTCGTCCAGGACGACTGGCGCGTGAAGCCAAGGCTCACTTTGAACCTAGGCTTGCGATATGAATATTCTGGGCGCCCGTCGGAGCGGAATAATTACATCGCGAATTTCGATCCGAATGCGGACCCTGCAACGACGCCGGCGATCACTCAGGTGGGCGGCGGATTTCCTCCCATGTGGAAGGCCGATTGGACGAACTTCGCGCCGCGGGTTGGCGTGGCATGGGACGTCAGCGGCAACGGAAAGACCGTTGTTCGCGCCGGAGCCGGAGTCTTTTACAATCCCGCCTTGCTCGGCGAAATCGTGGACCTGAATCCGTTCGGCGCGAATTTCCCGAGCATCGGAGTAAACAATAGCGGAACGCAAATCAATGCGCATACGCCCAGCCAGTTGAACCTAGCTGCCAACCAAATCGGCTGGAATACCACGGGGCCGGTGTTCCCCGCCAACACCTCCGTCACGATCAATGGCCAGACGTATGCCGGCACGTCCTGTACCTATCCTGGTGAAGCTGGACTGCCTGCCAATTACACTCCGACGCCCTGCTCGTTGATTGCCGGCGTCGATCAAAACTACCGCATACCGTGGACTGCAGAGTGGAATATCGATGTGCAGCGGGCCATTACGAATAGCCTGACGGTAGATATCGCTTACGTAGCGAACCACGGAAGAGAGGCAAGCAAGACGGATCTCAACCAGCCCGCGCTTGGTTCGGGGTGGAATCTGCCGAACGCGGCACTGCCTGGAGGTGTCAGCCCAGCCGCTTATTGTATTTCAAGCGCCAACGATCCGACCCCATACGATCTTTGCGGCGTAACCGGAAGCAAGCCTCAAAACAGTGCCGTAAATGGGGCGATAGCCACCAACGAGCAGGTAGCCGCGCCTTATTTCAGCAAGTATCCATATCTCCAGAACATCAACGTGATCGGAAACTTGGATCATTCCAACTACAACTCGTTGCAAGTCACCGTCACGGAACGCGCTTCTCACGGGCTGACGTTCCTGATGGGCTATACCTATTCACATGCCTTGGACATGCTTTCGAGCGGCACTTTTGACAACGGAATTTCGGGAAACAATGCCGACCCGAATTTCCTTTACGCCAATAGTGATAACGATAGCCGCCATCGTTTCACGCTGTCCACGACCTACAATGTTCCGGGCATCAAGTCGCCAGGACAGATGCTGCAAGGCTGGTCGATCAGTCCAATTATTGCCCTTTATTCGGCGACGCCCTGGTCAGCTAACGATCTCACCACCGACATCACTGGAACGGGCGAGATCAACAACGCCAGCACGCCATTTCAATATTGGAATTACAGTGGCCCTACTTCGGCTTTCAACTCCGGCCCAACGGCCATTCCTCTGCTTACGGGAAGCGCCGCCCTGGCAGCTTGCCAGAGTGCTGCAACTGCCCCATACGCCGGCAACGCTCAGCTGACACAACTCGCGCTTGCCTCACTCAATAATCTCGGTTGCTACGCGCAGGGTGGTGGCATTCTGACTCCGCCGGCCTATGGGACGGAGGGCACTGCGCGACGCAACATCTTCCGTGGACAGCCGTTTTACAACGTGGATCTTTCCATTGCTAAAGACTGGAAGTTCAAGGAGCGGTTCGGCGCGCAGTTCCGAGCGGAGGTTTTTAATCTTTTCAACCGCACAGACTTGGCGCTTCCTGTGCCTTTCAAGACGGGTACCGACCCGTCCGCGGGCGGCACCTTCGGCTGCGGCTGCACGACGCCGGATGCCACGGGTTTCACCAACTCCGTGCTGGGATCGGGTGCTTCAAGGTCGATTCAATTGGGCTTGAAGCTGACTTTTTAGCCGAGACTTTTCTTCTGGAGGGCAAGTGCCTTCGCCAAGGCGAAGCGAATCCGAGTGGATTTCACTCGGGCACGACCGCTTGGCCTTCGATTTCGATCAGCATTCCCGGCTGCGCAAAGTCTGAAACCGTAATCATTGTGCTGGCGGGAAATTTGCCGTCGGGGAAGAACTCCTGGCGCAGCTTGACGAACTGATCGCCGTTGCGAGGATCGTTGATAAAAACCGTCATGTTCACCAGATTCTTGAGACTCGCCCCATCGCGCTTCAACGTGCGGTCCATGAGCGCAAAGACGGTTCGTGCTTGCCCCTGAAAGTCACCGAGAAGTGATTTGCCGTTCAGGTCTTTTGTAGTAGTTTGGCCGGCTAACCAAATAATTCTGCCACCGCTGGTGATCACTGCAGGCGAAAAAGCGCGAGCCTTTTGATAGGCGTCGCCCTCCAGATATCGCGGTGCCGATGATTTTTGCTGCGGAGCAGAGTGCAGATTCGACCCCGTTAGCAGCCACACGGCTGCACCCGTAATGGCGAGTAATCCAATCAGCAAACGGTTCATGGTATTCTCCTTTGCTTTGTTTGAGCGTCAAGCGGTGCCCCCGATTCGCAGGTACGCGATGACGGTTTTGTAGTCGCAGGTGCGCCGCGGATTATGACGCAATTTAGCGCCGTGCGCTGCCGCAATAAAAAGCGAGGAAATCGATGGCTTACGTCGTTGCGCCTGAAGCTACACCTGCCCTCCCTGTGGTCGGAACGGCGGATTTGTTCCCGGTGAATCGCATCTTTTGCGTGGGACGCAATTACGCCGACCACGCTCGTGAGATGGGGCACGATCCCGATCGCGAGCCTCCGTTTTTCTTCCTGAAGCCGGGTCACGCGTTACTGCCCCAGGGGCACGATTTTCCTTATCCATCGTCCTCGCAGAACGTGCATTACGAATTCGAACTGGTTGCGGCGATAGGTAAAGGCGGCGCCGGCATTCGCGTGGAAGACGCGCTGAACCACATCTATGGATACGCTGTCGGCCTGGACATGACGAGGCGCGATCTTCAATTGCAGGCCCAGAAAATGGCTCGTCCGTGGGAGCCCGGAAAGGCTTTTGACTTTTCGGCTCCGTGTTCCGCCGTGGCGCCCGCGAGTAAGATTGGTCACCCGAACAAAGGCGCGCTGTGGCTGGAACGTAATGGCAAGCGCGTACAGAGTACAGATTTGGCGAACTTGATCTGGAAGGTTCCCGAAATTATTTCGCAGCTCTCTAATCTATTTGCATTGACTCCGGGCGACCTCGTCTTCACCGGAACTCCCGCCGGCGTCGGACCCGTGCAACGTGGAGACGTACTGCACGGCTTGGTAGAAGGCGTGGAAGAACTGACTGTGCGCGTCGTCTAAGCAAATCTTTTCGCCTTGACAGCGATTTGCTGCAAACACAAAATGCAGCGGGATTTGCGGATTATCGCGACGCTTTTCGGCTCTTTCGTCGCGGTTCGGAGGAAACAGCATGTTGCCAAGTGAACGCCTCGCATATTCGCCGATCACGGACCGCCCGCGGCTGGCGTTGCCCGGCGGTGCGCGCCTTGCGGTTTGGGTGATCGTCAATGTGGAGGAATGGAACCCGCACGAGCCGCTTCCGCGCACGGTTCTTAGCCCGCCTGCCGGTGGTTCACCAATCCCCGATATTCCGAACTGGGCATGGCATGAATACGGAAACCGCGTTGGGTTCTGGCGATTCGTGGACGTGCTGGATCACTTTCGCATTCCCGCTGTATTGGCCATCAATGGCTCCGCCATTCAGACCTATCAGCCCATCGCACGCGCCGCGCTGGATCGCGGATGGGAGTTCATCGGCCACGGCTTCGGCCAAAAAAATATGCAGAAGGTTCCCGATGAACGCGCCGATATCGCCAAGACCACAGCGGTGATCCGGGACTTCACGGGTAAAAAGCCGCGTGGTTGGCTGGGCCCTGGGCTGACCGAGACCTGGGACACGCCGGATATTCTCGCCGAGCAAGGCTACGATTACGTTTGTGACTGGGTGCTCGACGACCAGCCGGTTTTGCTCAACACGCGCACGAAACCTCTGGTCAACATTCCTTACACGCAGGAATGCAACGACGTTGCCATGATGCTGATTCAGCACCACTCGGCAACGGAATACCGGCAGCGCGCCATCGATCAGTTCGAACAGTTGTATGCGGATGCAGCGAACTCAGCGCGGGTCATGGCGCTAGTGGTACATCCCTACATCATGGGGGCACCTCATAGGCTCCGATACCTGCGCGAATCGCTCGAGCACATTCATGCGCGCCCCGGCGTAGTTTTCTGGACGGGTGAGCAGATCCTCGAATGGTATCTCGGCGCGACCAAGCAGACGCAACAACGCACGGTAGAGCTCGGGAGATGAACTGAC
>Ga0187823_10000353_pt1 | contig 11453 bp, 12 predicted proteins | sample NC_wetland_sal_i_12_FD_132968 | JGI IMG/M metagenome (GOLD analysis project Ga0187823, IMG submission 132968) | Wetland sediment microbial communities from Neuse River Estuary, North Carolina, USA - SourceSoil_3 | ecosystem: Environmental > Aquatic > Freshwater > Wetlands > Sediment | place...
GACAGCGCGCCGCGAGGGGACCCCAGCAGCGCGCCGTAGGTGCCCTGATGGTTGATCGGGCCGGCGCATGTCGGCAGGACGGCGAAGTCCGGCGGCGAATCCGCCGGTGGGCCCAACGACCCGTCGCGCGTCGTGGGGGAGCCGCCGTCGCAGGCGCCCGCCGGCGCCGGGCCGCCGAGCGCAGCGGAGGTGCCCATCCGGAGACCCTCAGATTCGTACTGGCCGGCGACCGCCTGACCCGCCGTCACCGCCGGCGGGTCGAAACCGATCTGGGTTTCGGCGGCCGCGGCCGCGGCCGCCGGCACGAACGAGCCGAGCAGCACCGCGATCGGCAGGGCCAGGCGTCTCACGCCCCGCACGCCGCTCCTCGTTCGCACGCCGTTGGGCCCAAGGCCCGTACCCCCAGACGATCGCTCGGGATCCGGTAGCCCCGCCGCTCAGCTCACCCGAACGTCGGGGCGTGGGCGAGCATAGCCGTGCGTGATGACGCCGTGGCGAAAACTCGGCGTCTGTCCGGTCCGGCCGGCTCGGGCGGCTAGCGCCGCTGAGACGGGCCGGCGCCCGCCTTCTCCTCGTCGAGCGCGCGGGCCTCGGCTTCGCCTTCGTCGCCGACGTCGGGGTCGACGCTCCGCGCGCGGTCGTGATGCTGCCGGGCCGTCTCGGCCGTCCGGTCGGCCTCGAGCGCATGCTGCTCGGCGAGCGCCTGGTCGCGCTTGGCCTGAGCGGCCTTCTCCTCGGCTTCGGCCTGCGCACGCCTGGAACGCGCGGCGTGCTCGTCGGCCGACGCGCGTGAGGCTTCGACCTGGATCGACTGTGCGTTGGCCTGTCGGCGCATCCCGCGCGCCTCGTCGCGGCGCGCGTTCAGCCGCCGCGTCCGCATTGCTGATGCGGCGAACGCCACGATCGCGATCACGATCACGGCACCCACGACGACAGCGATGATCGCTCCGGTGCTCATATGTCCTCCCTTGGTGTTGACCAACCGTGGGGCCGGAGATCGCGGTGCCGCGTCAGATGTCAATCGCGGCTGCCGCCGATACCGCCCTCACGAACAGTCCCGTGCTCGGGCGTTACCACACCGCTGGCACTCGAAACGGCCGGGAGCCGGCCTGGATCCGATCGCGGCGCAGCGGCGCCGCAAGACGCGCGGGCGGACCGAGCCCCCCGCCCGGTCCGCCCGTTCCCCCTCTCTAGAGGTCTCTGACCGTCCTCGTGCGCAGGTCCGCGCGGGCGCGGTCGAAACGCGAACGCGCAACGCCTGCCCCGTCGATGCCCGGAATTGACAGCATGTCGCCGGCGCCCGCCTCTGAGAGCACGCGCTCGACGTTGAGCGAATCGGAGAGCACGCGTACCTCGCGCCCCCGACGTCGGCACAGCTCGCCGCCGGTGGCGACCGCCTTGGCGCCCTGGGCGTCGATGAAGCACAGCTCGCGCAGATCGAGCACGACGCTGGTCACGCCTTCTTCGCACAGGCACGTGAGCTCCTCCCTGAGCTCGCCGGTCGAGTCGTAGTCGAGATCTCCTCGCAGCACGAGGGTGTGACGCCACGTCGCCGCGGGCGCGAGCCCCGTGGTCGGCGGGTCGCCCGGGTGCGCGCCCGTGATCCTCTCGCGGCCGTTGCCGTTGGCGCTCGCGGTGGCGTCTTGTTCGTGTGTGTGTCGGCTCAGTGGCGCCAACACCAGATGCGGGTCCATCACAACAGCTCCTTTCACGTTGATCCGCAACAGGCCCGAGGCGTGCGCCGCGGGCCGAACTGGAGCGACGGAAGGAGCTAGTCCGGTCGCTCCGGGATCAGCGTGGAGAACGAGGTGCGCCATGCAGAGCGCGAGAGGCTCAGACGTCGCGTCACGCCCGGCGTCGAGCTCAGCGCGGGGCTGAACAGCGTCTGCGATGGTGACGCGCTGGAGCCGCCGCTCCCGCCCGCCGCCGAACTCGCGCCGGAACCGCCCGGGGCGGGCGAGTTGCCCTGCATGGGGGGGTTGTCCTGGACGGCCACCGAGCCGCCGTCACCGTTGTGCGGCGCGCTCGTCTGAGCGCCGCCCGGGGCTGCTCCCGCAGGTATCAGCCCGGCTGGGGCGGCGACGGCGACGGTGGGCGATCCCGCGAGGAACGGGCCGGCACAGCTCGAGGTGAGGGCCGCCGTGAGCGAGCCGAGCACGCAGTCCGCGGCGGTCTGCCGCCGGCCCGCCCGCGCCCCGGCCTTCGCTTCGGGGGTGGCCGCCGGTTGGCTCACGGCGATCGCCGCCGGAGTCACGACGAGCGGGCTTCCCGCGGTGCCGGCGGGGACGGGTTCGCGCGCGGGCGCCTCCGGTTCGACGGGCTTTTCGCTGGTCGCTTCGGGCGTCCCGTGTTCGGGGGCGGGGGTTTCCTTGGCGGCCGGCGCTTCTTCGCCGGCCTTCGTGGAGCTTTCCGTGGGTGAGGGTTCGCCTTCTGCGGCCGGCGTCTTCGATTCGACGACCGGCGGTGCTTCGGCGGCGGGTGCTTCTTCCCTCACCGGCGCTTCTTCGGTGACCGGCGCTTCCGCCGGGGGCGGCGGCGTTTCGGAGGCCGTCGGCGTCTCTTCGGCCGTGGGCGGAGCTTCACCGGCAGCGGGCTGTTCCGGCGCCGCGGCCGTTTCTCCCTGGGCGGGCGGCGCTTCTACCTGCGCCGGACCCGGTTCCGTCGTGGGCGGATCCGGGGCGTTGGGCGGACCTTCCTGCGCGGGCGGTGCGGCTTCTTCGGTCGGCGGCGTTTCAGCGCCGCCGCCCGGGGCGGGCGCCTGCCCTTCGACCGTCGTCGCTTCCGTCGGGGCCGGCGCTTCGGCTGCGCCCGGTTCCGGTTCCGGCCCTACGTCAGCCTGAACGCGCGCAGCGGTGGTGAGCAGCAGCACGGCGCAGACGATGAGTCCGATCGCAAGGCCGATCTGCCGGTGGACGCGCAGCGGAGACCCTCTGTCTATCTCGTACATGTCTCGCTGTGCACAACATACGGAGTTTGTGGCGCGCGCGTGTCGCACCGGCGGTATGCTCGGCATGTGTGAAGGGCACGCTCACGTCTGCGGGGCGTGCCGAACAGTGTCGGACCGCTTTGGAGGGGCCATGCTGGTCCTCACCCGCCGCACTCGCGAGAGCATCATGATCGGCGACGACGTCGAGGTGACCGTCGTTTCGGTCAGCCGTGAGAAGGTCCGCCTGGGCATCCGAGCGCCCTCCGGCGTCCCCGTCCACCGCCGTGAGATCTACCTCGCGATCCACGACGCGCCCGCCGAGGGTGCCGCGGAAGAGGCCGCGGACCCCGGCTCGAGCCAGGCCGAGCGCAAGGCCGTCTGACGCCGCGTCCGCAGGGCGCTTTCGGGGACGAATCTCGCGGGACTCGCGTTCGCACGCACGAGCAACTGGACGTCGGTGTCCATCGCCACGCCCAGGCTCGAGGGACACACCGGGCCCGCCTATACCCTGCACAGATGCCGGGGCCGCCTCGATCGATCCTGATGGCGACCGCGGCGGTACTCGCCCTCGCGTTGGTGCTGGCGGCCTGCGGCAAGTCCGAATCCGGCTCAGAGCCCTCGGCGCAGCTGCCCACCGCCGCGAGTCCCGCCGACACCGCCCCTGCGCCGCCGGCGGCGACCGCGCCCTCCACTCCGCAGACCACGCCGCAGACGCGGCCGGGCACGGGCTCGGCGGGCACCGGGGCGGCCGCGGGCGTGGCGCCGGCCCACCCGGTTCCCGCCGCGTTCCGGCCCGCGCCGGGCGCCCCGTCCGATCAGCAGGTGCGCGAAGAGCTCGAGACGATGCGCGCGCTGCAGCGCGCCGAATACCGCCGCACGCTCAGTGCCGCGGCGGCCAACCTGGCGGGCCTCCTCCCGTGGACGCTCGAGCCCAAGTCGGGGACCCAGATCAGCGTCGCCTCGGACTTCACCGACTACGGCCTGGGGCTGGCCTGCGGCGGCCTGCTCGGCCGCCATCAGCTCGGCGTCGCCCACAAGACCGCGCCGTGCGGAACGCTCATCACCTTCACCTACGACGGACGCAGCATCACCGTCCCGGTGATCGACCGCGGGCCGTATATCGCGGGCCGCGAGTGGGACCTCACGGGCGCGACCGCGGAAGCTCTCCACTTCCCGGGCCTCGCCCGGATCGAGTGGTCCGTGGCGGGCTGAGCGCGTCTACCATCGGTCGATGGGCTCCTCCACGCCATTTCGCGAGCGCCCGCCCGCCCAGCGGGCGCTGCTGACGGTCCTGATCGCGGTGGCGGTCGCGTTCGTGCTCGCCACCGAGCGCGACATCCAGCGCCGGCCCGCGGATCAGATCCGCGGCCGCAAGCTGCTGTGGCGCGCCCTGAGCCTCAACGCCCTCGGCGCGATCGCCTACCGGCGCTGGGGTCGGCGGCCGGACACCGCGGACGCCTGACCGGGCGGGCGGCGCGGAGATCGATCCGCGAGGGGACGGGTAGCGCCGGGCTGCACGGACGTCTCGCGGACGCCCGGTCCCCGAGCCCCGACGCAGGTCTGCGCGCTTGGCATGCGCGCGCAGGCACCCGATCCCCTCGCTTCTTGCGCGCTGGCCCTCAGACCCCGCTGAGCTCGCGCGCGGACGCCGCGCGTGCCCTTGCGCGGTCGTGGTTGTACACCCACCGGACCTGCTCGGGCTCGCGCTCCGCTTCGCGGTTTGCAAGCCATTCGGTGTACGGGTCAGAACGGGTGATGCGGGCACCGATGAAGCCGCTTTCCTGGCGGGTGTCGGCTGTGTCCTGCAGGTCGGGGTGCTGCGTGAGTGGGCGGCTGAACACGTCCTTGTCGCGCTCGCCGCTCGCGCCTTTGAACAGTCGCATGTGAGTCCTCCCGTCGATGTGTCGCTTGTGGTGTGGGCCGTCTCTCGAGGCTGCCGGTCCGCGGCTGTGGGGTCTGCGGCTGGCCGATCGCGTCGGGCGACGACACAGAGAATGCACACTCCGGGGCCCCCGGGCCGGATCTCTCAACACTCGATCGATGTTTTGCCGCGAAGGGTCGACAGCGCTGTCGTCCGAGCGGTCCCGCGGCCTGCCCGAAAAGGGCAGTCTGCGTGTCGCCTCGGGGACCGGCGCGGACACGTCGCTAGTGTCACTCGAACCGATGGAGCCCAACGGAGAACGCGGATGAGCGACGGTCCCGCAGTCGAAGTCGAGAAGGTGGTCAAGCATTTCGGCGAGGTCCGCGCGCTCGACGGAGTGGACCTCGTGGCCGAGCGTGGCCGCGTGCTGGGCCTGCTCGGCCCCAACGGCGCCGGCAAGACCACGCTCGTGCGCGTGCTCACCACGCTGATCAAGCCCGACGCCGGGTGCGCGCGGGTGCTGGGCCTGGACGTGGTCCACGAGGGTGCGCGCGTGCGCGAGGAGATCGGGCTCGCCGGCCAGTACGCCGCGGTCGACGAGAACCTCACGGGCATGGAGAACCTCACGATGGTCGGCCGCCTGTACGGCTCGGACCGGCGCGCCGCCAAGGAGCGCAGCCGCGAGCTGCTCGAACGCTTCGACCTCGTCGACGCCGCGGGCCGCCCCACCAAGACCTACTCCGGCGGCATGCGCCGCCGGCTGGATCTCGCCGCCGCGCTCGTGGCAAAGCCGCCGGTGCTGTTCCTCGACGAGCCGACCACGGGCCTGGACCCGCGCAGCCGCCTGTCGCTGTGGGCCGTGATCGAGGACCTCGTGAGCGAGGGCACGAGCGTGCTGCTCACCACCCAGTACCTCGACGAGGCCGACCGTCTCGCCCACAACATCGCCGTGATCGACCACGGCCGCCTGATCGCCGAGGGGACCCCCGAGCAGCTCAAGGACCGGCTCGGCGGGGAGCACCTGGACGTGACGCTCGAGCAGCCCGAGGACACCGAGCGCGCGGTCGCGGCGCTCGCGCCCATGTCCGCGGCGCGTCCCGCCGTGGACGGTCACGTGATCCAGGTGGTGGTGCGAGAGCGACGCGGGAGCATCGTGGACGCGGTCACTCGGCTGTCTCAGGCGGGGATCGCCGTCGAAGACCTAGCCCTGCGCCGCCCCTCGCTCGACGACGTGTTCCTGGAGCTCACCGGCCGCCCCGCGGAGCCCCCCGCGGACGAGGCGACGCCGGTCGACGATCGCGCCGAGCAGGAGGAGCAGGCTGCGTGAGGCGCCTCGCCACCGACACGCTCATCATCGCCGAGCGCAACCTCATCAGGCTGCCGCGCGCTCCGGAACTCTTCATCGGCTTCACGCTCCAGCCGATCATGTTCGTGCTGCTGTTCAACTACGTGTTCGGCGGCGCGATCAGCACGCCGGGCTACTCGTACATCGACTTCCTGATCCCCGGGATCATCGTCCAGAACATCGCCTTCGGCGGCTTCGCCACCGCGCTGGGGCTCAACGAGGACGTGCGCAAGGGCCTCATCGACCGCTTCCGCTCGCTGCCGATGTCGCGCGCGGCGGTGCTCGGCGGCCGCACGCTCGCCGACGTCGCCACCAACACCCTGTCGCTGACCGTGCTGCTGGTCACCGGCATCATCATCGGCTTCACGTTCAACACCAGCTTCGGCGAGGCGGTCGCGGGGATCGGCCTGCTGCTGCTGTTCGGCTACTCGTTCTCGTGGTTCCTGGCGTTCATCGGGCTGCTGTCGAAGTCCTCCGAATCGGTCAACTCGATCGGGTTCATCGTGGTGTTCCCGCTCACGTTCGTCTCCTCGGCGTTCGTGCCCGTCGCCTCGATGCCCGAAGGGCTGAGCGACTTCGCCGAAGTGAACCCGTTCACGGTGGTCGTCGACGCGATACGCCACCTGTGGCTCGGCGCGCCCGCGGGCAACAGCGTGTGGGGCTCCGTGGCGTGGTCGTTCGCGATCATCGCCGTGTTCGCCCCGCTCGCCGTGGCGCGCTACCGCCGCGCGGCCGTCAGCGCCTAGCTCGGGAATTTGCAGCTGGGCGAGCTCGCGCCCAGGTAGCCGCTCGCGCCCGGCCAGCTCGCCGCGGCTTCACCGGGTTCGGCGCTGAACGGGGGCCTTCGTCTTCGAAGCTCCCGTCGGGGTGCGTGTAGACGGTATCCACGAGTTCTTTCGCCACGCCACCGATCGGCGTGTACCGGTAGGTGATCGTGATCGGCGCTTCGCCGAGCGCTGGTTCGAGCGTGCCGGTGAACTTCTGCGACACGTCCGCGCGGCATTTGAGCGTCAGCGCGCTCGCCGCGGGCGGCGCTTCTTTGGGGTGGGTTTCGGTGGGCGGCGGTGGCGGGCCGGGTGGGGGAGGGGGCGCGGGGCGGACAACCGAGCTCACTTCGGTGCCGCATTCAGCGCCGGAGGGCGCGTTGCCGCTCGACCCTGCGAACGACGCCTGCACCGTCATCACGCCGGTCGTGGGGGCGGTGGCCGTGAGCGCGAACGAGCCCGCCGCGGAAGTGGTGACGGTGTGTGTCGTCTGCACCGACCCCGCCGCGGTGGTGATCGCGAGCGAGTGCACCCCGCGCACGCCCAGCGTGCCCGACACCGGTAGCGGCTGGCCGGGGCCGGAGTGCGCGCGACACGTGAGCGTCAGCGGGCTCGCGGACAGCGCCACGAGCGCACCGCCGGCCGGCCGGAACGTCCTCCCGAACGGATGGCCGTGCCTCATCAGCCGCGCGCTCAAAAGCAGCCGCGGATGGGAGAGGTGCGCGAGCAGCTTCGCGCCGCGCCCGCCCAGCGGCAGCGTGAGTGTGTTCACGCGCCCGCCCACGAGGTGCAGCTGACCGCTCCCGGCGAGCAGCGAGCACCCGCGACAGCCCGGCACGCGCACGCGCACGCGCGCGCCGATCGTGCAGCCGCCGGGGGAGGGGCAGCCCGCTTCGAAGATCAGCGCCTGCGCCTTCCCTGCTTTCTTCTTTTTTACCTTTGAGGTCGTGAGGCGCAGCGCCGGTGCTATCGACAGTTCCTGGATCGCTTTCGAGGGGATCTGCTTGCAGGCGAGCGGGGCGGGAGAGAGCAACTCGATCACCTCTCCGCGGCCCGAGCCGTAGAGGTCTTCGTGGCAGTCGAACGCGCCCGGCCCCTCGAACGCGCCGGGGAATTCCTTGACCCCTTCCTGTCCGTAGCCCGGTGCGTAGATTTCTTCCAGCCTGCCGAGCGATCCGGGGATGTAGCCCGCAAACGTCGTCGGTTCCACGATGGTCACGCCGACGCTGGCATACAGCAGGCCGTTCCTGGGGTTGACCGCAGCGAGTTCGTACGGCGGCCAGCTTTTCCATCCGGGGTAGCAGGCCGCCGAGGAGGGCTGGTCGAAGCCGTAGGTGACCAGGCTTCCGGTAGGGGAGAACTCGGCGATCTCGCTGCTCACCAGCGGGTCGGCGTAGGGGAATTCGTAGACGTGGTGGATTTCGAACACCCCGCTGCAGTCGGGGCCGCTGCCTTCCAGGTGCTGGAGAGAGTCGCCCACGAGGTACACGTTGCCGCCCGCGTCCGTCGTGATCGCCACGATCCCGGTGAAGGTGGCCGGCGAGTAGCTCGTGGGGCTCGGCGGGAACCAGCTCCCGGGGGGCACCGCCGACCAGGCGCCCTCGTCCACGCCGAAGTAGCTGCGCACGTCCACCACCTCGCCGATCCCCACTGACACCACCAGGAACACGTGGTCTTTGGTGTCGGTGGCGATCTTTCGCACGCCGGGGACGCTCCAGGTGGCCAGGTGCTTGCCTTCTGCGTTGAACTTCTGCACCTGGCCGGCGCCCGAGTCGGCCACGTACACGTTGCCCAGATAGTCGGTGGCGATCCCGGCCACGTGGTTGAAGCGCGCGGGCCACGTCTGCTCCCACACGCCGGTTTCGCTGTACTGGTCAACCACTGCGCCGGTGCCCACGTACAGCGTCGAGGCGTCGGGCGCCACTGCGAGGCCGTCGACCGACGGGAACGGCATGTCGAACGGTGCGTGGATGAGGCGGGTGAGGCTCCAGGGCCAGTTCCGCGCTGGGATCGCCTGCGTCGCCGGGCTCGCGAGGGTCAACAGCAGCACTGCTGCCGCGAGCGCCACCGCTGTGTGGGCGAGTCCCCTCCTCACTCCGATCGAGCGCGATTCTAAGCCCCGCACCGGGCGGCCTCGACATCAGTTGGCCCGACCGCTTCCGCGGAAACGAGAACGGCCCGCCCCCGGTGCGAGGGACGGGCCGCCTGCTGTGCGCCGAAGGCCGAGGGACGGGGCCTGTGGCGCATGTAGGCGCGGAGGCTGCGCCTCAGATGGCTCCCTCCACCAGGGTGCGCAGCGGCCGCTCCTGTGTGGAGGATGCGTCGGTCTCGACGTTTGTTGCCTTGGGCCGCGAGCGGAACATCACCGCTGCCACGAGCACGCCGAGCGAGAACATGCCCGCCGACCACGCGAACGCGGTGGTGTAGCCGTGCACGGTCGCCTCGGCCATCAGCTGCGCGGTGGGGCGCGCCGCGCCGACGAAGCCGCTCGCCGCGCTCGCCGCCAGCGTGCTGAGCAGTGCCACGCCGATCGAGCCGCCCACCTGCTGGTTGGCGTTGACCATCGCCGATGCGACGCCCGCGTCGCCCTCGCCCACGCCCAACGTGGCGGTCGCCATCGACGGGGCGAAGATCAGGCCGAAGCCCAGGCCCATCACGAGCAGCGAGGGGAGTACGCCCGTCGCGTAGCTGGAGTGCACGCCCAGTCGCGTGAGGTAGAGCATCCCGATCGCGCCCATCGCCATGCCGCCCACGACCAGCGGTCGCGGACCGACGCGCGGGAGCAGGCGGGTGCTCGCGAGCGTCGCCGAGAGCATGATCGCGGCCGTCATCGGCAGGAACGCGAGGCCGTTGGCGATCGGCGAGAAGCCGAGATTCTGCTGCAGGTAGTACGTCAGGAACATGAACACGGCGAACACGGCGGCGGCCGCGATCCCGATCGCCGCGAACGCGCCCCCGCGGTCGCGGTCGAGCACGACCCGGAGCGGCAGCAGCGGGTGCGCCACGCGGCGCTCGATCGCCACGAACGCCGCCAGCAGCACCGCCGCCGCGGCCAGGAAGCCGACCGTCGTCGCGCTGCCCCAGCTCGTCGTCTGGGCGTTGTTGAGCCCGTACACCAGCGCGAACAGGCCACCCGAGACGGTGAGCACCCCCGGGATGTCCAGCCGCGGACGCTGCTCCGGGCGCTGGTTGGTGAGCAGGAGGACCGCGCCCACGGCCGCGACCACCGCGAAGATCAGATTCACGAACATCGTCCAGCGCCAGTCGAGCGTCTGCGTGAGCACGCCGCCGAGCAGCAGGCCCAGCGACGCGCCCGAGCCGCCGATCGCCCCGTACACGCCGAACGCCTTCGCCCGCTCACGCACGTCCGTGAAGGTCGTCGTCAGCAGCGACAGCGCCGCCGGCGCCAGCAGCGCGCCGAACGCGCCCTGCACGGCGCGGGCGGCGACGAGCATGTCGAAGCTCTGGGCGGCTCCGCCCACCGCCGACGCAAGCGCGAACCCCGTCAGCCCGCCGATGAACGTCCACTTGCGGCCGAACAGGTCGCTCAGGCGCCCGCCCAGCAGCAGCAGGCTGCCGAACGCGAGCGCGTACGCGGTGACGATCCACTGGCGGTTGTCGTTCGTGAAGTGGAGCGCGCGCTGGGCCGAGGGGAGCGCGATGTTGACCACCGTCGCATCGAGCACGACCATCAGCTGGGCGATGCCGAGGACCGCGAGGATCAGCCAACGGCGCTCGTGATGGGGGTTCGTGGGTGTCATGGGATGCCTCCGAAAAGTGGATACCGACTATCGACTTCCGTCAGCCTAGACCATGAAGCGGATACTGTCAATCCATTTGGAATATTTTTTCCGACTGGACACCGTCCTTCCATTTAGCTACAGTTGACACATGGCCACGACGACCGAGAAGCCGCTCCGCAAGGACGCCGAGCGCAACCGCAGACGGATCCTCGACGCGGCCGCCGAGCTGTTCGCCGAGCGCGGGCTGGCCGTCACGCTCAACGACATCGCCCACCATGCAGACGTGGGCGTCGGCACGGTCTACCGGCGATTTCCCGACAAGGACCTGCTCATCGACGCGCTGTTCGAGGAGCGCGTCCAGGAGATGCTCGACCTGGCCGAGGAGTCACTCGCGTGCGAGGACGCGTGGCAGGGGCTCGTCTCGTTCCTCGAAGGAAGCCTCGAGCTGCAGGCCCGCGACCGAGGCCTCAAGCAGCTCCTGCTCGGAACCCCTCAGGGCTGCGCCAAAGTCGGCGGCGTGCGCGAGCGCATCTTCCCGATCGTCAGCTCGCTGCTCGTTCGCGCACGCGAGGAAGGCCGGGTGCGCGCGGACGTCGAACCGGGCGACCTCGCAGTCGCCCAGATGATGCTCGGCGCCGTCCTCGACTACTCGCGGGACGTTCGGCCGGAGCTCTGGCGGCGCTACCTGCACGTGCTGCTGCGCGGCCTCAGCGCGGATCCCACCGTGGCCGCGCCGCTGCCGGTCCCGGCGCTCGGCCCCGAGGAGCTCGACGCGGTGATGAGCTCCGGGGCCCTCGGCCGGCGCTAGCCGTCC
>Ga0187823_10000355_pt1 | contig 11339 bp, 10 predicted proteins | sample NC_wetland_sal_i_12_FD_132968 | JGI IMG/M metagenome (GOLD analysis project Ga0187823, IMG submission 132968) | Wetland sediment microbial communities from Neuse River Estuary, North Carolina, USA - SourceSoil_3 | ecosystem: Environmental > Aquatic > Freshwater > Wetlands > Sediment | place...
CGGTCGGTCTGGATGAGCACCGCCACCAGCGCTTTCAGGTCGTCCACTCCCGTGCGCTCCGCCAGGTTGCGCAACGCTTCGGCACGCGCCTTGCCCGCCCGCAGTTCCAGGTTGACCAGGCGGAATTCATCGCTCAGTTCGGCATGGGCGTGCCGCAGGTCCTCGCCGACGCGCTGCAATGCCTGATCCAGGCCCAGCCCGGCTTCCACGCAGATCACCGTCAGGTCGAGCGCGTCGGGCAGTCCCAGTCGTATGAGCTGCTGCCGCTTCCGGATCATGCGCTTCAGCATGAAACGGGGCAGCATGTACCCGCCCAGCGGCAAAGCCACGATCAGCATGGGGGAATTGAGGCCAATGCCGGTTGCCATCACGAACACCAGCCCGCCAAAAGCGAGCAGCGCCCGGACGCCGAAGTAAATGGTCAGGTGGTTGGGATCGCGGTAGCCCGCCTGCATCAGCAGGGCACGGGTGGCTGAGACCTCGGTGGGGGATTTGGGCAGCGCCTTGGAGAGCGGATCCAGCACCTGCTCCACCCGATCCTTGATGGCCGGCTTCTCCGTCTCTTCCCGTGGTTGCCAGCCCAGCGAGCGCAGACGGGTGCCCAGCACCGACGAGGGCGCGGCCGCCGCCGCTCCGAAAGCGAAGATCGCCGCGAACACTGTTACGAAAAGCAGAACTGCCAATATCATCGCCATAGGTTCAGACCTGAATATTAATGATTTTGCGGATCAGGAGGTACCCGATCGTCTGCAGAACTATTCCGGCTGCGATCAGGGCGTGGCCGATGGGATCGGTGAACAGCGGACTCATGAATCCGGGGTTCATCACCATCATGACCACCACGATGATGGGCGGCAAGGCCATCAGCAAAATCATGGTCAGCCGGCCCTGGGCGGTGTACACCCGCACCTGGCGCAGAATCTTGAAACGCTCGCGGATGACGTAGGAGAGTCCGTCGAGGATCTCCGCCAGGTTGCCGCCGGTCTCACGCTGCAACATGACCGCGGTGGCGAAAAACTTCACGTCCATGATGGGCACGCGTTCCGCCAGGTTGAGCAGGGCGTCGCGCAAGGGCAAGCCGAACTTCTGCTCCTCAAAAAGTTTTCGGAACTCACCGGCTACCGGCTCCCCCATTTCCGTGGCCAGCAGTTCCAGGGCGGTGGGGAAGGCGTGTCCCGCGCGCACCGCTCGCGCCAGCGTGTCAATGGCTTCGGGAAACAGCTCCTCGAATTTGGCGAAGCGCCGCGCCCGCATGTAGGAAACGTAGACGTAGGGCAGAAACAACCCCATCAGGGCCGCCACTCCGGCGAACAGAGGAGAGTCGGAGAGCAGCAACACCACCACCCCGCAGGTCGCGCAGGAACAGACGGTCAGCAGCAAAAACTTGCCCGCCTTCATTTTGACGTCGGCCTGGGAAAGAAAATGCTGCACCTTGGCCATGCGCGGCCACTGCTGCAGCAACCGGTTGAGCGCGGGGATGTCGCTCATCAGTTCGTCGCGCAACAGCAGCAGCTCTTCCGAGGGCTGGCGTTCGCTGGCCTGCTGTACCGTGGCCAGGCGTTCCCGCAGCAGGCGGGCGTGCGATCGCCGTTCGTCAAACAGCGACGCCACGGCGAACACTCCCGCCGCCACCAGCACAAATACCACCACCGCAATCAGCGCCATAATCATGCTTCTGCTCCCCGCCGCCTGGGCGGCCTCATACCTCCACTACTGATTCGAACACCGCCGGACGCACGCGGCAGCCCGCTGCCGCCAGCCGGTCGGTAAACTTGGCGCGGATGCCCGTGGACTTGAACACGCCCCGCACCTTGCCCCCTTCGCCCAGTCCCTTGCGCTCGAAAACAAAGATGTCCTGCATGGAAATAACCTCGCTTTCCATGCCCGTGATTTCGCAAACCGAGGTCACCTTGCGGGTGCCGTCGGACATGCGCGCAATCTGCACCACCCCGTGGATGGCGGAGGAGATTTGCTGCCGCACCGCCCGCTCGGGAATGTTGAGGTTGGCCATGGAAACCATGTTCTCGATGCGCGACAACGCGTCGCGCGGCGAGTTGGCGTGCACCGTGGTCAGCGAGCCTTCGTGGCCGGTGTTCATGGCCTGCAGCATGTCAAAGGCCTCCTCGCCGCGGACTTCGCCCACCACTATGCGGTCGGGACGCATACGCAGGCTGTTGATCACCAGCTGCCGCTGGCGGATGGCGCCCTTGCCTTCGATGTTGGGGGGTCGCGTTTCCAAACGCACCACGTGTTCCTGTTTGAGCTGCAATTCGGCCGCGTCTTCAATGGTCACAATGCGTTCCGAGTTGGGAATGTAGCCGGAAAGCACGTTGAGCAGCGTGGTTTTTCCGGCGCCGGTGCCGCCGGAAATCAGCAGGTTGAGCCGGCCTTTCACCATGGCGGCCAGCAGCTCCAGCATGGGCTCGGTCAGCGACTTGTTTTCGATCAGGTTGCGCGCCGTCAGCGGATCGCGTCCGAACCGGCGGATGGAGAGCGCGGGGCCGTCCACCGCCAGCGGCGGAATGATGGCGTTCACGCGCGAGCCGTCGGGCAGGCGCGCGTCCACCATGGGCGAAGATTCGTCCACCCGGCGTCCCACCCGCGACACGATGCGGTCAATGATCTGCATCAGGTGCTGGTCGTCCTTGAAGGTCAGCCCCGTGGGCTCCAGCTTGCCGTTGCGCTCGATGTACACCTGGTTGTAGCGGTTGACCAGAATGTCGGAGATGCTGGGGTCCTTGAGCAGCGGCTCCAGCGGGCCCAGACCGAAGATTTCGTCCAGAATCTCCCGCGCCAGGCGCTCGCGTTCGGCGAAACTCAGTGGCACCGCCTCGCCGTTCACCGAGTTGCGGATCAGCACCAGCACTTCCTCGCGCGCCGCATCGCTGGGAGCGCGCCCCAGCTTCTCCAGATTCAGCCGGTCCAGTATCTTGCGGTGCAGGTCGGCTTTCACCTGCTGGTATTCGGTGCGCTCGAATTGCGTTCCCATCCCTAATCCGCCCATGCCTTGCTCCTAGACAGTTTTGAACAACGACCATCCACCCCGCTTGCTGCTGTCGTCGGCTTCGGTCAGCGTCGCCGCCAGACCGGTAAACGAGCGCGCAACTTCGGAGTGGTTCTGCTGAATAACCGGTACGCCGCGGTCAATGGAATTGGAGACCGCGACGTAATGATTGGGGATCTTCCATAACAGTTTCACGCCCGTGGCCGCTTCCGCGTCGCTCTCGCTGAAGCCGGGAATCTTGCGGAACCGGTTCAGCACCAGCCGTACCCGCTCCCGCCCGCCGGACTCTCCCAGATACTGCAGCACCCGGGCCGCGCTCCAGAGCGAAGCCACATCGGTGTGCGCCACCAGCAGCACGAATTCCGAAAGGTTGCACACCAGGCGGGTGGCCGCATCCAGCCGGGTGGAGGTGTCCACCACGATGTAGCGGTAGTGGCTCACCAGAATGTCGAACAGGGCGGCAAATTCGCTGGTTGTGGGCTCGATGGAAGTAGGCGTGCTCGTTCCCGCCAGCAGGTGCAGGCCGTCGGGGTGCCGGGTCATGAAGCTTTCCAGCAGGGAACCGTCCATGCGGTGCAGGTTGCGCAGCGCGTCGGCGATGGTGAACAGCGGTTTCACATTCAGATGCAGGGCGGCGTGCCCCAGCGGCGCCAGATCCACCAGCGCCACGTTGCCGTGTGCGGCGTGCAGGGAGAGCGCGATGTTGACCGCCACCGTGGTGGCTCCCGTCCCCCCCTTGGCGTTCACAATGCTGAACACCTTGCCCCGTCGCCCGCTCTGCCCGTGCTTGCGCTGCGCCGCGGTCAGCCGCACAAACGCTTCCAGCAGGGCGGTGGTGGTGGTGGGACGCTCGATGAACTCGCGCGCTCCCGCCCGCATGGCATTCACGATCACCTGCGGCTGCGACATGCTGCCCACGGCGAAAACCGCCGCCGTGTTTACCTCCGCCCGCAGCGTTTCGATGGCGCGAATCGCCGCCGAGGCGTTGTCATTGGGAATATCCACCAGCAGCACGTCCGGGCTCACTCCCTGGATCCGCCGCAACAGCGGGTCGGTGGCGGCCACGGGAAACGTGGGACAACTGTGCACCGTCCGCGCCACATTGGTGCCGTCCACCAGCACCTGCAGCACCGAGCGTTGCTCGTCGTCGCTCGCCAGTATTACCACTGCCAATTCAGCCATCGTTCACTACCTTCCCTGGGAAATTCTTGCCTGTCTTGCCTTCTCCTCCACCGCCGCTAGGGTCCCTGGATCAGACGAACCGGAATCGCCGCCGGCCCCGTGCCCGTGCCCGGACCTGCGCCCTGGGCGGCGCCGCAGGAGCTGGCATTTACGAAATGGGCGGTGATGTTGCCCTGGCTGTCGGGCACATTGTCAATAAAGAATTCCGCAAATCCCACGAAGGGCACCGGCTGTTTGCCGGGATCCAGAGTGGAATTGCAGTTGTCCCACACCGGCGCCGTAATCAGCGACTGGCTGGTATCGCGCAGTTGCGAGCAGTTGCCCTGAGAACAATAGGTAAAATCCGGGCTGGGATTGGTGGGCACCGGGGGCGTCGGGTTGTCCGGCGACCAAATGTCGGGCGGGGTGCCGATCAGCTCCGATACGCCCACATACGTCTTCTGCTTCATCTTGCCGTTTTCCGTGTTCAGCACGTCTCCACAGGAGCCGGTGAAATTCTGCAATACGGTCGTATCCACACTGCAGGCAGGATCATTCAGGCAGTGCGAAATAGCGCAACTGTAGGTGTTGGCGCCGTTGCCGAAATCCAGCGAGTAGTACTGGCTGGGCACGCCGCTGTTGTTGGGAGTCTGCGACTGCCCCACCGGACGCAGCGTGATGTCGGTGCCACGCATGGTTTGCGCGTAGTTGGTCAGCAGCGGCGCTCCCGTATTGGGGTTGGTCACATTGGGATTAAACATGGCCTGCTGGTATCCGGCGCAAGCGGTGGAGATGGTTGCAACCGTAGCCAGCGCCGTGTTGGCGATGAAAAAAGGCTTCAGGCAATGGGTCCCGCCCGCCTGCGAGCTGGCTTCCGCCGTGGCCCGGGTGGTTACCCCCACCGAGTTCCAGCCGATGGCGCGGGCAAAAAACGTGCCGACGCTCGCCGCTCCGGTGCGCGCGATGTACACCGTCACCCGCCGGTTGGTGCTGTCCACGCACACCGCCGTGCTGGCGTTGTTGGCGGGGCAGGGCGAAGCCGTCAGGGGGGCGCCAAAATCAGCCGCCGTCAGGCTTTGCCCCAGAATCTTGTTCTGCACCGCGGTGGAAACGGCCGCGTTGGCTACCGTGGCCGCCGCCGGATTGGGTGAGTTGGCAAACACGAAGGCTCCCGCCAGCGCCCCCGCGTCCGCCGCGTGCTGGGCGCTGGTGCGCGCCGTGTACAGAATTCCCACATCAATGGCCAGCGCGGCAAAGGCAAACAGCACCACGATGAACAGCGCCACCAGGGGCAGCGTCATCCCTCGCTCCCGCCGGCTCTTGCGGCCGGCCTTCATTTTCCGCCTCCCCCGGGCTTGCTTCCGTCAAACTTGTTCTTGTCCAGGAAGGGCTGCGGGTATTGCGGCAGGGGCGGCGCCACCCGGTCCGGCGACACCTTCTTGGCCGTCACCAGCACCATCAGCTCCGAGTTGCTCTTGGACAGGCTTTTGCTGCGGAACAGCGCCCCCAGCACCGGAATGTCGCCCAGCCCGGGAATCTTGTTCAGCTGGCTGGTCACCCGGTTGTCCATCAGGCCGGCAATCACGAAGCTCTGCCCATCCTGCATCTGAAACTCGGTTTCCGCCTTGCGCGTGCTCAAGGCCGGCACCGTGAAGCCGGAAATGGTCAGCGCGTTGGCGAAGTCCAGCGCGCTCACTTCCGGCGCCACCTTCAGGTGGATGTCGCCGTTGGGCATGATCTCGGGAGTGAAGCTCAGGCGCACTCCGAATTCCTTGAACTGAATGCTGACCGCGGTGAAGCCCGCTCCCGGCTGCACCACCGGGAAGGGGAACTGCCCGCCGGCCAGGAAGCTGGCTTCCTTGCCGTTCATGGCGATCAGGTTGGGCTCGGCCAGGATCTGCAGCAGGTTCTTGTTCTGCAGCGCCTTGATCACCGCTCCCAGGTGAATGTCGGGACGGAACAGGAACATGTTGAGCGTGTCCTGTATGGTCTGGTTGCTGGTGAACACCGTTCCCGGCTGGCGCGGGAAAGAATCCGTAATCTGTTGCGTGCCGAAGCCGCCGAACTGCTGCGTGCTGGTGGTGCCCACCGTATTGGTCGCTCCGGTGGACAGTATGTTCACCCCCAGCTGGGTGAGCGCGCTGCGGTCCACTTCCGCGAACTTCACCTCCAGCAGCACTTCCTGCGCGCCCACCGGCCCGAAGGTGAGCACGTTGACCACGTTCGTGCTGTAGGCCTGGGCAATCATGCCCGCGCGCTTGGCCGTGTCCTCGGTGGAAACGTGCCCGGAGAGCACGATGGCCGCCCGCGAGGGCGAAACCTCAATGCGCTCTTCCGGAAAAATGCGGTGAATCTCTTCCGCGCAGGCGGTCACGTCCACGTCCACCCGCAGGTCGAAGCTGCGCGAGCGCTCGGCTTCGTCCCAGATGAGCAGCGAAACCTCGCCCGGAGAGCGGCCGTGAACCAGAATCTGCGTGGGCGTCACCACGATGGCGTCGGCCACGTTGGGATCGGTCACCGAAACCCGCTTCAGCCGTTCCGTGGTGTTGATGAGCAGCGACTTGCCCACCATCACCCGCAGCGGCGCCGGGCCGCCCTCGGGCGCCTGCGCGCTGGCCGCCGACGGTCCCGCCGGAGCGGCGGGCTGAGTCTGCGGTGTGGGCGCCGAAGTCGGCGCTGTCTGTTGTCCGGGTGCGACCGCCGCCGGATTGGGTGCCGGCGGCTGCACCTGCTGCGCCGCCGCGCCCGCCTCTGTGGCCGTCTGGCCGAAGCTGAAAGTGCCCGCCGCCAGCAGCAGCGCCAGCACGCTTGTAAGAAATACCGCTTTCGAAACACGCATCTTGTTCTCTCCGCTAAAAAAACAGGTCGTTAACAACCTGGGGGAGCCCATAACTCTGCCGCTTCTAGAACTTGGCCACATCCCGTTTGTCGCCCTTGATCATCTCCACCACGTACATGCTGGGCGTAGGCGCCGGCTTGGGAGCCGCCGCCCGCCGCACCCGGCTGCGCGCGGGCTGGGGATCGCGCGCCGGTCCAGCCACCCGGTAGAGCGAAGAATCGCGCAGCACCGCCAGGTTTTCCTCCGAGGTGTCCAGCGGGTTGCGCAGGGCCAGCTGAATGCGGCCTTCATTGCTGGCCATGGTCAGCTTCTGCGCGTCCTCGGGCGAGACCAGCAGGGTAATCACGGGCACGCTCTGCGGTTCACCCTGGGAACTGCGCTGCAGCTTCTGGCCCGCCGCCAGCACTTCCACGTTCTCCAGCACGGTCGTGGTCAGCGGCTCGTCGGTGCCTCGGGGATTGCCGGTCAGCAGCACGTCCACCCGCGTGCCCGGAATCACGAAGCCCGCTACCGCCACCACCTCGTTCACCCGCACCGAGACGGCGCGCATGCCGGGCGGGATCAGCGAAGGCAGACCCGCCCCCGCGTTCTCCGCCGCCAGCTTGCTGGGCAGGATGAATTCGCCCTTGGCGATGGACACCACCACCCCCCGGCCGAGCACGTCGGCCTTGTTCTGGTAGTAGCCCTGCGGCAGGTCGGCGCCGGGCAGGCGCACCTCGCGCAGATCCTTGTCTTCCAGCTTGCTGCCCACCTGCAGGTCAATGGCGGCCACCACCACCTGGGTGTTCGCCTGCTTCACCGTCGCCACGGTACGCCGCAGCGTGGTGTAAACCATGTAGCTCACCAGGGCGCCCACGCCCAATGCCAGAATGCCAATCAACAACAGCCGGTTGCGGTTCATCACTTCTCCTCGCCAAAGAAAATCTAAAAATCTCGGAAAACCACGTTGCCCTGCAGGTTCACGGTTCCGGTCACTCCAAAACTGGGAAGCCGCGGTAAAAACGCCAAATTATAAGGGCAGACCACCAGCACTTGCGTGCCGTTGAGGCTCAGCCCTCCGCCCGTTCCCGGGATCAGGTAGCGCTGATTGATGGTCACATTCAATCCACTGGTGCCCGCATTCCCGTTGCAGCGGTTGAAGCCCGAGCCCGCGCTGATGCCGTTGTTCTGCGCGTACTGGATAATGGCCTGGCACAGCGCCGCGTGCGACGTGTTGGGCGGCGCGGTAGCGCAGTCGGTGAGCGCGTTGGCGGCATCAAAGTTATCCGGCTGCACCGCCAGCCTCGCCCATTCCCGGGCGGCGTTGTTCAGCACCTGGTGCACCCGGATCATGTACGCCCCTTCTGAAACCGCCAGCGAAAGAAACAGCAGCAGGGGCAGCACGATCGCCAGCTCCGCCACCTGCGTGCCCCGCGTCCGCCGCTTAGTTGCCATAGGCCTGACCGGTTGATTCATTGCGCATCACCGCCCGCGTGCTCATATTCACCGTGAAGGGCAGACCAAGCAGGCGGTAGGGCACCTTCACATCCACTTCGGTGTAGAACGTCTGAATGTTGTTGACCACCTGCGAACAACCCTGCAGCACGTACACTCCCGGCCCCACTCCCGGGGGCAGGCTGCCTCCGCTGGCACAAGTCGGTCCTCCCGGGCCGGTGGCCAGGCCGCAGCTGCCGCCGGCAAACTGGATGTTGGCCGACTGCAAATATCCGCACACCCGCGTGGCCACCGCATCGGCGGTGGGCAGCGAGTAAGGCGTTGCGGCATTGGGATCGGGCGCCACCGCGTAGCGCGCGCCTTCCCGGGCCGCGTCCGTCACCACCTGATAGATATTGAACGCCCGCCCGAATCCCAGAACGGCAAACAGCAGGCCAAACAGCACCAGGGAAGTGACCGCGGCTTCCACGATGGTCGCGCCCCGTTCTGTGTTCTTCCCCTTCATGGTTTGAATACTGCAAACAACGTCCCCAGCGCGGCGGCTACGCCGAAGGGGGCCCGCAGCATGGCGGCGTTGCGCACGTTAATGCGGGGATGGGCGGCCACTCCGCCCCGTCCCAGCAGCCACTTGATCAGCTCCCCGATGTTGCGCAGCATCTGCCCCAGCATGCCCCGCCTTATCGCCTGCACGATCCCGATCAGGGCGGCGGCGATCACCGCCACCTCCATGGCCAGAATCCAACGGTCCAGGCCCAACAGCGCGCCCAGGGCCGTGATCAGCTTTACATCGCCGCCCCCGATCGCGCCCAGCTGGAAAAAGCTGAGTCCCACGCCGAAGGCGATCAGGGTGGCGATCAGGGCGGAAGCAAATTCCCAGCCCAGACCGCCGTGCACCAGGTGAAAAATCAATCCCGCCGCCACCGCCGCCGTGGTCATCAGGCGGGGAATTTTGCGCCAGCGGATGTCACCTACCGCCGCCGTCAGCACAAAGGCCAGAATGAGCGCGTTCCACACCTCGGGGTGCGGAACCGCCATCTTCTGCCCCAGCACCGTGGCGGTCAGCATTGCTGCTTCTCCTTATGATTTTGTCCCCAGGCAAGAGCAGGCGCAGCGTCAATCCGGCTGCGCCAGCTTGCCCCTTAAAATGTCCACATCCGTCGTTGGCAGGCGCCGCGCTGCTCGCCGCGCCAGCGTGCCGGGTTAGCCGCCGATGGCGCTGGCGGTCTGGGAAAATACGTTGTTGGCTTGGGTGCCGATCAAGCGTATGGTGCCTACCACGATGACGAGAATCACCGCCAGCATGACCGCGTATTCCGCGATGTCCTGGCCCTCGTCATCCCGCCAAACCCTGTTAAGAACTTCCAGCATTTCCTGCCCTCCGATGCACATTATTGGAACCCACCTAAGGGATCCGCTTTCTTCTGTGCAATCCAGAGTGCATTTCCCTCTCAGGGAGCGGACAATTTGTGCCAATAGATTCAGCAACTTAGGATTGATGTCAGCGGGTTGACAACTGGGCTGTCCGAAAGTTGAGACAGCCGGGCCGGTGGGCTGACCCGACGGGGAGACAGTTACCTCTGTAAGTGGGCCTGGGCTCAGCCCTTAGCTTCTCTTCGACCGGCATTCGCCCTGGGGACGCCAGCCGGCTACTCCAAACCGCTCCGGAATGGTCGGCCGGGATCGGCAGGAGAACTTCCACCCGGCGATGACGCGCATGTTGAGGGCTTCACACCAACTACCAACTACCAACTACCAACCAAAGAGCTACTCACTGCGGCAACGCTCCCGTCCTTACAAAAACCACTGCCTGCTTATCTTCAAATTCCTTCTTCCATTCCCCGTCCAGCCTTAACAACCCTGCCAGCCCGCTGGTGGGCGGCACCACCACCGTGCGCACCTGGTATTTTTCCAGCGCCTCCCGCCAATTACCCTGGCCGTTCGCGGTTTTGGAGAAGGTGTCCATCAGGCTTCCATAGAGGTCGGCGCGGCCGTCAATGAAGACTCGGTATTGAGGATAAAGTTTGAAGATGAAATAGCCGCCCCAGTCGTAGTAGTTGAACATGGGTGCGGGAACGTGTTTCTGCGCGACAAATTTGGCCGCCGCCTGGGGATAGTATTTGGTCTCGGTTGCTGCTTGGGATTGAATCACTTGGTAGAAACGGAGGCCGGCAAAACCGCTCATCGCCAGGATCAGCACGAGGTTGAACGCCAGTTTCGCCGGTGGGGGCGAAGTTTCCGCTGCCGGGCTGAACCATTTCCGCCTCTCCGCCAGTTCTTGCAAACTCTGCGCGAGAATGGGAACTGCCACCAGCACAAAAATAGGGACATGACGCGCCGAGCTCAAAGCCGCGTAGGCGGTAGCCAAAAGCAGCAGAATCTGGGTTGGTGAGGGGCGCTTTCGCGATACCGCCACCACCAGCCAGGTCAATAGCAAGAGGCCCAGCAACGGTTTGAAATCCACGGAGTGAAAGTTGGGCGAGGCCCACTCCACGATGTATTGCATCATGGTGCGTGATTGCAGGGTCTGGAAGGGGTAGCGATAGATTTCCCAGCCGTTGGGGTTGAAGGGAATCACCAACAAGCATGCTCCCAGCGCTAAACCCAGCCGGCGCAAGCGGACCCTGGCCTGCTGCCAGTTCGTCAGCCCCAACCAGGCCTCCAGCGCCCAACCCGCGAGGGTAAGAGCCATCAGCGCCGGACCCAGCAAAAACGCGCCATGCAGATTCACCCATAGCAGAAGCAGCGCCGGCAGCCACCACAACAGGCGTCCCTGGTTCGGAGACTGTTGTTCGGCCTGGCGCAGCAGGCCGAGGACTATGGTGGCCAGCAGCAGCGATATCATCTGCGGCCGCACTCCCCAGGAGGGAATGGTGGCAATCGCCCCCAGGGCCGTCACCAGCC
>Ga0187823_10000356_pt1 | contig 11310 bp, 9 predicted proteins | sample NC_wetland_sal_i_12_FD_132968 | JGI IMG/M metagenome (GOLD analysis project Ga0187823, IMG submission 132968) | Wetland sediment microbial communities from Neuse River Estuary, North Carolina, USA - SourceSoil_3 | ecosystem: Environmental > Aquatic > Freshwater > Wetlands > Sediment | place...
CGCGAGGTCCCAGGCCAGGCGCACCCGGTCGCCCGCATCGAGCGCGGTGTCGCTCACCTGCGCGTCCAGCGCCTCGTAGAGCGAGTTGTCGATTCCTCCCTCGATCCGCACCGGCTCCGGCCGCCAGGGGATCGTCTCGGCCCCGACAGTCCACCCCTTGTCCGCGCGGGTAAACGTGACGAGGCGCTCGGGGCTCGTCCGCACCGCCACGGCCGTCGGCGCGGAATCCCGGGCCGGGTGGCGGAAGCTGAAGACGAGGCCGGCGGGGAGGCGGCGCGGATCGAGCGAGCGGGCCCGATCGAACCGGGAAAGATCGAGATCGAGGATGCCGTGCCGCTGGAACAGCGCGCCCACGGTCTCACCCCGGTGGAGCGTGTCGAGGATCTCGATCAGAGCCGGCTTGGAGGACAGGGGGGTGACAGCAGGGGCGAGGATGGCGGCTCGGGTCTCGAACCGATGCCAGGGCCAGCGATCGCTCCGGGCCGCGACCACGGCACCCGCGAGAACCAGGACGGCGAGCGCGATCCGGAGCCCACGCATCAATCCATCTGCCGGCGAATGAAGGTGGGGATCTCCATGTCCGGCACGTCGGCGGCCGGCGGCTGGGCCGGCTTGGGCGCCGCCTTGGGCTGCGCCGCCGGGGGCTGCGCCTGCGGCCGCTTGGGGAAGTCGAGCACGCCGGCCCGGGTCCCGCGAACGCCGGGCGCCGGCGTCTCGCCGGTGACGGCCCGATCGAAACCGGTGGCGATCACGGTCACCCGCACCTCGCCCTGCATGGCGGGGTCGGTGCCGGCGCCGAAGATGATCTCGGCCTCGTCGCCCACGGCATCGTGGATGATGTCGTTGATCTGCGTGGTCTCGCCCAGGGTCAGATCCTCGCCGCCGATGATGTTGATCAGCACGCCCAGCGCGCCGGTAATCGACACGTTGTCCAGGAGCGGGCTCGAGATCGCCTGCTGCGCGGCTTCCAGCGCGCGGTTCTCGCCCCGGCCGATGCCGGTCCCCATCAAGGCGGCCCCGCCGTTCTGCATGACCGTGCGGACGTCGGCGAAGTCCACGTTGATGATGCCGGTCGAGGTGATCAGGCTCGCGATGCCCTGCGTGGCGTGGAGCAGAACCTCGTCGGCCTTCTTGAGCGCGTCCTGGAAGGGGATGCCCTTGCCCACCACCGCGAGGAGCCGCTCGTTCGGCACGACGATCATCGTATCCACGTTCTTCCGCATCTCGGCGATGCCGGTCTCCGCCTGCCGCATCCGCCGCCGCCCCTCGAACAGGAACGGCTTGGTCACGATGCCGACGGTCAGGGCCCCCGCCTCGCGAGCGAGCTGGGCCACGATCGGCGCCGCGCCGGTGCCCGTTCCGCCGCCCATGCCGCAGGTCACGAAGACCATGTCGGCCCCCTGCACGGCCTGGGCCACCTCGTCCTTGTTCTCCTCGATCGCCTGTCGGCCGATCTCCGGCCGAGCGCCCGCCCCGAGCCCCCGGGTCAGCTTGCGCCCGATCTGGATCTTGATGTCGGACTTGGACATCCGCAGGGCCTGGGCGTCGGTGTTGACCGAGATGAACTCCACGCCCAGGAGGCGTTCGTCGATCATGCGGTTGACGGCGTTGCCGCCGCCGCCGCCGACGCCGGCCACCTTCATCTTGGCGTTCTGCGGGACGCCGCTCTCTTCCAGCTCAAAGATCATGGCGTGTTCCCTCGGTTCTACTCAGAAGAAGTCCTGCAGCCAACGCTTCACCGGGCCCAGCACCTTCTCGACCGCCGGCGACCGGCGGCCCCCGGAGCCAAACCCGCTCCCCAGGGCCACCTGCCGGGCGCCGTACAGGCTCAAGCCTGCCGCGACCGCCATTCTCGGAGATTCCACGCTGTCGGCGAGGCCGCGGAGCCGCTGTCCCGGAATGCCCACCCGGGCCGGCATCGCGAACACGTCACGCGCGAGCTCGACGATGCCGGGCGTCAACGCGCCGCCACCGGTCAAGATAACTCCGGCCGGAAGCCGCTGGTGATACCCCGCCCGGCTGATCTCGTCGAGCGCGAACTCGAGGATCTCCTGAAAGCGCATGCGCATGATGTGCGCGAGCATGGAGCGCTGCGCCGTCCGGCCCCCCTGGGCCGGCGTCGAGGGCAGCTCCACCAGGTCGCTCTCCGGCACCAGCGGCTCGAAAGCCGCCCCGTGCCGCTCCCGGAGGCGCTCGGCCTCCTGCTGGGTGACCTGGAAGCCGTGCATGATGTCGGCCGTGACGTGCCCGCCGGCGCAGAGGAGCGACCCGGTGTGCCGGATCTTGCCGCTGTGGAAGACGGCGACGTTGGTCGAGGCGCCGCCCAGCTCGACCAGGGCGCAGCCCAGCTCCACTTCGTCCGGCGTGAGCACGGCGAGCGACGCGGCCAGCGGCTCGAGCACGAACTCCCCGACGTGGTACCCGGCCCGCTCGACGCACTTGCGCAGGTTCTGGAGCACGCTCGACAGCACGGTGACCAGGTAGACCTCGGCCTCCAGCCGGGAGCCGGTCATGCCGATCGGCTCGTTGATCCCGCCCTGCTGGTCGATGATGTAGTCGAGCGGGATGGCGTGGAGCAGCTCGTGGTCCCGGCCGAAGGACACGTTGCTCGCCATGTCGTTCACCCGGGCCACGTCGCCGGTGCGGATCTCGTCGCCGGTGACCGACACCATGCCGTGGGAGCTGCGCCCGGAGACGTGCTCGCCGGCGATGCCGCAGTAGAGCGTCCCCACCTCGACGCCGGCCATGCGCTGCGCGTCCCGCATCGCCTTGTCGATGGCCCGGGTGGTCTCCTCCATGTCCCGGACCACGCCGCGGCGGATGCCGTTGCTCCGCTCCACCCCGAGCCCGAGGATCTTGGCCCCGGCCTCGCGGCCCTCCCCGGACACTTCGGCGATGATCGCGACGACCTTGGTCGAGCCCAGATCGAGCCCCGCGACCAGGCGCTGGGGCTGTGCGCTCACGCGCCCGCCCACCGCACGATCACCTGACCCGAGAACCGCCCGTCCAACTCCCGATAGGAGCGCCGCTGCCGGGCGAGATCCTGCGCGACCGCCATCACTGCTCGTATGTCCTCCGTCGTGGCATTGGCCGTAAACCAGACGCGCTGTCCCTCGAGGTCCAGCACGACGTCATCCTTCACTCGCGCCGCGCTCACGATCCGCGCAAAGAGCGCCGGGTCCGCGTCGCGCACGGTTTCGAGCACCCGGGTGAGACCGGAATCCGCGCTCGTGGCGATGGGCAGGTCCGGTACCACCTGCGCGGGGTCGTACGGCAGCACCCGGCCCCGGTCGTCCACCGGCGTGAGCGCGCCCTTTCTCTCGATGAGCGCGACCGGCGCCATCTCCCGCACGGTCACCGTCAGCGTGCCCGGCAACCGGCGTCCGACCTCCGCGTCCACCACCCCGCCGAGGCGGCGGAGCCGCCGCTCGAGCGGCCCGGCGCGATCGAACACGCTGGCGTTTCGCCGGAGCACGAGGGCGTCGGTCACCGTCTTCGGCGCGAGGTAACGCGCCCCCGAGATCTCGACCCGCCGCACCCGGAAGAAGTCCATCCGGCGGAGCAGCGCGGGTCCTCCCAACCAGACGGCGGCCGCGAGGACTAGGCCCGCGAGAACCTTCCACCCGGCCTTCAGGCGGCCTGGAGCCACTGCACCAGCTCGGGGCCCACGCGGGTGATGTCGCCCGCGCCCAGCGTCAGGACTACGTCTCCCGGTCGGAGCAGCGCAAACACCCGACGCCCCACGGAGGCCCGGTCGGCCTCGAAGATCGCCGACCCGCCCGCGCGCTCCGCCGCCTGCGCCACCTGGCGGCCGCTCACGCCCGGGATCGGCTCCTCCCGCGCCGCGTACACCTCCGTCACCACGACGACGTCCGCCCGGGCCAGCGCCTCGCCCATGGCGGCGCCGTGCGCAGCGGTGCGGGAGAAGAGGTGCGGCTGGAAGACCGCCACGAGCCGCCGCCCCGGGAACGCCTGCCGCGCCGCGGCCAGCGTGGCCGCGAGCTCCGACGGGTGGTGCGCATAGTCGTCCACGATCTCCACCCCGCCGAACTCGCCCAGCCGCTCGAACCGCCGGCCCACGCCCCGGAACGCGTGCAACGCGGCCAGCGCCGGCTCCAGGCCCGCGGGCGCGAGATGGAGCGTCGCGGCCAAGGCGCCGACCGCGTTGCGGAGGTTGTGGAGGCCCGGCACCTGCAGCCGGACCGTCGCGCCTCCCCCGCCCGGGAACGTCACCCGGGCCCGCGTCTCCCCCGGCGACTGCATCACGTCGGTGATGCGAATATCCGCCGTCTCGGCGAAGCCGAAGCTCCGGGCCTTCCGGCCGAGCCGCGCGGCGACGCGCTGCGCGCCGGGGTCGTCCGCGCCCACCAGCACCCGCTCGGCCCTCGAGGCGAACTCGGCGAACGCGTCCTCGAGCGCGGCCACCGAGCCGTAGCACTCGAGATGATCCGGCTCGACGTTGTTCACCACGGCCACCGTGGGCTGGAGCGTGAGGAAGGCCTGGTCGTACTCATCGGCCTCCACCACGAACAGCGCATCGCCCGCGATCCGCGCGTTGCCTTCCCAGGAGCTCACCCGGCCACCCGCGATGCCGGTAGGATCGCATCCCGCCGCCGCGAGCGCTTCGGTCGCCATCACAGTGGTCGTGGTCTTCCCGTGGGTGCCGCTCACCCCCACCACGGCCCGGCCGGCCACGAGCTCGGCCAGCGCGACCTTCCGGGGCACCACCGGGATGCCGAGGGACCGGGCCCGGGCCAGCTCGGGATGGTCGGGCTTCACGGCCGCGGTGTGGACCACCGCCCGGGCCCCCTCGACGTGGGCCGCGGCGTGTCCGGCGGCGACCGGCACTCCGAGCGCGGCCAGATCCTGGGCGCCCGCCGGGTCCGCGTCACAGCCGGTGACCGTCACCCCGCGGCGGCAAGCGATCAGCGCCAGCCCGCTCATGCCGGCGCCGCCGATCCCCATGAAGTGGACCGGGCGTCGATCCGCGGAATCGAACAGTGCCATCGTGAATGAGCTAATGTAAAATCTCGCCGTAGTTTGCAACAGCCTTGGCGTCAGCCGACCAGCGTCAAAAGTTTCGACGCTATGTCCCGCGAGGCGTGCGGCCGGCCGCGGCGACGCGCGGCGTCGGCCATGCCACGGCGCCGGTCCTGGTCGCCGAGGAGCCGGCCCACCTCGACGGCCAGCCGCTCCGCCGAGAGCTCCGCTTCAGGCAGGAGCAGGGCCGCCCCGGCTGCGCTCAGCACGCGGGCGTTCCGCGTCTGGTGATCCGCCGCCGCCGTGGGCAGCGGCACGAGGATGCTCGGCAGGCCCCAGGCGCAAAGCTCGGCCACGGTGATCATGCCCGCCCGGGAGACGACCAGGTCCGCGACCGCGTAGCCGTCGGCCATGGGGTCGAGGAAGTCGATCACCTGGACTTCCGGAGGCCGGTGGTATCCGGCGAACCGCGCGTAGGTGCCGCGGCCGGTAACCCAGAGCACCACGCCGGGCCGCGACCCGGAGTCGAGCCATGCCGCCACGGCCCGGTTGAGCGCGAGCGCGCCCTGGCTCCCGCCGGTCACCAGGACCACGGGAGCCCCGCCGGCGAGCCCGAATCTGGCCCGCGCCGCCTCCCGCCGCTCCGGCGTGGGCGGCGGGATGGGGTTGCCGGTGTCGAACACCTCGGTGCGGGGCCCCACCCGGAGCAGCGCGCGCGCCTCGGGCAGGCCCAGATAGACATGGCGCGCCCGGCGCGCGAGCAGGCGGGTCGCAACCCCCGGATAGGCGTTCTGCTCCTGCACCGCGGTGGGGAGGCCGGCGCGGCCCCCCCAGTAGACCACGGGCCCGGCCGCGTAGCCGCCGGTCCCCAGCACCGCGACCGGCCGCTCCTCCGCGTAGACCCGTCTTACCTCGCGGAGCAGCTCGACGGCCAGCCACGGCCACCGGAAGTTCTTCCACCATTGGCGGCGATACAGCGGCTCGGCGGGAAGCAGATGGTAGCGGAAGTCGCGGGTGGGAAGCACCTGGGCTTCGACGCCGCGCCGGGCCCCGACCAGCACCGGCTCGATGCCCGGGTCCAGCTCGCGGACCGCCTGCGCGATGGCGAGCGCCGGCATCAAGTGGCCGCCGGTGCCGCCGCCGGCGATGAGGAGGCGCTTCACCCCCGCCCCCCACCGCCCCGCCCCACGGGCAAGAGGTGAGAGGTAAGAGGTAAGAGGGCGGGGACGCCGCTCCCCCTCTTACCTCTCACCTCTTACCTCGACCGCCGCCGCCGGCCGCCATCGGAGCCGCCCGATGCTGATCAGGATGCCGGTGCCGGCCAGCGAGATGACCAGGCTCGAGCGGCCATACGATACGAAGGGGAGCGTGAGCCCGGTCGTGGGCATGAGGCCGAGGGAGACCGCCATGTGCATGAACGCGGTGAGCCCGACGGTCGCGGTGAGCCCCACCGCGAGATACTGGCCGAACGGATCGGGAGTGGTCCGGGCGATCCGGAAGCCGAGCCAGCAGAAGAGGGCGAAGAGCGCCACGATGAGGCAGACGCCCAGGAAGCCCCATTCCTCGCCGATGGTGCTGAACAGGAAGTCCGAGTAGGCGTACGGCAGGTAGCCGAGCTTCTGCTGCCCCTGCCCGAACCCCACCCCCAGCAGCCGCCCCGATCCGATTCCGACCAGCGACTGGTGGATCTGGAACCCGCCCTCGAGGTTGCTCTGCCCCGGGTTCAGGAAGGTGTGCACCCGGGCGAGGCGGTACTGGGCGTCCGCGATCCGGTGGAACACCAGGATCACGCCGACGCCGGCCAGGATGAGGAAGTGGCCGATCCGGGCGCCGGAGGCGAACAGCACGATCCCGCCGAGCAGTGCGACCAGCGTCGCCATGGAGAGGTTCGGCTCGAGCCCGATGAGGGCGGCCACGAGCCCCAGAATCACCATGAACGGCAGGACGCCCTTCTTGAACTCGCGCACCTGCTCGCCCTTCTTCGACGCCAGCATGGCGCACCAGATCACCACGGCCAGGCGGGCGAGCTCCGAGGGCTGGAAGTTGATCGGCCCCATGTCCACCCAGCGGCGCGCGCCGTTGATGGTCGGCGAGATCGCGTGAGTGAACGGCAGCAGCGGGACCAGGAGCAGCGCCACGGTGACCCCGAGCAGCGGCCAGGCCAACCGGCGCCAGAGGCTGTAGTCGATCCGGGCGAGCACGAGCAGCAGGAGGCCGCCCAGGATCGCCCCGCTGAGCTGGCGCCACGCGAAGGCCAGGCCCGCCGCCTTGCCGTGGACCGTGACCATGCTCGACGCCCCGTAGGTGGCGGCGACCCCGAAGACCAGCAGCACCAGCGTCACCACGCCGAGCAGCCGGGTTTCCCAGCGCACGTCGCCCGGATGGCGAATCGGCCGTTCCTCGGTCGTCACAGGGCCTCCACCGCGGCGCGGAAGCGGTCGCCGCGCTCTTCGTAGTTGGTGAACATGTCGTAGCTCGAGCACGCCGGGGACAGGAGCACGGCATCGCCGGGCCGCGCCAGGCGCCGGGCGGTGGCCAGCACCGCGTCGAAGTCGCGGCCGGCCCGCTCCACGGGCACGGCGCCAGCGAGGTCCGCCGCCACGATCGGCTCGGCCTCCCCGTAGGCAACCACGCCGCGACAGCGGCTCCGGAGCAACGGGATGAGCGGCGTGTAGGGGGCGCCCTTGTGCCGGCCGCCCAGGAGCAGCACGAACGGCCGCTCGAGCGCCGCGACCGCCACCTCCGTGGACGTGACGTTGGTGGACTTGGAGTCGTTCACCCAGAGCACGCCGCCGACCTCGCGCAGCGGCTCCACCCGGTGGGGAATCGCGCGGAAGGTGCGGAGGCCGTCCGCCAGGCGCGAAGGGTCGGCGCCCGCCTCCCGCGCGGCCAGCGCCGCGGCGAGCGCGTTGGCGACATTGTGGTCGCCAAGCAGGAGCAGCTCGTCCCGCGGGAGCAGCGCTCGCTCGCCCAGCATCAGGCGCCGGCCGGTTCGGTCGTACCAGCCGTCGGCCCGGTCCCGGATGGAGAAGCGGAGGTGACGCCCGGCGACGCCCGAAACCATCGCCCGGACCGCCGGGTCGTCCGCGTTGGTCACCCAGACCGACTCCGCGTCCGCGTGGCGGAAGAGCAGCGCCTTGTCGCCGTAGTATTCCGCCAGCGTGCGATACCGGTCCAGGTGGTTGGGCGCGAGATTCGTGAGCAGGCCGATCGCGGGATCGAGATGGGGCGCGTCGTGCAGCTGGAACGACGACAGCTCGAGGGCGATCCAGTCCGGCTCCCGCCCATCGCGCGCCACATCGCAGAGCGGCCGCCCGATGTTCCCCGCCGCCTCCGCCCGGATGCCGGCCGACACCAGCACGTGCGCGGCGAGGGCCGTCGTGGTGGTCTTGCCGTTGGTGCCGGTGATCCCGATGCAGCGGGCGCGCGTGAGCTGGGTGAAGCCGAGGTCCACCTCGGCCACGACCACGAGGCCGGCGGCTGCCGCCGCCGCGAGTGGCGGCGCGTCCGGGGGCACGCCGGGCGAGACTACGACGGCGGCCGCGCGGCCGATCCGCTCGAGATCGTGCCGGCCCACGTCCACCTCCGCCCCGGCCCGGCGGAGCTCGGCGGCCTGCGCCTCAAGGCCGCGCCCGCTGCCCGCATCGGAGGCGTAGACCCTGACCCCGCGGGCGCGCAGCAGCAGCGTGGCCGCCACCCCGCTCTTGCCCAGTCCTACCACCGCCACCTCGCCCCCGCCCGCCCGCCACTCCGCGATCATCACCGCACCTTGAGCGTCGAGAGCGCCATCAGCGCGCAGAGGATGCCCAGGATGTAGAACCGGGTCACCACGGTCGTCTCCGCCCAGCCCAGCTTCTCGAAGTGATGATGGAGCGGCGCCATCCGGAAGACGCGGTGGGCGTCGGCGTACTCCCGCCCGCGGGTGCGCTTGTACCACTTGTAGGTCCCAGTCTGGATCAGCACCGACACCGCCTCCGCCACGAACACGCCGCCGATCAGGAGCAGCAGGAACTCCGCCTTGAGCAGGATGGCGACGGTGCCCAGCGCACCCCCGATCGCGAGGCTGCCGGTGTCGCCCATGAAGACCTGTGCGGGATGCGCGTTGAACCACAGGAAGCCGACAGTGGCGCCCACGAGGGCGGCGCAGAAGACGGTGAGCTCTCCCGCGCCCGGAAGGTAGAACAGATTGAGGTAGGTGGTCGTGTCCACCCGTCCGTACAGATAGGCGAAGAGCGCGAACCCGAACGCGGCGATTCCGGCCAGTCCGGCCGCGAGGCCGTCGAGCCCGTCCGTGAGATTCACGGCGTTGCTGGTGCCGGTGATCACCACGGTCACGAAGACCAGGAACAGCCACGGGGCGAAGTTCACGACCAGATACTTGAAGAACGGGAGCGTGGTCGCCGTGGCGGGAATCGTGTCCGCCGGCACCAGCGGGGCGAAGTAGAGGTAGAGGCCGAGCAAGAGCCCGAAGGAGCACTGGCCAACCAGCTTGTACTTGGCCACGAGGCCCCGCGACTTTCCCTGCACGATCTTCAGGTAGTCATCCACGAACCCGATGCAGCCCATCCAGAGCGTCGAGATCATCGCGACCACGACGAACCGGTTGGTGAGCGGGGCCCAGAGCAGCGTCGGGACGATGGTGGCAAGCAGGATGATCAGGCCGCCCATGGTGGGCGTCCCCCGCTTGCTCTGGTGGCTCGCCGGGCCTTCCCCCCGGATCACCTGCCCGATCTTCCGGGCCCGGAGCCGGCTGATGATGGGCGGCCCGACCAGGAAGGCGAGCAGCAGCGCCGTGACCGTCGCGCCTGCGGCCCGGAACGAGATGTAGTTGAACAGATTGAAAATGATGAAGTGCTTGCCGAGGGGCGCGAGCAGGTGATAGAACATCGAGCCTCGTCGGGATCAGTGCGCGCGGGCGAGAAGTTCCGGAAGTATACGTTCGAGGGCCACGCCGCGGGATGCCTTGAGCACGACGACTTCGTCCCCGTGGAGCCGCTCTGCCACGAGCGGCCCGGCCGCAGGAGCGTCGGGAGCCGTGACCAGCCGGTCGCCCAGCCGGCCGGCGTACGGCGCCAGCGCCGGCACGAACTCCCCCACCGCCGCGAGCAGGTCCGGCTCCAGCTCCACCAGCGCGCGGGCGACGTCCGCGTGGAGCCGCGCCGAGTCCGGGCCCAGCTCGCGCATGGTCCCCGCCACTACCACGAGCCGGCGCCCCGGCCGGAGCGCGCGGGCGGTGGCGATCGCCGCCCGGAACGAGTCCGGGTTGGCGTTGTAGCAGTCGTTCAGGATGGTGAGTCCGCCCTCCTGGCGCAGCTCGCTCCGTCCGGGAGGCAGCGTGAACCGCTCCAGTGCGGCCGCCACCGCGCTGGGCTCGAGCCCCAGCTCGCGGCCCGCGGTCCAGGCCAGCATCGCGTTCTCGGCCAGATGCCGGCCCGGGTACGGCAGCCGGAAGCGCCGGCCGTCCACCTCCACCGTGGCCCGGCCGAGATCGTCGAGCCGCACCGCGTCCGGCGTCCGGTCGGCGCCCTCCAGGCCCGCGGTGACGACCCGCCCGGCGAGCCGCCGGGCGCCGGTGGCCAGCTCGGGCGGCCGAGTGCCCACCACGGCCGGGGGACGCCGCGCAGCAGCGAGAGCTTTTCCGCCAGCACGCCCGCGAGCGAGCCAAATCCCTCAAGGTGGCCGGCCACGGCGTTGGTGATGACGGCGACCGACGGCTCGATGATCTCCCGGTAGCGGGCGATCTCGCCGGGCAGGTTCGCGCCGGCCTCCACCACCAGCGCCTGGGTGTCCCCCGGTGCTTCCAGGATGGTGGCGGGAACGCCGACGAGATTGTTGAGGTTGGCCCGTGTGGCGTGCGTGCACCAGCGGGTGCGCAGCACCGCGGCGAGCATTTCCTTGGTGCTGGTCTTCCCGTTCGTGCCGGTCACGCCGACGACCGGGCCCGGCAGCGTGCGGCGCCGGGCGCGCGCCAGGTCGCCGTAAGCCACGAGCGGGTCGGCCACCGCGAGCAGCCCGAGACCGGCGATCGGGCCCGTGCCCTGCCGAACGACGGCCGCGGTGGCGCCGGCGGCGGCCGCGGCGGCCAGATGCTCGTGCCCGTCGAACCGCTCGCCCTTGAGCGCCACGAACAGCGCACCCGGGCGCAGCGTACGGGTGTCGGTGGAGATCTCGGAGAACACGAGGGCCGGCCGGCCGGCCACCGGCGGCAACCCGAGCGCCGCGCGTACGTCGCGCTCCGCCCAAACGATACCCCCCGGGGCAGCCTCGGTCTCACCTCTCACTTCTCACCTCTCACTTCTCACCTCTCACTTCTCACCTCTCGCCGCCTCC
>Ga0187823_10000357_pt1 | contig 11299 bp, 11 predicted proteins | sample NC_wetland_sal_i_12_FD_132968 | JGI IMG/M metagenome (GOLD analysis project Ga0187823, IMG submission 132968) | Wetland sediment microbial communities from Neuse River Estuary, North Carolina, USA - SourceSoil_3 | ecosystem: Environmental > Aquatic > Freshwater > Wetlands > Sediment | place...
CAAGAGCCGGGGGATCGCCATCGGCGGCAAGGACTTCAAGACCGGCCAGACGATGGTGAAGACCGTGCTTTCGCCCATGTTCAAGGCGCGAATGCTCGGCGTGGCCGGCTGGTACTCCACGAACATTCTGGGCAACCGGGACGGTGAAGTGCTGGACGACCCGGAGAGCTTCAAGACGAAAGAGGAATCGAAGCTCGGCGTGCTCGAGTATATCCTCCAGCCCCAGCTCTATCCCGAGCTCTATGGGAGCATGTATCACAAGGTCCGGATCAACTACTACCCGCCCCGGGGCGACAACAAGGAGGGCTGGGACAACATCGACATCTTCGGGTGGCTGGGCTATCCGATGCAGATCAAGGTGGACTTCCTGTGCCGGGACTCCATCCTGGCCGCGCCGCTCGTGCTCGACCTCGCCCTCTTCTTCGACCTCGCCCAGCGGGCGGGCCTGGCGGGGATCCAGGAGTGGCTGTCCTTCTACTTCAAGAGTCCGCAGACCGCGCCCGGGCTGTACCCCGAGCACGATCTCTTCATCCAGCACACGAAGCTCAAGAACACGCTGCGCTGGCTGATGGGCGAAGAGCAGATCACTCACCTCGGCATCGAATACTACAGCGAGGCATGAAGTACTTTCACCGGACGTCCGTCGCTCCGGACGACGTGCTGGCGCGCGCCGCGCGGTTCTTCGGCGCGCGGCTCCAGCCGATGGAGGAGGGGCCGCGCCGGCGGCGGTACGCCGGCGGGATCGGACAGATCGGTGTGCGAGTGGAGGCCGAGGGCGGGCACTACACGCGGATCACGCTGGAGACCAACCAGCCCGGGGAGAGCGAGGCGGACAAGCTCGCCAAGCGCTTCCTCACGCTGGTGCACACGATGGCCGAGCCCAGCCACGCGCCGCGTGGCGCCTACTAGCCAGACCAGGAGACTCTCGATGAATCGGTGGACGGCGCTTCTTCTCTCGACGGCGGGACTGCTCATGGCCCGGCCCGCGGCCGCCCAGGAGGCGGGCAGCGGCGGCGAGGCGAGCCTCAGGATCCCCGACCTCAACTCGGTGAAGTTCCTGAGCGCCGGCATCCCGGGCCACACGCTGCTCCTCACCGGCCTGGTCGTCTGCGCGCTCGGGCTCCTGTTCGGGCTCGTGATCTACTCCAAGCTCAAGCGACTGCCGGTGCACGAGGCGATGCGCGAGGTGTCCGAGCTGATCTACGAGACCTGCAAGACCTACCTGATCACCCAGGGCAAGTTCCTGATGCTCCTGTGGGTGTTCATCGGCGCGATCGCGGCGGTCTACTTCGGATTCCTGGCCCAGACGACGGACGCCACCGGCGCGGTCGTGCGCGGGTTCCCCGCGCCCAAGGTGGCCGTCATCCTGCTGTTCAGCCTGATCGGCATCGCGGGCAGCTACTCGGTGGCGTGGTTCGGCATCCGGGTGAACACCTTCGCCAACTCCCGGACTGCGTTCGCGAGCCTCCGGGGCAAGCCGTACCCCTGCTACCAGATCCCGCTCAGCGCGGGGATGAGCATCGGCATGCTCCTCATCAGCGTGGAGCTGGTGATGATGCTCTTCATCCTGCTCTTCGTCCCGGGCGACTACGCGGGCCCGTGCTTCATCGGCTTCGCCATCGGCGAGTCGCTTGGCGCGGCCGCGCTCCGGATCGCGGGCGGCATCTTCACCAAGATCGCCGACATCGGGTCGGACCTGATGAAGATCGTCTTCAACATCAAGGAAGACGACGCCCGGAACCCCGGCGTGATCGCGGACTGCACCGGCGACAACGCCGGTGACTCGGTGGGGCCGAGCGCGGACGGCTTCGAGACGTACGGCGTCACCGGCGTGGCGCTCATCACGTTCATCTTGCTTGCCGTGAAGGATCCGGCGGTCCAGGTGCAGCTCCTGGTCTGGATCTTCGTGATGCGGGTCATGATGATCGTCGCGAGCGGGGTCTCGTACCTCATCAACGAGGGCTTGGCGCGGAGCCGCTACGCCGCCGCCGACAAGATGAACTTCGAGGCGCCGCTGACGTTCCTGGTGTGGCTCACCTCGGTCGTGTCGGTCGTGCTCACTTACGCGGTCTCCTATTTCATGGTCCCGACCCTGGGTGGCGACGATACGCTCTGGTGGAAGCTCGCCACCGTGATCACGTGCGGCACGCTCGCGGGCGCGATCATCCCGGAGCTGGTGAAGGTGTTCACCTCGATGGACTCCCGGCACACCCGCGAGGTCGTCACCTCCTCGCGGGAGGGCGGCGCATCGCTGAACATCCTATCCGGTCTGGTCGCGGGCAATTTCAGCGCCTACTGGCTCGGCATCACGATCATGGGCCTGATGGCGGTGGCGTTCGCGGTGAGCACCCTGGGCCTCGGGTCGCTCATGGTGGCCCCGGCCGTGTTCGCGTTCGGCCTCGTGGCCTTCGGCTTTCTCGGCATGGGCCCGGTGACGATCGCGGTCGATTCGTACGGCCCGGTGACGGACAATGCGCAGTCGATCTACGAGCTCTCGCTGATCGAGCAGGTGCCCGGCATCGAGGCGCAGCTCAAGCGTGACTTCGGCTTCGCGCCGGACTTCGAACGGGCCAAGCACTTCCTGGAGGAGAACGACGGGGCGGGCAACACCTTCAAGGCCACGGCCAAGCCGGTGCTGATCGGCACGGCGGTCGTGGGGGCCACGACCATGATCTTCTCGATCATCGTGGCGCTGACGAACGGCCTCACGGCCAACGTGGAGAACCTGTCCCTGCTGCACCCGCCGTTCCTGCTCGGCCTCATCACCGGGGGCGCCATCATATACTGGTTCACCGGGGCCTCGATGCAGGCGGTGACCACCGGCGCGTACCGGGCCGTGGAGTTCATCAAGCGGAACATCAAGCTCGAGGGCGCGACCAAGGCCTCGGTCGAGGACAGCAAGAAGGTGGTGGAGATCTGCACGAAGTACGCGCAGAAGGGGATGTTCAACATCTTTCTCGCGGTCTTCTTCGCCACGCTCGCCTTCGCCTTCGTGGAGCCCTACTTCTTCATCGGGTACCTGGTCTCGATCGCGCTGTTCGGCCTGTACCAGGCCGTGTTCATGGCCAACGCCGGCGGCGCGTGGGACAACGCGAAGAAGATCGTGGAGGTCGAGCTCAAGCAGAAAGGGACGCCGCTGCACGCGGCCACGGTCGTGGGCGACACGGTCGGCGATCCGTTCAAGGACACGTCCTCGGTGGCGCTCAACCCGATCATCAAGTTCACGACGCTGTTCGGCCTGCTGGCGGTGGAGCTCGCCGTGTCGCTGACCACGCAGGAGGGGACGGGGCTGACCCGGGCGCTGGCCGCCGTGTTCCTCGCGGTGTCGATGTTCTTCGTCTACCGGTCGTTCTACGGGATGCGGATCGAAGCAACGCCGGAGTGATTGGTGATGGTGAAGGGTGAAGCGGGGGGCTCCGGCAGGTGTCCGGTGCCCCCTGTTTTCACGGTTTACCCTTCACCATTCACGGTGTATCTTCCTGCCCGGCTTCCGCTCCCCCGTCTCCCGGGTCCCATGGCCGCCATCAGCGCGTTCCCCTCGTCCGTGCCGGCTCCGGTTCCCGCTCCCGCCGGCCTCACGCGTGACCAGCTGCTCGAGCTGTACTACTACATGTTGCTCACGCGTACGTTGGAAGAGCGGCTGGTGGCCCTGTACCGGCAGGCGAAGGTGTACGGGGGGCTGTTCCGGTCGCTCGGGCAGGAAGCGGACGCGGTCGGCTCGGCCTATGCGCTCGACCGCGCGCGGGGCGACGTGCTGTCGCCGCTGATCCGGAACCTGGGGTCCATGCTGGTCCACGGGACCGAGCCGGTCGAGATCCTGCGACAGTACCTCGCCAAGGGCGACAGCCTGACCCGCGGGCGCGAGCTCAACATCCACATCGGTGACGTCGCCCGCGGGTTCATCGGGCAGATCTCGCACCTGGGCGACATGGTGCCGGTGATGGCCGGCGTCACTCTCTCCTTCAAGCTCCGCCGGCAGCCGCGCGTCGGCCTCGTCTACGTGGGCGACGGGGCCACCTCCACCGGCGCCTTCCACGAAGGCCTCAACTTCGCCGCGGTGCAGCGCTGCCCGCTCGTCGTGGTCGTGGAAAACAACGGCTACGCCTATTCCACACCGACCGCGCGGCAGACCGCCGCGAAGAGCTTCGTGGACAAGGCGGCGGGCTACGGCGTGCCTGGCGCGCGGGCCGACGGCAACGACGTGCTCGCCGTGTACGAGATTGCGAAGGCAGCCGTGGACCGGGCGCGCGAAGGCGGAGGGGTCACGCTCATCGAGCTGATCACCTACCGGCGGAAGGGGCATGCCGAGCACGACAACCAGTCGTACGTGCCGCCGGGCGAGGTCGAGCGCTGGGCGGCGGAGAACGATCCGGTGGACCGTTACGTCGCACGGCTCACGGGTCCGTTCGGCATCGGGCGCCCGGAGCTCGCGGCCGTCGAGGCACGGGTGCGCGACGAGATCGACCGCGCCACCGACCTGGCCGAGCAGTCGCCGCCGCCGGACCCGGCCGATGCCCTGGTCGGCGTCTACGCCGACCCGCCGGCCGCTCCGCTGCTTTGGTACCGCCGGGGGCTCCGTGGCTGAGACCACCTACCTCGAAGCGATCCGCGACGGCCTCGCCGAGGAGATGGAGCGGGACCCGTCCGTCTTCTGTCTGGGCGAGGACATCGGGGTCTACGGCGGCGCGTTCAAGGTGACCGACGGCCTGCTCGGCCGCTTCGGGCCGGACCGGGTGATCGACACGCCCATCAGCGAGACCGGCTTCGTCGGCGCGGCGGCGGGCGCCGCGCACATGGGGCTGCGTCCGGTCTGCGAGATGCAGTTCATCGACTTCATCTCCTGTGCGTACAGCATCCTGACCAACTACGTCGCCACGGCGCGCTACCGCGCCTTCCTGCCCTGTCCCATGGTGGTGCGGGGGCCGAGCGGCGGGTATGTGCGCGGCGGCCCGTTCCACTCGCAGAATCCCGAGGCGGCCTTCCTCCACACGCCGGGGCTCAAGATCGTGTATCCGGCCACGCCGGCCGACGCGAAGGGCCTGCTCAAGGCCGCGATCCGCGACGACGACTGCGTGCTCTTCTTCGAGCACAAGTACCTTTACCGGAGGGTGCGGGGAGACGTTCCACCCGGCGACTGGGTCGTCCCGATCGGCCGGGCCCGGCTGGCGCGAGAGGGTGCGGACCTGTCGATTATCACGTACGCGGCCACGGTCTGGAAGGCGCTCGAGGCGGCCGAGCAGCTGGAGCGGGAGGACGGCCTGTCGGTCGAGGTGCTCGATCTCCGTTCCCTCCTCCCGCTCGATGACGAGGCGATCGTCGCGACGGTGAAGAAAACGAACCGCGTTCTCCTCGTGCACGAGGATACGGCGACCGGCGGCATCGCCGGCGAGATCACGGCCCGGATCAACGAGCTCGCGTTCGAGTGGCTGGACGCGCCGGTGCGGCGGGTGGCGGCGCACGACGTGCCGCTCCCGGCCGCTCCCGCGCTCGAGGATTTCGTGTTGCCGCAGACCGGGGACGTCGTAGCCGCGGCCCGGTGGCTGGCGGCCTACTAGCAGCGAGGAACCGTTCATGGCCCGGATAGACGTCGTCATGCCCCAGATGGGGGAGTCCATCGCCGAAGGCACGCTGTCGCGCTGGCTCAAGAAGGTGGGCGACCCGGTGAAGCGGGACGAGCCCATGTTCGAGATCTCGACCGACAAGGTCGACGCCGAGATCCCCGCGCCCGCCGCGGGCGTGCTGGCCGAGGTCCTGGTGCAGGAGGGCGAGACGGTCGCCGTGCAGACCGTCGTGGCGCGCCTCGAGACCGAGGTGGGTGCCGCGGCGTCCGCCCCGCCGCCGCAACCCGCCGCTGCCAAGCCGGCTCCTCCCGCACCGGTCCCCGCCGCAGCTCCGGCACCCGCCGCCGCCCCGGCGAAAGCGGCCGCGCCGGCCGCTCCCGCTCCGGCTGCGGTCGCTGCGCCCGCGCCGGCGCCCGCGCCGCCACCTCCGGCGGGGAACGGGGCCGCCGAGACCGCCGAGGAGCGCCTGCGCCGAAAGTCCACGCCGCTGGTCCGGAAGATGGTCGCTGAGCACAACCTCGACCTCTCGACCATCCCCGGCACCGGCCACGCCGGCCGGGTGACGAAGAGCGACGTGCTCGGGTATCTGGAGGCGCCGACGGCGCCCGCGGCACCGCCTGCCCCCGCCGGGGGCGCTCCGGCTCCGGCACGGCCGGCGGCCGCTCCCGCGTCGGCCCCTGCCCCCGCCGGGCCGGGGGTCGAGGCGTGGCCCGGCGACCGGGTCGAGCCGTGGTCTCGGATCCGGAAGCTCACGGCCGATCACATGGTGATGTCGCGGCGGGTCTCGCCCCACGTGAACACCATCTTCGAGATCGACTACACCCGCGTCTCGCAAATCAGATCGAAGCGGAAGCAGGAGTTCGCCTCCCGCGGCGTCAACCTGACGTACCTCGCGTTCATCGCCAAGGCGATCGCCGACAACCTCCGGCGCCACCCCGTCGTGAACTCCGCCGTCGGGGCCGACGCGACGGTCTTCCGCCAGGACGTCAACCTCGGCATCGCGGTGGCGCTCGACTGGGGGCTCATCGTGCCGGTCGTCCGGCACGCGGACGAGCTGTCGCTCGCCGGGATCGCGCGGGCCATCAACGATCTGGGCGAGCGCGCGCGGGCCAAGCGGTTGAGCCCGGACGAGGTGCAAAAGGGCACGTTCACGATTACCAACCCCGGCGTGTTCGGGTCGCTGATCGGCACGCCGATCATCAACCAGCCGCAGGCGGCCATCCTGTGCGTCGGGTCGATCACCAAGCAGCCGGCGGTGCTCACGGTGGATGGCACGGACGCGCTGGCGATCCGGCTCATGGGCATGCTGTCGCTCGCCTTCGATCACCGAATCGTCGACGGCGCGGATGCCGACCGCTTCATGGCCGACGTGAAGCGCACGCTGGAGGACTTTCCGGAGGATGCCGTCTGACATGGCCCGGGCGCTCTCGGTCTCCCGCGTGACCGTGCCTCCGGCGCACGAGCCCGAGTATCTCCGGGTGCTGGGGGAGCTGGCCCGGCTGTCCGAGGCGCGCGGCCGCCGGCTCTGGGTGTTTCGGGCGCGGGGGCGGAGCGGGTCGTTCCTCGAGTGCAGCGAGAGCCGGACGGTCGAGTCGCATCGCGCCGGGGCCGGGCCGCGGGAGGGCGACGAAAGCGGGCTCGAGGCCCGGCTCCGCCAACTCGCGACCTACGCGCCGGACGCCTGGGAGCTCTGGGAGGAGGTCTCGCTCTGACATGCCGCGTCGCATCATCGAGGTGAACGGGGATCAGTGGGCAGTGTCGGTCAGCGGACGGGTAACGCAGTACGTGAAGGACGAGCTGGGGCTGGTGTTCGCCCGCGGAACCGGCCCGGCCCGGGAGCGGCGTGTCGTCCGATACTCGCCCCAGGGGGCCAAGAGCTCCGAGCTCGCGCTCTCGGAGCTGACCGACGCGCAGCTGCGGTCCCTGCTCGCACACTCGCAGCCCGCCTGGACCGCCCCCGAGACGGAGTATCACGCGTGACCGAGGGCGACAATGCCCGGGGGCCGATCATCGACCTCCATGTCCACTCGACCGCCTCGGACGGCGAGCTATCCCCCGAGGCGGTGGTGGGCCGGGCCGCGCGCGCCGGGCTCGCGGCCATGGCGCTGACCGACCACGACACCCTCGGCGGCGTGCCCGCGGCCATTGCGGCCGGCGCGCGGCTTGGCGTACGGGTGGTGGGCGGCTGCGAGTTCTCGGTCGCCGCGCCCTGGGGCGAGATGCACGTGCTCGGCTATTTCCTCGCGCCGGGCATCGAGGTGCTGGAAGCCTTCCTGACCGACTGCCGGGCCGACCGTGTGCGCCGGGGCCGGGCCATGGTGGACCGGCTCCACCGCCTGGGCATCCCAGTGAGCCACGAGGACGTGCTCGCGGAGGCCGAGGGCGGGGCCGTGGGCCGGCCGCACGTGGCTCGAGCCCTCCTCCGCCGGGGGCAGGTGGCCAGCGTGGGCGAAGCGTTCGACCGGTACCTGGGCCGGGGCCGGCCCGCGTTCGTCGAGAAGTCGCTGCCCGGCTTCGCCGAGGTCGCCGACCTCGTGCACCGGGTGGGCGGCGTGGTTTCCGCCGCCCACCTCAAGGATCGGGGCAGCCGGAGCCTGCTCCTGCACCTGCGGGAGTCCGGGCTCGATGCGGTGGAAACCCGGCACCCGAGCCACGATCCGGACGTCCGCGCCCGGCTCACCGAATTCGCCCTCGACCTGGGCCTCCGGCGCACCGGCGGCAGCGACTGGCACGGCGACCCGGTCGGCGACGAGACTCATGGGGCGCTCGGCTCGCAGAACGTTCCGCTGGCGTGGCTCGAGGCGCTCGAGGCGGCCCGTCCGCCGGTGGCGCCGGCGCCGGCGACACCCTGACGTCCTGATGGCTCGCTCGTTCGACTTTCGCGATCGCGTGGTGCTGGTGACCGGCGTCGGACGCGCGGGCCAGATCGGCAATGCCGTCGCCCTCGCGTTCGGCCGGGCCGGCGCCAAGCTGGTGGTGGCCGACCTCAACGCCGTGGGCGTCGCGGAGCGGGCGCGCGAGTTCGCGGCCGCCGGCATAGAGGCCCGTCCCTGCGCCGGCGACCTCACGCTTCCCGATATCGCGGCCCTCGCGGTGGAGACCGCCCAGCGCGCGTTCGGCCGGCTGGACGTGGTCGTCAATCTCGCCGGGGGGCTCACCACGTACGGTCCCATCGAGCACACGGGCGTGCACGACTTCGATCGCGAGATCGCGATCAACCTCAAGACCACCTTTCTCGTCTCGCAGGCCGCGGTCGCAGCGCTCGCCGCCACCAGGGGCGCCATCGTCAACGTGGCGTCGATCGCAGTGCTCGAGCCACAGGCGCCCATGGCGGCCTATGTGGCTGCCAAGGCGGGTATCGCCGGCCTCACCCGGAGCCTCGCCCTGGAGCTCGGCGATCGGGGCATCCGGGTGAATGCGATCGCTCCGGGGATGGTCCGTACCGGGGACAACGTCGCGGCGGTCGGGACCGCGGCCGCGTACGTGGAGCTCTCCGCGATCGCGGACGGCGTTCTCTCCCTCGCCGATCCCGCCGCGACGACGACCGGCGAGATCCTCCCGATCAGGCCCTCGGCCGGCTGACGATGGAGCTCGCGGGCCGCGTCGCGCTCGTCACCGGTGCGGGCCGCCGGCTGGGCCGGGCGCTCGCCGCGGCGCTGGCCGGCCGCGGGATGACTCTGGCGCTCCACCACCACGTCTCGGGCGCGGGGGCGCGCGCGCTCCGCGACGAAATCCGCGCCTCCGGCGGCCGGGCCGAATGCTTCGCTGCGAACCTCGCCGACGCCCAGGCCGCCCGAGACCTCCCGGGCCGGGCGGTCGAGGCGTTCGGGCGGCTCGACGTGCTGGTCAACTCCGCGGCCGTCATGCACCGACTCCGCTTCGAGGAGACGACGCCGGAGCAATGGAACGGGATCCTCGACCTCAACCTGCGGGCAGCCTTCTTCTGCACCCAGGGCGCGGCCGCCGCCCTGCGGGAGGCCCGGGGCAAGGTGGTCAACATCGCGGATCTCGCCGGCCTCGAGCCGTGGCCCGCCTACGCGGCCCACTCGATCAGCAAGGCCGGCGTCGTGATGCTGACGAAGGTGCTGGCGCTGAGCCTGGCCCCCGACGTGACCGTGAACGCGGTGGCGCCCGGCGCCGTGCTGGTGCCGGAGGACTATGACCAGGCGGCGCGGAGCTGGCTCGCGCGCTCCACGCCGCTCGGCCGCCTCGGAAGCCCGCAGGACGCCGTCGGCGCGGTACTGTACCTGCTGGAGGGCGCCGACTACGTGACGGGAACCACGCTGGTGGTGGACGGTGGCAGACTCATCCGGACCGACCGAAGCGACCGTTTCCCTTAGCACGGTCGTCGTCGTGGGCGGCGGGTGCTACGGGACGTTCTACGTGGGCCAGCTTGAGCGCGCGCGGGCGCGCGGCGCCGCTGTCTACGGCCGGCTGCTGGTCGTGGATCGCGATCCCCGCTGCCGCGTCGCGGGACTCCCGGCCGATCCCGCCCGGGAGCTCGTGGTCGCCGAGTGGGGCGCTTTCTTCGACCGGTTCCTGGCCGGACCCGGGCCCGCGCCCGGGCCTCCCGCCGTCATCGTTCCTTCGCCGCTGATGCCGCACCTGATGCACGAGTGGCTGGTCCGCGGCGCCCGCGCCCGCTGGCCGGGCCGGGCGGTTGCATCCCGTCCGCTCGACGTGCCGGTGGGCACGCCGTACGAGACCGCGGGGCCGGACGGCACCCGGTACGTGTCCTTCGCGGACTGGCTCTGTCCCGTGCATTGCATCGAGCCCGCGCTCTGCCCGGTCATTCGCGCTCCGCGAACCTGGGAGATGAGCGAGGCGGTCACCGCGGCGACGGACCGGCTCGGGCAGACCCGCCGGGTCGCGGGGCCGGTGCTCTTCGTGTGCCGCCACCGGGTCTATGGCGTGGGGATGGTCGACGTCAGCAGCGTGCTCGACGGCAGGCGCGCCGTCGGCGCGGCCGGAGGGACGGGTGAGCCGGTGGACATCGTGGTGGGGACGGTCTCGTCGTGCCATGGCGCGGTGAGTGTGCTGCACCTCGGGCGGGCCTGAGACGCTCTGCCGCCCGCTCGTTCCGGGAACCGTGCCGGGTTTAGTATTCAGGACTGTTTCGAGGATCCGGGATCATGATCGAGCGCCATGTGTTCGACGTCATCATTGTGGGCGGCGGCCCGGCGGGGCTCTGCGCGGCCATGTACGCCGGGCGCGGCATGCTGCACACCGTCCTGCTCGAGCGGGGCGTGCCCGGGGGCGAGCTACTCAACACCGAGTGGATCGAGGACTATCCCGGGTTCCAGAAGATCAAGGGCCGCGAGCTGGCCGAGCTGATGACGGCGCACGCCAAGGCGTTCGGCGCCGATCTGCGGCAGGAGAACGTCGAGAGCATCACGCGGCGGGACGACGGGAGCTTCGAGGTCACGACGTCCCGCGGCGTGGTCTTCGAGGCGCCGGCGGTCATCCTCACGGCGGGCGGGACCCCGAGCAAGCTCGGCGTGCCGGGCGAGCTGGAGTACGCCGGCCGGGGCGTGTCCTACTGCGCGGTGTGCGACGGCGCGTTCTTCAAGGGCGAGACCATCGCGGTCGTGGGGGGTGGCGACGCGGCGGTGGAGGAGGCCGAGTACCTCACCCGCTACGCGGAGAAGGTGTACGTCATTCACCGCCGCGACCGGTTCCGGGCGTCGAAGCTCCTCCAGGAGCGGCTCTTCGCGAACCCCAAGATCGAGGTGGTCTGG
>Ga0187823_10000358_pt1 | contig 11286 bp, 7 predicted proteins | sample NC_wetland_sal_i_12_FD_132968 | JGI IMG/M metagenome (GOLD analysis project Ga0187823, IMG submission 132968) | Wetland sediment microbial communities from Neuse River Estuary, North Carolina, USA - SourceSoil_3 | ecosystem: Environmental > Aquatic > Freshwater > Wetlands > Sediment | place...
ACGTAGCCGGCCTGGGCGGCGGCCGCGACCGCGCCCACCCGCAGCCACGCGCGCAGCCGGCCGAGTCCGAGCGCGGGAGCCGCCAGCGAGAGGGCGACAGTGAGCGCCATCGCCTTCAGTGGAAAGCCGTTGCTCAGCGGGGCGTAGGCGAGGCTGTAGCGCTGCGCCGCCTGCGGGCCGACGAAGCAGCGGTGGGGGCGTCGCGGGTCCAGCCGCGCGAGGAGGCCGGGGTTGACGTCCACGTCGACGAGGCGGTTGCCGTGCTCGACCTGCATGACCGTGCTCCAGCGCCCGTAGACCGCCATCTGGCGAAGGTAGCCCTCGATGCTCCGCCGGCGCCTGTGGCGCACGATCGCAGTCGGCGCCAGCAGGAGGTCCTCGCCCAGGTCCTGCACGCGGTAGCAGAAGCGGATGTCATCGCCGGAGGGCGCGTCCGGGTCGAACAGCGCCGCGCGGGCGACGTCGGTGCGGAACGACATGTTGCACCCGGCGAGGTGCGTGGCCGTGCCGTCGGCGCGGACGATCGGCATCGCCACGCCCGGGGCTCCGCCGACTGCGCGCTCCTGCCAGTTGGCGTCCTGCATGCCCAGATTGGGGCCCCCGACGCCCCCCGGGCGCAGCCGGTCGTGAAGCCGCCACAGGCGCGTGAGCCACGGAGGTTCGGCCTCGGCGTCGCCGTCCAGGAACGCGAGCACCTCGCCGCGCGCGGCGTCGATCGCAGCGTTGCGCGCCACGCCCAGCCCGGACGGGGGCAGCTCGACGACGCGGGCGCCGAAGCGGCGCGCCACGGCCACCGAGTCGTCGGTGCTGCCGTCGTCGATCACGAGCGTCTCGAAGTTCGGGTATGTGACGCGGTCGAGCGAGGCCAGGCACCGCCCGAGGTCGCGCGCGCCGTTGCGGTTGCAGATCGCGACCGTGATCAGGGGGGCGTCCGCGAGCCGCTCCCGCTCGGCGGCGCGCACCGCCGCGATCGCCGCCGCGTCTCCCTCGCCGCGATCTGTGGCGAACACCGCGCCGGCGGCCCCCGCGTCGATCGCCGCCGTGACGCTGTCGGCGGGCACATCGGAGTCGACGAGCGCGAGGACCGGCCTGCCCGCCGCCTGGATGCCCGCCGCGAGCGTCGCGCGCGCGGTGCTCTCGGCGTCCGGCGACACCCGCACGACGCCGGCGTCCACCGGGGAGGGACGAAGCGCATCGTCGTGCTGGAGCTCCGCCGCGATCATCGCGTCCGGGATGCGCGCGCGCAGGCGCGCGAGGCTCGCCCTCAGCTCGCTCGCCGGGACCGCGCGCGGGTCGACCACGTACAGGCTCGCGCCCGCCGGCGGATTCTCCAGCTCCTCGCCCGCCAGCAGTGCCACCCAGGGCGTGCCGTTGCCGCTGGGGCCCAGGATCGCGTCCCCCTCGCCGGGCGCGCGTGCGCCCGCGAGCATCGGGCCGTCGTGCCCGAGCGCGAAGCCCGTGCCGTCGGGAGCGAGCGCGAGCGGTGTGGAGGCCAAGATGGTTGGGCGGTGGCAGGGGTACGGCGGGCGCGGCGGCGCGCGACCCTAATCTATCGGCAGCGTCCCAGAGCGACCTGAGAGGAGCGACGCGAGCGCCGATGCGCACCCTGAAGAGCCTGCGCAGACGCTCGCGTCTGTGGCTCCTGGCCCTCGCGGCGGCATCCGTCGTGCTCCTCGCGGCGCTCGCGGACGGCGCCGGCACAGCCGCCGCGCACACCTATTACCTGAGCCCATCCGGCAACGATCACTCCGTCGGGACCTCGCTCGCGCACGCGTGGCGCACGCTGGCCCGCGCGAGTCGCCTGCGCCCGCGGCCCGGTGACCGGATCCTGCTCCAGGGCGGCGCCTCGTTCGCGGGCACGCTTCGCGTCATCGTGGCGGGCCGCGGGAACCCCCGCGCGCCGGTCGTGATCGGCTCCTACGGGCCCGGCGACGCGACCATCGAGGCCGGCGGCTCGTCGGCCGTCGAGGTTCTCGACTCCTCCGGTGTGCGCGTGGAGCGGCTGGTACTGCGCGGCAGCGGCGCGAGCACCAACACGGGCAGCGGGGTGCTGGTCCTGAACGATCTTCGCGGTGGCGTCGCGCTGCGCGCGATCCGTGTAGCGGGCGTCTCGGCCGAAGGGTTCGGCTTCGCGGGGATCGCGGTCTACGGTGCTCCCCGCGACGGCTCGCAGAGCGGCTACCGCGGCGTCGCCGTCAACGACTGCCAGGCCAACGCGAACCGCTACTACGGCATCTACGTCAACGGTGTGGAAGACCCCCAGACCTCGCGCTATGCGAACGCGGAAGTGTCGATCAGGCGCTGCAGCGCCGCCCGTAACGAAGGCAACCCCGACTACCCCCAGAAACACTCGGGCAACGGGATCTTCATGGGCGACGTCGACGGCGGCGTGATCTCCGAATCCACCGCCCACGACAACGGCGCGCTCAACTCGTGCGAAGACTGCGGCCCCGCGGGGATCTGGGCGGCCAACGCGCACGCCGTGCGGATCGAACACGACGAGTCCTACTCCAACCGCTCCGGCCCCGGCGGCCATGACGGAGACGGCTTCGACCTCGACGGCGGCACCACCGACTGCGTCCTCCAGTACGACTACAGCCACGACAACGACGGCGCAGGGCTGATGGTCTACGGCTACGCCGGGGCGCCCCACTCCGTCGACGGCAACACGATCCGCTACGACATCAGCCGCGACGACGGCCGCCGCGGCGGATACCCCGGGATCCTGCTCTCGGGCAACGGCCAGGCCGTCACCGACAGCGCGGTGTACGGCAACTCGGTGGCGCTGACACCGCCGCGGGGCGGGTCGCCCGCAGCCTTCGAAGCGGTGGGCAGCGTCAGCGCGAGCGTGCGCTCGAACGCCTTCTCCACGCGCGGTGGACTGCCGCTCGTGCGCGTGCTCGCGCCGCAGCCGGGTTTGACGTTCCAGGGCAACGACTACTGGACCGCAGGTGAGCCGGCGCTGTTCGAATACGGCTCCGCGACCTTCGGCTCGCTCGACGCGTGGAGCAGCGCGACCGGGCAGGAGCGCGGCGCCGGCGGCCCGCTCGGCTCCTCCGTCGCGCCGGAAGGGTTCAGCGGGTCCGCGGGCAGCGCGGGCGCCGGCGCCTAGCTCGCCGCCCGATCAGCCCCGCGCGGCGGCTCCCGACATCCCGTCCGGCACGCCGGGATCGCCCGCGTGGGCGAGCTCGCGCTCGAGCGCGGCGTCGAGCAGCCCGTGCGCCTCGCGCTGCAGCGCGAGCGGCTCGAGGGTGTGCACTTCACGGTCACCGTCGATCAGGTCCACGACGATGCCCGGCCGCGCGCGCATCGCGTCGATCCGCCCGTCGCGCTCCAGCTCGAGCCGCAGCTGCTCGCGCGGGCCGAACATCAGCCATAGCCGCTGCCCCCGGGCCTGCAGCGCGTCGAGCGCATGGTCGAGCCGGTCCCCGCCGCCGGCTCGCGCCCGCAGCATTGCCGCCGCGTGCGCCGGCATGCGCGCTGCCAGCGCGGCGATCGCGCGCGCGTACTCGGCCATGCGCGCGCGTGTGATCCCGCCGCGCAGCACCTTCAGCCACAGACGCGGTTCCGCGAGCTTGCGCGAGTGGGCGGCCTCCTGTTGCAGGCGGCGCTGTCCGTCCCAGAACAGCGCGCGCGTGTTGAGCATCATCGCCGCCTGAACACGCTCATCCTCGAGCGCGGCATGGAAGGACCAGTAGGCGCCCGAGCACAGGCCCGCCAGGATGAAGCGCGGACCGAGGCCGCGCGCCTCCAGCTCGCCGAGCACGGCGCGCGCCTGGCCCACGAACTCGGGCACGTAGAAGCTCGCGTCGTCCGACCAGCCCCCGTCCTCGCCGTCCGCGTCGCCGATCCCCGCGAGGTCGATGCGCAGGGTGGGCACGCCGCGCGCGGCAAAGCGGCGGGCCGCCTCGACCCACATCCGGTTCGGGCCGATGCGGCGCAGCGCGCCCGCGTTCAGGAACACGACGCACTCGTCGCGGCCCTGCGGCGATCGCGGCGCGGCCAACACGCCCGGCAGCGTGTTCGCGCCGTCGCGCACCGTGAACAGGTGCTCGGAGATCGGGGTGCCGCCCCCGTCGAGCTCGAGCACCTCGGCGCGGTCGGGGGCCGCCGGCTGCTCCTTCTCTCGCGCGCCCCCCGCCGGCGCGCCCGCCAGCCATCTCCCGACCGACGCGAACGTCTCGCGCGGGGGTCTGGATTCGTAGGGCTCGGCCATCATCGCTCCGTAGCCGGCGCCCGAATCGCTCTGCACCTCCCAGCCGGAGGCGAGCAGGTGCTCGGACAGGCGCTCCTCCCCGCCCACGCCGTCGCGAGCGAGCAGCAGCGCGCGCCGGGCGCGGCCGCTCGCGACCGGGTGCTCGAGGGCGGCGAGATCGAGCTCGGAGAGCGCCTCGAGCGTGGCCGCGCTGATCGCAAAGCCGCCGGTGACCAGCTCCGGCTCTCCCGGAGCGTGACCGTCGTCCGGCATGAGCTCGGCGTCCGCGCCGGCGGAGGCCTCAAGGCGCGCGAACGCGCGCAGCTCGCGTACGAGCGACCGCCCCCGGCTGGGCACACCCCAAAGCACGAGGTCGTCGATCGGCCCGGCGCCGGCGGCCGCGGACGCGGCGAGCAGCCCGCCGAGCCCCACGCCGATCGCGGCCACGCGCTCGACGGCCGCCTGCGCGCGCAGCCACCTCGCGGTGGACTCCACGGCCGCGGTCCATCTCCCGAGGAGCCCGTCCATGTGGGCGTCGCCCGCGCTGTCGCCCGTGCCCGGCAGGTCGAAGCGAAGGGCGTGGTGGCCGCCGGCGGCGAGCGTCGTCGCCCACTCGCGCAGGCTGCGATGTGCGCACAGCTCCGCGTTGCCGAATGGCGCGCAGAGCAGGACGGCGACCGGGGAGCCGGGGGCGGCGGGCCGGTGGTGCACGGCGAACACGCCGCTCTCGCCCGCGCCTAGGTAGAAGGGGTCGCCGTGCAGGGAGGTCAACTCTCCGCCTCGATCGTGACGGCGCCCGCGAGGTTCAACGCCGTCAAGTGCCCCCCGCGCAGCTCCGCGTCGGGCGAGAGCGCGCGCAGCGCAAGCGTACGCTCGCCGCCGGGCTCGATCGACACCGCATCGCCGGTCGCCTCGAAGCCCGCCGCGTGCACCCGCACGCCGTAGGCGAACCGCCGGCTCGCGATCACGATGCGCGCGTCCGCGCCCGACCGCACGATCCGGGCGCGCAGTCCCAGATCAGCCGGCCCCTGGACGGCGGGCCGCGCTGCGGGGAACCGGAACGCCTGAGAGACGATGCCCGAGCTCCCTTCGAGTGTCGCCACGATCAGGTCCTGGGCGGGGGGGCCGAAGCGGTACGCCCACGACGCGTCCACGAAGCGGCCGAGAAGGTCCTCCAGATCCCACGTCTGCTGCGAGTGCGGTGCGATCTCGACCTCGACGCGGGCGTCGCCCACGCGGCGCTCGAAGTCCGAGTAGAGGTCGACGCGGAGCAGCGCCCCGAGGGTCGTCGGGCGGTCGTTCGCCACGTGCACGGCCACGCCGGCGAGGCCCTCGTCGGTGGTCCACACGCATACCGGCGCGAGCGCTCTCGCGAGGTGGTGGTAGGCGGCCTTCGGCGCACCCTCGTCGTCGAGCACGCCCCAGCCCGCGCCGGGGAGCAGGTCGCGCAGCCACAGGATCAGCCCGCCTCCGCACGGTGAGCCGGCTCGCCGCCACTCGCCGAACACCTCGGACATGAGCTCGCCGCTGACCGCGCGTGAGAGCTCCAGGTAGCGACCGGGGTCGGACTCCCGCAGGCCTGCCGGATCGGCACCGAACAGGAGCGCGAGGTAGTGGTCGCGCACGTCCTCGAAGTCCCAGTCGGTGCCCGCGTCGGCGGGGATCGCCGCCTTCCAGCGCTCGCCGAGGCCGTCGGCGCCGCCGGCCCGCTCGACGCCGGCCTCGTCCGGCACGTTCGACAGCGCCAGGCACTCCGATGCGAAGCGCACCGCCGCGAACCGCACGTCGGTGAGGGGGCGCCGGTAGCCGCCCACCCCGAAGTAGTTAGCCACGCCCCTGTCGGGACGGAACGGGAGCGCGCCTCCGCAGGGCGCCGACGGCAGCCACGCCGCGTCGATGTCCGCCTCGGCCACGATCCGAGGGAGCAGCTCGCCGAACAGCTCGCCGCGCCCGAGCGAGGGCTCTACGCCGAACATCGCCGCCTGCTGCTCGACCTCGCTGTTGCCGCACACGACGGCGAGGCTCGGCCGTCCCCCAACGCGCTCCAGCAGCGTGCGCGCCTCGCGTTCCACCGCGGCCCTGAAGGTGTCGTCGGCGACGGGGTAGTCGAGGTTGGCGAACATCAGGTCCTGCCACACGAGGATCCCCAGCTCGTCGCACAGGTCGTGGAAGGCGTCGGTCTGGTACGCGCCGGTGCCGGGCAGCCGGACGATGTTCATCCCCGCGTCGCGAACGCGCTGGAGCTGGGCGCGCAGCGCATCGGCGGGAGCGGCGAGCGCCACCGGGTCCGCGGGCGTCCACAGCGCCCCCCGCGCGAACACCCTTACGCCGTTCACGTGCAGGTCGATTCCGTCGCGCTCGATCTCCTGCGCTCGGTCGGCGCCGAACGCGAGCGCCCGGAACCCCACCCGGCGGCGCGCGAGCTCGAGGCGCTCGCCGTCCGCGTCGGCGTCGAGCCGGACCTCGTGCAGCGCGGGCTCGCCGTGGGTGTGCGGCCACCAGGGTGCCGCGTCTGGAACGCGCAGCTCCCCGTCGGCGATCAGGAGGCCGTCGCGCGATTCGAGCGCCAGCTCGCATCCGTGTGCGCCCGACGGGCCATCCAGCTCGAGGACCAGCCGCGCGACGTCCGCGCCTGCGATCGTGCGCACGCGGGCGTGGACGGCCAGCACCCCCTCGCCGCCCTCCAGCCGCGGGCGGAGCGTCAGCGCATCGAGCGCGACGCGTTCCCGGCGTCGCAGGCTGACGCCTCCCCACGGCCCTACGGGCGCGGGGCCGGGCGCGAATCCGGGCGCCCGTCCCAGCAGCATCGTGCGCACGAACCGCAGGTTCGCCTCAGCGACCAGCCGTGTGCGCCAGCGGGCGCGCGGCTTGCGGCGCGGTGCGAGCAGCGGGGCGAGCGCGCGGGCGCAGATCGCGAGCTCGTTGTGCCGCTTCAGCCTTCCCGCAACCGGGATCGCGGCGGGCTCGAACATCGACTCGCCGGCGTGCACCAGCTCGCCGTTCAGGTAGGTCTCGGTGACGGTGGCGAGCCCCGCGAGCATCAGGTCGACCTCCTCGCCGGCGTGCGCCTCATCAGCGTCGAACGCCGTGCGGAACCACCAGTCCTCGGTGTCCAGGTCCAGGTCGCGAGCACGGTCGGGGGTCCAGATGCCCGCGGCCCGCAGTGCGCCCGCGACCGTGCCGGGAACCTCCGCGGGAACCCAGCTCAGGTGCTCGAGCGTACCGGGGTCGGCGTGCGCGCCCGGAGGGGAGCCGGCGCACTCCCAGCCCTCGCTCACGGCGATGACGCGCTCCGCGCGGGACACCGCGAGCGCCGCCGGGCGCGAGGCGTCAGCCGGCGACATCTTCGAGCCGCCCCATCGCCTCCTCCCAGGCACCTCCGAGCGCTCCGAGCGGCTCGGCGAGGTCGAACGGGCGGCGCCGCGCCAGACGGAACCCGAGCACCTTGCACGAGTCCACCAGCGCGCGCAGCGAGCCCGCGGCCTGCGCGGCGCGCTCGGCGAACAGCCACTCCGCCATCGTCGCCGCGGCCTCGAACGCCGAGCCCGCCATGCGCACCGTCGCGAATGCGTAGGCGTGGTAGTCGGCCGCCTCGCCGTCGAGCAGGCGCGGGACGTCGCGCTCGAGCGCCTCGTGGAAGCGGACGAACGGGTTGCTCGCCGGGCGGGCGGCCAGATGGGCGCGAAGCAGGTCGCGCGCCGCGGGACGAAGCTCCGCGTCCGGCAGCGGATCGCCGGCGTCGAAGCGCACGAGCTCGGTGTAGGGGGGAAGCACGTCGGGCGAGAGCTCGCGACCCTCGCGGAACACGCCGCGGTAGTCCTCGCCGGCGAGCTCGTAGAGGCCCGCCGCGTGGAAATAGCGCATGCGCTCGGACGCGGTGTCGATCGCCTCAATCACGACCGAGCTCTTGACGTGTTCGGTGCGGTAGCTCGTGGCGGCGGTGTCGGGCAGGTACCACGAGTCGAGCTCAACGATGATCGTGCGCCCGTTGGAGATCTGCTCGACGGCCTGCTCGGGGAGGGGGCGGTAGGGCTGCATCTCGTGGATGTCCAGGCCGTAGAGCGATTCGAGGTCTGACGGGTGCGGCTTCAGGAAGGTCCACTGGTCGCCCTCGAAGTCGATCCTCACCGCCGGCCCCATCGCGGCGAGCGGCTCGCAGCCGCGTGCGTGCAGGAGCTCGATGACGATGTCGGTGTAGCAGTTCGTTTCGACGTACGTGCGCTCGGGATCGTGGAGCGCGTGTGCGACGTAGTCCTCCGGATCGTGGCCGGTGAGGCTCACCATGCCGTCAGCGGGAGCGCTCATGCAGGCCAGAGCACCTCGCGCACCTCGCCGGGCCAGGCCGTCGTCTCGAAGCCGTGCCGGCACAGCAGCGCGATCGTGATGCGCTCGAGGCCGAACCCGAGGCACGCGGTGTGCGCGCCGCTCCCGTCCGCGAGCTCGATCCCGTACACGCCCGCGAAGTGGTCCTGGTGGTAGTTGAACGACGCCACCGCCGTGGGCTCGTCGCCGGCGATCTGCGTGAGCACCTCGAACTTGAGCTGCTGCTCGCGCTGGCTGGCGGCGAGCATGCGCCCGCCGCGGCCGAAGAAGGGGTCGCTGGCGACGTCGAGGACCACCTCGAGGCCGAGCGCGCGCAGGAGCTCGACGGCGCGCTCGCGCCACCCGTCGCGCCAGACCTGGACGGACTCCGGCTCGCCCAGCCGGACGACCTCGCGCTGGTGGAACATCTGCAGGCGCGCCGGATCGCCTGAGGGCTCGTGCCGGAACACATAGGAGGGGCCCGCGTCGACCGTGAGGCCGCCCGGGGCGAGCGGCCCGCGCGCGGCGATCGCCGGGTACACGGGGTAGCACGCCGCCGGTGTGAGCACGAGGTCGGTCATGTGCTGGTGCTCGCTCCAGTCCTCGTGCGCGCATGCCCTCTCGTACTGGGCCGCCGCGTCGGCCTCGCTGCCCTCGAACGCGAACACGCTGCCCGCGAGGTGCGGGAACGAGCGCAGGTAGCCGACGCGCTCCAGGTCGCGGCGGGGCAGCAGCGGCGGGAAGCGCATCTCCTCCGGCTGCTCGGGCGCGGCTGCGCGCGTGACCATCGCGGCGAGTCGCTCGCGCACGTCCTCGAAGTCGCGCCCCCGGCCGTACAGCCCCGGCACGCCTGTGTCGATCAGCAGGCGCCGCTCGAGCAGCTCCGAGAGCAGCGCCGCCTGATCAGCGGTGCCCGGCCTGAACTCGGCCATCAGACGTCCTTGGCGATGAGCAGCAGCCCTGCGTTGGTCTGGTGGATGCGCTCGTTCGCGATCATCAGGCTCGCCGACAGCGTGTCGCGCAGATGGCGCCCGACGCTGAACGGCGTGTCGTTCTTGAAGCCCATGATCCCGCACACGCCCATCGCGCCCTGGCAGACGCGGGGAGCCTGCTCGGAGGCGGCGATCTTGAGGTTGTTGAAGCGCAGCGCGCTGGCCATCGTGTGGAGGCGCTCGCGGTCCGGGCCTTCGCCCAGCTCGACGAATTCGGCGAGCCCGGATCCGACCTCCGCGCGCAGCAGCGATAGCTCGCTCATCAGGTGCGAGAGCCGCACGGCCGCGGGAGCGGGGCCGCTGTCGCTGGGCTTGGCCGCCGCGCGCACGAACGCGCGGGCGCGGTCGAAGGCGTCGGTCGCGATGCCCAGCCACAGGTGCGACCAGAGGATGTGGGTGATCGGCACCATCGACTCCGCCATCACCTGCCCGAACGGCGTCGGAACGACCTGGTCGGGCGCGATCTCCGCGCGGACCACGAACCCGGGCGAGCAGGTGCCGCGCATCCCGAGCGGGTCCCAGGTGCCGGTCTGCTCGAGCGCGAACTGCCCGCCGAGCGCCACCACCACGACCTGGTCGTTCTGCTCGGTGTCGGGGTCGCGGCGCAGGGTCACGAACAGGTCGTCGGCGTGCGCGCCGTAACTGACCACCGGGGCCTGCTTCTCGAACGTGCAGAGGTTCTCGCCCGCGGGCGTGACGGCGGCGATCGAGCGCCCCATGTCGCCGCCGGTGCCGAGCTCGGTCGTCACGGAGGCGACGAGGCGCTGCTCGGCGGAGACACGCTGGAGGTACTCGCGCATCCACTCGGAGCTGTCGGCGTGCCGCACGATCGTCGCGACCTGGATCTGGTGCATCGCGAAGACCATCGCGGTGGAGCCGCAACGGCGCCCCAGCTCGAAGCAGGCGCGCGCGATCGTCTCGAACGACACGCCGCCGCCACCGAGCGCCTCCGGGACGAACGCCGACAGGGCGTGCTCCTCGCGCAGCGCCGCGAGCGCCTCGACCGGGAACCGGGCCTCGCGATCGACCGAGTCGGCATTGGGCGTCGCGACCTCGTCGGCGATTCGCTCGACGGCCGCGAGGAACGCCTGGTCGCGGTCGACGGAGACGGCGCTCATTGCAGCGCCGTCTCCGAGCGCAGCTCGCTCAGCGCGGCCTCGATCGACGAGATGCTCGCGAACACGTTCCGGGTCAGCATACGGTCGGGGAACTCGATGTCGAAGTGGTCCTCCAGCGCGATCATCACGTTGAGGCTCGCGTGGGAGGTCATCCCCGCGCGGTAGAGGTCCTCGTCGACCGCGAGCGTGCCCGCGTCGACCGGAAGGCGGCCGTGGTCGCGCAGGATCTGGCGGATTTCGTCGGTCACGAGCCTTCCATCGGATCGGGTACCCCATTACTCAAGTCGCGTGTCGCGATCACCACCGCAGTTGCGAATCCGCCGTCGTGGCTGATGCTGAGCTCGAAGTCCGCGAGCCCCTGGGCGCTCGCGATCTCGGCGGCCGTCCCGCTCAGCTGCAGCTCCGCCCACCCCCCCGGGTTCCTGCGGACCTCGATCGTGCGCAGCGACAGGCCCGTTTCGCCCGGGCGCAGCACCTTCACGGTCGCCTCCTTGGCGGCGAAGCGGGCGGCGAGGCATTCCGGGTCCACGCCGTCGCCGGACGCGCAGTCGGCAAGCTCCCTGTCCGTATACACGCGCGACAGGTAGCGCTCGGCGTGATCCGCGATCGCATCGCGGACGGACTCGACGGAGACGAGGTCCACTCCTACGCGCACCCGCAACAGAATCGCACGTCCGCT
>Ga0187823_10000359_pt1 | contig 11284 bp, 10 predicted proteins | sample NC_wetland_sal_i_12_FD_132968 | JGI IMG/M metagenome (GOLD analysis project Ga0187823, IMG submission 132968) | Wetland sediment microbial communities from Neuse River Estuary, North Carolina, USA - SourceSoil_3 | ecosystem: Environmental > Aquatic > Freshwater > Wetlands > Sediment | place...
CATGGGGCGCGCCGGGTATGATGCGCTGCGCGGTGCGGCGCATCTTCTCGAGTTCCGCCATCAGATTAGTCTTGGTGTGCAGGCGCCCCGCGGTGTCGACAATCACGTAATCGGTATGCCGTGTACTCGCGGCCTGCAGCGCATCGTAGAGCACGGCCGACGGGTCTCCGCCCGCCTTGGTGCGGATGACTTCCGTCCCGGTACGCTGTCCCCAGACCTCGAGCTGCTCGATCGCGGCGGCCCGGAAAGTATCGGCCGCGCACAGCAGTACCGTCTTGCCGTCCGAGCGCAGCACCTGGGCCAGCTTGCCGATGGTTGTGGTCTTGCCGGTGCCGTTTACTCCAACCACCAGGATTACTTCAGGTGTGCCATCCACCCGGGTGACGGGCTGAGCATTGGTGGCCGCCAGAATGGCGAGAATTTCTTCCTTGAGCAGCCGTTTGAGTTCGTTCACGTTCCCGATCTGCTTGCGATCGGCTTTTTCGCGGAGCTTCTCCAGTACTTCATGAGTCGTGGTCGTGCCCAGGTCAGCCCCCAGGAGCGTGGCTTCAAGGTCGTCCAGCGTGGCCCGGTCGATTTCCTTACCGAACGAGACGACGTCCTCGATGCGCTCGCTCAGGTTTTCCCGGGTACGGGTCACCGCTTCCTTCATGCGATCAAGGAAGCTGGGTTTCTGCTGTTCGTCGAGGCTGCCAAATAGAGTCTGGATCATGAATTCGCGGGACCTGGAGGTGCTGAAATCAATTATAGCGGGCAGGGGGCTGTGGACTGGCAATTGGCAATTAGCAATTGGCATTTAGCCACGTGCTAAGTGCCAACAGCTGATGCTAAATGCTCTTTAATTATCGTCCGAAGACTTCCGCCGCAGCCACGGCAGCCCGGGCCTCGGGAGCAGACGAGGGCGTCACTGAAGCCTGAGCGGGCGGCTTGGCGGCGGAAGCAGCCGCAACCGAGACATCAGGCTGCTGGATCTTGATCTCGCCTCGTTTGTAGATGGCAGTCAGCGCGGCCACCGCGGTGGGATCAAGTCGCTTGCCGGAAAGATTATGAATGATGCGCAGGGCGGCTTCCGGATCGTGCGCCTGCTGATAGGGACGGTTCGTGGTCAGCGCATCGAACGTGTCAGCCACCGCGATAATGCGCGGCAACAATGGAATGTCCGCGTCGTGCAGACCCCGCGGATAGCCGCGCCCGTCGAGCGATTCGTGGTGCAGTTCAATCCCCGGAATCATGTCCTTCAACTGTGCCACCGGACGCAGTATGTTCGCGCCCTTGGTGGTGTGGGTCTTCATGATTTCGAACTCTTCGGGGGTGAGCGCTCCCGGCTTTTTGAGGATGCGGTCTTCAATGCCGATCTTGCCTACGTCGTGCAACTGGGCGGACACCCGCACGATCTCCAGAAATTCCTCGGGATGGCCCATCTCCCTGGCGATCAGCATCGAATAACGGGTCACGCGGTCGGAGTGGCCACGGGTGTAGGGATCCTTTTCGTCGACCGCGCCGGCCAGCATCTGGATGGAGCTCATGAACAGATCGCGATTTTCCGTGGCCGCCCGCTTGAGATCGAGCACGAAGTGCTCGAGTTCCTCGGACATGGTGTTGAAGGTGGCCGCCAGTTCGCCGATTTCGGTGCGGCTTCTCAGCTTGACCCGGTGCGAGAAGTCGCCGCGGGCGATGGCGCGGCTGGAAGCGGTCAGGACTTCCAGCGGATTGGTGATGCGGCGCGCGGCGAAAATACTGATGCCCACGCTGAGCAGGATGGCCATCAGGGCCAGCAGGCGGGCGCTGCGCTGCATCTCAAATACCCCGCGGTAAGCCTCGTCCCGCGGCTTCTGCACGATCACCGCCCAGTCCAGATTGCCCACCGGGCTGTAGGTGCCGAGCATCTTCGTGCTTTTTGTGCCCTGGGTCACGCTGAACTCTCGCGTGGCCGCCACCATCTGCGCCTGGCGCCCCTGCTCCACGAAGTTACGCACGATCTCTGAGTTAGTCAGATCCTGGCCGGTGGCGTAATCGGGCGTAGCCCCAGCCACCAGGCGGCCTTCGCTATCCACAACGTACGGCGTGAGCCCGCCGCGGTTGACTTCCTGCAAACGGCGAATCAGGAATTCCAAGTCCTCGACCGCCCCGATCATCCCCAGGAAGCGCCCGCCGTACATGACCGGGGTACTCACCAACATGACGGTACGGGCAGAGGTTCCGCTGCCGATCACCAGGGCCTGGCCGCTGTAGGCGCGGCCTTCGCGGGCGGCCTGATAGGCCCGCACCAGGTCGAGTTGCAGAAAGGCGTCGGGGGCAATGCGGCCTGCCGAGATTCCCTTGGACTCCGAATTCAGCAAGGTGGCATAAGCCAGATCGGGCGACGAAGAAACAAAATGCTCCAGCAGGGCGCGCAACTCGGGCGCCTCCACATGCTCGTCCGTAATGTCTCCGCCGCTCGCCACCTGCAGGGCCGAAGACAGGTTGGCCAGCATCATGCGCAGCGATTCCTGGTGTTGCGCGATGTCGTCGGCCAGAGATCGCGTTACCGTATTCTGCAGCAGCCGCTCGTTGGTGATCAGGCGCTCGCGGTTGATCGCTTCCACCTGCTCCGAATAGAAATACATCGGTACCACGCTGATAAGCGCGAGCGCACCCAGGATGACATACAAAATCGGGACGCGAGATGGAAGGGGCAATTTCAAGACAAAGTGGGCCATGCCCCGCCGTTTGACATGGCTGGAGGCAATTGTTGCTGTTGAAATTTTACCGGGTAGAGGCGGTTACCCGCTCCAGACCGAAGGCCAATGTCCGGTTACCAAAGTTCAGGAACTTCCCACCAGCCGGGCGATTGCGGCCAGGCTTAGTTGTTGTAAACAATGAAGAGACTGCCGCCGGTTTGATTACACTGGCCATCCACGGTGTTATCAGGGTTGATCTTGATCTTGCATTCCCCGCCGGCGGTCGCCCTTACCGCCGCATCCGGATTGTCGGTGGTGGCGAGCGCGGTCCTGGTTTCATTGCCCGCGGGCACGGAAATCATGGCCAGCACAATCTTTCGATAGCTGTGCGTGTGCTGCGGCCCGATTACCGGAAAGCTCTCGACCTGCAATCCGGCCTGCCTCACCTCAGTGTGGCCGGCAGCGTTTCTCGCGACCAGACAGTTCACGCTCGCAACCATTTTCTTGGTGGTCGCGGCGGCCGTGGTATAGACGACCTTGGGGCAAGACTGCGCTCCAGCCGCGGTGGAGAAACCACTGAAAGAGACGGACAAAGCAAGGAAGAGGGTTTGGAAACGCGTCATGGCTGCATTGTCACAGAAGAATGCAGAGGGCATCACGTTTCGAAAGACCTAGGTCTTAAGTTTGTGCAGGAAAGTTGCGAGTAGAAGCTAGAAGCCAGGAGCCAGGAGCCTGAAGTTAAGAGCCAATCCCGCGCTCGCTCTTGCCACTCCGCGTCATCAACTCGCGGATCGCCTCTGCGGGAGATTTGTCGCGGTGCAGAATGTCATCCATCTGCTCGGTGATCGGCATCTCCACCCCGCGGGCGCGAGCCAGTCCGACCGCGGCCTGGGTAGTAAACACGCCCTCCGCGACCGCGCCGTGCATGCCGGCGATAATGTCCGGCAATTTGCGTCCGCGGCCAAGTTCGACGCCCACGCTGCGGTTGCGCGAAAGTCCGCCCGTACAGGTCAGCACCAGGTCGCCCAGGCCGGCAAGCCCGGCCATGGTTTCCTGGCGTCCGCCGCAGGCTACCGCCAAACGCGTGATCTCGGCCAGGCCGCGGGTGATGAGAGCGGCGACCGAATTGTGGCCGAGCCCCAGCCCGTCGCACACGCCGGCAGCGATGGCGATGACGTTCTTCAGCGCCCCGCCGAGTTCAACGCCGACCACATCGTCGTTGGTATAGACCCGGAAGCGGGGATCGCTGAATTCGCGCTGCACGACTTCCGCGAGTTCCGCATCCTGCGAGGCCGCGGTGATGGCGGTGGGATCCCCGCGAGCGACCTCTTTGGCGAATGAAGGTCCACTGAGGGCCGCGATGCGCGGCGTAAACTTGTTGCCCGATGTGACGACCTGCACGATCACTTCGGTCATCCGCAGAAGCGAGGTTTCCTCCAGCCCCTTGGTCGCGCTGACAAACATCATGCCGGGCTCGAGACGCGGCAGCATCTGCTGAAACAGCGGGCGACAAAGCTGCGAAGGCATGACGCTGACCACAATTTCGGCGCTCTGCAAAGCTTCCTGCAAGCTACCGGTCGGCGATACCGATGCTGGTATCGACTGTCCGGGAAGAAAGAGTTCGTTCACCCGGCGGGTGGATATCGAATCGCGGACTTCCTTTTCGTGCGCCCAGAGCCGTACGTCGTGGTTGCCGCCGCGTCCCAGAACAATGGAAAGGCCCGTACCCCACGCGCCCGCCCCAATGATCGCGATCCGGCTCATCCCCGCCTCCATTGAAATCGAGGTTCGGTGCCGATCAGAAGGCGGTGAATGTTCTGATGATGCCGGCCGATGATCAGCAGGGAAGCGATCGCCATGATACCCAGCACCCGCGGGGAGTTGGCATAGTCGTGCAGCCGCCAGGCCAGCAGGGGGAAGAGCGCAACCGCGACGATTGAGCCCAGAGACACGCGACGAAACAGCAGCACCATCGCGACGAAGATGCCCACGGTCACCTGCAAGGACGTAGGCGCCAGCAGGGCGAAAGACCCCAACGCCGTGGCCACGCCTTTGCCCCCGCGAAATTTCAGCCAGATGGGAAACATGTGTCCCACGATGGCGAAGAGCGCGGCCAGAGCGGCCAGCGCGGTGCGGCCGGGAAAGAAGGCGCGAGTGAGCGCCACCGCGACCAGCCCTTTGAGCGCATCAAGAAGCAGCGTGAGGACGCCCAGAGCCGGCGATGATCGCGCAACGTTGGTGGCGCCGATGTTGCCGCTGCCGCTGAGTCGAACATCCTGCCCCCGAAAAACCCGCATCAGGATGAGCCCGAACGGGATGGATCCCAACAGGTAGCTGAACGCGGCGGTGAGAAAGATACTCATCGATTCTTGTAGCGCCGGTTTGTGCGGTCGCGGGCGCGTCCCCCGCGGCCACACCACACGCGGCGCTACCCTAAACCAAAGCGCGCAATCTTCGTGTAGCGCGCGCCGCCCCGCATGGGTTGGCTCTGGTACAGGAAGAACTCGCGGGCGGTCATGGTACCAAAATCAAGCGCCGGCATCGTCGCCAATCTTTTCTGCAAGGGTTGAAATACGGGACTGGCGCCGTCGCCCTTGCGCCAGCCCGGTGCGCCCGAGCCGCCTCGACGAGCCAGAGTGAGATGCGGACTGAACTCGTGCTCTTCCTTCGCAACGCCGAGCACTGCCGCAGTCTCATCCACCAATTTCGCGAGGGCGGCCAGTTCCGGCCCCGCTTGAATCCCGATCCAGAAAACGCGAGGCGATTTGGCCGTAGGGAAAAATCCGTGTCCCCGGAATGAAAGCTCGAACCCACCTGCCCGGATCGCGCTCAGGGCCTGCTTGATCTCTTCCACAGCTTCCGGCGATTTCCATCCGATGAACTTCAGAGTCACATGCATCGACTCGGGACGCACCCATCGCGCCTCCGGCGCGAATCCGCTCACGCCATCGAGAAACTGCTCCAGGCGGGCGCGAATGGAGTCGTCAATATCGAGAGCAATGAAGACACGCATGAAGAGTCGTCAGTCGTCCGACTTCAGTCGTCAGCACGAACCAGGTGGGGACAGCCGCCCCGGCTGTTCGGCCGGGCAAAGCCCGGCAGCCCTGCTGACGACTGACGACTGAAGACTGATGACTGCTCTACATCAGCTTTCTCCTGACCATGTCGAGCGCCAGCTGGCTGGCGAAAAAGCGGATGCGTTTGCGATCACCGGGGAAATTTCTTTCCGCCACCTCGGTTTCTTTTTCACTCGCCAAAGCCAGGAAGACCAGGCCGACCGGTTTTTCCGGCGTGCCGCCCGCCGGGCCGGCCACCCCGGTAATGCCAATTCCCAGAGTCGACCCACAGCGCTTGCGAATGCCCTCGGCGAGCGCCAGCGCGACTTCGCGGCTGACCGCGCCGTGCTTTTCGATCAGCTTCGCAGGCACGTCGGCGAAGGTGGTTTTCAACTGGTTGGAATAAACCACCGCGCCGCCCAGAAAGTAACGCGAGCTGCCGCTGACCGAAGTGATGCGCTCGGCGAGAAGTCCGCCGGTGCAAGACTCGGCCACCGCCAGCGTCGCGTTGCGCATCTGCATGTAATAACCGACGATCTGTTCGAGCGAATCGCCGTTATCGGAGAAAACGTTGTCGTCGAGTTCTTCTTCGATTTCCTCGGCCAGCTTGTCCACGCGTTCCTGCGCGGCCTCGAGCGACGTTGCGCGCGTCTTCAAGTGCAATTGGATTTCCCCGGCTCCTGCCAGGATGGTGGTTTGCACATCGGTATAGCGCTTGTAGATGGGCGCCACCCGCGCATCACACTGCGATTCCGGCATCAGCGCAATCTTTAAGACCCGGGTTGCCATGAATTGCGGCGGCAACTTGGCCCGCAGGCGGTCCATGCACTGCGCATCGAACAGGGCCTTCAATTCATGGGGAGGACCGGGCAGCAGGATAATAACTTTTTCTTCGCCTTCATACCTGCCGCTGATCCACTGGCCGGGCGCGCTGCCATTGGCGTTGGGCAGGACCACCGCCCCTGCAATCACGTCCGCCTGCTTGAGATTATTGGCGGACATGTTCTTCCAGCCCCGTGCCGCGAAGCGCTGTTCCAGGGCGGTGACGATTTCAGGGTCGCGGCGCAGCCCGAGTCCCAGCGCATCCGCCACCGCTTCGCGAGTGAGATCGTCTTCGGTCGGCCCCAGGCCGCCCATGAAGATCACGATCTCGGCCCGGGAAAGCGCCAGGCTGGCCGCGCCGGTCAGGTGTTCGCGGTTGTCGCCCACGATGGTCTTGAAGATGACATCGACGCCCAACTGGTTGAGCTTTTCCGTAAGGTAGAGTGAATTCGTGTCCTGGCGGAAGGGAGTCAGCAGCTCCGAGCCGATGGCAATAATCTCGGCATTCACGGCTAAGAGTGTAAATGAAACAGTCGTCAGTCGTCGGTCGTCAGTCCTCAGCTAGACCGGCATGCTGACGACTGAAGACAGAAGACTGACGACCGTAAACGAACCACGGAGAACGCCGACGCTTGCACGGAACGTGGGAGTGAGAGCTGACAGTTTGACGGCTGAAAGCCGAAAGCTAGAAACTAGAAACTAGAAGCTATTCCGCAACCAGCGGCGCTCCCTGCACGCCCCACGAAAGATGATGGACCGCGCCCGTGGTGGCCAGCACCGCCGATTTTCCCGGGGCGAAGGCCAGGCCCACCAGTCCGGGACCTGCAACCTCGAGCGAAGCCTTGGCGTCGGGTGTGATCTTGACGATGCCGCGCTTGCCGGAAAGCGAAGCTGCAACGTAAAGATTGCCATCGATATCAAATGCCAGGCCCTGCGGACGTCCCAGGCCGCGGTAAAACGTCGAGACGCTGCCGTGCGAGTCGATCTTGTGCACGGAATCGAAACTGGAAGTCGTGGGCCCGGTGACAAACAAATCTCCTCCCGGCCCGAATGCCAGGTGGTAGGCGGATACGCTGGGTTCGAGCGTGGCGAAAACGAAGATCTGGCGGTCTTTGCCGATCTTGAACACCGTCCCGCTGCGATCGCCGACATAGAGATTTTCGTTGTGATCGAAGGCGATTCCAGTGGCCACGCCCATGCCTTCGGCGTAGGTCGACATGGTGCCGTTCGGCGCCACCCGGTACACCGTCCCGTTGAAACGCGAAGAGACATACATCTGGCCCGCGCGATCAAAAGCGATGGCGGTGGCATTCGTCATCTCCGCCAGGAACGGCTTGACGTTGTAGTTGGTGTCGATCTTGAAGATCGCCACCGGAACTTTCTGCCCGCGCTCTCCGGAGAAAGTGACGTAAATGTTGCCCTCGGCGTCGAGCGCAGGATTGGTCACCGGATGCAGATTCTCGGCGATTGGCGATGCGACCTTGATCTGATGCGGATTGCTGGCGGTGCCGTTGGTCGATACCACCACCGGTCCCGAAGAGGCGCCGGGCGGCACGCGCGCCACCAGAAAATCGTCGGAGCTGATGACCACGGCGCCTTCGACAGCGCCAAAAAGAACTTGCGGCCGGCGCAGCTCGTGAGGTCGAAGACTCTTTCCCACGATGCGCACTTCTCCGCCGGGCAAAGCGGCGCCGGGATGCACCGCCTCAATGTGCGGATGCCCATTGACGTTCTTCTTGCCCAGCAGTCGGTCGGAAATTCCCATGGACTCCAGCTTCCTGAGGCTGTTCGGCGTCCGCTAACGCGGCAGCAAGCCGAAACGCAGCACCGCCTGCAACACAGCCAGGGCGTAAAGCCCGGCCGCCACATCGTCGATTACGATGCCCACTCCCTCGGGGAGGCGTTCCAGTTGGCGTACCGGCGGCGGCTTGACGATATCGAACGCTCTGAAAAGTATAAAGCCCAGCAGCAGAGATTGCCATGCGATCGGCGCCGCAATCAGGGTAATAAGCTGGCCGGCGACTTCGTCGATCACCACAAACTGCGGATCCTTGCGCCCACAGGCCCGGGCGACTCGAGTGGCCGCCGGAATTCCGAGCAGAACCGCAACGAGAGCGATGAGGGCTGCCACCTCGGGCTGTGCGGCGGGCGCGATCCAGCGCGCCAGAAGCCACCAGAGAACGACCGTGGCCGCCGAACCCCAGGTGCCGGGCCCGGGACGCAGATTTCCGATCCCGAAGAACGTGGCTACGAGCGTGGCCCAGAGCGGGGCGCGCGGGCGAGACGCCCCCGCGACAGCCGGCGGGACGCCGGCGCTACGGTCGGATGGTTCTAGCGCCGCTGTCTCACCGGGTGTGGCGGAGGCGTCCTGCCCGCCCTCAGAAGTCTTCATCGGGCTCTCGCGAGAGGTCTTCGACTCCGTCGCCCGTGTCCTGCACCGGCGACGAAATCACGTACGCGCCGCTGGCCCATTTGCCCAGGTCGATCAGGCGGCAGCGGTCGCTGCAAAAAGGGAACTCGGCATCCCGGCTGGTTACCAGCTTTTTGCAGATGGGGCACTTCAGCTTGAGCTTCCGAGCCATGGGACTTCCTACTCGATCTTATGTTCAGAGGATCGATCGTCAGACGATCCGGGCCACCAGATCGTAATCGTGGGCTTCGGTGATCTGGCAACGATAGAACTCGCCGGTCTTCGGCTCCAATCCTTCAGGAACGTCGTTGACGAACACTTTGCCGTCGATTTCGGGCGCGTGCATGGGGGTTCGGCCTTCGAGCAGGAGGTCGGTTTCGTCCGACACGCCCTCGAGCACCAGATCGAATTCCTTTCCCACCAGGGCCTTTTTCTTCCGTTTGCTGATCTTGCGCTGGATGCCCATCAGGTGTTTGCGGCGGCGCTCGATTTCGCGCTCGGGCAACTTCTTTTCCTCGGAGAATGCCCCCGCGCCTTCCTGATCGGAGTAACCGAATGCCCCCATCCAGTCGAATTCTGATTCGCGCACGAACTGGCAGAGTTCTTCAAACTCTTTTTCGGTTTCCCCCGGAAAGCCGACGATGAACGACGTGCGCAGCGTGACCCCGGGGATCGTAAGGCGCATTTTCTCAATCGAACGCAGGAAGATGTCGGCGCCCGCGCCCCGCTTCATGCGTTTCAAAACACTGGGAGAAGCGTGCTGCAAGGGCACGTCGATGTAGGAACAGATCTTTTCGTGGGACGCGATGGTTTCGAGCAGGCGCCCGGTAATCTTGTTGGGATAGGCGTACAGAAAACGCACCCAGCGCAGCGGTTCGATTCCCGCCAGCTTTTCCAGCAGGAGGGCGAGGCCGTCTTTGAGGCCGAAGTCCTCGCCGTAGCAGGTCGTGTCCTGGCCGATGAGGGTGATTTCGCGCACCCCGGAAAGCGCCAGGCGCTCCGCCTCGGCGATCACGGACTCAAACCGCCGCGACCGGAACTGGCCGCGCAGCTGGGGAATGATGCAGAAAGTGCAGGGATGGTCGCAGCCTTCCGCAATCTTGATGTAAGCGGTGTGGCGCGGCGTGGCCAGCACGCGGGGCGTGGCTTCGTCGTACAGGTAGTTGGGCAGGTCGGCGATGGCGCCGTTCCAGCTCTCGCGCGAGAAGCGGCCCTGAACGGCCCGGGCATCGCCTTCCGCCCGCGATTGCAGAATCCTGAACGGAGAGTCGGCCGCGGGCGCGGGGGCCACTCCGGTGGCCGCCAGGATGGCTTCCAGCTCTCCCGTTCCGACCACGGCGTCCACTTCCGGAATGTTCTGCTGAATATCGTTGCGAAAGCGTTCCACCAGGCAGCCTGCGACCACCAGCTTCCGGGCATGTCCAGTGGTTTTGTGTTTCGCCATTTCCAGGATCGTGTTCACCGACTCCTGCTGGGCGCTGGCAATGAACGAGCAGGTGTTGACCACGATTACGTCGGCATCTTCGGCACCGGAAACCAGCCTGGCCCCGGCCCGCTCGAGCAGCCCCATCATCACTTCGCTGTCCACCAGATTCTTGGGACAGCCCAGGCTTACGAAACCCACGCGAGTGGGTCCCCGAGACCCGGATGTCGCAGCTTCATCGGCCCCCTGGGGCGCTACAGATAGGGTTTTGGTGACCATGCAATCCATTGATTTTAACACTCTTGCCCGAGTGTCACCTGGGCCCGTCCGGAGGCAGAGGAAGGGACCCTTTCCCAAATCCGCCCCGCATCGTGCTTGCCAACCTTTTCCCGAAACCAGGCCGGGTTTCGCGTGCTAACCTTGAGGCAGGGTTGGTCCGGGGAACTTCGCGGGAGGTGAGATGAAGCGCACACTGTTTTTCGCTGCGGTTCTGGGGTCGCTGCTGGGCTTGCTTTCCGGCGCCGGCGCCCAGGAAAAGAATGAGCTGAGCGGCTTGATCGGCCGCGTTTTCGTCAGCGACCACGGAGTCACGGGCACCAGCCTGCCCAATGCTCTTCTCACCACCGGGGCCGGCCTGAGCGTTGAAGCCAACTACGGACGGCGACTGTGGGACCTGGGCCTGGTGGGGCTGACCGGCGAGGTCCCTTTCGTGGTCACTTTCAGCGAAAAAACCCATTACGACCTGAACCTTGTCCCCAAGGATTACAAATCATTTTTTGTGACGCCCTCATTGCGCGCCAACCTTTTTCCGCACAGCGGAATTTCACCCTGGGTGAGCGCGGGCGGAGGATTTGGCTATTTCAAGGAGAATTCCACACTGGAGTTTGGCGGGGCCAACCCCGGCAAAACCGGC
>Ga0187823_10000360_pt1 | contig 11280 bp, 14 predicted proteins | sample NC_wetland_sal_i_12_FD_132968 | JGI IMG/M metagenome (GOLD analysis project Ga0187823, IMG submission 132968) | Wetland sediment microbial communities from Neuse River Estuary, North Carolina, USA - SourceSoil_3 | ecosystem: Environmental > Aquatic > Freshwater > Wetlands > Sediment | place...
AGGTCGCCCCATTCTTCGTTGATCGCCGGCTCGCCGCAGGGCCCCGGTTCGACGCCGTCGCAGTACCCGTTGCCGCCCGCCGTGACGTCATACAGCGACGTTGTTCCGAGGTGGGCGTAGAGGGTTGCGGCGGGATAGGCGGCGCCGCGGCTGCCGCCGGCCAGCGCGTAGAGCGCTGCGACGAACGGGGAGGACAGCGAGGTGCCCCCGACGGTCACCCAGCCGGTGGTCGCCGACGAGGAGTATTTGTAGCTCGAGTAGATGTCAAACCCGCTGTAGGGGTCGCCCACCGCGGCGACGTCGTTGTCGAGGCGATGCGTGCCGCATCCCGTGGCGCCCCAGCCCGGCACGTCCTGCTGCCAGGCCGGCGCTTCGAACAGCGTGCTGCACCCGCCCCCACCGGCGGCGAACTGTTTGAACGCGGTCCCCGACGGCGGGCCGCTGTCGTTCCACACGGACTCGGCTTTGCGGGCAGCCGTGCTGGTGAGCTTGATCGTCGTCCCACCCACGGACACGACCGTGGGGAATGAGGCGGGGCCGTCCGGAAGCCCGGGCGCAACACCGGTTTCGGCGAGACGATCCCAGTTGTGGTAGCCGGAGTCGCCGGCGGCCGCGAGCACGACGACGCCCGGGTGGTCGTAGGCGGCGCGTTCGGTGGCGGCGAATTCGTTCTCGAGTCCTCCGTAGGAGTTCGAGACCTCGGACGCGCCCAGCGTCACCGCCTCGTTCACGGCGCTTGCGAGGTCGGCGAGCGTTTCCGAGCCGGCCTCCACGAGGAGGATCCTGCAGTTGGGGCAGGTGCTGTGCGCGGTCTCGACGTCAAGCGCGATCTCGACGGTCCAGCCGACTTTGTCGGCGGCCGGGAGCGAGCTCGAGCTGCCCGTCTGGCCGACCTTCGTGAAGCAGCCGTTGGCGGTCGTGCACGCGGGGAGACCGTAGTTGGAATCGAACGTGGCGAGGTCGGCTTCGATGCGGGGGTCGTCGAACGCATCGACGATGGCTAGCACCTGGCCGCCCCCGCCGACGGATCCCGTGTAGCTGTACGCCTTCGCGAGATCGGCCGGGGTGAGCCCGCCGGCGGGTCCCGTCGCGACGGCGCCGCCGGCCAGCGCGTAGGGACGCGCCCCAGGCGCCGACGCCGGCTCGCGTGTGAGCGCCATCACGAGGCAGCTCGCAGCGTGACGGTGCGGCGCGGGGCAGAGACGGCGAGCGGCGGCGTGGCCGACGCCGCTGCCGTCCAACGCGCCTGTCAGCGGCTGCGCTCTTGCGACCCCCGCGCTTGTCAGGAGCAGCGCCGACGCCAGCGCGACCCAAACGGCGAAGCGCACCGAGTCGCTGCGCTGTGCCGCCCCAAGGCCCATGGGACGAGCGTAGGCCCCCCGGCAGGCAACGGGCGGCGCTCTCGACGCATGTTCGCCTCACGCAGCCGCGAGAAGAATTTCGTACCCCCCGGCCGGCTAGGCGCGATACTTCGCGAGCCATGCGCGGGGAGTCGCCCACCGCCCACCTGGCCGAGATCGTCGTGTGCGTCTCCGGTCGCGTCAAGCGAGGCCCGGATGCGGTTTAGGCAGAACCAGTTGCAGTACTTCGTCGCGGTGGCAGAGGAGGGGCAGATCACCCGCGCGGCGGAGAAGCTCCACATCGCCCAGCCTGCGCTGTCGCAGGCGATCACCCAGCTCGAGACCGACGTCGGTGTCGAGCTGCTGGAGCGCCACGCGCGCGGTGTCCGGCTGACGGCTGCCGGGGTCGTGTTCCTGTCGAAGGCGCGCGCAGCCGTCGCCGCCGACGTCGACGCGTTCGAGACGGCGCAGCGGCTCGCGCGAGACAGAACGCACGTGGTCGAGTTCGGGTTCGTCGTGGCCGCGCCGGGGCTGCACAGCCCCGGTCCTCTCAGACTGCTCGCGAAGGCACACCCCGAGATCGAGATCCGCTATCGAGAGCTACCGTTTCCGTTCACGCCAACGCGGTCGTGGCTCGCCGAAGTGGACATCGTGGCCAGCCATCTCCCGCCCGCCGATCCGGACGTGTGGGTTCGTCCGTTCGCTCACGAGCCGCGAGTTGTGCTCGCCGCGAAGGGCCATCCGCTGGCGGCGCGCGAGACGCTGAAGGTCGCGGACGTGCTGGATGAAACGTTCATCGGATTCGATCCCTCCGCCGATCGCGGGTGGGCGGGGTTCTGGAGCCTTGACGACCACCGCGGCGCGCCGCCGCGACAGGTCACCGGGGACGCTGTGGCAAACGGGCAGGAGGTTCTCGCCGCCCTCGCGCTGCGCGAGGCGATCACCACCGCCCCAGCCCTGGTGGGCACGCTGCTCGCCGGTCTGCAGACGGGCGTCGTGACGATCCCGCTGGAGGACGCCGATCCCTCAGAAGTCGTCCTGGCCGGGCGCAACGACCGCCGTAGCCGTGCGGTCGAGACGATGCTCGCGTTCTTTGACTCGCTGGACGCGCACGCTCACCGGGCCGTGGACGCGAGAGCCGCGCGAGACGCGGGGGACGAGACGGGCGCGAACCGGTGACGTCCTGCCGGCCCCCTTGCAGGGTCCGTGTTCCCGTCAGCGAACCCCGCTCGCGCTGTGAACAGCGCTCTCGCTCTGCGGGCCGTCTGCGAGGCGGAAACGGAAGACCATCTCGAGCCCACCGCCGAAGGCCGGTTCGAGCGTCATCGCGTCACTGAACGTCGCCATCCAGCCGAAGCCGACTCCTGCGCTCCGTTTGTCGGGACGGGGAACGAGGCCCTGGCCGTCGTCCGCGACCACGATCCAGACCGCCTCCGAATTGCGCACCGCGCGGAGGTGGATCTCGCCTGGCGAGTTGATGTAGGCGTGCTCGACCACGTTCGCGGCAGCCTCGGAGCAGACGAGTCGGATCGCGTCCACGGTGTCCGGCGGGGCGTCCCCCTGAAGCGCGAATGACGCCGCCGCGTTGCGGATGGATGCGAGCGACTCGGCCACCGCCGGGAAAGACGCCGAAAGCGAGCCGTCTGCCGCGCCTGCGCTCGGCTGGCCTAGCGGGTGATGCTGAGCGGCTGACGACACTTGCGCTCGATCCGTTGGAGGCTTGCACCCCACGGATACCCACCGGGGGGGTCTCTAACCGTTATCGGGCGCCGGCGCCGGATGCCGGCGCCACGCCGTTGCCGACGATCGCTCCCGGCGCGGCGGCGGCGGGGAGGTCCGCGTCAACGTGGAACTCCGTGGTCGAGTACACCTCAGACTGCTGGAACACGACCGGCTCGGGCGTATCCCCCGGGTGCTCACCCACGTGGTGAACGGTGTAGGTGCTTCGGCCGAGTTGGAAGATGGCTGCGACCGTCCGTCCGGTGCAGGCGTCCGGCTGGCCGACCTGCAGGAGGTAGTCGCGACCGCTGTGGCGGCACTCGAGGGTTTCGATGCGCCGGTCGCGGGCGACCTCTCCGGTGCGTGCCTCTGCCTGGTCGCACAGCTCACGGTAGGCGCTCTCCGCTGCCCCGCTGCGCGCGGGAAGCGGCGGGACGAAGAAGCGACCCATCAGCGCCGCTTAGAGGCCGCAGGGCGCGGGGTGGACGCGCGCGGCGGGTACCGCTTGCGCTCGGCGGCCGTCATCTGACGGATCACGAGCGTTCCCTCCGCGACCTGCTCGCGGACGTTGCGAAGCTTCTCTTCGCGCTTCTCCTGCTGGCGCAGCTGCATCGGGCTCGGCACTTCCTGCTCCTTGTAGCAGCGGCGCTCGCGCACTCCGTCGCTTTCGGGCCGGGCGACCGAAAATCGCCCAGATCTACCCACAGGCTAGCGCGATTTGCGGTGTGAAGCGAATTTTCGCGAGCACGCGCGATGGGCGAACCCGGGGGCCTGGCCTGCAGATCCGGACGTGACCACCTGCTACGTTGCGTGGCAGCGGTCCCATGGCCGCGAGGTCAGCTCGCTTGAGTCCCGCAGAGCAGCGGTTCGGGTCAGCATCAGCCTCCCAAACCCGCAGGCGCCAGCGAGCGCCGTCAGGAGCATCAGATGTCCAAGCAGTCCTTCGCCGAACTCGGCGTGTCACGCGCCGTTCGCGGCGCCCTGGAGCGCCGAGGTATCACGGCGCCCTTTCCCGTCCAACGCCTCGTCCTGGAGGACGCGCTGCGCGGCCGCGACGTCCTCGTCCAGTCGCCCACGGGCTCAGGCAAGACGCTCGCGTTCGGCATACCGCTGGTCGAGCGCCTGGATGCGCGCGCACCCCGCCCCGCCGCGCTCGTGCTCGCGCCCACGCGGGAGCTCGCACGCCAGATCCTCGACGAGCTGACCGACCTGCTCGCCGCGAAGGGCTTGACCGGCGCGGCGGTGTACGGCGGTGTCGGCGTGTCCGCACAGGCGCAGAGGGCCGCCCGGGCGCATGTGCTGGTCGCCACGCCGGGCCGGCTCGAGGACCTGTTGGCACGGGGCGCGTTCACTCTCCAGCAGGCGCGGATCCTCGTGCTCGACGAGGCGGACCGGATGCTCGACATGGGATTCCGCCCGGCGATCGACAGGATCGTCCGCGCGTGTCCGCGCGAGCGTCAGACGCTGTTCTTCTCGGCCACGCTCGACGGCATCACCGGCGAGGTGGCCAGCCGCTACACCCTCGATGCGATCGCCCACGAGCACGGCGAGCCCGGACGCTACGACCCCGCCCGCGTGGAGCATCGCTTCGTCGCCGTGCGCGACGGCGAGCGCCTTCCGGCGCTGGTGGAGGAGCTCGAGGGCGAGCGAGACCGAACGATCGTGTTCGTGCGCACCAAGCGCGGCGCCGACCGCCTCGTGAAACGACTCGACGCGCACGGCGTCGACGCCGTCTCGATCCACGGCGACAAGTCCCAGGGACAGCGCGACCGCGCGCTGGCCCGCTTCGGTGCCGGCCAGGTCAAGACGCTCGTGGCGACCGACGTGGCTGCACGCGGGATCGACGTCGACGGCGTCTCGCACGTTGTCAACTTCGACGCTCCGGCCGATCACGAGGCCTACATCCACCGCATAGGGCGCACGGGGCGCGCGGGTGATCGCGGCGTCGGGGTGACGCTCGTGGGCGAGGGCGAGCGCGAGGAGATGCGCCGGCTCGCGCGGCGCCTCGGGCTGGCCCATGGCCTCGGCGGCGACGACAGTCGCGATGGGCGGCGCTCCGGATCAAGGCACCCTCGCCGGCGCGCGCGCGAGCGCGCGGCGCGGTGACGGCGCCTGGCATTCTTGGCGCGGGCGCCGCCGCGCGATCGCCGCGCTGATCGCAGAGCTCGCGGCGACCGGCGGATGCTGCTAGCGTCTGGCGCATCAGGTCGGGCGAGCAGCCCGGCGACGCAGTGCCCGCGCTCGTAGCCATTGCTCAGCAATCTCCGCGTTCGCCGCACTACTAAATGCAGCAGGAGGACCCAGCATGGCTACAGGAACCGTCAAGTGGTTCAGCGACGACAAGGGCTTTGGCTTCATCACGCCCGATGACGAGTCAAAGGATCTGTTCGTTCACCACACCGCGATCCTCGGCGAGGGCTATCGCTCGCTGCCCGAAGGGGCAAAAGTGAGCTACGAGGCCGAAGCCAGCGACAAAGGCCCCAAGGCCACCAACGTTCAGGTCGTATAGCAGCAGCGATCCGATGGCGTGGGCGCGAAGCCCACGTGACCAAGCTGAGTGCACGTGAGCGGAGCGCGATCCGCGAGGTCGCACGGCGCGCCGACAGGCGGCCGAGTGTGCACTCGGCCGCCCACGCGCTCGGCACCTGAAAGGACGAGGACATGAGCTCAGGCGGCAAGAAGAAGACGACCATGGCGAAGCTTGCCCGCGAGAACCGACTCCGTGAGCGTCGCATGATCAAGCAGGCCAAGAAGGACGCGCGCAAACAGGGAGCTGTCGAGGGAGCTGTCGATCGCCTGGATCCGGCCGCGCCCGCGCCCGTGCCGTCGTCGACCGACGACGCCGAGCAGACGGGGTCCGAGGACGTGGCGTCCCTGACGGCGGCTGCTGTCGGAGGATCCACCCCTGGGTCCGCTCCGGGCGCGACGCCGACCCACGACTGAGCGGTCTCGTGCTGCGAGACGCGGACTGATGTCTCGTCGGAACGTCGAACTGCTTCGACGAAGCGCCGAATTGCTGAACGTGGGCGACTGGCGCGCGGTGCTCGAGCTCTATCACCCCGACGTCCAGGTCGAGTTCCGCGACCTCGATGCACCGCCGGACCTGCCCCACGCGCTCCGCGGCCGCGAGGCTGTCCGCCGCGTGGTGGCGCATTGGACCGAGCCGTATGACGAGTTCGGCGCAGAGGTCCACGAGTACATCGACGCCGAGCCGTGGGTGATCTGCGACACGAGCTCTCACAGCGGCGGGCATGAGGAGGGGACCCCACCGGTGGAGCTGCGCTTCGCCGACGCATATGAGGTCCGCGACGGCCAGATCGTGCGGGCGATCCTCGGCTATCCGGATGTGTCCGCGGCGCTGGCGGACATCGGTCCTCGCGCACGCACCGGCGGCTAGTGTGAAGTCGATGCACGGTGCTGCACCGACGCTGATCGAGTTCCCCGCAGACGACCCCGAGCGAGCGCGACGTTTCTGGGCAGCCGTGCTGGGCGTCGAGCTCGAGCCCCGGACGGGTTCCGAGGGCGAGGGCTGGCAGACGCGCGGCGAACCTACGGCGGTCGGGGTGCACGAGCGTGGCCGCGGCCCGGGGGACACGTTCTCACTCCCGTATTTCACCGTGAAGGACATCGGCGAGACGATGGAGCGGGTCAGGGCGCTCGGCGGCAGCGTGGTGCATCCGGGCGAGCGGTGGGCGATCTGCAGGGACTCGGAGGGGACGCCGTTCGCGCTCGCGGGCGAGCCTCCGCCCACTGGTGAATCGCCCCCGCCGGCCTGAGTCGCGCACCCCGCCATGTCAAACGGGCGTCGCGGCGCTCCACCCCCCGGACGCGGCACGGCGGCTGGTTGGTGGAGAGCGAGGCGGGTAGGGCTCCTCCGTGGCCCCGGTTTCGGGGTTTCAACGTAAAGGAGGGCCGATGGGCCTTGTAGAGCTGCTTTTGATCGTGCTTGTGATTGCCGCCATCGCGGGCGGCATCGGCGTCAGCCCGTTGCTGTGGCTGCTGCTGCTCGTCGCCTTGCTGGTCTTCTTCACCGGTGGTGGGTTCGGTTATCGCAGAGGGCGGGGGCTCTAGTCACGCGAACCGGCACCTCGATCCTGGCGGTGCTGGCCCTGATCGCCGTTTTCACCCGTCTCTGCGACGGGGCCGCGGTTTGAGCGCGCCGACGCGGAGACAGTGATGCCACACCGCGCGCTGGCCGCGGCGGCGCGGGAGGTCTACCGCGTCGTGAGAGCGGCGACTCCGACGCACCGCCGGCTCCGCGATCACCTCACCGCGATCGCGTTCGCGACGCTCGGCGTCGATGTGGTCTGCGCGCTCGTTGCGTTACTCGTGGAGCGGCACTCGCCCGAAACGGACGTTCAGACGTTTGGCAGCGCGCTCTTCTGGACGAGCACACAGTTGCTCACGGTGTCCTCGTCGATCAAGAACCCCATCTCGACCGGCGGCAGGATCCTCGACGTCTTCATGGAGATATGGGCGATCACGGTGATCGCGACGCTCGCCGGCGCGATCGGCAGCTTCCTTCAGAAGCGGGGCGAGGAGACGACGTAGGCTAGCCGCGATCGGTCTGAGCAACACCACATGGGGGTAGCCCAAGTGGAGCCCCAATCGAGAGGACCCGGCGATGGCCCCCCAGACGAAAGCGCGGCGCTCCGCTCCGACCCTCTCGGGACGGGTTCGCGACGCGAGTGTCGCCCCGGTCGAGCGGATCGATCGCTGGGCAGGCCAGGCGCTCGAGCTGGCGGTGGGCGCGCATCACCGTCGCCGGTTGCGTCGAAACGGAAGGCTCGGTCAGCTCCGTCCTGCGGACGACGGCTCGCTGTGGACCGCGCGCGACCCGCCTCCCCGCAGCGGCAACGCGGTGGAGGTCCTGATCGACGGCCACCGAGCGCTGCCCCGCATCGCGGACGCGCTCGCCGCTGCCCGGTGGCGGGTCGACATAGCATGCTGGCACATCACTCCGGAGTTCGGTCTCACGCGCGACGCGCAGGCGGTCAGGCTGCGTGATCTGCTCGCCGAGCTGGCCGAGCGAGTCGAGGTGCGGGTGCTGCTGTGGGCAGGGTCTCCCCTGCCCGTGTTCTCCCCCAACCGCTCGGCTGTGCGCAACGTGCGCGAGGAGCTGGTCCGCGGATCGCGGGTGCGCTGCGAGCTCGACTCGCGCGAGCGGCCGATGCACTGCCACCACGAGAAGCTCGTGATTGTCGACGGCGAGGTTGCGTTCGTGGGGGGTATCGACATCAGCTCGCTCGGCGGCGACCGCTACGACAGCAGCGACCACCCGATGCGGAGCCGCCTCGGCTGGCACGACGCGGCGGCTCGGCTGAGTGGTCCGGCGGTGAGCGACGTGGAAGCGCACTTCGCAGCGCGCTGGCTCGCGACGAGCGGAGAGCGCCTGGAGAGACGGCCGCCGCCGCCCGCAGCGGGGGACATCGATCTGCAGGTCGTGCGGACGGTCCCCGAGAAGGTCTACGACTCGCTCCCCGACGGGGACTTCCGGATCCTGGAGGCGTATACGCGCGCGCTGCGCTCCGCGCGCGAGTTCGTCTACCTGGAGAGCCAGTTCCTCTGGTCATCGCACATCGTGGAGATCCTCGCCGGCAAGCTCCGCGAGCCTCCGAGCGACCGCTTCCGAGTCGTGGTGCTGCTGCCCGCGAGGCCCAACAACGGTGCGGACGACACGCGCGGGCAGCTCGCCGCCCTCGTCCGCGCGGACGACGGTGCGGACAGGTTCCTCGCGGCGACGATCTCGGCTCGCACCGGTGGGCTCAGCTGCCCGGTGTACGTCCACGCGAAGATCGGGATCGTCGACGACGCATGGCTCACGATCGGGTCGGCGAACCTCAACGATCACTCGCTCTTCAACGACACGGAGATGAACCTCGTCACGTGTGACCGGGAGGTCGTGCGCGACACGCGGCTGCGCCTGTGGTCCGAGCATCTGGAGTGCTCGATGGAGCAGGCGGGCGCAGATCCGATGCAGGTGATCGACGAGCTGTGGCGGCCGACCGCGACGGAGCAGCGGGGGCGCCTCGAACGCGGCGAACCGCTGACCCACCGTCTGCGAGAGCTGCCTGGCGTATCGCGTCGCTCGATGGCGCTCCGGGGACCGCTCGACAGCCTGATCGTCGACGGCTGAGCAGTGACGGAGCCGTCGTCGTCTCAGTGCTCGCCGCGGCCGCGCCGCACCAGCGGGAGCCGATCGAGGAGGCCGGTGACCTCGAACACGCGCCTGACTCGAGGGGTGCCCGGACTCAGCGTGAAGCCGATGCCTTCGTCGGCGCACCTCCGTCGCCACACGAGCAACTCTCGCAGTCCGCTCGAGTCGATGAACGACACATCCTGGACGTTGACGACGATCTTGCTCGCGCCGAGCACGGCCTTCTCGAGAGTCGCCGTCACGAGGCCGACAGACGCGAGATCGAGTTCTCCGGCCAGGTAGACGACCGGCGTGCCCGCGACGTTCTCCACCCGAGCAGTCAGGTTCGGGGGGTGGGTGCCTGGCTCGGACAATGTGGCTCACGTGGGCAATACCGCCGTCGAGCCGAACGAAACCGGCACCGCGCCGGGCAGGGTGGTCAGTATCCGTAGCCCGGAGGGCTCACCGGGGGCGAAGGGCTAGTGGGGGCGGGGGGAGTCATCGAGGGCGTCGTCATCTGCCCCGGATCGGCGAGAACGGTATGCCACCTGCCGCCGAAGCTCGTGATGCCTTCGCCGATGGCGTCACCGCCGGGGCCGTCGCCGGCGAACCGATAGAGGGGCATGCCGCGAAGCGTGACCTGCAGCGTCCCGTTGCGCCGTCGCAGCAACGCCAGCCGGCCTACGAGGCCTTCTCCCGCGACGAGCGTGACGTGCTTGGAGCGCACGGTCACCGGCGGCCAGGATTCAAAGCATTCGCGGCTCTTGCAGAGCAGATGGTGAGCCGTCTCCGGGCTGAGCGCGTACAGCGTGCGGCCGTGGGGATCAACGACGATCGTCTTGTTCAACTTCGCGTTGCTCGACGCGCGCAGCGTCGACGTCTGGTTCGCGAGCGCAAGTCCTGCGAACAGGGCTGCGCCGATGAGCAGCAGCGACGCCCACGATGCGATCCTGCGGCCGCGCCGGCTCACGCGAGAGCCGCTGCGGATCGTGGAGGGAAGGTCTTGTGTGCGGATCATGGGATCCCTTCGGTGGCTGGCGTCGACTTCAATGACGCCGCACCGCACAGGACCTTCCCCGACGCGGTTGCGCGCGGCACACACCGAAGACACATTTGACAGCCTCGTCGGCCTCGGGAAGAGTACGCCGATGTCGCCTCGCGCACCTCTGGCCTCGCTGTTGGCGGCGGGAACGATCGCGTGCACATGCGTGCCGCCGGGGTCTGCCGCTGCCGCGACGCTGACGTACATCGGACCGGGGACCTCGACCTTCACGGTTCCCGCAGGCGTGACGAGCCTCCACGTCGCCGCGGTGGGCGCGGGCGGCGTCACGCCCCAGGGGCTCTTTCCCGACAAACTCGAGGGCCAGGGTGGGCCGGGGGGCACCGCCAGCGGATCGATCGCGGTCGCGCCCGGGCAGCTCGTGCGCGTGATCGTCGGCGCGCGGAGCACGGGTTCGACGCTGTTCGCCGGCGGCGGCAAAGCGGGTGGCGGCGGTGGCTCCAGCGTCGCCCTGTGCGCGGCGGCGGGCTGCGGATCGGGCGCGACCACGCAACTCGTCGCCGGCGGCGGCGGCGGCGGGGGGCAGTGCGGCTACGTCCTACTCAGTATGTGTGCCTGGGCGGGAGGTGCGGGAGGCTCCCCCGGCACGGCGGGCGGCGCGGGCGAAGGTGACGGCGCGGGCGACAGCGGCGGCGGCGGCGGCTCGCCCGGAACAGCGTCCGCAAGCGGGGCCGGAGGCTCCGCCGGCCTGGGCGAAAAATCCGGCGTCGCGGGATCACCGGGAAGCGGCTCGGTGGGAGGGGCGGCGGTCGGCTCGGCAGGTGGTGGAGGCGGCGCATTCGGCGGCGGTGGAGGCGGCGGTGGAGGGACCACCACGACCGAATTCAGCTCCAGGACGGCGGGCGAAGGCGGCGGAGGAGGGGGCTCCTCCCTGGTGCCGGCCGGCGGCAGCACGGGCATAGCCCTGTCGGGCGCACCCGCGAGCGTCACGCTGTCGTGGGCGGACCCTGCGGCGACGGAAGTCCAGGTCGCGCTCACCAGAGAAGCATTGTTCGAACCCGACACGAACGCGAGCACGCTCTCGG
>Ga0187823_10000361_pt1 | contig 11267 bp, 11 predicted proteins | sample NC_wetland_sal_i_12_FD_132968 | JGI IMG/M metagenome (GOLD analysis project Ga0187823, IMG submission 132968) | Wetland sediment microbial communities from Neuse River Estuary, North Carolina, USA - SourceSoil_3 | ecosystem: Environmental > Aquatic > Freshwater > Wetlands > Sediment | place...
CGCCACGCCCGAGCCGCTGCGCTGGCCGCGCCGGCCGGTGAGCGTCAACTCGCCCGTGAGCACCACGAGGCCGATCGCCACCAGGATCAGCGACAGCACGCACGCCTGCGCCGTGTCGAAACCCAGCTGGAACTCCGTGAAGATCTCCACGGTGAAGGTGCGGTATTGCGTGATCTCGAACGCTCCGTACTCGGCGAGCAGCGCGAGCGTGACGAGCAGGCAGCCGCCGAGCACCGCCGGGCGGATCTGGCGCATGGTCACGCGCCAGAACGTCCGCCACCGGCCCATGCCGAGGCTGCGCGCGGCCTCCTCGAGCGACGCGTCCACGCTCGCCAGCGCGGTCGCCACCGGCAGGTACACGAGCGGGTAGAGCGACAGCGTCATCACCAGCACCGCCGCCCAGTAGCCGTGCAGGCGGTGGTCGAGCGACACCCACCCGAAGCCGACGACGAAGTCGGGGATGCCGAGCGGCAGCACCAGCAGCACGCGCCACAGGCCGCGCAGCGGGAGCGCGGTGCGCTCCACGCACCATGCCGCCCCGACACCGATCCAGGCGCACAGGAGCGTGCACGCCGCCGCCAGCCGCACCGTGTTCCACAGCAGCACCACGACCGTGTGGCGGAGCAGCAGCCGTTCCACTTCGCCCCAGCCCGACTGCTGCGCCTCCACCACGAGAAACACGATCGGCAGCAGCACGAGTCCCGTCGCAACGGCCGCGCCCAGGCCGCTGGCCAGCGGCCAGCGGCGCCAGCCCGAGCGGGCGCGCGCGAGTCGCTGCGCGGGCCGCGGTTGTGCTGCGACCGTGCTCACCGGTCCTCCTACAGGAGCCCGAGCTTCTGCTCGAGCTCCAGCGCGGCGCGGCCGTCGCCGAGCTCCGCCGGGGTCAACGCCGCGGGATGGATCGAGCCAAGGGGCCTGAGGCCCGCCGGGGTCGGCGCGCCCGGCCGCAGCGGGTACTCGTAGCTGTCGCTGTGACCGAGCAGCCGTTGCCCTTCCGCGCTCACCAGGAACGCCAGGAATCGCTGCGCGGCGGGCTTCGCGGGGCTCGATTGGAGGATCGCCGCCCCGGAGACGTTGAGCAGCTCGCCGGCGTCGCCCGCGTCGAAGTAGTGCAGCGCCGAGTGCGTGCCGCTCTCGCCGAGCTCGCGGCGCAGGCGGTACCAGTAGTAGTGGTTGATCGGCGCCACCTCGCTCTGGCCGTTGTTGACCTGCGTGACCGCCGTCTCGTTGTCCGGGTAAGCGGTGGCGTTCGCGGCGAGGCCTTTCAGCCAGCGTTCCGCCGCCGCCGTTCCCTCCAGCTTCACGATCGAGCTCACCAGCGGCTGGAAGTCGGTCTCGGACGGGGCGAACCCGACCCTGCCCTTCCACTGCGGGTCGGCCAGCTGCAGGATCGAGCCGGGCAGTTCGCCCGGCTTCACCTTGCCTGTGTTGTAGACGAGCGCCGACACGCGCGCCGACACGCCCACCCAGTCGCCCTGCGCGGAGCTGTAGCGGCGCGGCACCGCCGCGAGCGTCGAGGGGTCCACCGGTGCGAGCAGCCCGTGCTCGCGCAGGTTTTCGAGGATCGGCGTGTTCTCGGTATAGAAGACATCTGCGGGGGAGGCGCCGCCCTCCTGGACGATCTGGTCGCCGAGCTCCGCCTCGTCGCCCGAGCGCACGTGGACCTTGATCCCCGTCCTGCGTTCGAATGCCGACACCAGCAGCGTGGTCGTCTGTTCGTGCTGGCCGTTGTAGAGCGTGATCGAGCGGTCGTTCGAACTGCTCGAGGAGCCGCATGCGGACAGCGCCGACGCGGTCACGAGAGCGGTCAGGACCAGCGCAGGGAGGGTTGTGCGGCGAGGCATGGGGAAATCCGATCTCGCAAGTCGGGATACGAGCGCAAAGGTAGCACACGGTTAGGGGACCCTAATTCGACCGCTGGAGGCGGTCGGCCGCCCGATAGGCGAGAATCAGGCGATGCACGTCACCGCCAAGGCCGACTACGCGATCCGCGCGGTTGTCGAGCTCGCAGACAGCAGCCAGCAGGAACCGCGCAAGGTCGACTCGGTCGCAAAGGCGCAGGGAATCCCGGTCTCGTTCCTGGAGAACATCCTCACCCAGCTGCGCTCAGCGGGAGTGGTTCGGAGCCAGCGCGGCCCCGAAGGCGGGTACTGGCTCGCGAAGCCACCGGAGGAGCTGAACCTGGCGCACGTGATCCGCGCGGTCGAGGGCCCGCTCGTCGGCGTCCGCGGTCAGCGCCCGGAGGAGATCGAGTACATGGGCTCCGCGGAGAGCCTCCAGCAGGTCTGGATCGCCGTCCGGGCGAACCTGCGCAACGTGCTCGAGACCGTCACCGTCGCCGACGTCGCAGCGGGCACGCTGCCGAAGGACGTGATGGCCCTCACGCGCGCAGAGGAGGCCTGGGAGGCGCGCTGAGCTACCGGGCCGGCTCGACCCCGCGGATCGCCACGATCTGGCCCTCGTGAAGCTCGAGCTGCTCGGCCCGCGCCGGCGCTAGCGCAGTCTGCAGCTCGCTGCCGTCCCCGAGGCGCAGCGTCACCCGCAGCTCGCCGTCGAGCGCGGCCACCCGCTCGACGAGCGCCTCGGCGCCGCCTTCGTGATCGGGGACCAGCTCGAAGTTGTTCATCAAGTGCATCGACAAAGGTCGCAACAGTCAAGCACAAAGGGATGCCGGCCGCGAATGGAGCGCAGTTGACAGAAATGCGCAGTCTGTCTCGTCAATTGACGCAATGCGGAGGAATGTCACACACGGGGACTCTCCATGGGGTACTCTGTAATCGGCGCAGCGACGCCGTCGCAGCGGTGCCGCGGCGCGTACGCGCAGGCTCACAACGCCCGAACCGCCAAGGAGATCGCAATCTATGTCAGTCTCGCCCACAGCCGTCCCGTCGAGCGACGCAACGCCGACCGCCGAAGCGGCGGATGCGGCCGTCGCCGCGATCTCGGAGTCCGCGGGCCAGGAGGTCTCCTTCTCGCTCGAACTCACCCAGGACCAGAAGGACATCCGCGACTGGGTCCACGGGTTCGCAGCCGATGTGATCAGGCCCGCCGCGCACGAGTGGGACGAGAAGGAGCAGACGCCGTGGCCGATCATCGAGGAGGCCGCCAAGATCGGCCTCTATGGGTTCGAAGGCCTCGCGCAGTTCTTCGCGGACCCGACCGGCCTGACGCTCCCGATCGTCAACGAAGAGCTCTTCTGGGGCGACGCGGGGATCGGCATGTCGATCATGGGCACCGCGCTCGCGGTCGCCGCGATCTTCGGCCAGGGCTCGGGCGAGCAGATCGGTGAATGGATCCCGCGCTGCTTCGGCTCTCCGGACGACGTCAAGGTGGCCGCGTTCTGCGCCTCCGAGCCCAACGCGGGCTCGGACGTCTCGAACGTGCGCACGCGCGCGAAGTTCGACGAGGCGACCAACGAGTGGGTGATCAACGGCCAGAAGGCATGGGCGACCAACGGCGGGATCGCCGACGTGCACGTCGTGATCGCGACCGTCGACCCCGAGCTCGGCTCCAAAGGACACGCCGCGTTCATCGTCCCGATGAGCGAGAACAAGGGCATCTCCCAGGGCGCGAAGGTGTCGAAGCACGGCCTGCGCGCGTCGCACACCGCGGACGTGTACCTCGACGACTGCCGCGTGCCCGCCGGCTACGTGCTCGGCGGCAAGGAGAAGCTCGACGAACGCATCGCACGCGTGCGCGAGGGCAAGAAAGGCAAGTCGCAGGCGGCGATGCAGACGTTCGAGGCGTCGCGGCCCACCGTCGGCGCACAGGCGCTCGGGATCGCCCGCGCGGCGTATGAGTACGCCCTCGCATACGCCAAGGAGCGCGAGCAGTTCGGGCGCAAGATCGTCGAGAACCAGGCCGTCGCGTTCACGCTCGCGCGGATGAAGCTCGAGATCGACGCGGCGCGCCTGCTCGTGTGGCGGGCTTCGTGGATGGGCCGCACCGGCGTGCCGTTCGAGAACGCCGAGGGCTCGATGAGCAAGCTCAAGGCGGGCGAGGTCGCGGTGTGGGTCACCGAGCGCGCGATCCAGATCCTGGGCGGCAACGGCTACACGCGCGAGTACCCCGTCGAGCGCTGGCACCGCGACGCGAAGATCTACGACATCTTCGAGGGCACCGCGGAGATCCAGCAGCTCGTGATCGCGCGCGCGATCTCAGGCTTTCACATCAGTTGACGCCCGCTGGAGGCGCGAGGACACTCGAGGGAAGATGTCCTCGCGCCCCGTGGGCGGCATCCGCTGCGTCCCCCGGGATGCGGATGACGACAAGTCGCTGGGCCGAGTCTGCTTCGTGGGCGTCCGTGCCCAGCGAGCGGGCCTCGCGCTCGGCGCGTCCCGCCATCGCGCATAGCGTCAAGGCGAACACGACGATTGCGAGCCATCCGGAAGCGATCAGAAGCAGGAGCATCGAACCTTCTGGGTCGTATTTGTTTCCGTCTCGTCAACGGCAGGTTGAGTCTGTGCCACCCAGGCGAATTAGTCCAATATGAGTTTTCCTTCCTGGTATAAACGCCTCTGATCGCGCTCGGGGCGCAGCGTCTAGGCGGGTTTGGGAGCCCGCGCCGTCCAAGTAGCTGAGGATCGAGGGATGTCGTTCAAGCGGGGCCAACTCGAGTACTTCGTCACCGTCGCTGAAGAGGGTCAGATGACCCGCGCCGCGCGGCGCCTGCACATCGCCCAGCCCGCGCTCTCGCAGTCGATGGCGCAGCTCGAGAGCGAACTCGGGATCGAGCTGCTCCAGCGGCACGCGCGCGGCGTATCGCTCACGGCCGCCGGCGAGATCTTCCTCGCCAAGGCGCGCGTGGCGCTCGCCGCGAACATCGACGCCGCGGCGACCGCGCAGTCGCTCGCCCGGGCCGCGACCGGCTCGCTCGAGATCGGGTACATCGGGCCTCCGCCGACGGTGAGCGCGCCGCTGCTGTTCGCCTCGTTCGCGGGAGCGCACCCCGAGGTGGACGTCAGCTATTGCGAACTCCCGTTCCCGAGCGGCCCGACAGCGGCATGGCTCGCGGACGTCGACGTCGCCCTGGCGCACCTTCCCGAAGCGGACCGCCAGGTGGGCAGCCAGATCGTGCGGCGCGAGCCGCGCGCGGCGCTGCTCCCCGAACACCACCCGCTCGCGCTCCGCGAGTCGCTGTCCGTGGACGACCTCATCGACGAACCGTTCATCGGCTACCACGAGTCGATCCAGCCCGAATGGGCGGGCTTCCACTCGCTCGACGACCATCGCGGCGGGCCCCCTCGCGAGCTCACCAAGGACCGCGCGCTGAACCCCGCCGAGATGCTCCTGATGCTCGCCACACGGCGCGCGGTCGGCGTCTTCCCGGCGGCGGACGCGCGCGTCCTGCAGGAGATCCTCAAGGGCATCGTGGCGATCCCGATCGAGGACGCCGAGCCGTTCTCGATCACCCTGTCGTGGCGGAAAGACAACCACAACCCGCTCGTCCAGGCCCTGATCGCCGAAGCGGCGAACCTCGGCCAGGAAGAGCAGCACCGGCTGTCGGACGGTCCCCCGTCCCGTCGTGAGATCCACCGCGCCGTTGAGGGTCTGGGCAACCTCGGGGAGCGTCGCCGGCCTTCCGAGGCGCCGTCGGGGCGCTCCGGGGGCTAGCGCCGGCGGGCGCGGCTACCAGGCCTGGTCGGTCCCGCAGTGCGGGCAGTTGACCGTCGTCGAGACCGCCGCGATGAAGCGGTACCCGCACTGGCAGTCATACGAGGCGTGGTCGATCGGGCCGCCCGCGCAGCGGACGCGCTCCACCGCGGCATCCACGTGCGGGACGTGGACCGCGGGGACGTGTGCGCGCGGGGCCGCCGACGGGGCGCCGAGGCGTGCCGCGTGGCGGCGGTCCTCGCGCCGTCGTGCGGCTTTCCCGAGCGCTTTGCGGCGGGGGGTGCGAAGGGGGTGGAGGAGGTTCGTGGTCATCGTCGTCTACCTCCTAGAACGTCACACACGCCAAAAGGTTTCGCCCTGCACCTTTGTTTTCCTCGCATGTTCTAGTCGCGCACGCAAAAGCCCATGTTTTCGGGGCCTTCGGCACGGGCTGGGGGCGGGCGCGAGTCTGAGATACTTGACGGCGGATGACCCCCGCACGCAAGCGAACCGTGCGCCTCGTCGTGGCCCTCAGCGCGGCGGTGGTACTGGCCACTGCGCTCATCTACACGAGCTTCAGCGCGGCGAGCCCGGCGCTGTCGCCGAGTCAGCTCGTGCGCCAGGCCCAGCCCGGGCGCAGCTACCAGGTGACCGGCACGGTCGCGCCCGGCTCCGTCCATCGGGCCGGTGAAGTCCTCAACTTCAGCGTCGAGGACCGCGCGGGCGGGACGAAGATCCCGCTGTCCTACACCGGCACCGTGCCCGATCCGTTCCAGGAAGGCCGCGAGGTGATCGTGACCGTGCAGCGGCAGGGCTCCGCCTTCGTGGGCGAACGCAACTCGCTGATCACGAAGTGCCCCTCCAAGTACAAGACGGCCCCCGCGGGCGAGAACCAGAACTCGTGAGCGGTCGGCGGCGCGTCTGGCTGCGCAGGAGCTAGGGCGCGATGGCGAGCCTCGGCTTCGCATGCCTGCTGCTAGCGCTCGCGGTGTGCGTCTACGGGATCGGCGCCTCGATCTACGGCGTTCGCAGCGGGCGCGTCGAGTTCAGCGAATCGGGCAGGCGCGCGGTGTACGCGCTCGCGGCGATCCTCACGGTCGCGTTCGCCGTGCTCGAGATCGCATTCCTGCGCAACGACTTCGGCTTCAACACCGTGGCGGACACCTCCAGCCGCACCACCCCCGGCTTCTATCGCGCCGCGGCGGTGTGGTCCTCGCAGGAAGGCTCGCTGCTGCTGTGGGCGTGGCTGCTGTCGATGTGGTCGAGCCTCGCGCTGTTCCTGACGCGCAGGCGCATGCGCGACGTGGCCGCCTACGCCACCGCCGTGCTGCTCGGGTTCGGCGGCTTCTTCGTCGCGCTGATGGTCTTCTACGCGAATCCGTTCGCGACCACCCGCCCGGCCCCCGCGGAAGGGGCGGGCCTCGACCCCCTGCTGCGCTTCCCCACGATGATGATCCACCCCCCGATGCTGTACTCGGGATACACGCTGTGCACGATCCCGTTCGCGTTCGGGATCGGGGCGCTGCTCGCGCGTCGCGTTGACGCCGAGTGGATCAAAGCGATCCGCCGCTTCGCCTTCGCGGCGTGGCTGTTCCTCGGCGTGGGGATCCTGCTCGGCGCGCGCTGGTCCTACTCGGAGCTCGGCTGGGGCGGCTACTGGGGCTGGGACGCCGTCGAGAACGCCTCGCTGATGCCGTGGCTGACCGGCACGGCATTCCTGCACTCGCTCATGATCCAGGAGAAGCGGGGGATGCTGAAGGTGTGGAACGTGAGCCTCGTGCTCGCCACCGGCACCCTCGCCGTCATGGGCACGTTCCTCGTGCGCAGCGGCGTGCTCAACTCGATCCACGCGTTCGGCGGCGCGACGCTCGGCGTGCCGTTCGTGGTGCTGATCGGTGTTCTGATCGCCGGCTCGATCTACCTGGTCGTCTCGCGCAGGGACATGCTCCGCTCCGAGCACAGGCTGGACTCGCTGCTCTCGCGCGAGGCCATGTTCATCGCCAACAACCTCGTGCTGGTCGGCCTGTGCTTCGTGATCTTCTGGGGCACCTATTTCCCGCTGATCTCCGAGGCGCTGACCGGCCAGGAAGCCTCCGTGGGCCCGCCGTGGTTCGATCGCTACACGGTGCCGCTCGCGCTCGTGCTCGTGCTGCTCAGCGGGATCGGCCCCGTGATCGCGTGGCGCCGGGCGACGCTCGCGAACGCGCGCCGCAACTTCCTGATGCCGGTGTGCACGGCTCTGATCGCGCTGGTGGTGCTGCTCGTGGCGGGGATCGGCGACAAGCCGCTCGCGCTGGCGATGTTCTGCTGCGCCGCGTTCGTGTTCGGCAGCGTCGCCCAGGAGTTCGTGCGCGGTACCCGCGTGCGCCGTGCGATCGCGGGCGAGTCGCCGCCGCGGGCGCTGCTGTCGCTCGTGCGGCGCAACCGCCGCCGTTACGGCGGCTACATCGTGCACGTGGGGATGGCGGTTCTGTTCATCGGCGTGGCCGCGTCGTCCTCCTTCCAGCACGCATCCGAGCTCTCGCTGTCCCCGGGCCAGTCCACGCGCGTGGGCGCCTATACGGTCCGCTATGTCCGCCCGACCGCGTCGCTGACGCCGGCCTACGACCGCGCGCACACCGGCTCGACGCTCGCGCTCGGCGCCGAAGTCGACGTGAGCAGGCACGGGCGCCACGTCGCGACGCTGCAGCCGAGCGAGGGCTACTACGCCTCGCAGGACCCCTCACAGGGATCGGTTGGGAGCCTGATCGGCGGACAGCCCGTCAGCCACGTGAGCATGGACGCGGGCGTCACGCGCGACGTATGGAGCGCGATCGCCCCCAATATCGAAGCGCCGGTGCTGCAGCGGATCATCAAGGCTGGCAACGCCGACCTGACCGGCGAAGACACGCTCGTGGCGCTCGGCTATCTCGCGCGCGCCTACCTGAAGAGCCCGCCGCCCGCCCAGTTCCACTTCATCGTCTCGCCGCTGGTGATGTGGATCTGGGTGGGGGGGCTGATCGTGTTCGGCGGCGGGTTGATCGCGGTGTGGCCCGCGCCGAGCACCGTGCGGCGGCGCGTGGGTGCACGTGCGGGCGCGCGGCGCGACCGTGCGCTCGCGCGCGCCTGAGCGCGACCGCCGAGGGGCGCCGTGAACGTGGTCGTGTTCGTCCTGATCCTCGCGCTGCTCGCGCTCGTGGTCGCGATCGTGGGTGCGCCCCTGCGCCGCAGGGCCCACGGCGCCGCCCCCGCCGACGAGGGTCTGGAGAGCCCGCTGGAGGCGGATCTCGCCGCGGCGCGCGATGCCAAGTACCAGGAGATCCGCGACGCCGAGATGGACTACCGAACCGGGAAGCTCTCGCTCGAGGACTACGAGGCCGTGGACGCCGGCCTGCGTGCGGAGGCGATCGAGATCCTCGACCGGATCGAGCGCGCCGAAGGCGGGGGCGGGCCCGGGCCGGAGGCCTAGGCCGTCACGCCCACGGGCGCTTGAGCAGGATGATCGCGTTCGCGAAGAACAGGACCGAGAAGAAGATCGTCCAGCGGTTCAGATTGCGCTCCACCAGCGAGCCGCCCCCGAGAGGGCCCTGGCCGCTGCCCACGCCGAAGGCGCCGGACAGTCCCGAGTCCTTGCCCGAGTGCATCAGGATCAGGAACACGACGATCACCGAGATGACGACCTGGAGGACCGAGAGGACCGTTTCCATGCGCTGCAGGGTAGCGTCTCGGCCGCATGGAGGCTGAAGGAGCGGGGAGCAAGCGCGCGAAGGGGGAGGGTGTGGGTGCCCCTGGCCGAACGGTTGAAACGCGACATTCCCCCGCATATGCGGCTACGGTCCCTGTTCTCAGGGCGTCACGGACAGGCGTCCTTCGTGCTTACGAGCACGATTACGAATCCTTTACGGATTCTTGTGTGTCTGCCGATATGACTCCCGGTGGGCGTATCCCGCGTTTGTGGGCATGCTGCCGACCACGACGAAATGGGATCACCCCCGACATGACGAGCACCACTGAATGCCGCCGATGAGCGCAGCCCGCGCCCGTGCGCTCCGCGCCGTCCTGTCCGCGCTCGCCGGCGGAGGGCTGACGGCTGCGAGCCTCGGCGCGGCGCCGGCGGAACTCGCCTACGCGGCGGGCCCGGTCCAGCCCGCCACCGAACGCACCTCGACCACCGCGACCACGACCGAATCGGAACCGCCGCCGACGGCCACCACGCCGACGACGACGAGCACGACGCCCACGGCGACGACGCCCACCACCACGGGCACGCCGCCCGCGGCCACGCCGCCCGCAGCCACCACTCAGGCGACCACCACGCCCGCGCCCACGACGACCAGCCCTGCGGCCCCGACGGTGGCGCCGTCGATCGTCCTGCGGCGCCACCAGCGCCTATCTTCGAGCGCCCCTCCGGCGACCAAGACCGAAACGAAGACGGGTCAGGGAACAGCGCAGAACAAGAACAAGAACCAGGGCGCCAACAATGTCGCGCTCTCGCCGCAGCTGATCGCCGCGCAGGCGAACGCGCTAGCGAGCTCCGCCGCCTCGGTGCAGGCGCTGGGCTTCTATCGGATCCCGCTGTTCCTGCTGCCGATCTACAAGGCGGCCGCGACGCAGTACGGCGTGCCGTGGCAGATCCTCGCCGCCGTCAACGAAATCGAGACCGACTACGGCACCGACCTGTCCGTGTCGAGCGCCGGCGCGGTCGGCTGGATGCAGTTCATGCCCGCCACCTGGCTCCAGTACGGGGTGGACGCCCTCGACGCCGGTTACGCGGACCCGTACAACCCCGTCGACGCGATCTTCGCGGCGGCACGCTACCTGCGCGCGGCCGGCGCCTCCAACAACCTCGAGGCGGCGATCCTCGCGTACAACCACTCACAGGAATACGTCGACTCGGTCCTGCTGCGGGCGAAGCTGATCTCGACGTACCCGCGCTCGGTGATCGCCACCCTCACGGGCCTCGTCGACGGGCGCCTGCCCGTCACCGGGCATCACGTCGCGTGGATTCCGCTGCCCGTGCCGGCGACCCCCGCCGCGGCCGCCCATAGCGCGACCGCCGGCGCCACGCCCACGGCCGGCACCGCCGCCACCGCAGCGCAGGCCGCGCCCGGCAGCAGCGCCGCCCCTGCCCCCGCGCTCGCAGCCGCGGCCAAAGCGCCCGCTGCGCCTACGCGCTTCGACGAGCTCACGACCGCGCCGAAGGCGAGCGTGGTCGCCGTCCAGAGCGGCCGCGTCACCTCGATCGGCGCGTCGCACAAGCTCGGCCGCTACCTGGTCCTGCGCGATGTCTACGGAGACGTCTTCACGTACGCGGGCCTCGGCAGCATCGCGCCCACCTACACGCTGCCCAAGGGCCATGCCCGCAGACTCGCGCCGCTCGTCGAAGTGGCCGCGAAGCACGACCCGGCGCCCTCGAGTGCCGCCAGCGCAGGCGCACAGGCCCCGGTGACCCTCCAGGTCAGGAAGCCCACCAAGCACGCGCACGCCGCCGGCCGGGGCAGCGCGTCGGTCGAAACGACCGAAGGCGCCGTCGCCGGAAAGGTGCGCCTGTTCGCGCACCCCGGCAACCCCGACGCGGTCGCCGCGGCCAAGCTCGAGCAGGCGACACGCGCGCGGCTTGCCAAGGCCACGCACCGGCAGGCGCTGAAGCGCGGCTCGGTCGTGTCGGTCGGCACGGTGCTCGGCACGGTCACCAC
>Ga0187823_10000362_pt1 | contig 11244 bp, 9 predicted proteins | sample NC_wetland_sal_i_12_FD_132968 | JGI IMG/M metagenome (GOLD analysis project Ga0187823, IMG submission 132968) | Wetland sediment microbial communities from Neuse River Estuary, North Carolina, USA - SourceSoil_3 | ecosystem: Environmental > Aquatic > Freshwater > Wetlands > Sediment | place...
AGCCCTACCCGTGCAAGCCTCCCCATCGCCGAACGTAAGCTAGCGCGCGCCCACGACGCGAGTGGACGATCGGCGAGCCGCTAGGCCGCCCCGCTGTAGACGCGCGCGAGCGACTCCGCGACACACACAGGCTTGTCGCCGCCCTCGCGCTCGAATGTGAGCTCGCTGGTGATCTGGGCACCGCCGGGTATCTCCTCGACGGACTTCAGCACCGCGCGCATCCTCACCTTCTCGCCGACGGGCATCGGCGCGGGGAAGCGCACGCGGTTGAGGCCGTAGTTGATGCCGAACGCGAAGCCCTCGAATTTGAACATGTCATACGAGAATCGCGGCGCGAGCGACAGCGTGTAGTAGCCGTGCGCGATCGTGCCGCCGAAAGGGCTGTCCTTGGCGCGCTCCACGTCGATGTGGATCCACTGGTCGTCGCCGGTGACCTCGGCGAACTCGTTGATCTTCTCCTGGGTGACGTGGTGCCAGTCGCTGACGCCGAGCTCCTTGCCGACGTGGGCCTTGACCTCGTCGAGGCCGGTGAGGGTGAGCATGCGTGGAGATCCTCCTTGGCGGGCGAGGCGCCCTCGCGGGTGTGGAATGCCCATCCTATGGGGTGTTTCCTCCGACACGTGTCTACGTTCGGAGGCCGAAGTGGAGCGGTTGTGGCCATTTGACGATCGACGGCTCAAATGGCCACGGAAGCCCCCCGCGCGACGCAGGACGTGTCGGCTGCCGGGATCGATCCGGTCCTGGCCGGCGTGCACGGTCTGGGCGAGGCGCTCCACGCCCGCAGCGACGAGGTGGTGGCGCTCACGATCGACGAGACGGTGGCCTCCGGCGAGACCTTGGAGGCGTCGATCCAGGAGAGCTTCGAGCGGATCGCGCGCAACTCGACGTTCGCGGTGTCGCGCTGGATCGCCGGCGACGACGTGCAGGTGACGTTCGCGTCCGCAGAGGAAACCTCGCGCGTGTTCGGCGAGGTCGCCGCCCACCGCTCCGCGTCGCTGCAGGAGGTGCTGCGGCGCACGCTCGTGTGGCGCAACGTGATGGCGTCGATCCTGCGCGACTGCGCGGAGCGCCTGGAGACCGACCCCGACTCGCTGACGAAGGCGCTCGCGACGCTCCAGTTCGCCGTGGAGGCGACGATCCTGCGGGTCTGCGAGTGCTTCGAAGCCGAGCGCAGGCGTACCGACGAGGCGCTCGCGCGGCGCGAGGGGGAGCTGGCGTTCCTGGCCACCCACGACCCGCTCACGGGTCTCCCGAACAGGACGCTGATCCTCGACAGGCTCGGGCAGATGCTCGCGCGCGCGGCGCGCACGCGCGCGCCGGTGACCGCGCTGTTCATCGACCTGGACGGGTTCAAGTCGATCAACGACACGCTCGGCCACCGAGCGGGCGACCAGCTGCTCCAAGACGTGGCGGCGCGCCTGCAGGACGTGGTCCGGGGCGCTGATGCGCTGGGGCGCCTCGGCGGCGACGAGTTCGTGGTGATCGCCGAGGAGCTGACGCGCAGCGACGGCGCCGAGCGGCTCGCGCAGCGCCTGCTCGCTTCACTGCAGACGCCGTTCGCACTGGGCGAGGACGGCGAGATCTCGCTGACGGTCACGGCCAGCATCGGTGCCGCCTCCGGGTACCAGCGCCCGGCCGACGAGCTCCTGCGCGACGCCGACATCGCGATGTACCGCGCGAAGCGCGAGGGCCGCAACCGCTACGCGCTCTTCGAGGTGGGCATGCAGCATCGCATACAGGATCGCCTGGAGATCGAGATGGCGCTCCGCGGCGCGCTTGCGAACGACCAGCTGCGGCTCGTGTACCAGCCCACGATGCGCCTTGCGGACATGTGCCCCACGGGCGTGGAGGCGCTGCTGCGCTGGGAGCACCCCGTCCGAGGCCCGATCTCGCCGGTGGAGTTCATCCCGCTGCTCGAGGAGAGCGGCCAGATCGTCGAGGTGGGGCGCTGGGTGCTCGAGCAGGCATGCAGGCAGGCGGCGGCCTGGCGCGCGCAGGGGCTCGACCTGACGATCGCGGTGAACGTGTCGGGGCGCCAGCTCGACAGCGACCGCCTCGTGGACGACGTGCGGCGCGTGCTGGAGCGGACGGGCCTGCCGCCCCAGGCGCTGACGATCGAGATCACCGAGACGACGCTCATGCGCAGCGTGGAGGACACCGCCGCGCGCCTGCTCGCGATCCGCGCGCTCGGGGTGCGCATCGCGATCGACGACTTCGGCACGGGCTACTCGTCGCTCGCGCACCTCAAACGCTTCGAGGTGGACGCGCTGAAGATCGACCGCTCGTTCGTGTCGGGCCTGGCGGGGAACCGCGAGGGCCGGACGCTGATCCACGCCGTCGTGCAACTCGGCCACGCGCTCGCGATCGAAACGGTCGCGGAGGGCATCGAGGAGGACGGCGAGCTGTCGCTGCTACGCGACGAGTGCTGCGACAGCGGCCAGGGGTTCCTGTTCGCAAAGCCGCTGGAGGCGCGGGACATCCCCGCGTTCCTGGACTCGCGCGGGCTCGTCTAGCGCGGCCGCGGGGCGTCCCGCTCATAGGCGGCGTAGCGCTCGCCCAGCGCGCTCCAACGCGAGAGCCCCAACAGCTCGAAGAACGTCTCGGGACCGCGGACGTCGCCATCCGCCGACCTCGCGTCGTCGGGCACCGGCCGGCCGCTCGCCAGCGCATCGAGTGCGGCGCCTGCAGCGCGGGCGGCCGCGAACAGCAACGCCACCGGGTGGATCACGATCCGGTAGCCGAGCTCGGCCAGGCGCTCGGGCGCCACGTCGGGGGTGCGGCCGCCGGGCACGACGTTCAGCAGCAGCGGCGCGTCGATCTCGGCGGCGATCCGGTCGACCTCCTCGGCGCTCTGGGGCGCCTCCACGAAGATCACGTCCGCGCCGCGCTCGGCATACAGCCGCCCCCGCGCGATCGCCTCGTCGAGTCCGAGCGGGGCCCGCGCGTCGGTGCGCGCCACTATGACCGTGTCGCGGTCGCGACGCGACTCGGCCGCGGCTTCGAGCGCCACCGCGAAGCGCTCAGCGTCGATCACCTCCTTGCCTGCCAGATGCCCGCAGCGCTTCGGGAAGGTCTGGTCCTCCAGCTGGATCGCGGCGACTCCCGCGCGCTCGTACTCCCGCACGGTGCGCACCACGTTGACGGGCGAGCCGTAGCCCGTGTCCGCGTCGGCGATCAGCGGAGGTGCGCCGTCGCGGGCGAGCGCGCCGAGCACACCCGTGATCATGCGTGCGCGCTCGGCCATCTCGGTCTGCGTCAGCAGCCCCATGTCGGGCAGGCCGAAGCCGGCCGCGGACACACCCGCACCGGTCATGTAGGCCGCAGGGAAGCCCCTGCCCGCGACGAGCGCCGCTGAGATCCCGTCGTACACGCCCGGCGCGACGATCAGCTGGTCGCCGGCGAGCAGCGCGCGCAGCCGCGCGGCCCCCGTCTCACCCACCGTTCCTCCCCGGTCTCGACGTGTGTTGGGGCGCGGTCACGACCACAGCGTATGCCAGCCGTCCGCGCGGTCATTCACGCCGCGGCCACGCGCGTGCTGTCATATGGGCCGATGGCGCCCACACCGATCGAGACGGAGCGCTCAGCCGCCCTCACCGGCGCGCTCGCGGGCAAGGCCGCCACGCTCGACCACGCGCAGATCCCCGCCGACGCGGTCGAGGTCGCGCGCCACTGCCTGATCGACTGGTTCGGCGTGACGCTCGGCGGCTGCCGCGAGCCCGCCCCGTCGATGCTGCTCGACGCGCTCGGCGCGGGCGCGCCGGCGCCGCCGGCCGACGGCGGCTGCACGGTCGTGGGCCGCGGGCTTCGCCTCGCCCCGATGGACGCGGCCCTGCTCAACGGCACCGCCTCGCACGTGCTCGACTTCGACGACGTCAACATGTCGTTCCTCGGGCACGCGTCGGTGGCCGTCCTCGGCGCCGCGCTCGCGCTCGCCGAGCGGCTCGACGCCGACGGCTCGGAGCTGATCACCGCGTTCGTCGCCGGCTATGAGACCGCGTGCCGTCTCGCGGTGGCGATCGGGTCCGAGCCCTATGTGCGCGGCTGGCACTCCACGGGCACCGTGGGGACGTTCGGCGCCGCCGCCGCGTGTGCGCGGCTGCTCGGCCTCGATCCGGAGCGCACCGCGGTCGCGCTCGCGCTGGCCGCCAGCGAGGCCGCCGGCGTGAAGGCCAACCTCGGCACGATGGCCAAGTCGCTGCACGCGGGGCGCGCGTGCGCGAACGGCCAGCTCGCCGCCCAGCTCGCCGCGCGCGGCTTCACGGCCAACCCCGACGCGATCGAGGCCGCGCAGGGCTTTGCGGCGCTCTCCGGCGGAACGTGCGACGCGGACGCCGCGCTCGCCGAGCCGCCGTCGGGCTGGTACGTGCGCGACAACCTGTTCAAGTACCACGCCGCCTGCTACTTCACCCACTCCACACTCGAGGGTGTGCGCAGCCTGCGGCGCGACGGTCGCGTCGATGCCGCCGCGCTCGACGAGCTCACGCTGCACGTGAGCGAGCTGGAGCTGGGCGCGTGCGCGATCCCCGAGCCCACCACCGGCCTCGAGGTCAAATTCAGCATCGCCCACCTCGCCGCGATGGCGATGCTCGACCGCCCCACCGCCGCGATCGCCGACGCGGACGCGCACGACGACGAGGTGATCGCGGTGCGCGAGCGCGTCACGCTCTCACCCGGCGCCGTCGCCGGTCAACCCACCGCGATCGAGGCGCGCCTCACCGACGGGAGCACCGCGCGGGCTGCCGTGGATGTCAACACGCCGCAGCGCGACCTGCCGGCCCAGCGCGATCGGCTCTCGCAGAAGTTCGCCCTGCTGGCCGCCCCGGTGCTGGGCGCGGGACGCGCCGCCGGGCTGCTGGACGCCCTCGCGGGGCTCGATGCGGGCGTCCGCATTCGCGACGTGCTTGCGCTCGCTTGTGCTGCTGACAGTGCGCGTGTGTGAGCGCCGCGGAGGGGCCCCGGACGAGCGGCGGACCGACCGTGTCAGACGGTTGTGTCACACAATCGGCCGCCCGCCGGCCGGGACCCTCCCCCGGCGTCTCGCTCAGAGGGACTCCTGGTAGGACCGGAACGAGCGCGTCGCGAACGTCGCCGCGGCGAGTGCGAGCGCGGCCAGCAGGCCCAGGCGCACCCCCACGAGCCCCCAGCCGATCGAGCCCATCGCAGCGGAGCGGCCCGCCTCGACGGCCCAGTTGACGGGGTTGACGTCCGACACCGTCTGGATCCAGCCGGGGACGAGGCTGCGCTGCATGAGCGCCGAGGACAGGAACGTGAGCGGCAGGAGCACGAAGCTCACAGCGCCGATCAGCGTCTCCCGCTGGCGCGCGATCGCGGCGATGCCGTTCGAGAACGACGCGAATGTCGCCGCGAGCAGGGCAGCCACCAGCACCAGCACGAGCACGCCCCCGAAGCTGCTGAAGTGCGCGCCGAGCGCGAGCGCGAGCAGCAGGATCAGCGCCGTCTGGATGATCACGCTGAGCACCGCGTACAGCACGCTGCCCGCGTTCAGGGCGCCCCGCCATACCGGCGAGACGAGCATCCGGTCGGTCACGCCCGAGTTGATGTCCTCGATCAGGCCCATGCCCGTCCAGCCCGCCGAGGACACCGCCAGCATCACCACGATGCCGGGCGTGAGGTAGTCGATGTAGGAGCCGTGGAATCCCGGGATGCGCGTGATCGCCTTGAACAGCGCGCCGAACAGCAGCAGCCAGATGATCGGCTGCGTGAGCGTGATGCCGAGGAACGCGGGCTGGCGGATCAGCACCCGCACGCCGCGCATCGTCACCTGCCATGTCTGCCTCACGGCGGTCATGCCGCCACCTCCTCGATGTCCGCGCCCGCGCCCCGGAAGGAGCGGCCCGCGTGCCGCAGGTACACCTCGTCCAGCGAGGGACGTGCGAGCCTCACCGACCTGGCGCTCGCACCGCGCGCGTCGAGCGCGGCCAGCACCGCCGGAATCGCCGCCGCCCCGTCGCGCGCACGCGCGCGCAGGACCGTTCCGTCGAGCCGCACCGACTCGACCCCGCGCACCCCCGCCAGCGCGGCCTCCGCGCGCAGCGCCGAGTCCCGCGCCAGCTCCACCTCGATCGTGTCGCCGTTCAGCCCCGACTTCAGCTCCTCGGGCGCGCCCTCCACCACGATCCGTCCGCGATCCACGATCGCGAGCTGTGACGCGAGGCGGTCGGCCTCCTCGAGGTAATGGGTGGTGAGCAGGATCGTCATCTCCTCCTCCTCGGCCAGGCGCTGGATCTCCTCCCACATCTCCGCCCGCGCCTCCGGGTCGAGCCCCGTCGTGGGCTCGTCCAGGAACAGCACGCGCGGACGGTGCAGAAGCCCCATCGCGACATCCAGACGGCGCTGCATGCCGCCCGAGTAGGTCATCACCTTGCGGTCCGCCGCGTCCACGAGGTCGAAGCGCTCGAGCGCGCGCGCCACGCGCGCCCGGAGGTCCGCTCCCGTGATCCCGTAGAACTCGCCCTGGAGGGTGAGGTTCTCGCGCCCCGTGGCCTCGCGGTCGGCGCCGTGGCGCTGGCCCACCACGCCGATCGCGCGGCGTACCGCGACCGGATCGGCGACCACGTCCACGCCCGCCACGCGCGCGCTGCCCCCGTCGGGGCGCGTCAGCGTCGACAGGATCCGCACGGTCGTCGACTTGCCCGCCCCGTTGGGCCCGAGCAGGCCGAAGATCGTGCCCGCCTGCACGGTTAGGCTGATCCCGTCGAGGGCTCGCACCGAGCCCCCGTATGTCTTCGTCAGGTCATGCGCCTCGATCGCCAACGCCATCGCGCTGCTTCCTTTCTGTTGAAGTTACTCGACTCCCAAATATCTTTATAGTAAAAATATAAACATGTCAAGCAATAAGCGCCGGGTGTTCGAGGAGCTGATCGACGAGGTGCGCCGCTCGCAGAGCGCGACCGACCGCTTCGACCAGGCGGTCGCCGACGCTCTCGGCCTCGGGCGCACGGACATGCGCTGCCTCGACGTGCTCGAGCGCCAGGGGGCGGTGGCGGCCGGCCAGCTGGCCCGCCAGACGGGCCTCACGAGCGGCGCGATGACCGCCGCGGTGGACCGCCTGGAAGCCTCGGGTTACGTTCGGCGCGTGCGCGACGAGCACGACCGCCGGCGCGTGCTGATCGAGCTCACCGACCGCGCGCAGGACGTCGGTGGCTTCTACGCCGGTCACGCGTCGGTCGCGTCGGAGCTGTACGACAACTACACGACCGAGGAGCTGCAGATGCTGCTGCGCTTCGTGCGCCGCGGCCGCGAGTTCAACGAGGAGCGCGCCGCCGAGGTGGAGGCCGAAAACGCCGCGCGGGCGAGTGCCCGCGACGCCGCCCGCGGCGGGCGCCGCCGTTCGGGTCAACGGGGAGGCTGACAGGGCCGCGGCGGGCGCCGCCGGCGCCCCGCGTATCGGGCGGCGCGCGCGTGTATAAAGGCGCCATGGCATCGCCCCCTGTCGCCGAGAACCGAAAACTCGTGCTGGTGGCGATGATCTTCGCGGTCGCGATGATCTTCATCGACCAGACGATCGTGGCGCTCGCGATCCCCAAGATCCAGAGCGAGCTGCACGTATCGCCGACCGAGTCGCAGTGGGTCATCAATGGCTACCTGCTGTCGCTGTCGGCGCTGTTCGCGCTGGGCGGGCGCGTGGCGGACGTGGTCGGCCACCGCAAAGTGCTGTTGGCGGGCGTGATCGCGTTCGCGACGTTCTCGGCGGCCTGCGGCGCCACTCCCACGGGGCCGGCCGGAGCCGCGTGGATCATCACGTTCCGCGTGCTGCAGGGGGCAAGCGCGGCGTTCCTGTTCCCCGCGGCGCTCGCGATCACCGTGGCCGCGTTCCCGCTGCACGAGCGCGGGCGCGCGCTCGCGGTGTTCTTCTCGGTCTCCGGAGGGCTCACCGCGATCGGGCCGCTCGCGGGCGGCTACCTGACCCAATGGACGTGGCGCTCGATCTTCTGGATCAACGTGCCGGTGGCGATCGTCGCGGTGGTCACCACGCTGCGCGCCAAACCGCGCGATGAAGCCCACCCCGGCCCGATCGACGGCCGCGGCGCGGCGCTCGTGTGCGCAGGGATGGCGCTCTCGGTGCTGGGGCTGCAGCAGGCGAGCACGTGGGGCTGGAACAGCGCAGCCACGTGGGGCTGCATCGCCGTGGGGATCGTGCTCCTGATCGCCTTCGCGCGGTTCGAGCTGCGCGTGCACGACCCGCTGGTTCCGCTGCGGCTGTTCGCCAACAGGGCCTTCGCGGTGGACAACCTCGTGCTGTTCCTGCTGTCGATCTGCTTCGTGCCGCTGTTCTTCTTCGCGTCGCTCTACGCCCAGGTCGCGCTCGGCGAAACCGCCCAGGAAGCCGGGCTGTTCCTGCTCGTGTTCTTCGGGGGCTTCACGGTCGGGGCGCAGATCGGCGGCCGGGTCCTCGACAAACGCGGCGCCCGGCCGACGGTGGTGATGGGGTGCGCGCTGGCTGCTGTCGGCTTCTACCTGTGGGCCGCGCGCCTGGAAGACCTGTCCTTCTCCTCGCAGTGGTTCCGGCTGGCGCTCGCCGGCGTCGGCGTCGGGATGGTGCTCGGGCCGGTGAGCACCGATGCGCTCAACCGGTCCTCGAGCGCCACCTACGGCGCCGTCACGGGCGTCACGCAGACCGTCCGCAACTTCGGCGGCAGCCTCGGACTGGCGGTGCTCGGCTCGATCCTGATCACCCAGAACACCTCACGCGTCAGCGAAACGCTCACCAGAGCGGGCGTTCCCGCCGCGCGGGCGCACTCGGTCGCGCACGCGATCTCGACGTCCAGCGGCGGAGCGTCCGGCTCGAACGTCGGCCCCGTGCACGGCGCCGTCGCCCACCACATCGCGCTCGACTTCGCGCTGTCGACGCGCACGGTCATCTACCTGATGGCCGCGGTGATGGCGGCCGCGTTCCTGGTGGCCTTCCTGCGGATGCCCCGGGGGCAGGTGCAGGAGCAGGCTCCGGGCCCCGCGAGCAGCGAGCCCGCGGTTGAGCCCGTGGCCTGAGGGTAGCGCTGCACCCGATTTTGCAGCTATGGCTCGTATTCCGCGCATCGAGCGGCTTTAATGCGGGTATGGCGCCTGAGCAGCGCTTGCCGGCGGATGCCCGGTGAGCACGCCCACCTTCCAGCCAACCCAGCAGCACAGCCCCCGTCCACCCCTGCCCCCCGCCCCGGAGAAGCGGGGGATGGGTCGAGGCCGGATCGCGCTGCTCGCGGGCGGCGGCGCCGTCGTGCTTCTCCTGGTCGGGTTCGCGGTGCTCGCGTTCGCGGCATCGAACCCATCGCTCGGCGGCGAAGGTGAAGCGCTCACGCACGTGAAGATCCCGCTCACGGGCGGGCACATCGTCAAGGTGAGCGCGGTGGGGCCGCACGAACGCCCGATCCCGCTGGAAGTTCGCGGCGCGAGCCTCTATCCCAAGGTGCAGCTCGCAACGGGCGAGCCGATCTCCGTCGAAGTGGTGATGCGCCGCGCCGGCTGGGTGGGGTGGCTGGCGGGTGACACCGTCACCAAGCACCTCACGCTCACCACCCCCCGGGCGACCCTGCACGAACGCTTCATCACGCTCGCCGCTGGTGCCCCGCTCGAGCTGAGCTTCGACCAGGCCGTCCAGCGCCTCGCCTACGGCCCGCCCGAACACCTCCACCACCACACGCTCGGATCCCCCAGCAGCGACATCACGCTCGCGCACACCGCCGAGGCCGGATCGATCGAAGTGGCTGCCGCGCCGCGGCGCTGGGAGAAGCTGGCGAAGCCCGTGGTCGTGAGCTGGTTCCCCGCCGGCGCGGGCGCGAGCGCGGTCCTGAGCCCCAGGCCGGGGACGCGCATCTCCCCCGCCACCCCGATCGTGCTGAGCTTCTCCGAGCCCGTCTCACAGGCGCTCGCAGGCAACAGCCGGCCGCGGATCACGCCCGCCACGCAGGGCACCTGGCACACCGTCGACGACCACACGATCCAGTTCCGCCCGCGCGGCTTCGGCTTCGGTCTCGACACTCAGGTGTCGATCGGACTGCCGCACAACGTGCGCCTGCTCGGCGGCCGGCAGGCGGGCAGCGCGAACACGGCCACCTGGACCGTGCCCAGCGGCACCACGCTGCGCGCGCAGCAGATCCTCGCCGACCTCGGCTACCTGCCGCTCACGTTCGCGTCCGTCCACCACGTCGCCAACACCGCCGCCGCGCAGGAGACCGCCGCGGTGAACCCGCCCGCCGGACATTTCGACTGGCGCTACGCCAACGTGCCGGCGGCGCTGCGGAGCATGTGGGCGCCGGGGGTGAGCGGCGAGATGCTCAAAGGCGCGCTGATGGCGTTCGAGAACGAACACAAGATGACCACCGACGGGCTCCTCGGCCCGGACGTGTGGCGCGCGCTGATCGGTGCCGAGATCGCGCACCAGCGCAACACGTTCGGCTACACGTACGTGTCGGTGAACGAGGGCTCCCAGAGCCTCTCGGTGTGGCACGACGGCGCGGTCAAGCTCACCACGCCGGTCAACACCGGTATCGCGTCGAGGCCCACCGCACTCGGGACCTACGCCGTGTACGAGCACATCGCGTCGGGCACGATGAGCGGCACGAACCCCGACGGCAGCCACTACGAAGACCCCGGCGTGCCGTGGATCAGCTACTTCAACGGCGGCGACGCGCTGCACGGTTTCGAACGTGCGCAGTACGGCTTCCCGCAGAGCCTCGGATGCGTCGAGATGCTGCCCGCGACCGCCGGCAAGGTGTGGCCGTACACGCCGATCGGCACGCTCGTCCACATCGGCTGACTCGCACCGCGGCATGACCGCGGGCGGCGGCTAGACTCGCGGCGTGGCAGACGCTGCGGGCGCCGTGAGGATCGCGGGACGCGGGCCGTCCCTCCTCGAGCGGGCGCAGGCGGGTCACTGGCTGCCCACCTGGTCCAGCGCCGCGGCGCTGCGGGCGGTGCGCGCCACCGTCGTGGTGGGTGGGGGCTTCGCGCTCGCGATGGAGGTTGTCGGCAACCTCCAGATCGCGCTGTTCACCGCGTTCGGCGGCTTTGCCACGCTCGTCCTCGCCACGTTCGCGGGCAACCGGCGCGAGAAACTGATGGCGCACCTCGGGCTGGCGCTCGCGGGCAGCGTGCTGCTCACGATCGGCACCGCGGTGAACGCCCACACGCTGCTCGCCGTGCTCGTGACGCTCCCGGTCACCTTCACGGTGTTCTTCGCCGGCGTTGCCGGGCCGAACGCCGCCGCGGGCGTGACGGGCGCGCTGC
>Ga0187823_10000363_pt1 | contig 11237 bp, 8 predicted proteins | sample NC_wetland_sal_i_12_FD_132968 | JGI IMG/M metagenome (GOLD analysis project Ga0187823, IMG submission 132968) | Wetland sediment microbial communities from Neuse River Estuary, North Carolina, USA - SourceSoil_3 | ecosystem: Environmental > Aquatic > Freshwater > Wetlands > Sediment | place...
GGCCTGACCGATATCGAGATCCGCTACCGCCAGCGCTATACCGACCTCATCGTCAACGACGACGTGCGGCGGGTGTTCCGCGAGCGCGCGGCGATCATCCGCGCCCTGCGCGCGTTCCTGGACGAGCGAGGATTCCTGGAGGTCGAGACGCCCGTGCTCCAGTCGGTCTACGGGGGCGCCTCGGCGCGTCCTTTCGTGACCCACCACAACGCTCTCGACCAGGACCTCTACCTCCGTATCGCCGACGAGCTCTATCTCAAGCGGCTGATCGTGGGCGGGCTGGAGCGGGTCTACGAGATCTCGAAGGATTTCCGGAACGAGGGCATGGACCGCACCCACAGCCCCGAGTTCACGATGCTCGAGTTCTACCAGGCGTTCGCGGATTACGAGGAGACGCTCCGGACGACGCAGGCCCTGTTCCTCCACGTCGTCGCGACCGTGCGCCGGGGGGAGCCGGTCGTATGGGAGGGGAAACCCATCGACTTCACGCTCCCGTGGCGCCGGCTCACGATCGCGGAGGCGGCGGCGGAGGGGCTGGGGGTGCGCGAGCTCCCGCGCGAGGAGCGCGGGCTCCGCGAGGCGGCGGGGCGCGCGGGCGTGCCCCTGGACCCGGCCTTCGGGTACGGACGCATCCTCGACGAGATCGTCTCGGTGAAGGTGCAGCCCGGGCTCTGGAACCCCACCTTCCTCCTCGACCACCCGCGCGAGAGCTCGCCGCTGGCGAAGGTGAAACGCGGGAATCCCGAGGTGGTGGAGCGCTTCGAGCTCATCATCGCGGGGATGGAGACGGCGAATTCCTTCTCGGAGCAGAATGATCCCGACGAGCAGAGGCGCGCCTTCGAGCAGCAGGCGGGCCTCCGCGCGCGCGGGGACGACGAAGCGCAGGTGCTGGACTCCGATTACCTGCGAGCGCTCGAGATGGGCCTCCCCCCGACCGGCGGCGTCGGCGTGGGCGTGGATCGGCTGGTCATGCTGATCACGGGCGCTCCGTCCATCCGGGACGTGGTCCTCTTCCCTCACATGCGTCCCGAGGAGCCTCATGACGATGCCTAGCCTCCCGGCCGCGCGCGGCTGACGCGGCCATGGGCTTCGTCTGGATCATCGCCTCACGGTATCTCCGCTCCAAGCGCCGTCTCAGCTTCATCACGCTGGTCAGCCTCCTCGCCTCGGGCGGCGTCTTCGTCGGCGTCGCCGCCCTCACGATCGTCCTCTCGGTGATGAACGGCTTCGAGGACCAGGTGCAGCGGCGGATCGCGGGAACGAACGCCCACGTGGCGGTGCTCTCCGCCGACGACCGCCCGGTCGTCCCCGGCGATTCCCTCCTGGCCACGGTCCGGAGCGCGGCTCCCGACGCGGCCGTGGCGGCCTTCGTCTACGGGAAGGTGATGGTGGCCTCGCGGAGCAGCGTGGACGGGATGGTGCTCAAGGGCGTCGAGCCCGCCGGGGAATCGCGGGTCACCGACATCATGTCCCACCTGTCCCCCGCCGGACACCCGCTGGACGGAGGGGACCTTCCCGGGATCGGGCTCGGGGAAGAGCTGGCCGTGCGCCTCCGGGTCTCGGTCGGCGACGTGATCCTCATCAGCCTGCCCTCGGAGGAGCCGGGAGGCTTCCTGGGCGCGCCGCCGCGGGTGAAGCGGCTTCGGGTCAGCTCGATCTTCCGCTCGGGCCTCTACGAGTACGACTCCTCGTTCGGCATCGTCCGCATGGAGACCGCGGCGGAGTTCTTCGGGCTGCGCGGGGGGATCACGGGCTACGAGCTTCGGATTCCGGACATGTTCCGCGCGCGCGAGACGTCCGCGGCCCTGGAGCGGGCGCTGGGATCGGTCTACCGGGTCACCAACTGGATCGACCTCAACCGGAATCTCTTCGCGTGGATGAAAATCGAGAAGGCCGTGATGTTCACGATCCTCATCCTCATCGTGCTCGTGGCGACCGTGAACATCGTCTCGAGCCTCGTGATGCTCGTGCTGGAGAAGCGCCGGGACATCGGGGTTCTACGGACGATGGGAGTCACGCCCCAAGGAATCATGCGTATCTTCCTCTTGCAGGGAACGCTCGTCGGGCTCATGGGGACCGCGCTCGGGACCCTCGTGGGGTGGAGCGTCTCCTACGTCCTCGGCCGGTACAAGCTCCTGCACCTCCCCGGCGAGATCTATTTCATCGATACGCTGCCCGTGAAGATGGAGTGGACCGATTTCGCCATCGTCGCCGTGGCGGCGACGGCGCTCTGCTTCGTGGCGAGCCTCTACCCGGCCTGGCGTGCCGCCAGGCTCGCCCCGGTGGAATCGATCCGGTATGAGTGACGCCTCGCCCCGCCCGCCCGCGCTTCTGGCGCGGGGGCTGGTAAAGACCTATCATGACGCGGCGGCGCCGATCGAAGTCCTGCGCGATATCAACATCTCCGTGGACCCCGGGGAAGTGGTGGCGGTCGTGGGGGCTTCCGGGTCCGGCAAATCCACCCTCCTTCATCTGCTGGGCGGGCTCGACCGGCCGACGGCCGGAACCGTGAGCGTCGGCGGGGAAGACCTCGCATCGCTGGACGAGGCGGGGCGTTCCCGCCTTCGCGCGCGCTCGGTGGGGTTTGTGTTCCAGTTTCACCAGCTCCTGCCGGAATTCACGGCTCTGGAGAACGTCATGATGCCGGGCTGGGTGGCGGGCAGCTCCAGGGCCACCGCCCGGGCCCGCGCGGAGAGCCTGCTCGAGGACTTAGGGCTCCTGGGGCGCGCCGAGCACAAGCCGGGGGAGCTTTCGGGCGGGGAGCAGCAACGGGTGGCCGTGGCTCGCGCCTTGCATATGAGGCCTGCGGTCCTTCTGGCGGACGAGCCCACGGGGAATTTGGACAGGCGCGCCGCCGCGACTCTCATGGAAATCTTCGAGAGGTACCGGTCCCGAGAGCAGCAAGCTATTGTGATTGCAACACATAACCCCGAAGTCGCACAATCCGCCGGACGTGTGGTCAGTCTTGAGGACGGCCATCTGAGGCCGATTAGAATTGAGTCGGGTCGCATCTAATTAGTCGGGGTGTGTCGGCCAACCGGAAGGGACGTCCATGCAGTGTCAAATTTGCGGCAAGCGACCGGCGGTGGTCCACTTCACCGAGATCGTCAACAACAAGAAGTCGGAGTACCACGTCTGCGAGAAGTGCGCGGAGGAGAAGGGGTACCACGTGCCGCTCGTGAAGACGAAGTTCTCGGTCGGGGACCTTCTCGCGGGGATGGTGGAGCAGCCCGGCTCCGCGGAGGAGGCTCGCGTCGGCCGGGTCCAGTGTCCCAAGTGCGGCCTGGTGTACTCCAACTTCAAGGAGACGGGCCGCCTCGGCTGCTCGGAGTGCTACCCGACGTTCCGCAGCCAGCTCCGCCCGCTTCTGCGCCGGGTGCACGGCAGCACGAAGCACGTGGGCAAGACCCCCGTGCGTGATGCCGCGCGCGTGGCCCTGAGGCGGGAAGTGCAGCGGCTCCACGAGGAGCTCCAGAAGGCGGTGGAGCGCGAAGACTTCGAATCGGCCGCCGATCTGAGGGATCGAATCAAGAAGATGGAAGCGAACGACGTTCGCGTGGCGGGCGGGGGAGTGGCGGAAGGGGGAGCGGCGTGAAGCTCTCGGGACTCAGCAGCTCGCTCGGCCGTTGGCTGGACGGATCGGGACCCGCGTCCGACGTCGTCCTGAGCACCCGGGTCCGCCTGGCGCGCAACCTCTCGGGCGTGCCCTTCACGCATCGCGCGCGCGAAGAGCAGCTGGTCATGGTCTACTCGAGCATTCTCTCCGCGGTGCGGAAGACACCGGCCCTGACGCAATCGCTCGCGCTCGAGATGCGCGAGCTGACGCCTCTGGACCGGCAGTTCCTCGTCGAGCGCCATCTCATCAGCAACGACCTCGCGGACAACGGCAAGCTGCGCGGCCTGCTGGTGCTCCCCGACGAGAGCATCTCGGCGATGGTGAACGAAGAGGACCATCTGAGGCTCCAGGCCCTGGCCTCGGGCTTCCAGCTCCGCTCGGCGTGGGAGTCGGTGAACGCCATCGATGATGAATTGGCCCAGGACCTGGACTATGCTTTCAGCGACGAGCTGGGGTACCTGACCGCGTGCCCGACGAATGTCGGCACCGGCATGAGGGCCTCGGTGCTCATCCACCTGCCGTCGCTCGTGCTCACGAAGCAGATCGGACGCGTGCTCCAGGGCATCACCCAGGTCGGTCTCGCGGTTCGGGGTTTCTACGGAGAGGGCTCCCAGATCATGGGGAACTTCTTCCAGATCTCGAACCAGACGACGCTGGGGCAGAACGAGCGGGAAACGATCGACAGTCTCGAGCGCGTCACGAAGCAGATCATCGATTCCGAGCAGCGGGCGCGGGACGAGCTTTTGAAGGACGCGCGGGTGCAGATCGAGGACAAGATCTGGCGCGCGTACGGGACGCTGCGGCACAGCCGGGTGATCTCCTCGCAGGAGGTGGTCAATCTCTCCTCGGCGGTGCGCTTCGGAGTGGCGCTCCGGATCGAGGGCCTCGCCAGCGTGCAGACGCTGAACGAGCTCCTCGTGCGGTCCCAGCCGGCGCATTTACAGGTCAAGGCGGGCAAAGAGCTCGAGGCGCGCGAGCGGAACATCATGAGAGCGGACTATATCCGGAGGCTCCTCGGTGAGGGGGGCTCCGTTCCGGTCACGAGTAATTAGGGGGGGAGGTCGAGATCCATGCATGACAAGTTCACGGAACGCGTGCGGAAGGTGATGTACCTCGCGCGGGAAGAAGCTGCGCGGCTCCAGCACGACTACATCGGCACCGAGCACCTGCTCCTCGGGGTGATCCGCGAGGGGGAGGGGATCGCCGCCACCGTGCTGAACAATCTGGGATTGGACCTGGACGCCATCCGCCAGGCGGTCGAGAGCATGGTCTCCTCGACGGGCGGGACGCTCACCATCGGGGAGATTCCCTTCACGCCGCGCGCCAAGCGCGTCCTGGAGCTGAGCGTCGACGAGGCGCGGCAGCTGGGCCACAACTACGTGGGCACCGAGCATCTCCTGCTGGGGCTCATCCGCGAAGGCGAGGGCGTCGCCGCGCGCGTGCTGCTCGAGCTGGGGGTGGACCGGAAGAAGGTCCGCGAGGAGACGCTGAAGCTCCTGGGAGGGACGCCGTCCGTGTCGCAGCCGGAGCGCGAGGGAAAGGTGGAGACGCCCGCGCTGAATCAGTTCGGCCGGGACCTCACGCTGCTCGCCCGCGAAGGGAAGCTGGATCCCATCATCGGGCGCGAGCCCGAGATCGACCGGGTCATCCAGGTCCTCTCGCGGCGCAAGAAGAACAATCCGATCCTGATCGGCGAGCCGGGCGTGGGCAAGACGGCCATCGCCGAGGGCCTGGCCGAGCGGATCGTGGAGAACAAGGTTCCCGAGACCCTCAAGGACAAGCGGATCGTGACGCTGGATCTCGCCGCGGTCGTGGCCGGAACCAAGTACCGCGGCCAGTTCGAGGAGCGCCTCAAGGCGGTCATGAACGAGATCCGCGAGTCCAAGGACACCATCATCTTCATCGACGAGCTGCACACGATCGTCGGAGCGGGCGGCGCGGAGGGGGCCATCGACGCCTCCAACATGCTGAAGCCGGCTCTGGCTCGCGGCGAGCTCCAGTGCATCGGGGCGACCACGCTCGACGAGTTCCGCAAGTACATCGAGAAGGACGGCGCCCTGGAGCGGCGGTTCCAGCCCATCATGGTGGATCCTCCCACGGTGGACCAGACCATCCAGATCATCCGCGGGCTGCGCGACAAGTACGAAGCGCACCACGGGGCGAAGTACTCGGACGACTCCATCATCCAGGCCGTGAAGCTGGCGGACCGCTACATCAACGACCGGTTCCTCCCGGACAAGGCGATCGACGTGATCGACGAGGCGGGCGCTTCCGCGCGGCTCAGCATCTCCGCCATTCCGACCGAGGTGCGCGAGCTGGAGAAGCAGGTCGAGGAAGTGGCGAAGGAGAAGGAAGCCTCGATCCAGCAGCAGGAATTCGAGAAGGCGGCGCGCTTCCGCGACAAGGAGAAGGATCTCCGGGCGAAGCTGCGCGAGCACAAGAAGACCTGGACCGAGATCAAGCACGAGAAGGAAGCCCTGGTGGACGTGGATCTCATCGCGAAGGTGATCTCGCGCATGACGGGGATCCCCATCACGCGGCTGGAGGAGAAGGAATCGGAGAAGCTGCTTCGCATGGAGGAGGAGGTCCGGAAGTCCATCGTCGGGCAGGAGGAGGCCGTGGCCGCGGTGTCCCGCGCGATTCGCAGGAATCGGGCCGGGCTCAGGGACCCCCGCAGGCCGATCGGCTCGTTCATCTTCCTCGGGCCCACCGGGGTCGGCAAGACCGAGCTGGCCCGGGTCCTGGCGCGCTTCCTCTTCGACGACCCCGACGCCCTGATCCGCATCGACATGTCGGAATATATGGAAAAATTCTCGGTTTCCCGGCTCATCGGCGCCCCTCCGGGGTATGTGGGACATGAGGAGGGCGGACAGCTGACCGAGAAGGTGCGGCGGAAGCCCTATTCGGTGGTCCTGCTCGACGAGATCGAGAAGGCGCACCCGGATGTCTTCAACATCCTCCTCCAAGTGCTGGACGACGGGCAGCTGACGGACAGCCTGCGCCGGAAGGTGGATTTCAAGAACACCGTCCTGATCATGACGTCGAATCTCGGCGCGCGGCAGATCAAAGGAGGCCGGAGCCTGGGGTTCACGGACCGGACGGACGGCTCGAACTACATCTCGATGAAGTCCGCGATCATGGACGAGGTCAAGCGGGTGTTCAATCCGGAGTTCCTGAACCGGATCGACGAGATGATCGTCTTCCATCCGCTCGACCGGCCGCAGATGGGATCCATCACCAAGATCCTCCTGACCCAGGTGGCGGACCGGATGAAGGGGAATGGGATCACGCTGAACTTCGAGGACGAGGTCGTGGACCTGCTCATCCAGAAGGGATTCGACGAAGCGCTGGGCGCCCGGCCGCTGAAGCGGAGCATCCAGAAGCTGATCGAGGACCCGCTCTCGGAGCACGTGCTGCGCGGCCAGCTGAAGGAGGGCAGCGATGTATTGGTGTCCCGCCGGGGTGACGAGTTGATCTTCGCCTCTTGAGGCTCTCGAGAAGACATTTCACGCGTCCCGGCGCCGCCACGCGACTTCTCGTCGCGCTGGCGGCCGTGACGTTCCTTGGGTCCGGGGTTCCCTCGGGCGCGCTCGCGCAGAAGGCCGCCGCGCCCCCGGCGCCTGCTTCGTCCCTCTCGCTCGATTCCCTGGCCACACCCGCCGACACCTCGGGCCAGGCGCCCGCTCCGACCATCCGGAGCATCGCCGCGAAGGGGTTCGTCAACGTCGACTCGCTCGTGGTGGTCCGGACCTTCGCCATCGGCGTGGGGCAGCCCAACGATCCTCACGAAGTCCGGGCCGGCGTCCGCCGCCTCTTCGCGACGGGCCTCTTCACCGATGTGACCGTGAGCGACGCGCCGGTCTCCGGCGGGGTGGCGCTCACGATCCACGTGACCGAGCGGCCGCGCATCAAGGAGATCGTCTACCACGGGGCGAAGAAGATCGAGGAGAAGACGCTCAAGGAAAAGCTGACCTCCGCCGAGGGGCAGCTCCTGGACACCGGGACGCTCGAGCTGGACGCCCGGAAGATCGAGCAGGCCTACGCCGCGGAAGGCTACACCCACGCCAAGGTCACCTCGCGGACCGAGCCCGCAGCCGCCGGGGCGGTCCGCGTGGTCTTCGACGTCAACGAAGGGGCGAAGGTCAAGGTGCGCGGCATCGTCTTCCACGGGAACGAGACTCTGAAGAGCGAGGCGCTCGCCAAGAGCATGGAGAGCAAGCCCCCGGGCTTCCTCCGGAGCGGAGTCCACAAGCCCGAGCACCTGGACAAGGACGAGACGAAGCTCCGCCTCTACATGCGCACGCGCGGCTTCAAGGACGCGGACGTGGACTCCATCGTGCCGCTGGACACCAAGGACGGGAGCGGCGTGATCCTCCACGTGTTCCTGCACGAGGGCCCGCGGTACCGCTTCGGCGCGCTCTCCTGGTCCGGGAACTCCGCCGTTCCGACCACCGCCCTCACGTTCGCGACCGTGCCGCTGCCCGGCGCCATCTACAACGAGGCCCAGGTCCAGAAGACGCTCGAGAACGCCTACACGCTGTATCAGGAGCAGGGATACCTCTTCCTGTCCATCGAGCCCAAGATGACCGACCGCGACTCGATCGTGGACGTGGCCTTCCAGGTCCAGGAGGGGGCGCGCTCGCGGATCGCGAATCTGGACATCACCGGAAACACGCGCACGAAGGAGAACGTCATCCGCCGCGAGGCCAGCGTGTACCCGGGCGAGGTGTTCCGCCGCTCGGCGCTCATGCGCACCCAGCGCGACATCTTCGGTCTCGGCTACTTCCAGGACGTCAACGTGGATTACGAGCCGACGGGCGACAGCGCCGACATCAACCTGACCCTCAAGGTGCAGGAGAAGCAGACCGGCACCGCCAGCGCCGGCGCGGGATATTCCAGCCAGTCCGGGCTGACGGGATTCATCGAGCTGGGCCACAACAACCTGTTCGGCAACGGGCAGAGCGTGAACATCCGGCTGGAGCGGGGCGGCAAGACCAACGATCTCGAGCTCTCCTACAACGAGCCCTGGTTCCGGGACACGCCGCTCAACGTGGGCTTCGACATCTTCAACACCAGCCGGGACCTCGATTTCTACAACCGGAAGGACGTGGGCGGGAGCGTCCACTTCGGACGTCCGTTGCGGTGGCCCGATTACACCCGCGCCGTCCTCTCCTACGATTTTCGCAACGTGACCCTGAGAGATTTCGTGGCCCCGAGGGCCGGAGAGCCGGCGGACCTCGCCTCGCTCCGCACGACCCATTGGCCGAGGCCGGTGAGCAGCGTGACCGTGACCTTCAACCGGAACAGCACCGACAATCCCTTCTATCCGTCCCGGGGCTCGAGGATCACGCTCTCGAACGAGGTGGCCGGAGGGCTCCTGGGGGGCGTCGAATCCTTCTACAAGGAGACGTTCGAGAACAAGACCTACACGCGCCTCACCGGCCCCTTCGTCCTGATGCTCCGGGGGAAGACGGGCTTCCTGGGCGGCGGCACGGTGCCGGACTACGAGCGCTTCCGGCTCGGCGGGACCACGGTGGATTACCTCCGCGGCTATCCGGACTACTATGTCGTGCCCCGGGCGAACATCGCGCGGGACTCGATCACCGGGGCCATCCTGGACCGGTACCCCGGCGGCAAGACCATGCTCATCCTGACCAGCGAGTTGCAGTTCCCGATCGCGGACCCCCTCCACGGGCTATTCTTCTTCGAGGCGGGGAATACCTGGAACTCGACCCGCGACCTGGACCTCGGCGATCTGAGGAAGTCCGTGGGGTTCGGCGTGCGGCTGGAGGTGCCCGCCCTGGGCCGGATCGGGCTCGACCTGGGCTACGGTCTGGACCGGGAGGACGGGTCCCGCTGGGAGCCCCACTTCCAGTTAGGTAACACCTTCTAGCAGAAGGGATTAGATATGGCTCGACAGAGGTCTTGGCGTGCGGTAGGCTGGGTTCTCGCGGTGCTCGGCCTGGCCATTCCGGGGGCTGGATCCGCGGCGGATCTCAAGATCGGCTTCATTGACTCCGAGCGGATCTTCTCGGAGTATGCCGGCACTCAGGAGGCCCAGCGGTCCTTCAACCGGGAGGTCCAGGAGCTCACCAAGACCGCCAAGGAGAAGAAGACCGAGATCGACGACCTGCAGCGGAAGCTGGACGCGCAGGGCCCCATGCTGAGCGAGGCCAAGCGGGACGAGCAGAACCAGGTGCTTCAGAAGAAGATCGCCGACTACGACGTGTTCGTTCAGAAGAACTGGGGCCCGCAGGGCTCCGTGTCCAAGCTCAACGAGCAGTACCTCAAGCCGATCGTCGACCGCGTGCACAAGATCGTCACGGGGTTCGGCTCGGACGAGGGGTACTCGCTGATCCTGGATGCCGCGGACGGAAACATCATCTTCGGAGACCGGACGCTCGATCTCACCGACCGCGTCCTCGCGGAGCTGAAGAAGGAAGACGCGAGCGGATTGCCGCAGCCCGCCAGCGCGCCGCCGCCGGCCACGGGAGGAACGCGGTAGCCCAGTCCCGGAGCGGGCGGCGCGAACCGATTCAAAGGGAGTCCACCATGAAGGTCACGCTGGAGGCGGTCGCGAGGGCCATCGACGGGACGGTCGTCGGCGATGGCTCTGTCGAGATCACGGGCGTGGCCGGCATCCGCGAGGCCCGCGAGGGGGAGCTCACGTTCCTCGCCAACCCCCGCTACGAGCCCTACCTCGAGCTGACCCAGGCTTCCGCCGTCATCGTCTCCGAGAACCACCGGAACATCGGCAAGCCGCTCATCGAAAATCCCAACCCCTACCTCGCGTTCCTCAAGGCGGTGCGGCTCTTCGCCGGAGAGAAGGAGCGCCCGCGCCCGGGCGTCCATGCCAGCGCGGTCGTGGCTCCGGGCGTGTCGGTGCCCCCGGACGCCTACGTCGGCCCCCACGCGGTGCTCGAGCCCGGAGCCAGGCTCGGGTCCCGCGCGGTGGTTCACGCGGGCTGTTACATCGGCGGGAACGCCGTGCTGGGGGACGAGGTGCTGCTCTATCCCCGGGTCACCGTGCGCGAGGAATGCGTGCTGGGAGACCGCGTGATCGTTCATTCGGGCACGGTCATCGGAAGCGACGGCTTCGGGTTCGTCCGCGACGGCGACGTCTACCGGAAGCTCCCCCAGGTGGGGAACGTCGAGATCGGCGATGACGTCGAGATCGGCGCCAACGTCACGATCGACCGGGCCACGACCGGGACGACGAGGGTGGGCGCGGGCAGCAAGATCGACAACCTGGTCCAGATCGCCCACAACGTCCAGATCGGAAGGAACTGCATCATCGTCGCGCAGGTGGGCATCTCGGGAAGCACCGTGCTCGGCGATCACGTGGTTCTGGCGGGTCAGGTGGGGATCGTGGGCCACATCGAGATCGGCGACGGCGCGTCGGTGGGCGCCCAGTCGGGGGTCTCGAAATCGGTCAAGCCCGGCGAGCGCATGTTCGGCCACCCGGCCCGGCCGCTCCGGGAAGCGAAGCGCATCGAGGCGAGCATTCGGAATCTGCCCGAGCTCATCCAGACGGTGCGCGCGCTGAAACGCCGCGTGGAAGAGCTCGAGGGCCTTCAAGAGCCGCGGTGATCACGCCCAGCCAGCGAACCATCGCGAAGCC
>Ga0187823_10000364_pt1 | contig 11175 bp, 6 predicted proteins | sample NC_wetland_sal_i_12_FD_132968 | JGI IMG/M metagenome (GOLD analysis project Ga0187823, IMG submission 132968) | Wetland sediment microbial communities from Neuse River Estuary, North Carolina, USA - SourceSoil_3 | ecosystem: Environmental > Aquatic > Freshwater > Wetlands > Sediment | place...
CGCCCGGAATTGCCCAACTGGCCCACGTTTGCAGAACAACCCGTTAGGCCCGGCCCGGTACAATTCGGCGCGAGCGAGAACATTGCTGGGTTGTACCACTGGTTGATATTGCCCGTAATGACTGTGTTTGGATCGTAGGGGACGGGCGTGTACTTACAAGGATTACCAGCGCCGCAAGGATAGGCCGCGAGCATAGCTGGCGTATTTATATCAGCATAGTCGTTCTGTCCCTGCAAAACGCCAGACTGTGAACGATTCTGCGACGTGACAACCGAGAATGGAAAGCCGGTCTGAATGATGGCAATGCTTCCCAGCCACCATCCGTTAACCGCTTTGCTGACGAAAGCGTTGCTCATTCCCAATGTTGGCAAATGATAAGTGAGGCTCAAGGCAACATTGTCGGCGATGTTAAAGCAAGACGGTCCCCAGTCTACATGTTGATCCAGCGGATAAGTTCCTTGGAGGCCCGCCGAGGCTGAACAATCGCGGACGTTCTCCTGGCCCTGCGTATCATCCATCACCCGGCTGAGTGTATAAGCCGTTTGGAAGTCGAGGCCGTGACTCGTCCTTTTGGCTAGAACCACCTGTAGCGCGTTGTAACGGGAATCGGCAACTTCGGCCACGTTGATCGTGCTCGGTCCATAGAGGCCCGGCCCGCACAGCACGGTGCCGCAGTAGGGATTCACGGTGTGATAAGCGGGCGAGCTAACGTCCCAGAACGGTACCTGGCCATTGACACAGAGGCTCCCGGGATCGCCGCAGGGGCCGAAGGACGTGGGAATGATCGGATTGGATTCGCGCACAGTAGACAGATGTACTCCGCGGTTTCCGACGTAGCCCACACTGAGCCCCATGTCCCACGGCAGCTGCTGCTGTACGCTGGCGTTGTACTGGATCATGTACGGGCTCTTGTAGTTGTAATCGATAAACTGGGGTGTAACCGATCCTGTTGTATTCAAAATAGTCGAACTCAGCGGAAATGCCAGCGGTGAGTACGCCGAAATCGAAGGCACCGATTGCGCCGTGATATCGGTCAAACCGGAGAATGGCGGGCTCCCGATCACGTCCTGCTGGAGAGAGGGCCCGATATTCCCGATGTCGTAATAGATTCCGAAGCCGGATCGAATGGCCGTCTTTCCGTTTCCAAACAGATCATAGGCAATTCCGATCCGAGGGCTGAAGTCCTTCTTCGTGTTGTTCTTGATGATAGGACCAACCGTAAACGGGTCCGTGAAGTCATTAATCACACGTGACTGAATCCCATTCAGTTCCCGCGGCGTGGTCATGAATTCGTAGCGCAAACCCGCATTGACGGTCAGTCGCGGCGTTACACGGATATCATCCTGTGCATAGAATCCAAGCGTATTGAAGACCGTGAACCGATAACTGACAGAGGTAAGCGTCTTGAACTCGATCAGGTTTGGGTTGTCCTGTAAGAAACTCGGGAAATCGGGGTAGATGATCTGCCCGTCGACGCTCCCTCCCGGCGAATTGATGACTTCGTTCCAACGGTTCAGCAGCGTCCCAAACTTGAAGGAATGCTTGCCTCGCGTCCAATTCACGTCATCGCTGAATGTGTAGATGTTCTGAAGTTGCTCTCCTGGAATCGTGGTCACCGTTTCCAGCGAAACGTAGGTTCCGTTCGTGCCGGTGCCCCCGCCAATGCCGATGTTGCCCATGGGGAAGTTTCCAATGACGGAGGGACCCGGTGTAGCGTCAACGCCAACCGTGCTCGGGTGGGTTCGGCTGAACGAGAGCCGCGCCGTATTCAGTACAGTTGGCGAGAAGATGTGATTCTCGGAAAGGGTTACGTACTGGTTGCGATTATTCTGCTGGGATATGTCTCCCTGGAGGAAGTAAACCGATGAACTGGCCGGGTTAGCGGTCGTATTCACGACCGCATTATCCACAGTGTAGCGCCCGAAGAGCGTGTCCGCTGCCGAAAAATTCTGGTCTATGCGAATCTGCCCGTAGTTCTGGCTGGTGGTGTTGTGCGTCGCGAAGATATCTTGGCTCGACGTTCCATTGGTAACGTTGGGGAGCGGATACTGCGCCAAGAATGGTGCGATATTGGGGTTCACGGTCAGCGAATTCAGCGGTGCTATGTCAGGACAACTCGCTGCCGTTATTACTGCGCCCGCAGCCCCGTGGCATCCCGCAGCGGGAACGATGAGGTTCTGCGCCACGCTTTGATTTAGCTTCAACCCCTCGTACGTCGCAAAAAAGAACGTCTTGTCTTTCTTGATTGGACCACCGAACGAACCGCCGTACTGGTTCTTCTGCAATAAAGGGTTCGGTTGCCCGGCGGTGGTCAGGAAGAAGTTCCGCGCATCAAAGACGGAGTTGCGATTAAATTCAAAAACATCGCCGTGGAATTGATTCGTTCCGCCTTTGCTAACCACCACGACCTGACTCCCCATCGCTAATCCATATTCAGCCGAAAAATCCGAGGTGATGATCTTGTATTCCTTGACGCCATCCACGCCCAGGCTGCTTCCCGCATTCGCCGGATTGCGGCCCTCCTGCGTTGTGGTGACGGCGCCGTCGAGCGTGAAATTATTGGATCGTGGCGGAGCGCCGTTTACGCTGTACGACGTGGCCCCGTTGCCGGATGAGTTTCGATCTGGCGTGACGCCGGCTTGCAGAAGACTCAGGTCCACATAATTCCTGCCGTTCAGCGGTAGATTTTGAACAGCTTGCTGACCCACGATACCGCCGAGCGTGGCATCCTGGGTATCCACCATGGGTATTTCACTGCTCACCGTTACCTGTTGCTCGGTAGCGCCCACCTCCATCGTAAAGTTGATCACAGGAGCGTCCGCCACCTCGAGTGTGATGCCCTTACGCACCGCTGTTTTGAAGCCGCTGGCCGTGACTTCAACTTGGTAATTTCCTGTGGGCAGCTCGAGGGCATTGTACGAGCCGTCGGAATCGGTCGTCAGCGTGCGCGTGACGTTCGTATCGACATCGGTGACCTTTACCATCGCGCCCGGCACGGATGCGCCTGACGAATCTTTCACAGTCCCTACGATTTTTGCGGTGGGCAATTGCGCGAACGACGCGACGGCGAACAACAAGCACACGGCCATAGCGAGCGCCGCATGCGACAAGCGAACACACTTCCCCTTTGAATTTTTCCCCACGTCTAGATCCTCCCTTACGAAAAAACCTTTTGGAATTCCGTCCATCTCACCCCGGATGGCGAAACCCACTCCCCTTTTTGCGGGTGCGACTATACCAGAAAACATTTTTCAACAACACCGAAATACCGCTTGGCGCCCCAGGGCGTTGACACCCTTTGCGCAGCGGTGCGAGAATCCGCGCACCGAAGGCTAATTTGAATGGCCATTCGAATGGGAGGAAATTGCCGATGCTGATGCGGAATCGATCCAGAGCGATTTCTGTTATGGCCATTCTGCTTTCCTTCTGTTTCGGTCTGGCCATTCCTGCGGCGCGCGCACAAAACGCTCCCGAGTACCGCGTCGATCCTTTTTGGCCCAAGCGATTGCCCAACAAATGGAGCAGCCAACAGTTCGTGGACATCTATGTCGACAAGGACGACCACATCTGGGCCATCAATCGCGCGGACGACGCGCGGCCCGATGAGTTAGGCGCCATGACAACGCCTCCCCGCACCGAATGTTGCGTGCTAGGACCAGAAGTGCTGGAGTTCGACGCTGATGGAAACGTTCTCAGGGCCTGGGGCTCTCAGACCTACGTTCCCGGCTGGCCGGGCCGCTTGCAAACGATCGGCGTGGATCGCGACCTGAACGTCTATCTCTCCGGAACCATGCCGGGCGATAGCATCATCAAGTTCACCCAGGACGGCAAATTTCTCTCTGACTTTGGGCACAGAGGTCCCAAGGTGCCCGCATCGCAGGTGAAGCAAGACAATCAGCAGACGGCAATCTTCCCGCCCGGCATCGCCGCCTTCGATTTCGATGAAGACGCCCGCGAGATCTATATTCCCGATGGTTTTCTCAATAAACGAGTGCTCGTCTACGACATGGATACAGGCGCCTTCAAGCGCGGCTGGGGCGGCCACGGCATCCCGCTGAGCGAGATCGACAATGATCCCACGCCTCCCTATGACGTATCCGGCCCACCCCCGGATCAGAAGCAGTTCGCGCCGGCGCTGCATTGCGCGCATCCGTCCCGTGACGGCTTCGTCTACGTCTGCGAACGGGGCAGCGATCGCATTCAGGTATTTACCAAGCAGGGGAAATTCGTAAAACAGTTTTGGATTCACCCTTCAACGCAATCGCGTGGACCTCACTGCGGCGGAATCTGGAGCATGACCGATCCGCCTTGCGGGACCGTGTACAACCTCACGCTTTCGACCGATCCACAGCAGAAATATATTTTGGTTGCCGACGGCACCAACAACACAGTCTGGATACTCAATCGAGATGACGGGAAGGTTGTAAGCTCATTCGGCGGGACCGGCCACTACGCCGGACAGCTTCACTGGATCGACTCGATCGCCATGGATTCAAAGGGGAACGTCTACACGGGCGAAGTCGAGGACGGCAAACGCATTCAGAAATTCGTCCCAGTAAACGGGACGCAAAGCACTGCCCGCTAATCTTTGAATTTTAAGCCGGAGTAAACATCCCGGCCGAAATCGCTGGCGTTCGCTTTCTTGGCGGTGTAATGGGCGCACCCCCCATCGAACGGCTTGTCGGTTCCCTATCTAGTATTGGTGGACGCACGCATTGTCCCGAGAAACACGCTTTTCAGAAAGGTCAATTTCAAGCCGCATATAGCCCGAATATTCCCATCGCTGATTTCTCGGCTCCCAGCCCTGTCAGTTGTGACAGTTCATCGCAATACCGATCAATCCTCTAATGGCTACTGGTATATGGCGCGGATCAGCAAACGGCCATCCAATCCCAACCAGAGGTCAAGCATGAAGAATCCCAAATTGATGCCGGTTAGGCTGATGTGTTCCCTGGCGTTAGTCGGCCTGGTTGGTGCCGTTCCGCGGCTTCATGCAGCTGGCGATGATGACTTCGACTCCTACGCAATCAAGATCAATGCCGCGTGGTTCTACTCGAAGCCATCGGGAACCCTCCAGAGCGCGATTGGTGGCCAGATAATTGACCTTAAAAAGGACATCGCCTTTAGCTCCTTTTCAACGTTTGCAGGCAAACTCGACTGGAAGTTCACTCGCAAAAACCATGTCTACCTCTTGGCCCTTCCATTCACGACATCCCGTCAGACGGTACTCACGCGAACGATTACGTTCCAAGGCCAAACTTTCGCCGCTGGCCTCAACACGCGGAGCGAATTAACGGCCAACCTTTATGCACTCGGCTACCAGTACGACATTCTCCGGCGAAGGCGGGGGCATCTGGGAATCGCCGTGCAGATTGATGGGTTTGATTCGCGTGCGTCTTTCAACGCCGCAGCGCAGGTCACAGGTGATGGCGTCCGACAAATGGCCGTGTCAGCCTCGGCCTCGCGGTGGTTGCCAATCCCCATCGTCGGGCCAGAGTTCCGTTTCTACTTGACCAATTCTCCGCGCCTCTACGTTCAAGGCAACGTTTACGGCATGTACTTGGGTGGCTACGGGAGCTTTTTATCTTCGTCAGGCACGCTTGGCCTTCGGGTGGCCAGACATCTCACTCTAGATGCGGGTTATCAATTAGGTTCCCGCCTTGACGTCCACAGTAGTAATTCGAACAATCGGTTCGGCATTAACCTCACGCAAAAAGGTGCAGTTGTCGGTGTGGAGGTTCCCTTCGGCGGAGGCGGGCAATAGTTCGGAAAATTTCCGATGAAGCAGGCTGACGCTGGAATCTTTGGACTGTTTTAGCCTGTGCACGATCCCGTGATGTTGTCATACCCCAAGTGGTTGGCGCCCGTTGCTGGCTCCGCTGACTGCCTAACGCTACTAAAGAAGGACTGTCATTTCGTGCAGGTTACTTCAGTCGACAAGAATTACATCCTTAGACCGTTTCGTGTTGCAACAGCAGCGGAAACATTGAAATCGAGAAAAAGAAGTCAGGTGGAAGAAAAGAGCGCTTAGGTTCCGGCGCTCGGCTCCAGACACCAAGAAACGCGAGGAGAGAAAGCGATGACCAAGTCTTTAAGAATTCTTACAGTGTCCTTCGGGCTGCTTTCATTAGCTGCTGCAGCGTCTGCGCAAAATAGTGACCTGCAACAAAAGCTTGCAGGCGTGAAGCAGACCCTGGCGGACAATAAGCAAAAACTGCAGCAGTATCAGTGGGTCGAAACAACGCAGCTGACGCTGAAAGGAGATGAGAAGCCCCCAACTCAAAACCTATGCCGCTACGGCCCCGACGGCCAGGTTCAGAAGACTCCGGTCGGTCCTCCCCCGGAACAACCCAGTGGTGGTAGGGTGAAGCAGAAAGCGATTGCGAAAAAGAAAGAAGAGATGAAGGACTATATGGGCGATGTGAAGACCCTGCTCAGCCTGTACGTCCCACCCGACCCACAGAAAATGCAGCAAGCCTACCAGGAGGGAAAAGTCTCGCTGAATCCCGCTGGCGGGGTGGTGGATTTAATCTTCAAGGATTATGCCCTGCCCGGCGATCAGATGACTCTAACCTTCGACACCGCCGCAAGAAAAATCTCCTCCCTGAACATCAACACCTACATGGACGAACCGAAAGATGCAGTGACGCTGCAGGTACAGATGGCCAGCCTTCCTGACGGTACCAACTATGTGCAGCAGACCATTCTGAACGCAACTGCGAAGCAGTTGGTGGTGAAAACGACAAATTCCAAATACCAGAAGCTTGGCGCGTAAGTAATAAGTCCCGAATTAGCAATTTCAGTAATGGCGGCCAATTTTCATCGCCGCTGCCTCCGCTATGAAAGTGTGTTTTGAAAACGATGACTTCGTTCCAACTACGAAAAACATTCCAACCGCACAAGTTGATTTGGGGTGCTGGCCCAGTCTCCGTTTTGCCGACAGCCACGAACGAGATCTTGGGGCAGGAAAAACTCAGCGTGGGTCCATCGATTGTCACTCTGGTCCAGTCCTCTCATTGGACTATCGGCACTCTAACAAATAACGTCTGGTCGGTGGCTGGCTCGGGCGACCGCACCTCGGTGAACCAGATGACTCTCCAATATTTCATCAACTACAACCTTAAAAATGGTCACCAGTCATTAGCGCCAATTGAAAGGCCGCCCCGCGGAAATGTATGGACCGCGCCGGTGGGCGGCATAGGACGAGTGATGCGATTGGGAATGCAACCCGTCAATATCAGTTCACAGTTTTACGAAAATGCGAAACGACCATCTGCTGGCGCGCGGTGGGGTATGAGGGTGCAGATCGCCTTCCTCTTTCCCAAGAGGCCGAACGAGTGAGTCGCGAGTCTAGGACAGGTTTGTATGAGGAAGACATACTCATCGACTCCCCTGCGTACTGTGACGCTGGTCCGAGGACAACCTGCACAAACCCATCCGGACGAATCCACTTCGCGAATGCCTCCCGCACTTGATCTGCAGTCATGTCGAAGTATATTTTCGCCGCGCGCTCCGGCTCGTCGAGCGGGAGGCCGAGCCGAGCACGCCCAAGTAGCCCAGCGGCGATGCTGCGTTGGCTCGATTCATCCAACGGAGTCTGGCGCAGCAGCAAAGCTTTCGCCTGTTGCAACTCGGCCGGAACTACGTCCTCTTTCTGCATCGTGGTGAGATCCCGATGAATTAGTTCGCGCGCGTTCGCGGTGTTCGTGGGATCGGAGGCGTAGGTTACGGTGTAAACCGTGCGAGTCTCAAGAGCGTCCAGGTCAACGTCTACATAGTAGACATAGCCGGTGGTCTGCCTTAGATCGTGGTAAAGCCGAGTTGCATAGAACCCTCCGCCCAGAACATGATTGCCAAGCTGCAGTGAGTAGTAGTCAGGATCGAAGCGATTGATCGGAATCATTTGAGAGAGATTTACCGAATCTTGCAGCTGGGTCGGATCTGAAATAACCGCTGCTGAAGGCTTGTTTGGTGAGATAGCTGGCAACTCAAGATCAGGCTTTAGACCCCGTGCCTTCCAAGGTCCGAACCATTTCTCGACGACCTTCCGAGCATCGTCCGGCGTAACATCTCCGATCACGACAATGGTTGTTAGGTCCGGTCGTATGGTTTTGACGTAATAGCTTTTGACGTCAGCAAGCGTCAGCGACGCTACTGCTTGCGGCGTCACCTCGCGAAGGTCAGGATCGTTCGGTGGCAGAAGACCAACCGCAAGAGCGCGGCCAATTCGATAGGCGGGGCTGTTCATGCGACCGGCAATGTGTTGTGACATTTGCGTCTGAGTGATTCTGATCGCCTCGGCACGCAAAGCAGGGGATATTTCGTTTTCGGCCAACAACTGTACGCCACGCGAGAAATCCTCCCTCAGTACCTCAAGGGAGAAGTCATAACCGGCAGACTGGTCGGCAGCGATATCGTCCAGCGCCCTTTGGAAGGAACTGCGGTCGTGAATTTTGGTTCCGAAATAAAATAGCTCGTCGAGAACGTTCGAGATACCCTCTTGGCCCCACGGCTCTTGCATCTCGCTATTGTGCCGCACATTGCCGAGCAACGTGACTGTCGGAGAGACCGTCACCTGCCGCACAATGAGACGAATGCCATTGGGCAACACAATTTCTACTGGCATGGGACCCGGTGGCGGCAGTTCCAGGTTCAGAAGCCGGGATGAAGCCCATAAGGGCAGCGCCACAGGCTTTGTTGGAGTAGACGTTAGCTGCTCCGTTGCTCCAATTCCCTTTTGGGAAACCGCCTCTCCGCTCGGCACTGGTTTCAGTGTTGTCGTAACAGAGTTCGAGTCTGTCAAGTACTCCTTTGCTACTCGGTTCACATCTTGGACTGTTATACGTTTCGTCCTTTCTACATCCTCATCAGGCGAGTTCAAGCCCCTAGCCGCTAGAGCATCCGACCACGCATCCGCTAGACCTGGAATCGAATTCCGACGAAACTGCGACCTGGCGATTACCCATCGCTTGGCCGCTTCGACAAGCCCCTCCGGCACGCCATTGACCGCATAATCGCGAAGAATCTTACGCATTTCCGCTAAAGCAGGCGCAGGGTCCTCGCCCGCAGGCAGCACTGCAGAGGCGAACGCTACGCTTCCCATACGATACGTTTCCGCGAGGTCAAAACCGGTGAGAATGGCTTTTCCTTGTGGCACCATTTCGTAAAGGTTTCCACGCTCACTCGCGAGGACGTTGGCGAGGATCTTTGTGGCAACGAAATCCTCGCTATCGGTACCAGGCATACGGTATGCGATGAAAGTCTGCAGATCGGGGAGATTGCTATCCAGCGTGAAGCTCTCGGACTTTACCGGCTGAAGCTTGATTTCGGGGCGGCCCGGGAGTTGTTTTCGAGGAATGCCGCTGTAAAGCTCTTTGACCTGTCCGAGTGCCTCGTCTGGCTGCACGTCACCTACAATCACCAGGATCGCGTTATTCGGTGCGTACCAATCCTGGTAGAACTCTTTGAGCATATCTCCTGTCGTCGCATCGAAGGATTCCTTGCTCCCTAGCGAATCGTTCGCGTAAACCGTGCCGGCGAACATATCTTGGTTCAATCGCGCGAGGAATTTATACTTGGGGTCCGAAAGGTCGCTGGCCACCTCCTGCTCGATTGCGCCCTTCTCCTGTATCCATTCCTGCTGCGAATCTTCTATGTTTTGCATGCACGCAGAGTCGACGCGCAAGGCAATGTCGAGGTCCCCCGCGGGAACGGTGGAAATATATTGAGTGATGTTCTGCTCAGTATCGGCGTCGCCGGAACCGCCTAACTGCGCAAAGATTGCCGAGATCTGATCCGCGGTCAGCCCGGAACACCCGCGAAACGCCATATGTTCCTGGGCATGCGCCATTCCCGGAAAGTCTTCCGGACTCTCGTCGCCTCCCACGAGGTAGTTCTGCTCCACGGTTACCAGCGGAGCCAGTGGATTTCGGATGACCACCACTCTCATCCCATTGTCGAGCGTCGCGCGGACGGCGTCCCCAGCCACTACTGAAGGCTCCTTAGATATTGGTTGAACATGGGTGCGTTTGATTCGCGCTGTCGCGTTCTGCGAAATGAGAGGAGCAACTCCGAAGAAACCTAAAAGCAATGCCCCAATCAGGTTATGAATGAGGGGTTCCGCTTGCGCTTTCAACACGGCCTCTACCCCCAGTCGAACTTTGCCACGGCGTGTGTTAGAAGCGTACTGTCACTTCAAACAGCGCCACTCCGCTGGTAGTTATGCCCGATAGTTTTTTGGCACCTCTTCGCTTTCTTGACGGGGTAGGCTATACGGACGGGAAAAGTGTTACCTGTGCGTGAGTCATTTTATACAGCGGGTTCGCGAGTTCCGATGGCCATGGTGAGGTCGGACATGGCCGTTGGGCTACCGAAAAGCTGCTCGATTTGGACCACTCGCTGATCAGGCGATCTCTTCGTTTTTGCCTTTTACCCCTTCCTTTGAAGGCTGTGTTTCCGAGGTCAATTGCCGTAATGCCCGCAAAGCTTCGTTCAAAGCGACACGTTCTTCACTAGAAGGTTGTTCCGGGTCTTTCAGTCGAGCCGCTATCGCCCTTTCAGCGACGTTAATCTTAGCTGGTAGCAAGTCGAGCGTTGACGCGAATGCGTCCGCCACTGAGTCCTGCCACGGGTACTTTAACCAACCATATGGTCCATGCGTCGGCTCTAGGAATCGCTTTAGCGTGGGAACCAACTCTGCTTCAGCCTTGCCCTTGTGTACAAATCCGTGTGCACATGAGGTTCTGCCCTTAAATAAAGAAAGTGGGTGACTACTGAAGAAAACGATTTTCGTGGAGGGCAAGATGCCCCGTATTTTCTCGGCAGCCTCGATGCCGTTCATTCTCGGCATTTGGATGTCGAGCACAACAATATCGGGCCGAAGCTCCTTAACTCTCTCTATGGCCTCGTCACCATCCCCGGCTTCACCACAAATATGCAAAGAATGGGAGCTGAGAAGCGAGCGAACGCGCCTGCGTATCAATGGATGATCGTCTACGATTAGGAATCCAGGCACAGAGCCTCAAATTGGCGCATTTTATGGGGTCAACTAATCAAATTCAAACACAGGGGTTAATGCATTGTCCTTTGATATATACGAGGGCGGTAATCGTCGTGGTAGGAGCGGAATCTAACCCTACGCGGGAAAGGGACTCCCGAGTTCGTAGTTGCTTAAGA
>Ga0187823_10000365_pt1 | contig 11164 bp, 5 predicted proteins | sample NC_wetland_sal_i_12_FD_132968 | JGI IMG/M metagenome (GOLD analysis project Ga0187823, IMG submission 132968) | Wetland sediment microbial communities from Neuse River Estuary, North Carolina, USA - SourceSoil_3 | ecosystem: Environmental > Aquatic > Freshwater > Wetlands > Sediment | place...
GCACGTCCGCTGGCGTCTGCGGGCACCCTCCCGCCGTCCTCCTCCCCGGAGCGTCCGCCTGCGGCGGTCACGGCCCCTAGGATCGTGGCGAGCCGATGCCAGGCGAGCACTCATCCGGGCAGCGCGCGGCCCCCGATCGGCAGGCGGAGATGAACGCCGAGGTGTGGTCACAGGGGACGTTCGTGGAGGACTACACCGGCACGGCGCTCAAGCAGGCGGAGGAGGTGCTGATCGAGCGTCACCGGCGCCAGCTGGGCGGTCGCGTGCTCGAGCTGGGCTGCGGCGCGGGACGCGCCACCGGACACCTGATCGAGATCGCCGCCCACGTGCACGGGCTGGACATCTCCGAGGGGATGGTCGAGCACTGCAGGACGCGCTACCCGCAGGCGACGTTCGAGGTCGCCGACATCCGCGACCTGTCTGCGCTTTCGGACGGATCGTTCGACGCGGTGCTCGCGCTCGCGAACGTGCTCGACGTGCTCGGCCACGAGGAGCGCGCTCGCGTGCTCGTGGGTCTCGCGCGCCTGCTCTCGCCGGGCGCCCTCCTGATCTTCTCCTCCCACAACCTCGCCTTCGCGCCGCGCATCCCCTCGCCCCTGCGACTGCCCGCCGCCGCGCGCGGGGCGGGGCCGCGCGGGCTGGCGCGCGAGCTGCTGGCTGTTCCGCGGCGTTTGCGCAACCGCAGGCGGCTGCGCCCGTTCGAACTGCGGGCGCCGGACCACGCGGTGCTCGTCGACGAGGCGCACGACTATTCGCTGCTGCACTACTACGTCTCGCGCGAGGGTCAGGCGCGCGCGCTGGAGCGGGCCGGCTACGAGCTGTTGGAAGCGCTCGACATGCAGGGACGCACGGTCGCTCCGGGGGAGGCCGCCGCGAGCTCCTCCGAGCTTCATTACGTCGCACGAATAACCCGCTGAACGCGACCTTCGTCGCGGCCTCGAAGCCGATTCCTGTTTATGGTGCAAACTGCACGATCTCGTGCAGAAATTTCTTGCAAATTGCGGGATCCCGCCTATATGATCGGTCCACGTTTGGACCGAGGTCGGGGGTTTCGGGATCTCGAGACTGATCCGGCTGCCGATAACGGGCGTACATCGAGGCGAACGGAAGCCTCGCACAGCGATCCGGGCAGCAGATCAGGGCAAACCAAGGAAGGCGATACCTAATGCGAGCAACTGTCAGTCCGGGCGCCGTCGAGCAGGGGGCCGGTGGCGCTGCGGTTGTTGCGAGGACAGCCAAGGTCAGGCGCGCGTCGGGGGCAGGGCAGGCGGTCAAGCGGGTTTCCGCCCGCGAGTCCCTCATGCCCGCCGTCGAGATGTTCGGCGGCCGGCGCCGCCAGCGCGAGCGCCAGCTGATCCTCGATGCCCTCGCGCACGAGCGCTCGAGGATCGCGGCCGACGTCCACGACCTCGTGATGCAGGATCTGGCGCTGGCACTCGCCACGCTGCGGACGCTGTCCGCGGACCCGCACGCCGCGCCCGGTGCGGCGGGCGCATCGGCTGCCGCGGAGCGCGCGATGCAGGGCGCGCGCGATGTCGTGACGGCGCTGCTCGCGGAACGGCGCGCTCCGGTCGTGGACGCTCTCGGCGAGGGCGTGCGCGCGGCCGCGCGCGACGTGCCGCTGAGCTTCAGCGCCGACGGCGTGCCCGCCGGGGCGGAGCCCGACGGGGCCACCCTCGACACGCTCGTGCACATCGGCAGAGAGGCCGTCACCAACGCCGTCAAGCACGCCTCGCCCCGGTCGATCGAGGTGGTGCTCGCGCAGGGCGACGAATGGCGCCTCGCCGTGACCGACGACGGCCAGGGCTTCGATGCGGCGGGCGGCGGCGCGCCGCACCTCGGCGGCGGCTTCGGCCTGGCCAGCATGGAACGCGCTGCACGCGCGCTCGGCGGGCGGCTCACCGTCGCCAGCGCCGCCGGCTCGGGCACCGTGATCGAAGCGATCCTGCCGTGAGCGGGCGCCCGGCCTCCTCGCCGCCCACCGTCGTCATCGCCGACGACCATCCCGCGACGCGCCTCGGCGTCCGCATGTCGCTGATCCGCGGCGGCTTCGAGGTTGCGGGCGAAGCCGAGGACTGCGCGGGCGCGATCCGCGCGGTGCAGCGCGCACAGCCCGACGTCGCGCTGCTGGACATCCGCATGCCCGGCGGCGGCATCAACGCCGCAGCCGCGATCTCGCACGAGGCGCCGGGCACGTCCGTCGTGATGCTGACCGCGTATGGACACACCGACGAAGTGATGGCCGCGCTGCGCGCCGGCGCGGTCGGCTACCTGCCCAAGGACACGCGTCCCGACCGGCTTCCCGCCGCGCTCGCGGGGGTGCTGAAGGGCGAGGCCGCGTTGCCGCGCGCGCTCGTGGGGATGGTGCTCAACGAGTTCAGGGACTTCACCGCGCCCGCCGAAGACCCCATCCGGGTGGGTGCGATCGAGCTCACCTCGCGCGAGTCCGAGGTCCTCCGTCTGCTGCGCTCCGGCCTCACCACCGCGGAGGTCGGCGAGGCGCTGTCGCTCTCGCCCGTCACCGTCCGCCGCCACATCTCGGCCGGGATGGCGAAGCTCGGCGTCGCCGACAGGCAGGCCGCGCTCCGCGCGATCGGGCCGTCGGGCGCCGCCTGATCGCCACGGGCCCCCCGACTCGGCGGACCTCCCTCCGCGCGCGGGGCGACGCAACCCCGCAATCTGCGCAAACCTGAGCAAAAGCACGCGACGCTTGCCGTCGTTGGTTCGGAAAGGATCCCTGCAGTCGCGCGTTGCCCCGGGGGGCTGGATGAAGCGGAAGCACCAACGGATTGGTCGATGGACGCTGATCGCAGCGCTGGCTGCAGCGGCCCTGTTGGTCGCCGGAGCCGTCGGCTCCGCCAGCGGCGGTACCGCCATCCCCGAATTCGTCCAGGCCGCCACCAACCACAGTCTCACGACGACCGCCCTGACGCTGACGCCGCCGTCGAACGTGACGACCGGCAACCGCCTGGTGGTCGAGGTGGGCGTGTGGAGCAGCGGCGGTGCCACCGCCGCCGCTGTCACCGACTCCGCGGGCAACAGCTACATCGAGCTGCTCCACTTCACCGCCGGCGACAAAACCGAGATGAGCGTGTGGACCGCGCCCGTGACCGCCGGGGGAGCGACCAAACCCACGATCACGGTCAAACCGAGCGCCAAAGCCGACGTGGGGGCCGTGGCGCTCGAATACTCCGGCGTCTCGACCGTCTCCGACGCGAGCGTGCTCGACCGCTCGGCGACCGCCACCGGCAAAACGACCGCCGCCGCCACGGTGGCCTCGGGTGCCACCGCCACCACCACCGGCAGCAACGAGCTCGCGCTCGGCTTCTACCTCGACTCGGGCTTCGGCGACAAATTGACCTCGGGCTCGGGCTTCACGCAGCGCGCGAACGTCTCGCCGAACGGCGACATCGAGCTGCTGGGCGAGGATGCCATCGTGGGTCAGGGCGCGACGCCCAACCCGAGCTTCGGCACCGGCGCCTCGACGTGGTGGCTGGCCTCGGCCGTGGTGCTGAAGCCCGGCGGCGAATCCCAGCCCCCCACCGTGCCGGGTGCGCCCACGGAAGTGAAAGCGACCGCCGGCGACTCCACGGCGACCGTCACCTGGACCGCGCCCGGCAACGGCAACAGCCCCATCACCAGCTACACCGTCACGCCCTACATCGGGACGACCGCGCAGACGCCCACCACGGTCACCGGCACGCCACCCGCGACCAGCGCGAACGTCACCGGCCTGACCGATGGGACGACCTACACCTTCAGGGTGAGCGCGACGAACGCGGTCGGCACCGGGGCGGCGTCCGAACCGTCGAACGCGGTGACGCCCGCGAGCGCCCCCGGCGGCGAATGGTCGCCGCTGATGACATGGCCGTTCGAGGCCGTGCACCTGTTCCAGCTCGCCAACGGCAACGTGCTCGCCTTCGACGGCTGGCAGGCGCCGGAGCCGACGTACGTGTGGAGCCCCACAACCCAGGAATTCACGCAGAGCACCGCGCCGGCGAGCATCTTCTGCTCGGGGATGGCGCAGCTCCCCAACGGCGAAGTTATGACCGTGGGCGGCTACGGACAGCTCACCACCGGGCAGCTCGGGATAGTCGACTCGGACATCTTCAACCCCGCGACCGGCAAATGGCGCGCCGTCGCGAACATGCACCTCCCGCGCTGGTACCCGTCGCTGACGGAGCTCTCCAACGGCAACTATGTGGCGATCAGCGGCAACTCGACGAGCGCGGTCACGTGGGCCAACACGCCCGAGGTGTACGACCCGCACGCCAACACGTGGACGACGCTCCCGAAAGTCTCCACGAGCCAGATCAACGAGGAAGAGTACCCCTTCTCGTATCTGATCCCGAACGGCAACGTGTTCTCGATCGGGCCCTCCGAGGACGTCTCCTACGAACTGGGCGTGCCCAATGAAACGTGGACCTCGGTCGGCGCGAGCGGCATCTTCAACGGCTCCTCCGTGATGTACCGCCCGGGCAAGATCCTCTACACGGGAGGAGCCCCCAGCATCAAAAGCGCGACGAGCGCGAGCGCGAACGCGGCGACGATCGACCTGACCGCGGCGAGCCCGAAATGGAAGACCGCCGCGCCGATGCAGAACGCGCGCATCTACCACACGCTCACGATGCTCGCCGACGGCACCGTGCTCGCGATCGGCGGTGAGCCGACGAGCGATCAGAACATCGTCACGACGGGCGTGCTGCCGACCGAAATCTGGAATCCCGCGACCGAAACCTGGACGTCCGCGGCGCCGATCGCGGCCGCCCGCAACTACCACTCGACGGCGATCCTGCTCCCAGACGGGCGGGTCCTCTCCGCCGGCGGCGGGCACACCGAGGGCCTCGGCGGTCCCGGCCAGTACAACGCCCAGATCTTCACGCCGCCCTATCTGCTCAAAGGCGCGCGGCCCACGATCGCGAGCTCGCCCGCGACCTCCAGCTACGGCACCAGCATCACCGTCAAAACGCCCGACGCGGCATCGATCGGCGCCGTCAACCTGGTCTCGCTGGGCGCGGACACGCACCAGGGCGACATGGCCCAGCACTTCGTCCCGCTCTCGTTCACGGCCGAATCGGGTCAGCTCAAGGTGCAGACGCCGGCGAGCTCGTCGATCGCGCCGTACGGCAACTACATGCTGTTCATCGTGAGCAAATCGGGCGTGCCGTCCGTGTCGGCGCCGCTCAACCTCAGCGCCGCACCGGAACCGCCGGGCGCCCCGACGAACGTCACCGCGACCGCCTCGGGCAGCACCGCCACCGTCAACTGGACCGCCCCGAACCCGGGGTCGAGCCCGATCACGAGCTACACGGTGACGCCCTACATCGGCAGCACCGCGCAGCCGTCCACGACGGTCAACGGCTCGCCCCCGGCCACGTCCGCCTCGATCCCCGGTCTGACCAACGGCACCACGTACACGTTCAAGGTGACCGCCACGAACGCCGTGGGGAGCGGGCCCGCCTCCGCGGAATCGAATGCCGTGACGATCAGCAACCCGACCGCACCGGGCGCGCCCACCGCGGTGAGCGCCACCGCCGGCAACGCCAGCGCGACCGTCACGTGGACCGCGCCGGCCTCCAACGGGAGCGCGATCACCAGCTACACGGTGACCCCGTATGTCGGCACGGTCGCCCAGACGCCCGCCACGGTCACGGGCACGCCGCCCGCGACCAGCGCGACGGTCACGGGTCTGACCAACGGCACCACGTACACGTTCAAGGTGACCGCCACCAACGGGGTAGGGACCGGGCCCGCCTCCGCCGAATCCAACGCGGTCACGCCATCGGGCACCACGGCGCCCGCGTTCGTCCAGCAGGCGGCCGGCCACGGCCACGGAGCGAGCTCGAGCGTCACGCCCTCGGCAGCACTCGGCGCGGGCAACCGCCTGATCGTCGAGGTCGGGGTCTGGAACAGCGCCCACTCGACCACCTCGAAAGTGACGGACTCGGCCGGCGACACGTTCACCGAGCTCCTGCACTTCGCGGCCGGCGACGGGACCGAGATGAGCATCTGGACCGCCCCGATCACGGGCGGGGCGGGGACGAAGCCGACGATCACCGCCACGCCCACCGCCACCGCCGACGTGGGCATCGGCGCGACCGAGTACTCCGGCCTGTCGACCGCCGCGGGCACCGCGGTCGTCGACCAGAGCTCGCAGGCCACCGGGAAGACGAGCGCCGCCGCGACGGTCTCGACGCCGCCCACCCCCGCCACCACCGCACCCGAAGAGCTGGTCATGGGCTTCTACGCCGACTCCGGGTTCGGCGACGCGCTGATGGGGCGGATGGGCTTCAACACGCGCGTGAACCACTCGCCCAACGGCGAAATGGAGTTCCTGGTCGAGGACGCGTTCTCGGGCGCCGCCGGCTCCACCCCGTCCACGAGTGTGCAGACCGGCGCCAACACCTGGTGGCTGATGGCCACGCTCGTGCTCAAGCCCGCCGCCGCGGCCGCACCCGCGGCGAGGCCCGCCGCCGCGCCCGCGCACCTGCTGGCGATCCCCGGCAACTCGAGCGCCACGCTCAGCTGGTCGCCGCCCAGGAACGGCGGCAGCCCGATCACGTCGTACGTGGTCACCCCCTACATCGGTCATCACCGCCTCCACTCCCAGTACGTGTCCGGCACGACCGTGAACGTGATCGGCCTGCACAACGGTCGCCGCTACCACTTCCGGGTCGCGGCGCGCAACCGCCTCGGGACGGGGCCCGAGTCGCGCTACACAAACGCGGTCACCCCACGGCGGTGGCTGCTGAGCGGGTTCTGGTGCAGCCCGCTGCTCTCGCCGTTCGAATAGGCGGGTGTGCCGCGCGGCTTTGCGGCTGTGCGGGGTGATGCCCCAGCCGTGAAAGTCGGGAACTCCGTGACACGATCCGCGCCCTTCTCGGGCGGCCGGTCACGCCCCGCGGCTAGACGAGCCCGGCCCTGACCGCGAACACGGCCGCCTGGACGCGGCTCTGCACGCCGAGCTTGTCGAAGATGTTCGTGACGTACTGCTTGACCGTGTGGCGGCTGATCGACAGCTCGCGGCCGATCGTGGCGTTGTCGGCGCCGTCCGCCATCAGTCGGATCACCTCGAGCTCGCGTGCGGTCAGCGACAGCTCGGCCACGGTCGGCCCGGACGGACGCTGCGCCTCGCGCCGCGCCCGCTCCGCGAGTGTCCGCACGATCGCGCGTGAGAGCACGGCGTGCCCGCTCGCCGCCAGGCGCACGCCCGCGGCGAGCTCGTCGACGGGGGTGTCCTTGAGCAGGTAGGCGCACGCGCCCGCGCCGATCGCGTCGATCGCGTCGGCCTGCTCGGCGGACACGGTGAGCACGACCACGTCCACGTCCTCGGCGCTCGCCACGATCTCGCGGACCGCGTCGAGGCCCGCGCCCCCGGGCATGTGCAGGTCGATCACGACCACGTCGGGGCTGAGCCTGCGTGTCAGCTCCACCGCGCCCTCGCCCTCGGTGGCCTCGCCCACGATCGTCACGCCCGCCTCGGTGAGGACGTCGCGCAGCCCCTCACGGAAGAAATGGTGGTCGTCCGCCAGCACCGCCCGGATCTCCTTCGGCGCGAGGCTCATGGCGAGAACATAGGGCAACGCCCGTCCGCGCGCCGGCAGCCGACGGCTCGTCGGCGCGCCGAATAGCGCTCTACAGAGCCGATTTCACGAACGCGTGCGCGGCCCGCGCAGCGCGACGCGCGCGTCGGGTCGACGGTCCTACGGCCGTGTCGTCCCTTTGTGCCGACGACTGGATCACACGTCCATCGGGTGTTTGTGGCCCTCATACGCTGCCCCGCTTGCGCCGTTGGGTGCGCCTATCAGCGTCTAGGGGGAGGTTGTCGATGCTCGAGCGGTTTCGCAGGGGTGTGCTCACGCTCGTTGTGCTGTTCGCTGTAGGTGCGACATCGGCGCTCGCAGCACACAGCGCGCGTTCTGCAAGTCGTCATGCACGCCACGCCGGCGCTAAAGGTCACAAGCGGGCGGGCGGCAACACGGGCACGCACCACCGGCGGCGAAACCGTTCCGGTAAGCGCCACAGGGGCGCGACCCGCCCCGGCGCGACCCATCGCGCGCGCAGGCAGCACCGAGCCGCCCACGGACGCCGCCACGGCCGAGGCGGGCGGCACGGCGCGCGCAAGCAGGGAATCCGCGTCGTCGAAGGCAGCGCGACCTCGACGAGCACCGCGCTCACGCTGGGAGCGCCGCTGCTCGGCTCGAGCTCGATCCAGCCCTCCTACGACCAGCTGGCCGCGGGCGAGGCGGAAGCCTTCCGCCTGCAGGCGGCCCTGACGGGCTCCGCCGGTCTCGCGCACCTGTACATCAGCTACGGCTCCACCGCCACCCGCGTGTTCGTGGGCATATACACGAACGGCAGCAACCGCCCCGGGACCCTGGTCAGCAGCGGAAGCGCCGCCGCCTCCGCGCCGGGTACGTGGACGAGCGTCCCGATCAACACGGTGCAGCTCACCGCGGGCGCGACCTACTGGGTGGCGATCCTCGGCAGCGGCGGCACGCTTCGCTACCGCGACGACGCGAAAGGCGCCTGCCCCAGCCAGACCAGCCTGCAGAAGACGCTCACCTCGCTGCCCGGGACGTGGAGCACCGGGACTCCCTATCCGGACTGCCCGCCGTCGGCCTTCATCACCGCGCCGGTGAGCCCGCCGACAGTGCTCGGCTCCGAACCTCCGGCGTCCGAAAGCCCCGCCCCGACCCCACCGCCGCCTGCGGCGCCGGCCGCCACGGCGCTGCCCCAGGTTTCCGGCGTCGCCGAACAGGGCCGCACGCTGACGGCGAGCACGGGCACCTGGAGCGGCACCCCGACCTCCTACGCCTACCAATGGGAAGACTGCAACGCGCTGGGCGAAGGCTGCCTCCCGGTCTCCGGCGCCACGTCCACGACCGACACGCTGGGCGCGGGCGAGGTTGGCGGGACCGTGCGCGTGACAGTCTCGGCGCGCAACGCCGGCGGGACCGGCACCGCGGTGTCCGGGCACACCGGGAAGGTGGTGGCCGAAGTGGTGGCGCCGCCGGCGAACACGGCGCTCCCTGCGATCAGCGGCGCCGCGGAAGAAGGCCAGACGCTCACCGTGAGCAACGGCTCGTGGAGCGGCAGCCCCACCTCGTATGCCTACCAGTGGCAGAACTGCAACTCGGGCGGCTCCTCCTGCAAGAACCTGGGGAGCGCGGTCGGCTCGACCTACAAGGTGCGCGCGAGCGACGTGGGCGACACGCTGCGCGCGCTCGTCACCGCGACCAACGCGGGCGGTGCCGCGAGCGCCACGTCGGCGGCGTCCGCGAAGGTGGTGGCGCCGCCGCCGCCGTCCAACGTCGAAGCCCCCGCCATCTCGGGGTCGGCGGTCGAAGGGCAGACGCTCACCGTGAGCAACGGGTCGTGGAGCGGCGCGCCCACCTCGTTCAGCTACCAATGGCAGGACTGCAACGCGACGGGCGGCTCGTGCGCGAACCTGTCGGGCGCCACCGCGGCTGCGTACACGCTGCTCGCCCGCGACGTCGGGCACACGCTCCGTGCGGTCGTCACCGCGCGCAACGCGAACGGCTCGACGGCAGCGACCTCCGCCGCGAGCGCGGTCGTGTCGGCCGCAGCGCCTCCGCCCTCGCCGCCGACCAACACCGCGGCGCCCGCGATCGAAGGCACCGCCGAAGAAGGCCGGACCCTCACCGGCAGCGTGGGTGAATGGACGGGCGGCCCCACCTCGTACGCGTACCGGTGGGAAGACTGCAACGAAGCCGGCGAAGCCTGTGGCGCGATCTCAGGCGCGACGGCGAGCACGCTCGTGCTGACCGCCCGCGATGTGGGCCACACCGTCCGCCTGGCCGTCACCGCGACGAACGCCGGCGGCTCGACCAGGGCGTTCTCCCTCGCAACAGGCACGGTCGCGGCGGAACCGATCGTGGCGCCCGCGAACGTCGCGCCGCCGACGATCTCGGGCGCGGCGCGCGAAGGCCACACGCTGACGGCCACGACCGGATCCTGGAGCGGCTCGGCCGCCACGTTCGGCTACCAGTGGGAGGACTGCACCCCGCTCGGCGAAGGCTGTACGCCGATCGCCGGCGCGACCGCCGCCACCTACCGCGTCGAAGCGAGCGATGTGGGCCAGTCGCTGACAGTGGTGGTGACCGCGACGAACGCCGCCGGCTCGGCGACGGCCAGCGCCGCCCCGACGGCCGAAGCGCTGCCCGCGGCGCCCGCCGACACGGCCGCGCCGTCGATCTCAGGGTCGGTGGTCGAAGGCGGCACGCTCACGGCCGAACCGGGCACGTGGACGGGCAGCCCCACCTCGTTCTCCTACCAGTGGGAAGACTGCAACCTCCAGGGCGAAGCGTGCGCGCCGATCGCTGGTGCCACCGGGACCAGCTACACGCTCGGCCTCGGCGACCTGCTGCACACGCTGCGCGTGTCCGTGACCGCCGCGAACGCCGGCGGCTCGACGACGGCGGCCTCGCCGGCCACCGGGGCGCTCCTGCCGCCCGCTCCGTCGAACACGGCGCCACCGGCCGTCACCGGAACCGCCGCCGAAGGCGAAACGCTCAAAGCGAGCACAGGGAGCTGGACGGGCTCGCCCACCGCGTATGCCTATCAGTGGCAGCGCTGCAACGCCGCCGGCGAAGCGTGCGCGCCGATCGCCGGCGCGACGGGCTCGACGTATCGCGCCGTTGCGGCCGATGTCGCCCACGCCCTGTCCGTGTCCGTGACCGCGACCAACGCGGGCGGCTCGTCCTCGGCGGCGAGCGCCGCGACGGCGGCTGTCTCGGCGATCCCGCCGGCCAACACCGCCGCGCCGTCGGTCACCGGGACGACCACCGTGGGCCAGACGCTGACCGCGGGCAACGGCACGTGGACCGGGAGCGCGCCGATCTCCTTCGCCTACCAGTGGAAGGACTGCAACAGCTCCGGCGAATCGTGCGCGAACATCGCGGGCGCGACGGCCTCCTCGTACACGCTCGTGGCGGGCGATGTCGGGCACGAGGCCCGGGTGTCGGTCACCGCGTCGAACTCCGCGGGGAGCGCCACGGCGACCTCGTCGGCGACGGCGGTCGTGCAGAGCTCGGGCGTGAGCTGCACGACGACGGTCGCTGCGGGTACGGCTGCGAGCACGATTGCGTCGGACATCGTGGGTGCGGCGAACGGGTCGACGGTGTGTCTGGCGGCGGGGAGC
>Ga0187823_10000366_pt1 | contig 11139 bp, 14 predicted proteins | sample NC_wetland_sal_i_12_FD_132968 | JGI IMG/M metagenome (GOLD analysis project Ga0187823, IMG submission 132968) | Wetland sediment microbial communities from Neuse River Estuary, North Carolina, USA - SourceSoil_3 | ecosystem: Environmental > Aquatic > Freshwater > Wetlands > Sediment | place...
TACCTGCGCCTGGGGCAGCCGCTCTCGACGCTGCGCGGCGGCGAGATCCAGCGTCTCAAGCTGGCCCGCGAGCTGTCCGACCGGACCTCGGCCACCACGCTCTTTCTCCTGGACGAGCCTACGGTGGGGCTCCACCGGCGGGACGTGCTCGTGCTGCTTCGCGTGCTGCGTGAGCTCAAGCGGCGGGGCTCGACGGTGGTCCTGGTCGAGCACAACCTGGACCTGCTCGCGGCGTGCGACTACGTGATCGAGCTGGGGCCGGAGGGTGGGGCCGAGGGCGGTCACCTCATGGCGGAAGGCACGCCCGAGGATCTGGCGCGGAACGAGGTCTCCCTGACGGGGCGCTATCTCAGGAGAATCGCGGCCTGCGCGTAGTCGAACGGGCGGTGGCTCGGGAAGGACACCCGGCCCCGCACGAGGAAACCCCATCGCCGGGTGAGAATCGCTTCGAATCCCCCATAGGCATGCGTCTTGAGGTAGAGCTGTGACTTGTAGCGGGTGCGGTTCAGTCCTTCGAGCGAGGCCACCTGGACCACGGTGTGGAAGCCCGGTCCGAACTCGAACAGGGGACGGATTCGCGCGGATTCGCGGTAGCTGTTCACCGGGCGCAAGAGCACGTAGGCGCTGAATACACCCTCGGTGAGCTGGGCCTTTCTGGTTCCCGTCAGCTCTCCCATGACGTTCTCCTCGAACACGCGGCCTTCGCCGATGAATCTCCGGTAGCCGAAGCTCCCCACCGCGTCGAAGAACCCGTGCACCACGCCGGCTCCCAGCTCGAAGCGGCCCGTCTCCTCGCTGGTGCGCGTGAGCGTCGAGGTCACGTGCGGCGTCTCCGAGGAAACCCCGGGCGAGGCCGGGCGATGCTCTCCGACGGGCGGCGTGGCGGTGGGCGGCTCCGGGCGGATCTCCGGCGTGACGGGCGCCGGGAAGCCACGGGGCTCCATCGTGTGCGGCATGCTGTCCGCCACCGCGGCGGTGGAGTCGCGCTGAGCCTGCGCCGCGGAAGGCGCGCACCAGGAAAGGAGGGCCGCCGCCAGGAGCGTGAGGACGATCCGCGTCACAGCGCCAGGTCGCTCGAGGAGAGGAATTGGCCCGCCCTCATGTAGACGCGATAGTCCCCGTGCCGCACGTGCACGCCTTGCTGATCGGTCAGGTCCCAATCGACCGGCGGGGTCCGGAACGGCCCGACGGTGGCGGGCTCGGAGTCGTCGAGGAGCACTTTGACCAGGGCGCCGTGCGCGTCGAAGACCGCGATGCGGACATTGGCGGGGCTGGGAAGAAAGAAGGAGATGGAATACGAAGCCGGAATGTTCGTGCCCGGCGCGTTGATGAGCGCCGCGCAAACCTGGACATCGGTTCCGCCGCCGCCGAACTTTCCGCAGTCGTCCCAGGCAGTTCTCTCCGACCCGGGGAAGAACGCCAGCGGGTTATCCACGTTGTCGGCCGAGCAGCCGACGATGACGGCGACGCAAAGAAGCGCCAGAACACGCAAGGGCACACGCGCTCCGATCCGGCTGCTACGAATGGTAACGGGAATGGAACCGTTCAGGAAGAAGCGGTTGCGGAGAGGGCTGGGGGACGATTCATGATGCCGCGCTCGTCAGACTCTCCGGCTCGAAACAATGGGAGGAAGTTCCCCGCGCATCCACGTGAATTCGCACGTTAAAACCTCGCAAGAAACGACCCGCTGGATAGACTAGGTCTTAGCTGCGGATTGGGCACGAGGCGGCAGGGAACTCCGCTCACGTAGAACTTACTGATCCGACCCGAAACCTGTCAATAGATTTTATGGCGTACCGGCGCGGAAAATCGTCCGATTCGACCCCCCGGGCGGGAATTCTTCCGATTGCGGCGGGGCCCCGGACGTGCTAACTTTCGACGTTTGTCTCGACTGGCGGCGTTTCGATAGAAGGGGAAGCATCTCCGGCGTGTTCGACGAGCTGACTACGAAATTGGCTGGAGTTTTCCGGAAGCTGACCGGTCGGGGCAAGCTGACCGAGCCGGAAGTCCGGGATGCCGTCCGGGAGATCCGGCGCGTGCTCCTCGAGGCCGACGTGAACCTCGCGGTGGCGCGCGATCTCTGCAAGCGCGTGGAAGAACGCGCGGTAGGGGCCGAGCTCCTGCAGAGCGTGGCGCCGGGCCAGCAGGTCGTGAAGATCGTCTTCGAGGAGTTGACCCGGGTTCTGGGGGGCGGGGCCGCCTCGCCGGGGATGCAGTTCCCCTCGAATCGGGCGGCGGTGGTGCTCCTGGCCGGCCTGCAGGGACCCGGGAAGGCGACGCGCGCGGCGAAGCTCGCGCGCGTCTGGAAGGGCCGCGGGAAGAGGGTCTTTCTCACGTCACTGGACCTGCGCCGTCCCGCGGCCATCGACCAGCTCGAGGTGCTCGGCAAGTCGATCGACGCTCCGGTGCACCTGGACCGGGAGGCCAAGGACCCTGTGGCGCTCGCGGAGAAGGCCCGCGCGCGCGCGGATCGGGAGGGATTCGACCTCCTGATCGCGGACACCGCCGGCCGGCTTCACGTGGACGAGGAGCTGATGGATGAGGTCGCCCGGGTCCACGAGGCGCTCCAACCGAACGAGACCCTGCTCGTCCTGGACGGCATGACGGGGCAGGACGCGGTACAGATCGCGGAGGCATTCACCCGGCGGCTCCGCGTGACCGGGTTCCTGCTCACGAAGATGGACGGGGACGCGCGCGGGGGAGCGGCCCTTTCGCTCCGGGCGGTCGCCGGCGCGCCCATCCGTTATCTGGGCGTGGGGGAGAAGGTGGATCAGCTCGAGCCGTTCCACGCCGACCGGCTCGCGTCTCGCATCCTGGGCATGGGCGACGTGCTGACTCTGGTGGAGCGCGCTCAGGAACGACTGGACCATACCAAGGCCGAGGCGCTGGAGAAGAAGCTCCGGAAGGAGCGATTCACGCTCGAGGATTTCCTGGGGCAGCTCCAGGAGATGAAGAAGCTCGGCCCGCTGGACGAGCTCATGAAGATGCTTCCGGGCGTCAAGCTTCCGCCGGGGACCGCGCTCGATGCGCGGGACCTCCGCCGGACCGAGGCCATCATCCAGTCGATGACGCGCGAGGAACGGAACCGGCCGCAGATCCTCGACGGCAGCCGCCGCAAGCGGATCGCGCGGGGCAGCGGCACCACGGTGCAGGATGTGAATCGCACGCTCCGGCAGTTCGAGCAGGCGAGGGAGATGTTGAAGCGGTTCGGCGGCGGTAAGCGCGGCCGGCTCCCGATGGGCATGTAGCTCCCCACGGGCCGGCGCACCACACACGGAGGAGCACGGGAATGTCAGTCGTCATTCGTATGAAACGGGCGGGTGCGAAGAAGCGTCCGTTCTACCGCGTCGTCGTCGCCGATTCGAGATTCGCGCGGGACGGCCGCTACATCGAGCAGCTGGGCTATTACGATCCGCTGACCGATCCGGCGAAGTTCACGATCGATACCGGGAAGTTCGAGCAGTGGATCCTGCGCGGGGCCAGGCCCTCCGAATCCGTCGAGGTCATGATGGCGAAGCACGCCCCCGCATCGCTGCGTCCGGTCCGGATTCCGGCCGAGACGCGCGCCCTGCCCGAGGCCGGAGCCCCGGCGCCCAAGGCGAAGAAGGCCCGGAAGACGAAGGCGGCCGCGGCCAAGACGCCGCGGAAGCCGCGGGCGGCCACCAAGGCCAGCGAGAAGAAGGCCAAGACCAAGGCGAAGGCCAAGGCCCGGAAGAAGAGCGGTGCCGCGGCGCCCGCGAAAGCCAAGAAGGCGAAGAAATCCAAGAAATGAGCGATCCGACGCAGCTCAAGTCGTTCATCGAATTCTGCGCCCGGAACCTGGTCGATCACCCCGACCTGGTTCACGTGGACGAACGCGTCACGGGGCAGACCGCGGTCTACACCCTGCGGGTCGGGCCGACGGACCTCGGGAAGGTGATCGGCCGGGAGGGAAAGACCGCGCACGCCCTGCGCACGCTTCTGTCCGCGGCGGCCACCGCCCTGGATCGCCGGGCCGTGCTCGAGATTGCCGACTGACGATCCGGACGAGCCGATCCTGGTGGGATCGGTCGCGCGGGCTCATGGGCTCGCCGGCGAGGTGGTCGTGGACGTCTGGAGCGAGGCGCCCGAGCGGTTCAAGCCCGGAGGCGCCGTGACGGCGCGGGTGCCGGGAGGGGCCGCCCAGCGGATGGTGGTGGAGACGGCGCGGCCCTTCGGGGAGCGGCTCCTCGTCCGGTTCGCGGGCATCGCGACGCGGACCCAGGCGGAGGCGCTTCGGGGCGCGGACCTCACGGTGCCGCGGCGCGACGTTCCGCCGCCGCCCGAGGGCGCGCATTACCGCTTCGAGCTGGTGGGGCTTCGCGTGCGCACCCCCGACGGCCGGCACCTGGGAACCGTCGCGGACGTGTTCGCGACCGGGAGCAACGACGTGATCGTGATCCGCGGGGAGCGCGGGGAGCTCCTGCTCCCCTACCTCACGCACGTGGTTCTCTCGATCGACCCGGAGCGCGGCGAGATGGTGGTGGAGGTTCCGCCGGGCCTGAACGAGTAACCCGGAACGTCCGGCATGCGCTTCTCGATCCTGACTCTGAACCCGGGCTTCTTCCCGGGCGCGCTGGACGAGGGCATGATCCGCGTCGCGCGGCACAAGGGACTTCTCGAAGTCGCGGTCGTGGCCATCCGCGACTTCACGGAGGACCGATACGGCACCACCGACGACTACCCGTACGGGGGTGGCGCCGGCATGGTGATGAAGGCCGAGCCGATCCTCCGCGCGCACGAGAGCGCGCTCCGCGACGCCCTGGCCGGGACGCCGCGGGTGCTGGTCACGTCGCCCCAGGGAACGCCGTTCACGCAGGCCAAGGCCCGCGAGCTGGCGCTGGAGCGCGAGATCGTGGTCCTGTGCGGGCGCTACAAGGGGATCGACGAGCGGGTGATTTCGCTCCTCCAGGCCGAGGAGATATCGATCGGCGATTACGTGCTGTCGGGCGGGGAGCCGGCGGCCATCGTGATTCTGGATGCCGTGGCCCGGCTCATCCCGGGGGTGCTGGGGGACGCGGAGTCCGCGGAGGCGGATTCCTTTTCGGAGCCGCTCCTGGACGCTCCCGTGTACACTCGCCCGGAAGTCGTCCAGGGACACCGCGTCCCCGACGTTCTCTTGAGCGGCGATCACGAGCGCATCCGGGTCTGGCGGCGCCGTGAAGCGATACGTCGGACGTGGCGCAAGCGACCCGACCTGCTCCTCGGGCGAGCACTGAGCCAGGAAGACCAAAAGCTGCTGAATGAAATAAAGAAAGAGGAGGAGGGACGATGAGCACGATCGAGCGGTTCGAGAACCGGTTCAAGACGGACCGGAAGATGGATTTCAGTCCGGGCGACACGGTGAAAGTGCACGTGCGCGTGATCGAGGGGGAGAAAGAGCGCTCCCAGATCTTCCAGGGTGTCGTCACCAATATACGGGGAAGCGGCATGCGGCAAAGCTTCACGGTCCGCAAGGTGTCGGGCGGCGTGGGCGTCGAGAGGACGTTCCCGTTTCATTCCCCGGCGGTCGCCAAGATCGACCTGGCCCGGAAGGGGAAGGTCCGCAGGGCCAAGCTCTTCTACCTGAGAGGAAAACGAGGCAAGTCGGCGAAGGTCGGCGAGCGCGAAAAGCTGAATCCCGAGAGCGCCTAGACCGGTCCGCCGAACGATGGCGCGTCGAGGTCTCGCCCGCTTCGATGACGACTACCGCGCCCGCTGGGGCGACCTCCTGGGTGGGGTCGACGAAGCGGGACGGGGACCCCTGGCCGGCCCGGTCGTCGCGGCGTGCGTCGTGCTCCGGCCCGGGACCAGGATTTCCGGGGTGCGCGATTCCAAGATGATGACGGCGGCCGAGCGCGAGGCCGCGCTGGACCGGATTCGCGCGCGGGCGGTCGCGATGGCGGTCGGGGTGGGCAGCGTGATGGAGGTGGACGCGTTCAACATCCGCATGGCATCGCTCCTCGCCATGCGCCGGGCGGTCAAGGCCCTGGGGATGACTCCCCAGGGCTTTCTCGTGGACGGCATGGACGCGCTGGTCTGCGAGGCGCCGTGCGAAGCGGTGGTGGACGGCGACGCGAAGAGCCTCGCGGTGGCCGCGGCCTCCATCCTCGCCAAGGTGACCCGCGACGCCATGATGGACGACCAAGCGCTCTCCTATCCGCTGTACGGGTTCGAGCACAACAAAGGGTACGGGACGCCCGAGCACTGCGAAGCGCTCAGGCTTCACGGGCCCTGTGAGATTCATCGCAAGAGCTTTCGCCCCGTCCGGGAGCTCCTCTTCGTTCAGGAGGTCTTCGAGGGCTTCTGAGCCCGCGGGAGGGGGACGGGATGTGGCGGGAACGCGCGGCTCGCTGCGGCGAGCGGATCGCTGCGGAGTTTCTGATGCTTCGCGGCATGGACGTGGTGGACCGGAACGTGCGGGTCGGACGCGGTGAGATCGACCTCGTGGCGCGCGACCGGGAGCAGGTGGTGTTCGTCGAGGTGAAGTTCCGTACCGCGGGCGGGCGCGGAACCCCCCTCGACGCGGTGGGCGTGAAGAAGCGCGAGGACGTCGCGAGAGCCGCGGCCGGCTATCTCTCGCGGCGAGGGCTTCTGGACCGGGCCGTGCGGTTCGACGTGGTCGGAATCACGTGGAGGGCCGATGGGGAGGAGCTCCTCGTCCAGCACGTACCCAATGCCTACCCGGGAGGCCGCCGGCAGTTCTTCTAAGCGCATCCTGATCCTGCACGTGCGCGCCGGCGTGGGTCACGAGCGCGCGGCCCGCGCGGTGGAGTCGGCGCTCCGGACTCTGGATCCCTCCTGCGAGCCCATCGTCAAGGACGCGCTCGAGTTCGCGTCGCCGTTCCTGCGCACGTTCTACGCATCCTCCTACAATCGCCTCGTGGACCGCGTCCCCCGCGTCTGGGGATTCTTCTACCGGCGCGCCGAGAGGATCCCGGCGCTGAGCTTCCGGCAGCGCGCGCGCTCCGCGCTCCTCGCCGCCGGGTGCCGTGACTTCGCGGCCGCGACGCGGCGTTTCCAGGCCGACGTGGTGCTCTGCACGCAGTTCCTGCCCGCCGAGGTGTTCGCCCTTCTGCGCCTCCGCGGCGACGTTTCGGTGCCGGTCTTCTGCGCGATCACCGATTTCTCGATCCATCCCATCTGGGTCTACCCCGGGATCGACCGCTATTTCGTCGCCACCGATGCCGCGAAGGAGGAGCTGGTCGAGACCGGCGTCGTGGCCGGCGACCGTATCGAGGTGACCGGCGTGCCCATCGATCCGCGCTTCGCGACGGGGGCCGGGCGCGAGGCCGCGCGGCGGGAGCTGGGGCTCGATCCGGACCCGCGCCGCCTCACGCTGCTTCTCATGGGGGGCGGATTCGGATGGGGACCCATGGAGGGCATGCTGGAGGAGGTTCTCCGGTTGCCCGAGTCGGTGCAGGCCCTCGTCATCGCGGGGAAGAACGAAGCCCTTCGCCTCAGGCTCGCGAAGCGGGTGGAAGGGCAGCAGTCCAGGATCAAGGTCCACGGCTTCACCGACCGCGTGGATCTATTTCTCGAGGCGGCCGATCTCCTCGTCGGCAAGGCGGGCGGGCTCACCTCGAGCGAGGCGATGGCGCGCGGCGTTCCGATCGTCGCGGTCCGGCCCATCCCCGGCCAGGAGGAACGCAACTGCGACTATCTTCAAGAGTCCGGCGCGGCGGTGCGCGTGCACGATCTCTTCGATCTGCACGTCAGGCTCACGCACTTCGTGGGAAACCACGCGGACCTGGAGCGCATGCAGGCGAACGCGCGGGCGATCGGCCGGCCGGACTCCGCGTTCCGGGTAGCCCGGTCGATCCTGAGCGGATTGACACCCCCGGGGGCGGGTGGTAGCATGCCTTGATGACGAAAACTGCCGCAAACGACGTCATTACATCAAGATCGGCCGCGGAGAAGGAGAGCCGCGAGACGCGCCGGGGCGTCTTGATGGTCATCACCGGCCCGGGCAAGGGAAAGACCACGTCCGCCTTCGGGCAGGCGCTTCGAGCCCACGGACACGGATTCAAGATCGCGATCGTGCAGTTCATGAAGGGCCGGATCTACGGCGAGCTGGACACGCTCCGGTCGCTGCCGCGCGTCGAGGTCTGGCAGTTCGGGCGGGTCGCCTTCGTGGATCCGAAGAATCCCGATCCCAAGGATCGCGAGCTGGCGCGGCAGGGGATGGACAAGGCGTGGGAGATCGTCCGCGGGGGAGAGCACGACCTTCTCATCCTGGACGAGATCAACGTCGTCGCCGACTTCGGGCTCGTCCCCGTCGAGGAAGTGCTGGATCTGGCGAGGGCCCGCCCCAGGTGGATGGACATGATCTGGACCGGGCGAAGCGCGCCCGCGCCGATGGTGGAGCTGGCCGACACGGTGAGCGAGGTGCGCGAGATCAAGCACCATTACCGGAAGGGGATCGAATCGCGCGCCGGGATGGAGTACTGACCCTCGCGGAGGGCCTCCTCGAGGGCGATGCGCGCTCGCTGGCGCGGGCGATGAGCCTGGTCGAGAACGGCGCGCCCGAGGCGGAGGCGCTGCTCGACCGGATCTACGGCGCCCGAGCGCCGGCGCCGCGGGTCGGCGTCACCGGCCCGCCGGGGGCGGGGAAGAGCACCCTCGTCGCCGAATACGCCCTCTTGCTGCGCCGGGACGGCAGGCGCGTGGGCGTGGTCGCCGTGGATCCCACGAGCCCTTATACGGGGGGCGCGATCCTGGGTGACCGCGTCCGGATGAGCGAGCTCTCGACGGATCCCGGGGTGTTCATCCGGAGCATGGCCACGCGCGGAAGCCTCGGCGGCCTCGCGGCGCGGACCGAGGAGCTGTGCGAGCTTCTCTCCGCGTGGGGAAGCGACATCACGCTGATCGAGACGGTGGGCGTCGGCCAGTCCGAGCTGGACGTGGCCCAGGCCGCCGATACGACCCTCGTGGTGCTGACCCCGGAGTCGGGCGACGCGATCCAGTCCCTGAAGGCCGGGTTGATGGAGATCGCGGACGTGTTCGTGGTGAACAAGTCGGACCACTCGGGCGCGGACCAGCTGGTGGCGGCGATCCGGTCCGCCCTGGCGCTCCGGCCGCCCGCGCCCTGGCGGCCGCCGATCGTGCGCACGGTCGCGACCGAGCGGAGCGGAATCGACGAGATGCATCGGGCCATCGAAGCGCACAGGGCCTTTCTCGCCGAGCCGGAGGCGTCGGAGGGGATCCGGCGCGAGAAGATCCGGTCGCGCCTCAAGAACGCGGTGCGCGAGCGGCTGCTCGAGCAGGCCTGGGAGCGCCAGGGCGTGGGCGCCCTGCTCGACCGGGCGGCGGACGAGGTGCTCCGGGGAGGGGTCTCCCCCTATCGAGCGGCTCGGAACCTGATCGAAAGGATGACGAACCATGGCGAACGCAGCCCGAACTGAGACCGCGACCGAGCGCGTGAAACGCGAGGCCGAGGGCGCGTCCGCGCGGAAGCCGGGCGCCGGAGAAAACGGGGCGTCGGGAACACCGCCTCAGCTCTTCGAGACGCTCTCCGGGATCCCGGTGAAGGCGCTCTACACGCCGGAGGACGTGAGCCCCGGACTGGCGGAACGTCTGGGCGAGCCCGGGACGTTCCCCTACACGCGCGGTCTTCATCCCGAGATGTACCGCGAGCGGCTCTGGACGATGCGCCAGTTCGCGGGGTTTGGCTCGGCCGAGCACACGAACCAGCGTTTCCACTATCTCCTGGCTCAGGGCATGACCGGCCTCTCCACCGCCTTCGACATGCCGACCCTCATGGGTTACGACCCGGACCACGCGATGTCGCTGGGCGAGGTGGGCCGCGAGGGCGTGGCCGTCTCCTCGCTCGAGGACATGGAGATCCTGTTCCGTGGGATCCCGCTGGATCAGGTCACCACCTCGATGACCATCAACGCGCCCGCCGTGGTGCTCCTGGCCATGTACGTCGCGGTCGCGGAGAAGCAGGGCATCCCGCCCGGGAAGCTGGGCGGAACCGTCCAGGCGGACATGCTGAAGGAGTTCATCGCGCAGAAGGAGTGGATCTGCCCGCCGCGTCCTTCCGTGAAGATCTGCGTGGACATGATCGAGTGGTGCGCCCAGCACATGCCCAAGTGGAACTCGATCTCGATCAGCGGCTATCACATCCGCGAGGCGGGCGCGACGGCGGTGCAGGAGCTGGCGTTCACCATCGCCGACGGCATCGGCTACGTGGAGGAGTGCCGGAAGCGCGGCATGGACGTGGATCAATTCGCGCCGAGGCTCTCCTTCTTCTGGGACGTTCACAACGATTTCTTCGAGGAGATCGCCAAGTTCCGCGCGGGCCGGCGCATCTGGGCGAAGCTCATGCGGGACCGCTTCGGCGCGAAGAACCCGCGCAGCTGGATGCTGCGGACCCACGCGCAGACCGCGGGCGTCTCGCTCACGGCCCAGCAGCCGCTCAACAACGTGGCCCGGGTCGCGCTCCAGGCCCTGGCCGCGGTGCTCGGCGGAACGCAATCCCTCCACACCAACTCCATGGACGAGACGCTGGCGCTTCCCACCGAGGAGGCCGCGACGGTGGCGCTCCGCACGCAGCAGATCATCGCCTACGAGACGGGCGTCACGAGCGTCGTGGATCCCTTCGCAGGCTCCTACTTCCTGGAGGCCCTCACCGACCGCGTCGAGGAAGAGGCGATGGGGATCATCCGGCGCATCGACGAGATGGGCGGGATCATCCAGGCCGTGGAGCGCGGGTACCCCCAGAAGGAGATCGCGGACTCGGCCTACCGCTTCCAGATGCAGGTCGAGCAGGGGCAGCGAACCATCGTGGGCGTGAACCGCTTCGGGGGCGAGGAGGAGATCTCGATCCCGGTGCTCAAGATCGACCCCGAGATCGAGCGGCGCCAGATCGAGCGCGTGCGCGCCGTGCGCGCGAAGCGCGACGCCGCGAAGTGGGAGAAGGCGATCGGCGCGCTGCGCGACGCCTGCATGAGCGACAAGAATCTCGTCCCCTTCGTTCTCGACTCCGTGCGCGCCTATGCGACCCTGGGCGAGATCTCGGATGTATTCCGCGAGGCCTACGGCGTGTACCGCGAACCGGCCGTCTTCTAGGAGAGGGCGAATCCCCATGGCGCGAAAGATCCGGGTGCTGGTGGCGAAGGCGGGGCTGGACGGGCACGA
>Ga0187823_10000367_pt1 | contig 11132 bp, 10 predicted proteins | sample NC_wetland_sal_i_12_FD_132968 | JGI IMG/M metagenome (GOLD analysis project Ga0187823, IMG submission 132968) | Wetland sediment microbial communities from Neuse River Estuary, North Carolina, USA - SourceSoil_3 | ecosystem: Environmental > Aquatic > Freshwater > Wetlands > Sediment | place...
AGCGAGCGCCGCCGCGCCCGCGCGCGCCAATCCGATCCGGACGCCCGGACCGCACCCATGCTGATCGCGCAGGAGCTGCTCGACGAGATCGTCGCCCACGCGCACGAGGAGTACGACGCGGAGTGCTGCGGCCTGCTCGGCTACGGCGCCCGGAACGGGACTGCGCGCGCCGAGCGCGTGCACCGCGCCACGAACGTGTTCGCAAGCCGCAAGCGCTTCGAGATCGACGGCCGCGAGCTGCTGCGCGTGATGGATGAGTTCGAGGGCGACGGCCTCGAGCTCGGCGCGATCTACCACTCGCACACCCACACCGCGCCCTACCCGTCGCAGACCGACATCAACTTCGCCGCCAATTGGCCCGGCCTGGAGTGGGTGATCGTGGGCCTCGCCGGCGAGCAGCCCGAGGTGCGCTGCTACCTGATCGAGGGCGGGGCCGTGCAGGAGGTAGCGCTGGAGGTGGGCTGATGGCGGCCGCCGAGCTCGTATGTCCCTCCTGCGGTCGCGCCGAGGACGCGGGGGAGCGCTTCTGCGCGGCATGCGGGATGCCGCTCGTGCTCGCCGCCGAGCAGCAGGAGCCGCTCCCGATCGAGCGCCACGCGCGACGGATCAAGGCCCAGTACAGCGAAGGCCCGCTCGTGAAGGTCGCCTACGCGCCCAACCAGGCGCAGGCCGAGTTCATCGCGGGCCTGCTCCTCGCCGAGGGCATACCCTCGATGCTGCGTCGCTCCGCGAGCTTCGACGTGCCCGAAGCGCTCGTGGGCGGGGCGCGCGATGTCCTCGTCCCTCAGTCGGGGGCCGCCGCGGCCCGCGAAGCGCTCACGTGGGAGCAACCCGAGCAGGCCGGCGAGACCGGCGGGGAGGCGTGAGGCCTCAGACCAGGACGGGTTGCCCGGCCGCTTCGCTCGCGATCGCGCGGATCTCTTCGGAGGCGCGCTCGAACTCGGCGTCGGAAAGGACGGGTGTGCCCTCGAAGGGCAGTTCGCGCTGCAGCTCCAGCCAGGCGCCGGGGCCGCTGTACTCGTCCTTGACCTTCACCGTCACCGGCCGCGGGATGCGGTAGGTGCGCAGCAGCAGGACGTGAAGCGGCTGGCGACCGCGCCAGCCGAAGCGCTTGGCCGCGTAGTCGGGCGTCCACACGTAGAAAGGCGACAGCGCGTCCACGCAGCGGGGGTCCACGATCGTGAAGTGGTCGGTGACTTCAGCCCATGCCCGGATCCGCACGCGGTCGGGCTGCTGCAGCGGGGCCCCGGAGACGAACGTGCGCAGCGGCGGCTCGCCGTCGCTCCAGACGCCCTCCTCGAGCGCGCGGCGCAGCTCGGGCTGGTGGGACTCGCGCACGAGGTCGCCGGGCTGGTGCTCGAACGTGGGGTACAGGAAGAAGCGCTCGTGGGCGAGCTTGAGCGGCCGGGGCCCGTTCGTGAGGGCCGCCTTGCGGAGCGTCAGAAGCTGCTCGCCTTCGGCGAGGGCACGGACGGTGACCGCCCATTCTTTGAAAGCAATTGGCATCGAGACTGAGGGGGTGCGCTGTGAGGCTGTAAAACGACCGATGAATACCGTGCTCCGCCCGAGGGGAGGAGCAGTCGATGGTTAAAGATACGAAACCTGGGCGAAAATCCCAAATCCCCTGCAAATAGGCCGGTTTTTTGCGATTCGCGGGGATCGAATCGGGGGACTGACTGGCCAATCGACCAGTCGTCTACAGGCGTTTCGCGGCCAGTCCCTCGACGGCCTCGATCAGCGAGCAGTAGTCGTCGGCGCCGAGTCCTCGCCCGGTCGCCGCGAGCAGCAGGTCCCGGGCGTGCGCGGCCGCGGGGAACGGTGCTCCCGCTGTCTGGGCCTCCTCCAGGCAGAGCCGCACGTCCTTGAGCATGTGCTCCGTCTTGAACAGCGTCGTGTAGTCGTGGGCTCGCATCGGCCCGGCCTTCAGCGCGAGCTGCGCCGAGCCCCCCGAGCCTGCTCCGAGCACCCTTTCGAACGCGTCCAGATCGACCCCGGTGGCCCGCGCCAGGAGCAGGGCCTCCGCCAGCGCGGCCGCGTTCGCCGCGCCCACGGCGTTGTTGATCAGCTTCAGCATCTGGCCCTGGCCGATCGCGCCCACGTGCACGATCACCTCGCCCATCGTGTCGAGCAACGGGCGCACGCGCTCGAACCCGTCCTCGGAGCCGCCCACCATGATCGTGAGCGTCCCGTCCTCCGCCTTCGGCGATGACCCCGTGACGGGGGCATCGAGCATCTCGACGCCCGCCTCCGCGAGCGCCGCGGCGATGGCGCGGGTGGCGGCGGGGCCGATCGTGGACATGTCGACGGCGAGCAGCCCATCGCGTGCCGCCGCGCTCACCCCGTCCCGGCCCAGCATCACGTCGCTGACCTGGTCGCCGTCGACGACCATGCTGATCACCACCTCGCTGCGGGCGGCCGCCTCGGCCGGGGTGCCGGCCGCCTGCGCGCCGTGCTCGGCGGCCCAGCGCTCGGCCTTGCCCGGTGTGTGCGTCCACACGCACAGCGGGAAGCCGGCGCGCGCCACGTTCGCGGCCATGCGGCCGCCCATGATGCCCAGGCCCAGGAATCCGACGCGCGGCCGCGGTTGCTCGTCAGGCATCGCCGAATCCTCCTCCACCCGGGGTTTCGATGCGGAGTCGCTGCCCCGCGTGCAGCGACCCGGTGCTCTTGCCGGGCAGCGGCTCGCCGTCGAGCAGGTCCCGCCCCGGGGCCCCGTCCGCGCCGCCGGCGGCGCCGCGGGGGGCATGTCTGCGCCGCTCGCCGATCAGCGAATAGGTCATGTCGCGCAGCGCCTGCAGCTCGCGCACCACGCCGTCGCCGCCGCGCCGCCGGCCCGAGCCGCCCGAGCCGCGCCGCACCGCGTATTCGACCACGCGCAACGGGAACTCGCGCTCGAGCGCCTCGATCGGCGTGTTCATCGTGTTGCTCATCGCCACGTGAACCGCGCTGGGTCCGTCGCGGTCGGCGGCGGCGCCCTGCCCGCCGCCGAGCGTCTCGTAGTAGGAGAAGCGCTCGTCGCCGAGCGTGAGGTTGTTCATCGTGCCCTGTCCCTGGGCGTAACCGAACGCGCTCAACACGAGGTCCGCCACGCGGGATGACGTCTCGACGTTGCCCGCGGCCACCGCGGCCCCGGGTCGGGCGTTGAGCAGCGACCCGTCGGGCACCACCAGATGCAGCGGCCGGAACGCCCCCGCCGAGGCCGGGATGTCGGGGTCCGTGAGCACTCGCAGCGCGAACAGGCACGCCGAGAACGTGACCGCCAGCGGGCAGTTGAGGTTGCCCAGATGCTGCGCGGCGCTGCCCGTGAAGTCCAGCTCGAGCTCGTCGCCGTCCACGCGCGCGGTGCAGCGCAGCAGCAGGTCCCCCTCGCGCGCCTCGAGCACGTCTTCGCAGGAGCGCTCGCCGTCGGGCAGGTCCGACAGGCAGGCGCGGGTGCGGCGCTCGGAGTAGTCGAGGACCGCCGCCGTCGCTTCCCGCAGCCGCTCCGCGCCGAGCCGGCCGGCGAGCTCGCGCAGGCGTTCCACGCCCACCGCGTTGGCCGCGAGCTGGGCGCGCAGGTCCGCGCGCCGCTCGCGCGGCTGGCGCATGCTCGAGGTCAGCTCCGCGAGCGCCCGCTCGTCGAGGACGCGGGGTGCGATCACGACCCCCTCCTCGTCGAGCGAGGTGCTGTCGGCGGGCATCGAGCCGGGCACGCGCGCGCCCACGTCGGCGTGGTGGGCGCGGCTCGCTGCGAAGCCGAGCAGCTCGCCGGCGTCGCCGAAGGCGGGCGTTATCACGGTGATGTCCGGCAGATGCGTCCCGCCGGCGAACGGGTCGTTGAGAACCCACGAGACGCCCGCTCGATGGCGCTCTTCGCGCACCGCGGCGACGGCGGCGGGCATCGCCCCGAGGTGCACGGGGATGTGCTCCGCCTGCATCACCATCGCGCCGTCCGGGTCGAACAGCGCGGTGGAGGCGTCGCGGCGCTCCTTGATGTTGGAGGAGTGGGCGGAGCGGATCAGCACGACGCCCATCTCCTCGCACGCCGCAGCAAGCGCGCCCGCGACCACCTGCAGTTCGATCGGATCCAGCATCAGGCACCCGCCTGCTCGCGCGCGAGCGCGATCGTGCCGTGCGCGTCCACCGATCCCGACCAGCCCGGCCGGATCAGCAGCGTCGCCTCGGGCAGCGCCACCACCGCGGGTCCGCGCAGGGCCTGGCCCGGCCGCGGCTCGCCCCGCAGCAGCGCCGCCGGCGCCCGATCGCCGTCGATCACCACCTCGACCCGCCCGGCGGCCGCCTCGGCGTGCCCGGATGCGGCGTGCGGGGAGAGCGCTGGGCGCGGACCCCACACCGACACGCGCATCGTCACCAGCTCCACCTCCGCCTGCTCGTCGCGGTAGCCGTAGCGAAGCTCGTGGGCCGCGTGGAAGCGGTCCGTGAGCGCGGCTGGATCGGCGCCCGCCGCACTCGGCCCCTGCCCGGGTGCCGCCGGCGGGACAGGCAGCTCCTCGTCCACCGGCAGCTCGAACGACTGGCCTCGGTAGCGCAGCTCGTAGCGCGCCCGGGCACGCTCGATCGGGCCGCGCAGCTCCGCGCTCGCGGTACCCAGCAGCGTCGCAACGATCGTCGCGACCCGCTCGCGGGTGAGCGAGGCGCCGGCGAGCATCACCGTGCGCGCGGCGTCGCAGCGGGGCGGCGCCGCGGCGAGCCCCAGTGCGCACAACACCCCCGACGCCCGCGGGCACAGAACCCGCTCGATCCCCAGGCCCTCCGCGAGTGCGCACGCGTGCAACGGGCCGGCTCCTCCGAACGGCATCAGCGCGAGCGCGCGCGGGTCGATCCCGCGCTCCACCGTCATCACGCGCAGAGCGCCCAGCATCTCCGCCTCGGCCACCCGCACGATGCCCTCCGCGCACGCGAGCAGCGACAGGCCGAGCTCGTCCCCCAGCATCCCCACGGCGCGCTCGGCGGCGCCGCGATCGAGCGCCACACCGCCCGCCAGCGGCGAGTCGCCTAGCAGGCGTCCGAGCAGCAGGTTCGCGTCGGTGACCGTGGGCAGCTCCCCGCCGCGCCCGTAACACGCCGGGCCCGGGTCTGCGCCCGCGGAGTGTGGCCCCACACGCAGCGCGCCGCCGCCGTCGCGCCACGCGATCGACCCGCCTCCCGCGCCCACCGTGTGGATGTCGAGCGACGGGAGCGACAACGGCCTCCCCGCGACCATGCGCTCGGCGGTCTCGGGCACCTCGCCGCCCTCGAGGACGCACACGTCGCACGAGGTGCCGCCCATGTCGAAGCACAGCACGCCCGGCCGGCCCGCCAGCCCCGCGATGAGCGCGGCGCCGCCCACCCCGCCGGCGGGCCCCGACAACGCGGTCAGGGCGGCGTGTGCCCCCGCCCGCCCGATGTCGGTGAGGCCGCCCGAGGACTGCATGATCTGCGGCTCGCAGAGCCCGAGCGCGAGCGCGAGGCGGGCGAGCTCCTCCAGGTAGCCGTGCAGCCGCGGCGAGAGCGCGGCGTCGAGCACCGTGGTGGCGGTGCGCTCGAACTCCCGGAACGTCCCCACGAGATCGCTCGACAGCGACACGTGCGTCCCCGGCAGTCGCCCCCGGATCAGCTCGCCGAGCAGGCGCTCGTGGGCGGGATCGGCGTAGGAATGCAGCAGCGACACGGCCACCGCGTCGGGCGCCGCCGCAGCGAGCGCCTCCACGAGGCCCGCGGCGTGGTCCGGGTCGAGCGGCTCGAGCACCCCGTCGGGCCCCGTCCGCTCGCGGGCGCCGAAACGCAGCGGCGCGGGGACGAGCGGCGCCGGCGGCGCGTCCCACAGGCGGTACAGGTGCGGACGGTTCTGGCGGCCCAGCTCGATCACGTCGGTGAAGCCCGCTGTGGCCACGAGCGCGGTGCGCGCGGTGTCGCCCTCGAGCAGGGCGTTCGTCGCAACGGTCATCCCGTGCGCGAAGCGTCGCACGGCCTCGGGCGCGACGCCCGCCCGCGCCAGTACCTCGCGTACCGCGGCGAGCACGCCGGTCGCCTGCTGTGCGGGCGTGGTGGGGACCTTCGCGGTATGGATCGCCGCGTCCTCGCCCACGAGGACGGCGTCGGTGAAGGTTCCACCTACATCGACGCCGAGCAGCACGCGTGCAGCCTATGCGAGCGCGCCGCGTGCGCCGCACGCCCACGTGGGCGGCGGCGACGATCGTGCTATGCGGCTGCCAGCTCGCGATCCTCGGTTTCGGCGAGGTGCTGGTGCGACGGGCAGTAGCCGTTGTGCGGCAGCGGCGTGCGCTGGCAGGGCGCGCCTTTGCGCGTCGTGGCTCGGCACTGTGGCGGTGCGCCGCTCACGGCCGTGTATCCCTCGTGCGGGTGCTCGATCAGGAACTGCTGTGCGAAGCCCATGTAGCGGGCGACCACGCAGTGGACGTGCGCCTGGGCGGACATCGGGAAGTAGCTTCGGATCTGGCTGAACAGCGCGCGCTCGGGGCGCGCGAAGTTGTGGCGGTCGATGGCGAGGCGCGTGATCACGTCCTCGCACGCCTTCAGGACCGCTGCGTGATTGCTCGATACAGGCGAGCCGGGAGGCGCGGGTAGAACCTGCGGCGCCAGCTTGCGATAGATGGCCCTACTGAACTGGTACATGGGGACGGTTCTGAACCTCTCTTGCTCCGATCTGCTGGTTTGAGCACTCCCGCCATCCCGAAAGACTCCACACGTCTCTCAGGCCTTCCTAAATCGCGAACACCGGTGCGGGCCGAAAAGAGCGAGTTCCCGGGCCCGCGACCGAAATCCTTATGTTTCGCTAACCCTGGAGGGCCGGCGCGAACCCGCCGCAGCGGCTCGTGCGGGGCTTCTCGAGCCCCTCGGGAGCGTCAGTCCCAGCGCTCCCAAGCGATCGCACCGGCGCCGTCGATCACGCCGTGGCGATGGTCGAGTTCGGGGTCTGGCGCGGGGTACTCGGCGCGCACGTGCGCGCCGCGGCTCTCGCAACGCGCACGGGCGGCCCGTGCGATCAGCCTTGCGAGCGGGTGCGGGTCCGCGAGCAGCGGCTCGAGGTCCTCCGCCCGGCGTACGACGCCGGCGCGGTCCCACAGCGCTTCGCGCGTGGTCCGCTCGAGCGGCGCCGGCGCGGGCACGCGGGACAGCTCGGCGAGCTCCGCCGCCGTCGGCTCCACGTGCGCCGAGGTGGATCGCGCGAGGGCGCTGCGCACCGCGCGGCGCGCGAACACGAAGCACTCGCTCAGGGAGTTGGATGCGAGCCTGTTGGCGCCGTGCAGGCCGGTGCACGCGGTCTCGCCGACCGCGTACAGCTCGGGCAGCGTCGACTCGGCGTCCAGGTCGGTGACGACACCTCCCATCATGTAGTGCGCGGCGGGGGCAACCGGCACGAGCTCGCGCGTGGGATCGAGCCCGGCCTCGCGCAGCGCCGCGACGACGTTGGGGAACTTCGCGGGATCGACGCTCCGCATGTCCAGGCCGACCGAGCGCTCGCCGGTACGGGAGAGCAGCTCGTGGATCGCACGCGAGACCTCGTCGCGTGGCGCGAGCTCATCGACGAACCGCTCGCCCTCGGCGTCGTGGAGCGTGGCGCCCTCGCCGCGGATCGCCTCGGTGACGAGGAAGCCTTCGCGTCCCGGCACGCCGATCACAGCGGTCGGGTGGAACTGGAGCAGCTCGAGGTCGGCGAGCGCCGCACCCGCCGCGTGGGCGAGCTGCAGCCCGATGCCCTGCGACCCCGGCGGGTTGGTCGTGCGCGACCACAGGGCCGCGGCGCCGCCCGTGGCGAGGACGACCGAACGCGAAGCGATCACGCGGCCGTCGTCGCACGCGACTCCCGCACAGCGTCCCTCGCGCCGCCACAGCGCCTGCACGCGGGAGCCCTCGAACACCCGCACGAGCGGGTCCGCCGCGGCGAGCGCGGAGAGCTGGCGCACGACGCGCCGGCCGGTGGCGCTGCCGCCCGCGTGCACCACCCGCCGGACGGAGTGACCGCCCTCCAGGCCGAGCGCGAGCTGGCCGAAGCGGTCGGCGTCGAAGCGCACGCCGAGGGTCTGCAGGTCGTGCACCACGCCCGGCGCCTCGCGCACGAGCGTCTCCGCGGCGGCACGCCGAACGAGGCCGCGCCCTGCCCGCTCGGTGTCCGCCAGGTGCAGGTCGAAGCTGTCATCGGGAGCGAGTGCGGCGGCGAGCCCGCCCTGCGCCCAGTAGCTGGCGGTCTGGGCGAGCGGTGTCGCCGAGACGAGCACCACCTCGGCGCCCTCCCGCGCCGCGCACAGCGCCGCGTACAGGCCCGCGCCGCCGGCGCCCACGACGACTATGTCCGCCTCGCGCGAGACCGCGGTCGCTTGGCCGGGCGTCACAACCGGGAACCGTATCCGTCGCGCTCGGCCCGCGCGGGGGCGTGGCCCCGGCGCCGGCGACTATTTGGCGGGTGTGACCGGCGTGGTGGTGGTGGCGGCCGGTGGCGCGGCGGCCGGTGGCGCGGTCGTCGTCGCACCGGGTGCGACGGTCGCCCCCGGGACGCCGACGGTGCCGGGTGTGGCCGGGGTCGTGGCTGCCGTCGAGGTTGTTCCGAGCGTGCCGGGCGTGGCCGGCGCGGGCGGAGCGGCGGCCGCCGGCGCGGTGACGGTCCGGGTGATCGGCGCCGGCGCGGGGCCGGAGTCTCCCGCGAGCTCCACGAGCGCCGCGGCCAGACCCCCCAGCGCGAGCAGCGCGATCACGCCGATGACCGCCACGGGAAGCTTCCAGTCGGGCGCCGCGGCCAGGCGCGTGCGCGCGGCGGCGCCGCAGTGCAGGCACCACTCCTGGCCGGGTGCGAGGGCGGTCCCGCAGAGCGGGCACGGCTCTACGGCGGCCTGCGCCTGGCTCGCGCCGTCCGGGGCCTGCTGTGCGGGCGGTCCGGGTGGGCCCGCGTCCGGGGGTGCCGCGGCGCTCACAACTCCTTGGCGGGCGGGTGGATGATCTCGGTGATCTCGTCCGGCCCGGAGGTCCGCCCGGGTGCTTTCGGGGGAAGAGTGCCGTGCCGCTGGGTGGCCGGCGCCGCGATTGCGGGAGGTGGCTCGGCGGCCGTGCCCGTGCGGCCGCCCGCCGCGCCGTGTCCCGCCGCGGGCGTCTCGGCGCCCGGCGATGTCGGCGCGGGCGCCGTCGTGGCAGGTGCTGCCGGGCCGGGCGTGGCGGCGGGCGGCGCCGAGGCCGCACCCGTGCCCGCCACCGCGATCGGCAGGTCGGGATGGCGCCCCATCGGCATGCCGCAGCGGGGGCAGAAGTGGTCTTCGCTGCTGTGGATGGCGGCGCATCGCGGGCAGGCCGTGATCCCCGCCTCGCGCAGGACGGTTATCGGCTGGCGCTCGGCCAGAGCGTGCTCGAGCGTGCGCAGCTCGTTGTCGATCTGCCCGAGCAGGTTCAGCTTGGCGAGCACCAACGGGTCGTTTCGCTGGCCGAAGCGGTGCAGGTTGAACACGAGGCCGCCGAGGTCTCTGTAGGCGAGCTCGCGCGCCTTGCGCAGGAACCGCACGCGGCGGCGCATGCGCCCGCGCGAGCCGAAGCCCTGCTGCTGTCCGTCCTCGGCCGCACCCGCCGGCGCCGCCTCGGCGGGCTGCTGATCGCCGCCGGGTGCCGTCGCAGGAGCCTGGACGGGATCGGGCTCCGCCGTGGCGGCGTCGCCTGGGCTCGTGGGCGTTATCTGATCCACGGCTGATTCATGCTACCCCGCACCCAGGAGGTCGGGCGCGGCTAGCCGCTTCGCTGCAGGGCCTCGCCCCACGCGTCGCGGAGCCGCGCGGCCATCTTCGCGGCGGAGAACGCTTCGGCGCTCGCCCGCCCGTGGACCCTCGGGTCGGGGTCGGCGAGGCAGGCTCGCAGGGCAGGCAGCCACGTCTCCAGCGCGAACGGCGCGCAGAGCGCGCCCTCCACGCCGGCGAGCGCGGTGGGGTGGATGCCCACCGGGGTCGCGAGCACCGGCACATCGCACGCGAGCGCCTCGATCACGGCGAGCCCGAACCCCTCCTGCTCGGATGGCACCAGGACCGCGTTGGCGGCGTTGATCCACAGCGGCACCTGCTCGGGCGCCGTTCCGCCGAGCGCGAGCAGCCCCGCGCCGGCGGCCCTTGCCAGCTCGACGGCGCGGTCGTGGCGCTTGACGGCGCGCGCGGGGTCCGCGGGGAACAGCGCGAACGGCTCGGCCGGGTCGAGCCCCAGGCGCTCGCGCGCCTCCGCGCGGGAGCGCGGCGCGAAGCGGCCCAGGTCGACGCCGCACGGGAGCACGAGCGCACGGCTCGCGACGCGGGCGGGAAGCTCCCGCGCGAGCGACTCGGAGACCACCCCGAGCACGTCGACGCGCGGCGCGACGGCGAGCGTGGCCAGGCGCGTGCGCGGGTGGCGCACGTCGGTGCCGTGCAGGGTGAGTCCGCGCACGCGGGCACGCGCGGCCAGCGCGGGCCAGGCACTCAGCCCGAAGTGGGCGTGCACGACATCCGCCGCCTGCCCCGCGCGACGACGACGCGCGAGCGCCGCGCCCGCCTGTGCGAGCGCCGCAGCCCCGGGGGGGAACTCGAACAGCTCGACCTCGACGTCAGCGAGCTCGCGCAGCGCCGCGACCTGGTCGCGCACGAAGCTGCCGCGCTCGGGGTGGGCGTCGTCGGCGAGCATGTTCGAGACGACGAGCGCGCGCACGATCCGTCGACCGTAGCGCTCTGGAATGATGGCGCCGATGAGCGAGCGGAGCTACGCGCGAGGCCCCGGTGACCTGCGCCCGGTGGCGATCGAGCCCGGTTTCATGCGAACCGCGACGGGCTCGGCGCTGATCTCGATGGGGGAGACGCGCGTGATCTGCACCGCCTCCGCCCAGGAGAGCGTGCCGCGCTGGATGGCCGGGCGCGGCAGCGGCTGGGTGACGGCGGAGTACGGGATGCTGCCCGCCTCCACCGGCGAGCGAAAGCAGCGCGACGTCAGCCGCGGCCGGCCCGACGGCCGCACGGTGGAGATCCAGCGGCTGATCGGGCGCTCGCTGCGGGCAGTGATCGACTTCACGGCGCTCGGCGAGCGTACGATCTACATCGACTGCGACGTTCTGCAGGCCGATGGCGGCACCCGGTGTGCCTCGATCACCGGTGGGCTCGTGGCCCTCCGGTTGGCCTGCGAGAGCCTGATCGGGCGCGGGG
>Ga0187823_10000368_pt1 | contig 11116 bp, 9 predicted proteins | sample NC_wetland_sal_i_12_FD_132968 | JGI IMG/M metagenome (GOLD analysis project Ga0187823, IMG submission 132968) | Wetland sediment microbial communities from Neuse River Estuary, North Carolina, USA - SourceSoil_3 | ecosystem: Environmental > Aquatic > Freshwater > Wetlands > Sediment | place...
GAGCGGCGCCACCTGGCCATCGTGCTCGACGAGTTCGGCGGCACGCTGGGGATCGTGACCCTCGAGGACCTGCTGGAGGAGATGGTCGGCGAGATCTTCGACGAGCACGACGAAGGGGTCCGCGCGGCGCCGGGCGGCCCGCCGTCGATTCTCGAGGCGGACGGCGCCACGCCGGCCTCGGCGGTCGGCGAGCGGTTCGGACTGGTCCTCCCCTCGGGGCAGGCCACGACGATCGGCGGGCTCGTGGCCGAGCTCGCCGGGCGCATTCCCAACGCGGGCGAGCGGTTCACGCTGGCCGGGCTCGAGTTCGATGTCCTCCAGGCCTCGCCTACCCGCATCGAGCGCCTGCTCATCCGCCCCGGTCCGGCCTCCGCTGTGCCGCTCGCGCCGTGACCGCGTGCGCGCGATCCTCGTCTTCGTTCGCCTGTTCCCCTTCGTCGTCGGCTTCCTCCGGGACCGGCGCCGGTTCATCCTGTTCGGGCGGCCGCTGCCCGTCAGCGAGGAGCGGCATCGGCGGCGCGCGGAGCGGCTGACCCGGACGCTCGCCGGGCTGGGGCCCACGTTCATCAAGCTGGCCCAGGTGTTCAGCGCCCGGGCCGACATTCTCCCCGAGCCGTACCTGGGCGCGATCGGGACCCTGACCGACCAGGTGCCCCCGCTCGCGCCCGGGGTGGCCGAGCAGGTGATCGCGGCCGAGCTCGGAGGCGATGCGGCCAGCGTCTTCGAGCGGTTCCACGCCGAGCCCCTGGCCGCGGCGTCGCTGGGCCAGGTGCATCGGGCCGCCTACGGCGGCCGCGAGGTGGTGGTGAAGGTGCTCCGGCCGGGCGTGGAGGACATGGTCCGCCGGGACCTCGACATCTCGTTCCGCGTTCTCTTCCTGGTCAATCTGCTCTTCCCCAACCACCACACCCGTGCGATCAGCACCATCGTGTCCGATTTCGCCAAGCGCATCTCGGGGGAGCTGGACTTTCGGGAAGAGGCGCGGAACGCGGAGGTCCTGCGCCGGAACTTCGCGCAGGAGCCTCGCGTCGTCATTCCCGAGGTGATCGGCGCGCTCACCCGGCGGCGGGTGCTGGTGCTCGAGTACGTGGAGGGCACCCGGATCGACCGCCTGCAGGACCGCCTGGCGAGCGGGGAGCTGTCGCTCGACGCGCTGATCGCGACGATCGTCGAGGTCTACATCAAGATGATGCTGGAGGACGGCTTCTTCCACGCCGATCCGCATCCGGGCAACCTCCTCGTGGACGCGCGGGGCCGTCTGGTGATGCTGGACTTCGGGATGGTCCTGCAGGTCGAGCGCGAGACCCGGGCGCGCATGGTGCGGACCGTCGCGGCGGCGGTGCGCCAGGACGTGGACGGCGTGATCAACGGCCTCTACGAGCTGGGCATCCTGGATCCCGACGTGGACCGCGGAACGGTGCGGGACGCGGCCCAGGAGCTCATGGGCGTGGCGCTCCGGGACGACGTCTCGCCCCGGCAGATGCAACGGATCGTGGAGGACGTGCTCCGAACGTTCTACGACTGGCCGCTGATGCTCCCGTCGGACCTGGTCTACTTCGGGCGGGCGGCGGTGCTGGTGGAGGGAATCGGCCTCCGCTACGACCCCCACTTCAACACGCTCGCCGCCGCCCGCCCGGTGGTGGCGCGGTCCGCCGGCAGGCTGATGCAGGGGCTCTTGGGCGCGGAAGGACGCCCGCGGGTGGCCGAGTGGGGGCTGGATGCCGCGGCCGCGGTTCGCACCGTGCGCGATCTGCTGCGGCGGGTCGAGCGGGAGGAGCTGCGGGTGCGCTGGCACCCGCGCGACACGGTCGAGCTCCAGCGGTTCCTTGCCCAGCAGGTGCGCCGGGGCCTGCTGGCCGCCTTTGCGCTCGGCGTGGGGATCATCGCGAGCATCGTGTATGCCGCGAGCCGGCGGCTCGAGGTGCTGGTCCTGGGGCTGCTGCTCTCGGTGGTGATGTTCGCGCTGGTGTTCGTGCTGCCGAGTCACCTGTTCCAGAATCCGCTGCGATTCCGGAAGCGGTGGCGGAGATGAGCGGTCGGCCGCCAGCCATTGGCTGGCGGCCGACGGCAAACGCTACTTCTGCTTCGCGATCACCTTCTCCTTGATCTTTCCGTACACCGACTTCGGCAGGACCTTCTTCGAGACCAGCTCGTCCTTGCGGCCGTAGGGGCGCCCCTTGATGATCTTGTCGGCGTAGGCCGTCCCGACGCCCGGCAGGGCCTCGAGCTGCTCCTTGGTGGCGGTGTTCAGGTCCAGCGGCTCGGCCGCCTGCGCGGCATTCTGGCCGGCCATCTTGTCCGTCTTGGCCATCTTGTCCGCGGCGGCGGCGGGCGCCTTCGCCGGCTTCGCCTGCGCGGCGAGCGGGCCGGCGGCGAGGAGAGCGAGGAGCGGGGCCGCGAACAGGCTATTGCGGAACTTCATGCGAGGTTCTCCGAGGGAGAGGGTCGCCCCTCACTCTGCAGACGCCGTGCCGAATCCTCCGGCGTGGCGCCGCGCCGGGAGCCCCCAGCGCTGCACCATGCGGGTCAGCGTGCGGCGGGAGATGCCGAGAATGCGCGAGGCCTCTTCCCGGCTGCCCCCTGTCGCCTCCAGCACCCGCATGACGTGCCGCCGCTCGATCTCCTCGAGCGAGAGCAACGCGCTCGGCGCGGGCGCCGCGGCCGAGCGATCTGCCTCCGGGGCGGGCGCGTCGGCCGGGCCCCCGCCGGGCCGCACCTCCGCGGGGAGATGCTCCGGGCCGATCACGTCCTGCTCCGCCAGCACCAGCGCGCGCTCCAGCACGTTCTGCAGCTCCCGGATGTTCCCGGGCCAGTCGTAGGCCAGGAGCCGTTGCTGCGCCTCGGGATCCACCGCCACCGGACCGCGACCGTGGCGCTCGGTGAGCTCGCGAAGGAAATGGTCCATCAGGAGCGGGATGTCCTGCTTCCGGTGGCGGAGCGGCGGGAGCTGCAGCGTGACGACGTTGAGCCGGTAGTAGAGATCCTCGCGGAACCGGCCGGCCCGGACGAGCGCCCCGATGTCGCGGTGCGTCGCGGCGATGATCCGGACGTCTACCTTGACGGGCGTCTCCGATCCGAGGGGCACGATCTCGTGCTCCTGGAGCGCCCGAAGCAGCCGGGCTTGGAGGGCGGGGGAGATGTCGCCGATCTCGTCGAGGAACAGCGTGCCGCGGTCCGCCTCGCGGAAGAGCCCGGGGCGCGAGCCGGCGGCTCCGGTGAACGCGCCGCGCACGTGCCCGAACAGCTCGCTCTCGAGCAGGCCTTCGGCCAGGGCGGAGCAGTTCACGGCCACGAAGCGCCGGCCGTTGCGCTCGGAGTAGCCGTGGATGGTGCGGGCCACCAGCTCCTTCCCGGTGCCGGTCTCGCCGAGCAGCATCACCGTGGCCTGGGTGGGCGCGGCCCGCGCCACGGTCTTCATGACCTCGATGATGGCCGGGCTGTGGCCCACCAGCGCCGACCCTTCCTGCGGCGCTCCGGTCCGGCGCGCGCTGGTGCCGCGGAGCTCCCGGCTCGCCGTCGCGAGCCGCCGGCGTCCCAGGGCGCGGGCCAGGGTCTCCCGCAGCGCGCCGATGTCATAGGGCTTGCTCACGAAATCGTAGGCGCCTGCGCGGATCGCCTCCCCGGCGGCGGCGGCGTCGCCGAAGGCGGTCAGCACCAGCACCAGGGCGTCGGGCTCCCGCTCCCGCACGATCCGGAGCAGGTCGAGCCCGCTGCGTTCGGGCATGCGGAGATCCGTCAGGACCGCGTCGAACGGTCCCTCCCGTTCGAGCTTGGCGAGCGCCTCGTCCACCGACAGCGCCGCGGCGACGCGATAGCCGTCCCGCTCCAGAACCTCCGCGAGCAGGCGGCACGCCGCCTCGTCGTCATCGACGAGGAGGACGCTGGTTTCCTCGGTCGCGCGCATGCCGGCGGTCATCTCAGCGCTCCTGCGCGCCCGGAAGGGTGAGCCGCCACCGGGTGCCGGCGTCGCTCGGCAGGTGCTCGAGGTCGCCCCCGAGGCCGCGCGCCAGCCGGCGGCTGACCGCGAGGCCGAGCCCGCTGCCCCCGGCGCCCTTGGTGGTGGTGAACGCCTTGAACAGGTTCGCGCGGGCGTCGGGATCGAGCCCCGGGCCGTCGTCGGCCACGTCCACGAACGCGCGCCCCGCCGCCGTGCCGGTGGCCACGGTGACCCGGCCGCCCGGGGCCAGCGCCTCGATCGCGTTCTTGAGCAGGTTGAGCAGGATCTGCTCCACCTGCGCCGGGTCGCACACCGCCCGGGCGGCCCGGCCCGGCGGGGAGACGAGCTGCGCCCGCACGCCCGCGTCCGCAAACGACGGCTCCAGGAACCGGAGCATGCGCTCGGCGATCTCGCCCAGGTCCGCGGTCCGCACGTACGGCTGGGGCCAGTGGCCCCGGTCGAGGCCGGCGCGCACGATCCCCGCGACGCGATCGACCTGGGTGAGCAGCAGGCGCACCCGGTCCACGGCGTCGGGCTGGCGGGCGGTCTGCAGGTCGTCCCGGAGCAGCTGCAGGTGGCCGCTGACCGTGTTCAGCGGCGTGCCGATCTCGTGGGCGAACGCGGCCGCGGTCTCCTGGAGCAGGGCCAGCCGGTCGAGTCCCCGCGCGCGCTCCTGGAGGGCGAGCAGCGCGGCGCGCGACTGGCTTTCCCGCTCCCGCTGCGCGAGCGCCTCGCGCAGCTGGTTGTAGCGCCGCGCCAGGGTCCGGAACTCGTGGGGTCCGATCTCCGGGGCGGGTGGCGCACCCTCCGCGCCCCCGTGGGCGCCGGCCATGGCGTAGCCCAGGGCTGCCAGCGGCCGGGCCACCCATTTGCGCGTGAGCAGGGCGACGCCGAGAGCGACGAGAAGCGCGGAGATCACGGCGGCGAGATAGGCCCGCTGCCGCTCGACCCGGTTCCACTCCTCCAGGCGCCGGGTGGACACGCTGATGTCGAGCACGCCGTAGGGCACGCCCCGGCCCAGCGGCGTCGCCACCTGCCAGCCGGGCTGGGGGCCGTCCATGGAGCGGACGATCATGGTGCGGCGCGCGAGGGCCAGGGCGTCGGCGTCGTCGGCGGGGCGGACCAGCTCGGAGTCGCTCGATGCGACCAGCGCGAGCGAGGCGTCCTTGGCCAGGTACACCCAGGCATGCCGGGTCGGTCCGAGCCGGTGCAGCGACTCGCCCTCGAGCCCCTCCGCCAGGGAATCGGGATCGCCGGTCGGGGCCATCTCCGTCAGCAGGGCGGATATGGTGTTGGCGAGCGACACGGCGTCGTCGCGGAAATCCTCGAGCCGGGACCGGGCGGACCAGGTGAGGGAGATCTCCGTCGCGCCGAGCACCAGCAACAGCGCGAGCGCGGCGGTGAGGATCGCGAGCCGCTTGGCCAGGCCCATGGAGGGACGCGCCACGGCCTCCGGCGGGCCCGCGAGGGCCGGATGGCCGACCAACGGCTCGGCGCTCACGCTCGTGGTCACGCGGTCCCCACGCTCTCCGCCCGCTTGCTGCCGAGGCTGCGGAGGCCCTGCGCCCCCACGAGCGCCACCCCGATCGCGATCACCGGTAGGACCTGGACGGCCTGGAGCGCGAGCCCCGCGGCCAGAGCCTGGTCCTCCGGGATGTGGAAGGCAAGCATGCCGATGACGAGCGACGCCTGAAGCACGCCCACGTTGCCCGGCGTCACCCGGAAGAAGCCCCCGATGTTGGCCATGACGAGCGCGACGAGCGAGACCGCCGCCGACGTGGAGACGTGCGTTGCGCCGATGGCCCAGTGGTAGCTGAGCCACTGCGCCACCCAGTTGACGGTGGCGAGCGCGAGCGGCGCCACGAGGCGGGCCGGTTCGATGGCGCCCGTCGGGCCGTGGAGTTGCGGCCGCCATCCGGCGGGCAGGAGCCCCACCAGTCGGGGCCATACCCCGAAGGCGGTGAGCGCCGCGAGGAGCCCGAGGACCACCCAGGCGCCGACCTCGAGCCGGCGGAGCCACCCGTCGGTCGGTATCAGGGCCAGGGCGAGCGCGAGGAACAGCACCAGGGCGATCGCTTCGACCACGCGGGCCCAGACGAGGGACCAGATCGCCGCGCCGACCGGCACGGCGTCGCGGCTCGCCACCAGCTGCACCCGTGCCGCCTCGCCGCTCACCGAGACGCTCACCGAGTTCACCGCCGCCCCGACGAAGGTGCCCGCCTGCGCGGTGCGCCAGCGATGCGGCGCGGCCGGCCGCAGCAGGAGGTGCCACGACCAGCCCTTGGCCACGAGCGACGCCAGATTGGCGACGGCGGCCGCGGCCAGCAGGTACCAGTCCGCGCCGACCATCGCCTCGAACGTCCCGGTCCAGGGGAAGTGCAGCACGAAGCGCACGGCCAGCGCCGCGCTCACGATACCGAGGAGGACGAACAGCCAGCGAAAGCGGTTCATGCGGTCAGGAGGTCGGTGAGCGGACGAAACTCGTAGCCGGCGGCGCGGACGCCGTCGATGATTCCCGGCAGGGCCTCGGCGGTCTGGCTGCGGTCGCCGCGGGGGTCGTAGCCGTCGCCGTCGTGGAGCAGCAGGATCGCGCCCGGCCGGAGCCGGGCGAGCATCCGGCGGCGGATCTCCTCCGGCCCCGGCCGGGCCGTGTCCCAGACGCCGAACGTCCAGCCCATCACGCGGTAGTCGAAGGGCCGCACGGCGCGGAAAACGAACGGGTTGCGGTAGCCGTGGGGCGCGCGGAACATGCGGGGCGTGGCTCCGGTGACGGACACGATCGTCTCGTGCGCTTCCCGCACCTCCCGTTCGATCCGGCGCGGCCCCAGCCGGTGCAGCTTGACGTGCGACTGGGTATGATTGCCGACCGGGTGGACGGCGGCGACCCGGCACGCGACCTCGGGGAAAAGCGCCACGTGGTGCCCGACGAGGAAGAAGGCAGCGGGCGCTCCCTTGGCCGCGAGCGTGTCGAGGATCGCCGGCGTCGCATCGGGGTTGGGCCCGTCGTCGAACGTGAGGTAGACGCGGCGGTCCCGCGGGCCGCGGCCCGTCACCGGTCCGAAGAGGCCGTTGTTCGGGTCCAGCGCGCCAAACGCGAGGAGCCCCGCGGCGCCGGCGCCGGCCGCCGCGAGGGCGGTTCCGATCATTTGGTCACCCGCTCGTACACCGCGAACACCTGCTCGGCTACCCGGGGCCAGGCGAACGCCTGCGCCTTGGCGAGGCCCGCGTCGCGCATCGCGCCGCGGCGCGCCGGGTCGGCGATGAGCTCGACGGCCGTCCGGCCCCACGCCTCCGCGTCGTCCTTGTCCACCAGCACGGCTTCCGTGCCGCCGCTCACCAGCTCACGGAAGCCGGTGATGTCGGAGACCACGAGCGGCGTGCCGCAGGCCATCGCCTCCAGCAGAGTGATCCCGAACGACGCCTTGGTGGTGGGACAGAGGTAGAGGTCGGCCGAGCTGTAGACGTCCGGGCGGTCGCCGTTCACGCGGCCGAGGAACTGCACTCGCTCCGCGACCGGCCGCGCCAGGCGTTCGTACAGGGGGCGGAGCGGCCCGTCACCGGCCACGACCAGTGTGGTGTCCGGGTAGCGCTCGAGCACGGCGGGCATGGCCCGGAGGACGGTCTCGAGCCCGTTGCGGGGGTCGAGACGCCCGAGGAACAGGAGCCGCGGCCCCTGCGAGAGAGCGTCCTCCGGCCGGCGGCCGTTCGGGCGGAAGAAGTCGGTGTCCACCCCGTTCGGGATGATCTCCCAATCCGCCCGGACGTAGCGCGCATGGGCCTCGACTACCGGTTGGCTCACGGCGATGTTGGCGGCGTGGTGATCCATGGCCCACTGCGCCGGCCGGCGGAACAGGCCCAAAAGGTGCGACTTGGGAAACCAGGAGTGGAAGGTGGCGACGACCGGCAGGTCGAGGTCCCAGGCCGCGAACGGCGCGACGACGCCGAAGGTCGGCGCCAGGCCCCCGTGGATGTGGACCACGTCCACCTGCTCCCGCCGGAAGAGGTCGCGCAGCTGGCGGCGGAGCCCCAGCCCGGTGGTGATCCGCGCGAAGGAGCCGCTGCTGTAGATGATCCGGCTGGTCCCGACGCGCCGCACGAAGTCCTCGTCCTTCTCGTACTCGTGCGAGTCGGGCGTGCCCCGGGGCATCGTCATGTTCGAGGTCACGACGACGGTGTGATGGCCGGCGGCGTTGTAGACCTTGGCGAGATTATGGACGTGCTCGGTGACGCCGCCGAGGTGCGGGTAGTAGAACTCGGTGACGAGCGCGATGCGCATCGGGTGTTCGCCTTCCTTTGACTGACGACCGTACCGGGGACAAACGACGCTGAGGCAAGAAGGTAGCCACCGGGCCATGTTGACGTTTGGCCGCAAATGGCGGATCTTCCGGCCCCGCAGGTGGTAGAAATGTAAACACCCCGGGACTTTCTGGCCCACGACCGGCCGGAGCGGCGCGACAACTTGTCCATCCCGGCCGGGCTCCGGGTGAGCTAGCCGAACGAAGGAGAGGCGTGGGGCTTACCCAACTCATCATCCAATACGGCCTCGCCGCCGTCTTCCTCGGCTCGGGCCTCGAGGGCGACCTCTCGATGGTGCTGGGCGGGGTGGTCTCCCATCAGGGATACTTCCGCCCCCCGGTCGCCATCGCGGCGGCGGCGCTGGGGGCCTTCTGCGCCGACTGCGTCTGGTATGCCGTGGGCCGCCTCCACGCCCAGCGCCTGCAGGACGCGGCCTTCTATCGGAAGGTCGGGCCCCGCATCGCGGCCGTCACCCGGAAGATCGGCGTCTGGCAGATCATCGCCGCGCGCTTCGTCTACGGGACCAAGAACGCCACGATGCTCTTCTGGGGTCTCCACAACCTGCCGCTCCTCCGGTTCGTCCTGGTGGACGCCGTCGGCTGCGTGCTCGGCGCGAGCTTCTTCGTGGGGCTCGGCTATCTGGTAGGCGACGGGGCGGAAGCGCTGCTCGGCAGGGTGAAGCGGTTCGAGTTCCTCCTCCTCGGCGCGCTCGTGGTGGGCGTCCTCGTCCTCGTCGTGATCCGCGTGCTCGCGCAGCGCCGGGAGCCGGCGTCGGGGCCGGTCGAGTAAGCTTGCCTCTCACCCCCGGGGGAGGCGACCTTTCTGGCATGACCTCCGACCGCCTGCTCGGGGATCTGCTCGCCGGCCGGACCGCGGCCGTCGCCCGGGCGATCTCGGAGGTGGAGAATGCCCGGCCGGGGTTCGAGCGGCTGCTGGCTGGGGTGCATCCGCACATCGGACGGGCGCGCCGCATCGGCCTCACCGGGCCGCCCGGGGCGGGCAAATCCACGCTGGCGGAGCGGCTCGTCACGGCGTACCGCTCGCGCGGGCTCACCGTCGCCGTGGTCGCCGTCGATCCCACCAGCCCGTTCACCGGCGGCGCCCTCCTGGGCGACCGCATCCGCATGGAATCGGTCGCGCTCGATCAAGGCGTCTTCATCCGCTCCATGGCGAGCCGCGGCTCGCTCGGCGGGCTGGCGACCACCACGCGCGAAGTGTGCGACGTGCTCGATGCCGCCGGGTTCGATCGGCTCCTCATCGAGACCGTCGGGGTGGGTCAGTCCGAGCTCGACGTCGCGCGGATGGCGGACTCGACCCTGCTCGTGCTGGTGCCCGAATCGGGCGACGGGATCCAGACGCTCAAGTCCGGCGTCATGGAGATCGCGGACGTGTTCGTCGTGAACAAGGCCGACCGCCCCGGCGCGGAGAAGCTGCGCCAGGAGATCGAGGTCACCCTCGGCATCCGCCGGGGCAACACCTACCGGCACGTCCCGGCCCATCACGGACGGAGCGACCCGCTCCAGCCGCCGGGCCCTCCCGCCGATACGCAGGGATGGGAGCCGCCAGTGCTGCTCGCGTCGGCTGCGAAAGGCGACGGCACCGACGCGGTGGTCGACGCCCTCGAGCGCCACCACGCCTGGCTGGAGCGCTCGGGCGAGCTGGCCCGGCGCCGGCGGCGACGCCTGCTGGAGCGCACGCGCGAGGTGGTGGAGCGCGCCGCCCGCCGGTGGCTCTGGGACGAGACCTCGGCCGAGCGGCAGGTGACCGAGCGGCTCGACGACGTCGCCTCCGGACGATTGAGTCCGTACGACCTGGCGGCGGAGATTCTCGACGGCCTGCGACAGGGTGAGCGCGTATGACCACCTGGAACCTCGATGCCGACCGGCGCGCGACCGAGCGTCTCGCCGAGCAGGAGCGCGAGCTGGAGCGGCTGCGGGCGGAGGTACGGGCCTGGCGCGAGCGCGTCGCCGCTCTTCCGGTGCGGGAGGATGCGGAGCTTACCACGGTCTCCGGCCGCGCCCTGGAGTCAGTCTACACGGCCGGGGATCTGCGGGCCGATGCGGCCGGGCGGCTGAGCCTGCCGGGCGAGTATCCCTTCACCCGCGGCATCCACGAGACGATGTACCGCGGCCGGCTCTGGACCATGCGCCAGTTCGCCGGCTTCGGGACGGCCGAGGACACCAACGCGCGCTACAAGTTCCTCCTGTCCCGCGGGCAGACCGGGCTCTCGGTGGCGTTCGACTTCCCCACGCTCATGGGGTACGACTCCGATCACCCCCGCTCCGAGGGCGAGGTCGGGAAGTGCGGCGTCGCCGTTTCCAGCCTGGCGGACATGGAGACGCTGTTCGACGGCATCCCGCTCGACCAGGTCTCCACCTCGATGACGATCAACGGGCCCGCGGCCATCCTCTTCTGCTTCTACGTCGCGGCCGCCGAGCGCCAGGGCGTGCCCATCGCGGAGCTCCGCGGGACGATCCAGAACGACATCCTCAAGGAGTACATGGCGCAGCACGCCTGGATCTACCCGGCGGAGCCGGCGCTCAAGATCATCGTGGACCTGTTCGAGTGGGCCGCGGAGCACACGCCCAAGTGGAACACGATCTCGATTTCGGGCTACCACATCCGCGAGGCCGGCGCCACCGCCGCGCAGGAGCTCGCGTTCACGCTGGCCAACGGGTTCTGTTACGTCGAACACGGCCTCGCGCGCGGTCTGGACGTCGATCGGTTCGCCCCGCAGCTCTCGTTCTTCTGGGACGTCCACAACGATTTCTTCGAGGAGATCGCCAAGCTGCGCGCGGCCCGGCGGATCTGGGCCCGCGCGGTCCGGGAGAAGTACGGGGCGAAGGACCCGCGCAGCTGGAAGATGCGCTTCCACTGCCAGAC